>Ga0157367_1001239_pt1 | contig 11349 bp, 9 predicted proteins | sample AttbisABBM2_FD_113142 | JGI IMG/M metagenome (GOLD analysis project Ga0157367, IMG submission 113142) | Fungus gardens microbial communities from leaf cutter ant in Botucatu, State of São Paulo, Brazil - Atta bisphaerica ABBM2 | ecosystem: Host-associated > Fungi > Mycelium > Unclassified ...
CCCGGGTATTTTTCATCGGTTACACACATGCACACGTAACCGGATTACGTGGACCAAGTTAAAAGTGGCAGAGCACAGCTGTCTATGAGCAGCAGCCCGCGTTCATTTCTCTCTTCTTCCTCTGCGAGTTGCGACTTAGGGAAAATCCGACCCTTTAAATTATTGCACGGACTTTACTTCAACGATGGAGCTTGGAAACAACCTCGCGGACTTTTGTGGTTTATGGGAAGAGGAAGAGCGAACTTTTCCACATTTTAGCATAGCAGATGATAGATCACCAACCGGATTTTTTTCCTGTCTCGAGAGGATTATGCAGAGTATTATGTTTTAGATGTGGCAAAGAGAGAGCTCACATTTTTTTCATTATAATTCGTTTCTTTTAACACACGAAAAAAAGAAATCCAGAAATCGTTTTTAGGAATTAAATGCAAGAGTTATAGTACAATTTATACGATAATTCGGAGGTACAAATTCTCTTCTTGGATGAACGATGACAAGTACCATCGTAGCGACGCCTCTCACGTTCCACTTTAGCCTGAAAATCAGAGTCGTTGATCTTCGCACTGGCTGGATAAATGTACCGGAAAAGCTGGCTTCTGAGCTATGCCTTCGAGCGGCCGTGGCAATGATGCGAATGATGATCATGTGTCAAGATCGCAAAGCCGTTCTTATATCAACTTTCAATCCAGAATTTTTTAAATAACTTTTTAAATTTGTGACGCAAAGCTCTCTCAATTTAAAAAAAATTTTATCCATGCAAATAACATCAATCTATGTCACTGTACTTTCCTCCTTATTGCATAAAAAAGAATTTGTGGAAAAAAGAGCTGCCAGTGCGTCGACATGCTGAGAGGATCTTCTTATTTTAAAAGCGATGGAAAGAGATGGTCGAGTGCACGCGGCCTTTGAGCAGACCTTGGCAATGGAGTGCGTTCGCCAAGAAGCACTTTCCGGTATCGTGAACACCGTCGTGCACGTCGAGAAAATACATCGGCCTTGGGAATATCGATGAGCATAAATTAAGAAAGTTTTCCCCTGAGCACAGTTCAGATTGGCTTCCCGTGTTGAAGATTGTTGTGTTGAAACAATTGTTCACGTATAATCCGTATCGATAAAGTCATAAAGATATATGAGATTCATAATGGAACGCTCAGATTACATAAGTCTATCGAGGTCGATTAGCTTATCGGGGATTATCCGTCGATATCTTCGTTTATTTATCGAAATCTTATGTAAATAATATTTCATTATTGATATTTCTCGTAATAATTAATTAACTTAGACTGATGGAAGAGGGAGAGATTAATACATTGGCACGTAGTTATTATACATAAATAATCCAATCGTTGTTATTTTTTTTATATATGTAGTGTTTTATATCGGCAACGTGTTACTCACAGCAATAGATTGCAACATATTTTTATATGGACTGAAAAAACAAAATAACGGAAGACAATAAATGGAAATAAACGTTTCAAGAGTTTACGACGCAGTAACTATAATCCTAAAATCAAACTATATAATGAATATATACGGAAATGATATAAAACATTTTATGAAACATATTCGAAAAAGTATTATTGGGTTTTTGAATTTCATATTTTAAATAAGAGCGTGATAAAGGACCACTATTTTCGGAAACGTTTTAAAATATTTCGATAAACTTGAACTTCGTTTTTTCTATTAAAAATATTAATTTGAAATTATCTAAAAATCTATGCATTTCTTTATATAATTTCTTTACATAATTTCTTAATAGCTGGAGATCCTTTAATTTTTATTAAAAATCTCTTCGCAGTTAAAAGTCTTTTATTTGATACATTAACAAATTTTTAATACATTATTGCTTCTTTATTAAATGTGTCTTAAGAAAATTTAACTGTGTAGCCATTGAGCTTTCTCTTCTTCTTTCTCTTCTTCAGGAATAAAGTAACAAACTGGACTCGGATAATTGCATTCGCGTGCACGCTTTTGAACGTTCTTGGCAATGAAATGCTGGGAAATACTTTTCACGCTATAAACATTACGTACACATCAAAGCGGATAGACTACATCGGCCTTCGATATATCGATTTGTACACGCAAAAAGAGAAGTTTATTGAAGCTCTGTCCCTCTCTGTGCCATCGGATTGTCGGATCACGTCTACATGACGTCCGGTCGTTGTTCTCTCAACTAACGCTTATTACAATCTGAGATTCTATATAACTATAAATCGTGATAATCCGTTTAGAAATTAATTGGCCAAGCGACTAAGTTTATTCCTATAACTAAATTTGGCTACAGCCAAGTTAGATGTCACCGATTTATTTATGACGTACTCCTGTTCATGTTTTTATCACCGTGGAACGACGAATATCATACGAGTAACGATGAAACTTTAACGAGATGGTTATGGGCTATAGGTCTTTCCAACATATATTTTGAAATATGAAACGTGCTTTTCGACTTGTCCTTAAACGTCCTTAACAATGACAAACTATTAAATTTTTTGCGACGTTACATTTTTGTCAATATTAAAGCAATTATTATAAATTATTATATTGAAAACTATCAAAATAGATTTCATTTTGTTACATTAATATAATATAATAACTCGTTGAAAGTACATAATTTTATTTATATAATATAATCGCTTTTTTATTTTATACATATAATTATTATGCCTGAAATATTCCAATGCTTATATCCACAAAAAGAACGATTTTATTGAAGTATATAAAAATTTAAGTACAGATCTGAACTAAAATAATTATGTACGGCGATAAATTGATTGCTATAATTATTAATAATAATTATTTTAATGATCCAACAAAATTATTTTCAGATCTATTTAGTTAAATTTTTAGATAAGTTTTAGCAAAATATCATTCTTTTTGCAAATTCTTTTATATTATAATTCTTATATCTTTAATATTTATATCTGTTATATATTTAATACTCATCTTCTAAAAAACATTTCATTTTTTCATTTTTTATGATAGCAACTACACGTTAATCTAGTAGTGTGTGAATTCGTATATTATTTTCAGAAGATTTTTGGCGCTGAGATTCTTCCTCAAGATGGCTGGAGCGAACCAAGAGGTTCGGCAAGGTCCTGAAAATTTTGTGCTTGCAAGTCATCGTATTGGACGAAGCCAGTCTTCGTGCGATTAGGAGCTGTGCCAGGGTAGCACGGGACGGGGGTGGTTCCTTCCATCGCGAAGATCGAGATGAGCGATTTACAGGCCACCCTCGAGTTCTCCCTCGAGCTCTGCAAGTTTTACAATGTCGATCTCTTCCAGCGCGGGTGAGATTATCGCTCCATATCTTTCGATGTATAACGTCGCATCGTATCTTCGATAAAATATTGCGATTGCGATTGGACGCCAAGACTGGTTTGATCGTCTAACAGAGAAATTCTCTATATACTTTTTTTTACAGATATTACCAGATCCGAACTGCTCTTAGAGTATCGCCAAAATTACCAGTCAAAGTGGAAGTCAATCAACCACGAAATCGTAAGCATTTCGATAATCAGAAATCAAAATTATTTCTGTAATACAGATATTTTATTTTGCATGCTACATTAAATTTACATGTACAATCACTAGTACACATTTAGTGTTTTAAAAGATTTTCCCCCTTTCCTCCCTCCCCTCATCAATAGTAATAATTATTTAAAGTAAATATAATAGATAGGCATACCTCAATAATATTGTCGAATCATGAAAACCTTCTAGTCACATGTATCTTAAAACATTTCTCTTTATCTTTCTTTCTTTATGTTTCGATATATCCATTTTTTACGAGCGTCTCGCGATCGTATCTCGGACTATCCGAAGTTCTCAGTTATGTCACGCGAATGTACTTGCTGAATCCATTCACCCCAATCGATCGATCTATCCCCGAGGCGAGCGACGTCGAATTCGATGGAGAGGCACGCACCGTTGTGTTGCAGACTCACTGGAGGCGCCGGGCACGAGTAAGCGCTTTCAGATCCTCTACAGGAACGAGGAGGTGACACTCGGCACTTCTGTACTATTCCGAGCTCATGTGCTCGTGCATAGTCACAAGATTGAGGAGGCCCTGTCGCGCACCCACTTTAATCTAGGCGTCGAGCTATGGTTCAGCGAGCCGACGCAACCGGGCAACATGGCTTGCGTGTCCTCGAGGTAAGCGTCTTGCCACCTAACACGAACGCCGATGTATTCCTTTCCCGCAGTGACAGGAGGGACACGCAAGGGATTGCGAGCAATCTGAGCAATCAGCCGGCCGCGCAATTCTTATCTCTTGTTTGCGACCTTTCTTGAACGCGGCATAAGAATTTACAAAAGAATAAATTAATAATAATAAGATGGATAAATTTGAAATTTACAAAAAAAGTAAAATGAGTTAACACAATTAGAACATTTACTTCAGTTATTTTCTAATATTAATGTTGAGTCTGTTATCTGATAGCATCAAAAGAACGGAAAGAATTTTTGTAAAATAAAATATAAAAACTCTCACTCATTCATTTTTATGATACATTATAATAACATTAATAGCGTTCCTAAGTTTTCTTCGGAAAGATAGATAAAACTGACGCGAACTTAGTAACGATGTTGAAAATTTTCCCAGGCAATTTCTGACACTTATCGTAAAAGACCTCTTACAGATAACGTAATTTGTCAAACGTGTTTTAGACAGATCTATCAGACATCTGTTGGATATTTGTTCGCAAACTGTTTGGAATTGGGCTGAACTGATCGATGATAGTTTCTACTGAAAGTCGCTATTATAGAGTCATTCGTGATCGATAGGACGTTCTTTTTCAGGGCGTTGCAGTTGAACTTTACACCCACGAAGGGCCTTCACTATCATCTGCCAGTGCTCTTTGATTACTTTCATCTTGCTGCGGTATCCATTACGATCCATGCCTGTCTCGTGGCACTTCATCAGCCTTACATCAAGTCAGTATCGCTTACGTTTCGTAATTCTCAAAATACTGCCCGGCATATAATCGACGTTGTCTCTCACGAGAACCTTTTTTTCTGTTTTATGACCGCGTGTTTTCATCTTCGATGAACGTAGGAAGAGCATACTGCACGTAGTACAGAGTTGGTGAGTTCTTGACACTTTAGAAAGAAGCTCAGAATTGGCTGAACTTTCCGCGCGAGTGTAGCACAATTTATTATTTCTTCCTCGACTTCTGAATTCCTCAACTAACTTTGTCTTGAATTTGAATTTACGAGGCAGTGATTATATTGACTCCCACACAATTTCAAAAGCTTAATATTAGAGAACATTGCGATACACATGATCGTAATGTATTTTGTTGATCGTAATGTATTTCTGAAAAATAAACATATAAAATATAGCTTACGCGCGCGGTCTGTTTTTCGCTACTCTGGCGAGTTAAATAAATTCTTTAGATGCTGTTCTAATTACATTCATCATAAAAATTGACAGTCTCTGCCTAAAAAAAGCATTGCAATTCTCTGAAGTGCAAAATTCTTTGAAGTGAAATCTCTAAAGAGTAAAAATTAAATCAATCTTGAAAAAGAGATTTTACTCTTCAGACAATTCTAAAAGTTTCAAAGAGTATATACTGTAAAAGTTTTAGAAAGAATGTATCGAATTATGATTGCAGTGCGCCACGAAGCGGAAAACCCTGGCTGCAATTTAAGCAATCCGCAGCGAACGGCGAGAGTAATGCGACAACTCTCGGAAATATCGTGAGTTTGTTTAAAGTAAAATTGTTGTTTAACGGTGCCAAATAGATATCGAATGAATATTACACTCATTATCCAATGCATCATTTATAATTCATTTATTATCCAATAAATCCTAATGATAAAAATTCTAATAATAAGTGAATCATTTCAGGAGACCACTACGAGATGTGTCGGATCAACGACGAGAATACAGCACGCGAGATTGGTCCAACAAGAAGTCACGAGACTGCTTTTAGCCGCGAGGGAATCTTTATTAAACGATTTGTCCGACTTGGCACGGCTTCTACCCTCTTGGCAACAAAGGGCGCTCGAACTCGCACAAAATACGCACAAAGAGATCACGAAGGTTTGTGTTTTTGTATGTTGTGCTTTTAACAAAGCTTTTTAAATTTGTTTTATGCAGTTGATGGACACTGAAGAGGCTGACATAGCCCAACTCTGCGCACAAAATATCGTTCTTTGGCAGCATTTCCTCGAAGCATTTTCCGGCCGAGAAGCGGTTCATCAGCATTTAGCGCGAATTCATCATCAATTAAGAGTAAGCAAAGCTTATAAATTATTCAGATTAAAAATATGCAATATTATCAATACTAAATTTTTCAAATATTAAACTGAATACATTTGCATTCCATGTTTTATTTATTTGCAATTAATTATCAATTTGTAGGTGAAGCGGTTCGCAGAGGGTTTCTTTGTATTAGAGAACCCGAGAACATCAGCAGCGGGCTGTTACGACGCGAATTATCAGTCTTATCAAGCGGTAAGCGAGGCTGCTCGAAGATCGCGTTATCTCGCATCGTTGCCACCGTTACCTGTCCATTGTCCGGAAGTAGACGGCGATCTTCACTCGTTGCCTTTGATTTTCGAGGATCAGTACGCTGATATGCAGCAGAGACATAGAAACAGCGGTGAGTACAATATATATCCGCAATGATATTTATTGACTTAAAATTATGTTACGAATGTCTGAATCATAACAGGCTATAAATAAAAATAAAAATATAATGCAATTTTGTGTTTTTTTTTTAATTAAATGATACATATATATACAAATAAGTAATATAAATAATTTTAAATTATAAATAATTATTCTAGAATACTGATATATATTTTTTACTAGAAGCTTTATACAAAATATTCTTTTTAGTTCCTAGCATGGACGACTGCAGTTGCGGTATAGCTGCAATTCTTGAATCTCGCTCTATGGGTATCTGGTCGCCCAGGAGCGAAGGCGCAGCTCAAGACATCGGATCGATCCAGGCTCGCCTCATACTGACGCCTTCCACGCTTCCAGCGAGGCACAGCAAGTCACTTGATCAACTAGGTCCCGAGCTAGCAGCACCTCTACAGCCTAGAACATCGCCAAAAACTTTACCCAGATCCGTGTCGACCCAATTGTTCTCGCGGGGGCTGCGAGGCGGCAGTCGAAACGTCACGCCACCTGCGACGGTTCCTTCCAGAGGGAAATCCAGGTCGACAGTGCCGTCCATTAGCACCCTCTTTCCACCCTCGCGTCAGCAGGCTTGTTCCGCGCCGAACCCATCTCTCGGTTCCACACCAGTGATTCCCCTGCCTCGAGCCAAGTCCACGCAAATGCTGGTACCAAATCGGCAACAACAACAACAACAACAACAGTCCGATTACCAATCCTCTTCCATTAGCTCACTGCTGGCGGTGATGTTTCCCGAGTTGCCGCCCGGTGGACAACTGCCCGGTTATCGACCTTCAGCTAAATCCTGCGATCAGAATCTTGCTGTGCCAACGTACGCGGGCGCCTTGGACCTTAGTCAATTGTCCGATTGTTTGGCGGACAGCAAACCAGCAAATACGATAGAAGGTATGATAGAATATATATCTAAAGTTTTAAAACAAAATAGTATTGATAGAATAATATGTCGATGAATTAATATTTTTTAAATCTTGAAAACGAAATTGATATGTTTTTTATTTGTTTTGTATAGATTATCATTCTCTCGATACCAGAAGAATACGGCTGGAACCACGAAGTCATCGCCTGGGAACTCGCCAACCGCTGCCAATGACCACAAACGACCAAAGTAGCTTTCTATCCACCAAGGCAAGCATAAACGGTGACTTTCTTCAGGATCCACAACCGCTGCATACGGCGACATTGGATAGAGTTACTTATCGAGGAAACTCCAGAAAGTCTGGACATCAGACAGGCAAGTACAATCAAACGAATGGCGTTGAAAGTCGCAGATATCATACACTCGGCAAAACATCAATGACCCAAAGAAGCCGCCCAGAGATACCAGAGTGCATGAATGGCAGCGCGTTGACCAGTAGCCACTTACATCTGGCGGATTCTGCGAGCAAGAAATCCAATTATTACGCTACTACGGATTCATTTTTCTATCGCACAAATGGCAACACTAGAAATCGCAACGAGGACAAGCCGAAGAGGCCAAAAAGTACGGAACGATTGCTCGACGATGTGGAGCGTAATGAGTGCTGTGACTTCCGGCGAGATCGACCGACTCGAAGAAGAACAGAACGACCGGTCAAGTCGCCTCGCAATGGCGTAATCCAGAATTACAACGAGGAGAAGCAACGACGTGGTCAGACCGAGAAGAAGAATGCGGAGGTTCAAGAACCAATTTACGAAGTAATAGCCCTGAAACCGGAATCAAAGAAAGAGTCTCGCGAAAGAAGGAAAGACAAGCACAACAGAAGACCGCACTCAGCGCCCGTCCTTGATTCAGATCATCCGGTAGAAGAGAGCAACCACAAAAGTGAGAGAAAGTGCAATCATAAAAACAGAAAACCGGCACCACCCCCTCCGGCATATCAAGATCCTGCTGTCGCCCCTTTATCTAAATATCGTCATTCTTCTTCAACGACTGCGAGCGTCCTCGAAGTAGAAAACAATAATAAAATTATCCTGAAGGTAACATGACAATTTAATACCAAAAGATAATACAAAAAAGTGTATTAAATTTTATTTATTGTTTAATTTAATTTATATTTTAATATTCTCTGTACCTTTACTATTTAGATGGAACCCATAAAATCGCCTATGGAGGCACCAACGACCAATGGCACGCCATCAGATACATCAAGCTTCGGGGTGCCTCCGCCGAACGTGAAAAGATTGCGATGCGCCAGCGTACCGGTAGCTCAAAACAAAGTAGTCGTACCACGTAGCGCAGTCTCTTTGCCCTGCATGCCGATACGCGATAGCAAAGACAACCTAAGCAACAACTTGCCGATCATACCACATCTTCTCAGTCCACCGTCCACCAGACCTAGCAGTCCCACGCCAAGCTCGAGCTCGAGCAACCTAACGTCCGAATGTTCCGGTTGGGTTAGTAGCGGCGACACCTCCAGCTCGGAGCAGCGTCGCAATCAAGCCAAGCTCTCGAGCGAGCAGTTGCGGCAGAAACTATCGAAGATCGTGCCACGCAAAGATCGTCCTCTCGTCACGAAGGAGAGTGTGGAGGAGCACTCGTATGAAGAGGTGCGATTACCGCCACCAAAGATGTTCCAGGACGAGCCGCCGCCTCCTGAAGAGTTTCGTGATCCACCGGCACCGATTGATAATCCACTCTATCACGTGTATGAAACGGTAAAGCAGACCAGGAGTCCGAAACAAAACAAAACAGCACCTTGCAGTCCGCAACGAAACCGGGATAGAGACAGAGAGGGCGTTTATGGCGCCAGGGACATTTGTTTAGACTGTTATCAAGAAGGCAAGGAGTTGTTGCAGTCTACACAGGATGATTTTATCAACTTCAAGAAATGCAAAGAGGAGTTTAAAAGGCAGATGAGCTTCTCGGGCAAGATTTACAGGTGTGCCAAATTTTCACATATAATAACGCGAATAGCCCACCCAATCAGAACTGCTTCCTTAAGCTTAATATTCATAAAGCAAGATTTGAAGTTGTGAATCAAATAATTTGAAGCTTAAATCGTTTAGCTTAATTGTTGTTTTTTATTAACCAAATTCTAGAGAATCTGAACAATACTTAAAAATAGAATATACAGTATTCTAAAAATTTGGCAACTAATCAATCAGCAACTTTGAATTATGCTGTGTGGATATTGGCTTTCACTCTGTTTTTTCTTTCTTTTCTTGTTGCATTATTTCTCGATACAAATGCGACGATGCTTCTTGAGATTTCGCTTCCGCTTTCTTAAGAGTGCTGAATGCCGTTTGCATTTCGCTTTTGCGTTGTTCCGTCTGTTTTTCATAGTTAAGTTCTCTTCTCTGTCTACCTTATCCTCCTCTAGAGAACACGAGGAAGCACAGTTGCATTTACATAAACGTGCCTATTCCCTCGGATACGGTGACCTTCTGAATTCCTCGCCGTCGGTTCAACCATTAAGATCCAATGTGCCTCTTAGTGATTATCCGACCCTGGCCTCGACCCTGCCGTACTTCCACATCAGCGATGAATATCGGCTCTTTTCGCCGGAAGGAGTGCACCTTATCATATGCGTTCACGGTCTTGACGGTAATGCCGCTGATCTTCGTCTCGTCAAGACGTACTTGGAACTGGGTCTACCTGGCGCGCACTTGGATTTCCTGATGTCCGAAAGAAATCAGGTAAATTACATCTGGATAATAGCCTCGAAAAATTATTGAAACGTTGGTTGCGTTCAGCAGACCCAACAATTGAGTAAACGCTCGCTGTTATTGATGTATTTTAAATCATCTAATTGGATCTAATATAATCAATAGCAGCTAGCACTTATTCAACTGTTAAATCTGCTGAACGCAGCCAATAATTCTCAATAAAAAAAATTAAAATAGTTCTATAGCTTCAAGAATAATATAAAATTAAATATAAGTAAAATCTATATGAGCTTCTTTGATTGTGAATGCGTAAATTATAAGGTATATATAATAAGATATAATTTACAATAATGTACTTATCAACGAAGTTAACTACAAACATTTCGATTCTCTGAATTTGAATCTTTCTCACTGCGGAATTAAGTTAAGAACTACTAATGACTGTAGTTTGTACTTGACTTTCGCACTGTGATGGATTCAAATCTAAAGTTGAAACGTTTGCAATTAATTTATTAATTAGAGTACTGTTTCCAATAAGATTAATTAATTGCGCCAATTCTTTCTTTGTTACAAACGCATTTTAAGCTTCAACTCAATGATGCATAAATTTTTAATGAATAAATTAATTATTTACAAATTCTAAAAAACTTTCTAAGAGTTCAAAATTATCTAATAAATTGTTATGTGTTGCTTGTATTGTACGAAAGGGAGACACCTTTTCCGACTTCGAAACGATGACTGATCGATTAGTGTCCGAAATTCTCTATCATATTGAATCGTCGGGTTTGAATCCGAGAAAGGTGAGTTTTATCGGGCATTCTCTTGGGACCATAATTATCCGGAGTGCCCTGACGAGACCGCAACTGCGTCCACTACTTCCTCGTCTACACACCTTCCTCAGCTTAAGCGGACCACACTTGGGTACTCTTTACAACACAAGCGGTTTAGTGAACGCAGGTAAGTCTAATACCTTCGATGCATCGTTGTTTGTTTGATGTTAGAAGAGCCTCGAGTGTAATTTTTGTTTCGTCATCAATTTGCATAGGTATGTGGTTCATGCAGAAGTGGAAGAAATCCGGATCTTTGCTACAACTGGCCATGAAAGATTCACCGGA
>Ga0157367_1001243_pt1 | contig 11333 bp, 12 predicted proteins | sample AttbisABBM2_FD_113142 | JGI IMG/M metagenome (GOLD analysis project Ga0157367, IMG submission 113142) | Fungus gardens microbial communities from leaf cutter ant in Botucatu, State of São Paulo, Brazil - Atta bisphaerica ABBM2 | ecosystem: Host-associated > Fungi > Mycelium > Unclassified ...
GTGGCCGTGCTGAATCCGGCGAAGGGCGGCAAGGGGCTGACGATCTTCACGCACGTGTGGCTGAAGGGGCAGGACGCCGAATCCGTGAACCGCTTCGCCGAGGCCGTCCAGCAGATGCCGGAAGTGGTCGAGTGCCACCTGATGGCCGGCGACTGCGATTTCCTGCTGCGCGTGGTGGCCGCTGACATCGACGACTACCGGCGCTTCCAGATGGAATACCTGACGCGCATCCCGGGCGTGCTGAGCGTGAAGACCGACATTCCGATGCAGAAGGTCAAGCTCACGTCGGCGCTGCCGACGTAACGCGACGCGGGCGCGCGACGACGATTCGGCGAATCGTCACCGGCCGGTGACAATCGGCCGATACACTGTCGGGACAGGCCGCTTCGCCGCGCACTGGCTGTCTTACGGTGCGACTTCGATGCGCAAGCAACTAACGGTCAGCCGCGAAGCGATCGACGGACACGCGCGCCGCGCGCGACGTGACCCGCCGACCGGTGCGTTTTTCTTGTCGAGCCATTCATGCAGCCATTCAACAATCCGTGGAATTCGCTGGAAATCGTCAAGCTCGTGCTCGGCGTGCTGACGCCGTTGTCGGTCGCGTGTCTCGGCTGGCTCGTCGCGCGCCGGCTGAAGCGGCTCGAGCTCGTGCAGTGGACCAACCAGCGGCTGATCGAGAAGCGGCTCACGCTGTACGACACTGTCGCGCCGCAGCTCAATGCGCTGCTGTGCTTCTACACGTGGATCGGTTACTGGAAGGACATCTCGCCGGACGACGTGATCCGCGCGAAGCGCGAACTCGACCGTACGTTTCATATCTACCGCTACCTGTTCGACGACGATGTGTACGACGCGTATCACACGTTCATCCATGCGTTGTTCGAGATGCATACGGGGCCGGGGCGCGACGCGCGGATCCGTTCGCTGATCCAGGCGCCGGACGGCGACCGCAGCGTGCACGGCACGTATGAATGGAAGGCGGCGTGGTCCGAGCGGTTCTCGACCGCGAACGTGACGGACAAGGCCGACGTGGTGCGGCACTACACGCGGCTGATGGAGCGGCTGCGCGTGGCGCTGGGCGCGAATCGCTGACGATTGCGCACGCGTGCTGCGCGCCGGTACCGGAATTCGCTACCCGGCGGCGCGGATTGATTCCCTCGCGCATGCGGCGGATGCGCGAGGCGGCCGCGGCTGACATGCTCGCGCCATGTCTACTCGCGTGAGGTTCGCATGCATATCGACACGGGTTCCCAGCCGCTCATGGTCCATCGGCCGGGTGCGCACCGGCGGCGCCTGTTCGCTGTCGGTACGGCCGATCGGGACACGATGCCGTTGCCGGCCGAAGCCAAGATCGGCGACATCGTCTTCATCCGCGTGACGGTCCGGCCGTTCCTCGAAGTGGCGAGTGCGACGCGCGCCTGGACGAATCACGTTGGGATCGTTATCGGCGAACGCGACGGCGAGCCGCTCGTCGCGGAAAGCACGTTTCCGCTGTCGCGCGTGACGACGATGTCGCGGTTTCTCGCGCGCTCGGATCGCGGCGCGTGCGTGATCGCACGCTTGAAACAGCCACTCGACGCCGCGCAGCGGCGCCGGCTCGTCGACGCGGCCATGCGGCGCATCGGCGTGATCTACGACACAGGTTTCAATCTCGCGTCGCGCCGGCAGTTCTGCTCGCGTTTCGTGCGCGAAGTGGTGCACGATGCGACGCGGATCGTGCTCGGCGACGTCGAGACGTTCGATACGCTGCTGCGTCGCAATCCCGGTCATCCGCTGAGGTTCTGGAAGATCTGGTATTTCGGCCGGATTCCGTGGCAGCGCCGCACGGTGACGCCGGCGAGTGTGTTCGAGAGCCGTGAGTTGCGTGTGGTGGTGGATACGCGTGGATCAAGCATTGCATCGAGTGATGCGAATTCCTCGCGGCTCAGTCGATCGTATTCGGCACGCACTGCGGGGTCGGTCAATGCGCGCTCGCGCAGTTCTTTATAGGTCGTCATCTCCAAGTTCCTTGAGCCGCCGTAGCGGCGTCCAGTTCACGATCAATCTCTCCCCGCCACCGCCAGCCGCGCGGCCAACCCCACGAACACGGTGCCGAGCAGGTATTGCGGCAGCTTCGACGACCGGCGGCGCGCGCCGATCCGCTGGCTCAACCGGCTCGCGAACAGAATCACCGCGCCGTTGACGATGAGCCCGATCAAATTGAGCACCGTCGCGAGCATGAGGATCTGCACGGCGATCGAGCCATGCTCGGGGCGCACGAATTGCGGGAACAGCGCGAGTACGAACAGCGCCATCTTCGGATTCAGCAAGTTCGTCGTCAGGCCCTGGCGGAAGATCGTGATGGTCGAGTGGCGGCGCGGCGACGCGATCGGCGACAGCGCGGTCGCATCGGAGCGGAATGACTTCCATGCGAGGTAAAGCAGATAGGCGGCGCCCGCGAAGCGCACGGCGTCATAGGCGAGCGGCACCGCGACGAAGAGCTGCGACAGCCCGAGCGCGGCCGCGAGTGCATGACAGTAGGTGCCGGCCTGAATGCCCGCGAGCGTGGCGAACCCCGCGCGGCGGCCCTGGCTCACGCTGCGCGACGCGATCAACAGCATGTCGGGGCCGGGGGTGGCGGTGAGCGCGAGACACGCGCCGGAGAATAGCGCGAGCGTGGAGAGGTCGATCATGGAAGTCCCTTTGTGCCGGAGAGGCGTGCAAGGGAGGTCAGTTTAGGAGCGCGTTCGGCGCGGGTCAATCGACCGAACGGCTGATGATTCGATGCGCCGACGCAGCCGAGCGCTGACGGATTCGCCTCGTTTTCGACGCGACGAGGCATGCATCCCGTGCCGTTACGCGCGAATCAGGCGCACGCGCCGACGCGACGCCCCGCGTCGATCACTGCTTCCGGCAAGCCACCTGATAATCGATCACGGTATTCGCCGACGGCGTATCCGGCTCGCCGCCGGCCGTCGTGACGCCGAGCACGCCGGCCGCGCTCCGATACCGCAGCGCGCAATACCCCATGCCGGTGCCCGAGCACGCTTCGGCTTCGATGATCCCGTGCTTCGCGAGCGTCGCCGCGCCGTCCATCGGATCCGGCTTCTCGTGCGGACGCAGCGGCTGCCAGCCATGCGAGATCAGAATCTTGCGCGCCATGTCGAGCGGCTTGCCGTACACGTTGGGCACGACCGCACGGCCGCGACAGTACGTTCGTTCCGCCGCGACCGTGGTCAGCCGCAAGCCGCCATTGTCTTCGCGCAGCTCGGCGACAGGCGCCGACGGGCCGTCGCCGCCCCAGACCAGCAGCGCGCCGCTTTCCAACTGCTCGACCGAGCCGAGCTGCCAGCCGGCCGAGCGTGCCGTATAGCCGAGCGCGACGAGCGTCGTGCCGTCGAAGACGCCGATGTTCGCGTTGCGCGCAAAACAGATCGCGCTCGTCCCCGGCTTGAACCCGCTCGCGAACGTGACGACCGTGTAGCGGCCGAGCGGTGCTTCCGAGGTCACAATCCAGCCGAGCTTCGCGACGTCGCGGCCAGCCGCGGTGGCGGTCTTCGCGCGATATTGCGCACAGAACGCGTCGAGTGTGCCGTGTTCCGGCGAGCGCGGCAGCGCGCCGAGCGGAACCAGCGACGCGCCGGCGATATCGGAGGCCGCACGCAGCGTCTCGGCCGACGCCGCGCCGCCGGGTGCGACGCACGCGAGTGCAGCGATCGATGCGATGCGGCGGGCAAACGGCGGGACAGTCATGCGACGCACGTGGATGGTCTCCGGGAAAGAACGGGCAGCCGCGATGATCGCGGTTTTCCGCGCAGGTGTCACGACGGCAAGCGGTGCACGGGACGGCGGCGTCAGTGCGCCGCTCCGTCCTGATGCAGCGCCTTCTCGAACAGCGCCTGCGCGCGTTCGGCGGACATTCCGTTGTGGAAGTCGAGCGACAGCGGATGATCGGTCGTGTCGAGTTCGACGAGCGGACGCTGGCCGTCGAGTCGCGGGTGCGTGTGCCACTTCAGTCCCTCGGGCGCCGGATAGCCGGGTAGGCGATTCGCGAGCCAGCTGAAATACGGGCCGCTTGCGTTGCCGGCTTCCCGGTTCTCCAGGTAGTCGTCGAAACTGCGTTTGCTGAGCGAGACCCAGAGTCCCCACAGAAACGGTTCGTCGGCACCGATGATCGGCACTTCGAGACGCGCGCGCACGAAGAAGTACTGGCGATCGACGACGCACAGGTCTTCGTCGCGGATTGCGCGCGTCGCGCGTTCCGGTTCGGGAATGCCCAGCAGGTAATCGGGAAACTTGAACGCGACGCTCGGCTCGCCTTCGTGCCGTTCGTCGCATTGCGCGCATTGAAACCGGAATGTGGCCATGCGTGACCTCGTCGGAACCGTGAGGTGTGGCGGTGACGGACGCGCGGTGAAGCGCGCGACGGGCGCGAGCCGCTGCGGCGCATCGGCCGGCAGCGTACCCGCCCGTCGCCAGGCACTCAGGCCTTCGCGACCACGTCGATCCGCAGGGCTTCGCCGCCGTCGACGATCGCCAGCAGACGATCGACGTTCGGGTGCGCGCCCGGGCGGTTGCGCGCGTCGGCGGTGTGCTCCGCGAACACGGCGAGGCCATGCTCGGCGGCCTTCGCGTCGAGCGTGCCGAAGGCCTGCTTCAGGTAGTTGTACACCGCGAGCGAGCCCTGCTTGCCCGGCTGGTTCTCGATGCTGGCGACCACGTCGCCGTTCGCGCCGACGAGATCGATGCGCGCGACGCCGTCGATGGCCGGCAGTTGCGCGAGGTTGTCCTTGAATACTGGGGTCGGTTGAATCACTGAAACACTCCGTCGGTTCGGTCATGGGCCAATCGGCCCGTATCTTACCCGATCGTCACCCGGCCGGCCGTGGCGCATCGGCGGCCGTGTGCCACGCTGGCTCGGCGCACGCGCCGTGCGTTATCGCTGGACAGCGTCCATCGACCTGCCCGCTTCGCGCGCGCGGTCGATGTCGGGGCTGCGATATGCGCGCTCCGGAATCTGGGCGAGCCGCGATGCATGCACCTGGTGCGGCGCGAGGCCATAGAACTTCTGGAAAGACATGATCAGCGGCGACCATTTGTCCGGATCGATGCGGTCCGGATCATCGTCCATCAGCAGGTCGGGATGGACGTGAACACGCTGGATGCGCATCTCGAACACGCGAATGCGGCCGCGCAGGTCGGATGCTTCTTCACCGATGCCGTGCGTGGCGGCGACTACGGCTTCCAGATGCACGGGGCATTCGAGCGCGCGCGGCGGTGCGACGGTCTGCGAGGCCGTTTCGGTGAGCCCCGCCGTGCCGAACTTGTCGGGCTCATAGACATAGCCGCGCGCCTGCTTCGATTCGGGCACCGGATACGTGCCCGTCGTGCGCGCGATCCGGTCGACCGCCCGCGCCTGCGCCGACGACGGCAGATTCAGCACGCATTCGCCGGTGCGCATCAGGTTGCGAGTGGTTTGCGAGCTGGCGGCGATGCCGATCACACCGCGCCAGCCGAGCCAGAACGCGGACGAGATCGGCGCGAGATTGGCCGAGCCGTCGTCGTTCAGCGTGCTGACCAGCACGACGGGCGTGCCGAAATAGAGGATGTTCGGTTCGGTGACGCGATGCGAAGCGTTCATGGTCGGTCCTGTGTTGACGGATCAGTTCGCATGCTGATCGCGTCGCGGCCGCGCGGCGCTCCGATTCTTGTCGTGTCATTCGAGCGGCACGGCGCGCACAGCGCCGCCAGCACGGCGCGACCGCCGCCGGCATCGCACGCGCTTTTCCGCTACAGTAGGAGATCACCGGCCGCATCTGCCGCCCACGCCGGCACGCGGCGGCCACGTTCCGCCATTGCACACGAGGGCCCCGATGGAGACTGAGCAACGCTACACCGCCAACGCACCGACGCGCGCGGAAGTCGACGCACTGGCCGGTGCCACCGTCATCGAATTCGGCGCGAACTGGTGCGGGATCTGCGCGGGCGCGCAGCCTGCGATCGTCGCGTCGTTCTCCGCGCATCCGGCCGTGCGGCACCTGAAGATCGAGGATGGCCCGGGCCGGCCGCTCGGCCGGTCGTTCGGCGTGAAGCTGTGGCCGACGCTGGTATTCCTGCGCGACGGGGTCGAAGTCGCGCGCGTCGTGCGTCCCGCCGATGCGAAGCAGATCGAAGCCGACGGCTTCGCCGCATTCGCCTGAGGTCGTCATCATGCAACAGGCCATCACGCATATCGGCGTCGACGCGCGCGGGAGCGGCCTCGTCGAGTTCACGCCGCAGGTGCGCGCATTCGTCGACCAGCAGGCGATCCGCACCGGGCTGCTGACCGTGTTCTGTCGCCATACGTCCGCGTCGCTGCTGATCCAGGAGAACGCGGATCCGTCGGTGCAGCGCGATCTCGAACGCTATTTCGCAACGCTCGCACCCGAGGACGACACGCGCTACGAGCACGACACCGAAGGGCCCGACGACATGCCCGCGCATCTGCGCACGGCGCTGACGCAGGTGCAACTGTCGATCCCGGTCGAGCACGGACGCATGGTGCTCGGCACCTGGCAGGGCATCTACCTGTTCGAGCATCGTCGCGCGGCGCATCGGCGCGACATCGTGCTGCATCTGATCGGCGAGTAAGTGAGGGAACGCAAGCGGGCGCGCAGCGAGCGCGTCTCGCATTGCCGCTGCGCTCAGCCGAGCAGCTTCTCGACGAGCGCACCGAGTTCGCACAGGTGAACGGGCTTCGGCAGGAATGCGTCAAATACCCGCTGGTTCTCGCGCAGCGCGGCCGATTCATATGCGCTGACGCCGAGAATCGACGGAAACTTTCCGTCGTCGTCCGGTTGCGCGGCCATCCGGATGCGGCGCGCGACTTCGAAGCCGCTCAGGTCCGGCAATTCGAGATCGAGCACGACGAGGTCGTAATGCGCGTCGCCGAAACGTGCGACGCCTTCTTGCCCGGTGGCGCACAGATCGGCGTCGAGGCCGAGCGCCGACAGCATCGCGCCGAGCGTTTCGCGCGCGTTGTCGTTGTCGTCGACCACGAGCGCGCGGCGGTCGCGATGCGCGTCGGCAGCCGGCCACGCGGGCGTGTCGCCGGCCGTCTCGCCGGCATCCGGCACCGCGGCCGGCAGCGTCACGACGAACTCGCTGCCTTCGCCGACGGCGCTGCGCACGTCCACGTGGCCGCGCAGCGTCGTCACGATCTCGCGCACGACGGCGAGCCCCATCCCGATGCCGTCCACATGCAGGCCGACCGTGTCGTTCGCGCGGTAGAACGGCTCGAAGATCTTCGACAGATGCTGCTTCGCGATACCGGCGCCCGTGTCCCGCACGGCGAGCTTCAACTGCCGGCCGGCCGGCGCGTCGACGAGCATGATCGAGACGTCGATCGATCCGTCGACGGTGTATTTCACCGAATTCTCGATCAGGTTCGACAGCACCTGACGCAACAGCTTGCGATCGGAGCGGATCGCGAGATCGCGAGGCTCGACCTGCTGCGCGACCGCGATCCGTTTGGCCGCGATCTTCTCGCGCAGCGGATCGAGCACTTCGGCGAGCAGCGATGCCATGCCGACCGTTTCGGTTTCGGCGAGGCGCTTGGTCGAGCGCAGCTTGATGTAGTCGGTCAGGTCCTTGACCAGTGCTTCGAGCGACGATGCGGAATTCTGCAGTCGCCGGATCGTCTTCAGGTTCGCGTCGGATTGCGGCCGCGCGAGCAGGATCTCGATCGATCCGCAGATCGCCTGCAGCGGCGTGCGCAGTTCATGGCTGACCATCCCGAGGAACGCGTTCTTCGCCTCGATCATCTCGAACGCGCGATCGGATGCCTTGCGCTCCGCCTCGAGCGCCGCGTCCTGTCGTTCGAGCAGGTCGTCGCGCGTGCGCATCGTATAGAACAGCAGCAGGAACAGCGCGCACAGGATCACGCCGAGGATGATGCCGAGCGACAGGATCGCCCGCTGCTTTTCCTTCAGCTGATGGAACGTGAAGTCGCGCTGCGCCATCTCGATCGCACGGAAGTCGTTCGCGAGGCCGTTGACCTTCGGCCAGTACGTACTGACCTCGTCGATCACGCGCTGTGCGCCGCCCGGTGCGATGCGCAGCAGCGGCACCTCCTGCTTCAAGCGCGCCATGAATTCGCCGAGCGCCGCGATCTGGGCGCGGGCACGCGGGATGCGCAGCCAGTATTCGGACACCTCGGACGGCCGCTGCAGGAACCCGAACGACACCGACAGGCTGTCGAGCTGCATCTGCACGTGGTCGAAGTCGTCGTCCACGTGCGTCGCGTAGAGGATCAGCTGGCGGTCGAAGCGCGTATAGACGTTGCGGTATTGCGCAGCGGTCCAGAACACGCCTTCACGCGGTCCTTCGAGCACGCCCTCGTTGACCGACGTCGCGAGCAGGTCCCACAGCAGGAACGCCCATGCGGCGAATCCCAGGATCCACAGCGATCCCAGGACCAGGATGATTTTTCTGTTCTTCCACCGCCCACGCTTCATGTCGCGCGCTTACTTCACGGTCAGGCCGATGATCTGCCACGCGAACTTGGCTTCGCCGAGCGGCGTCTTGAGCTCGTCGGGATACTGGTCGCGCGGATACATGATCCACAGCGGGCCGTAGTTGTCGTTGCCGAGCACCTTGCCGTTCATCGTGCGCGCGAGGATCACGCCGTACTTGTCGGCATCCGACACGGGGATCGTGAACGTGTATTCGTCGATGCAGCGGAACTCGATCTGCGTGCCGTGCGCATCGACGGTCTTCAGCACGTCGGACAGGCGCGGGCCGGTGAAGGTCGCCTTCGGCGTCCAACTCGTCGACGTGACGATCGTGTACTGCGGCAGCGCCATCAGCGCCTGCTCGGTAAAGACGAACATTGTCTTGCCGGGCTGGTTGCTGCGGCCGATCTTGCCGTCGACGGTGAACGTGAACGACGCGGCCCAGCTCGCGGCAGCGATGCCGAGCAGGCCGGCCGTGACCAGGCTTTTGATCCAGATGGTCGAAACGCGCATGTCTTTCCCTCGGTCGTGTTCGTGTGATGGTTGGCTTTCGCCGTGGTCTCAGCTCGCGGCGGCGGCCGTGGCGGACGGCAACGTGATCTTCAGTTCGCGCGCGACTTCGGCGAACAGGATCGGCAGGCGCACCGGCTTTTCCTCGCAGCGCGCGTTGTAGTGCGACACGATGTGCGCGATTTCGTCCTCGCTTGCTTCGCCGGTGGAGATCTTGCCGGTCAGCAGGAAGATCGGCGCGCCGCCGTTCTCGCTCGACCGGATGCCGCGCACGAGCTCGGCGGCCGTCTGGTCGCCCAGCATCCAGTCGAGGATGTAGCCGTCGAAATCCTCGACTTCCAGCGCCTTGCGGAACGATGCGCCGTCATGGTACGGAATCGCGTTCACGCCTTTTTCGATGAAGTATTCGCACACGGTTTCGGCGACGTCCTGCGAATCGTCGACCACCGCGATCCGCGCCGCGTACACGGTCGGCTGACGCGAGCGCAGTTCGACGACGTCGACCGGATAGAGGCGGCCTTCGCGCGCGTGCTGGCGTTCGGTGACGATCCATTCGCCCTGCCACTGCAGCGCGACGAAATCGGTTTCGATCTGGCTGCTGGCCTTCGACGAGATCGCCGCACGGCAGCGAAAGCGGCGCGACTCGATCACGAGGGTCGCGTCGATCATCTCGGCGGCGGCCGGCTGCGTGCCCTTGTCGTCGAGCAGGATCGCGGGCGGCACGCCGAAGTGCGTCGCGATGTCCTGCAACTGCGACAGGTTCCACGGGATCAGGCCTTTCATCTTGCGTGTGACGACCGAGAAACTGAGGCCCAGCACGTTCGCGATCGTGGTGTTGTGACTGCGCGGCGGAATACCGTTGCGCGTCAGCAGATCGTGCACCTTGGTGGCGGTGATGAGATCGGCGTTGGCCTGCTCGCTATTGGGCATCTCGAAGGGGTCTCCTGGGCTTTGGCGACAAAGAGCATATTCAAAAGTGACGCGATACGCAAACTTTGAAAGCGCGAATCACCTTGACATGCCATTTTTCTCCGTTATTATTGCTCATCGCGTCACTATTGTTTGTTGCGTCATGTTCGGAGGCCGGTGTCGACACATTCGGCCCCGCGAAAAGCGGCAGCCAGCGCGTGACTGAACGATTCGAAGAGAGAACCTGAGAGAACCTGAGAGAGCCTTGGACTGCGTGTCGGCGTTGGTGAATTGTATTCGCCTCGCCGCGCGCAAACCGGGTACGCGCTCGCGGACCGTAGCGATGAAGGTGGAGTCTTTCTATTTCAAAGCCGGGAACTGCACGGGCTTCCTGTGCACGACGCTGCATCCGCTCACGCAGAACTGAGCGGGCTTTGCCGGCGTAACGGTATCGCGCGGATCGTGCCTTTCCGGGCGCCGCGCGCGTATCGAATCGGGTGCCCCGGTGCGTCACGTAATCCGCCGGCGCGTCTTGCTGCTGGGTAGTTGGCGGCATTTCTGCCGCCTAAATCCGTCGGTCTCCGACAAAGCCGTTAGGTTGGAAGACGGCGAAAATCGCTACCAAGCGGGCCGTGCATCAGCCGTCACGAAAGATCTGCGCGTATGCGCTCAACGCCGGCACCCCACCGAGATGCGCGTACAACACCTTCGACCCCGGTTCGAATTCCCCGCGCCGTACCTTGTCGATCATCCCGTGCATCGATTTCCCTTCATAGACCGGATCGGTCAGCATGCCTTCCAGCCGCGCGCACAGACGAATAGCCTCGAGCGTGCCGTCGTTCGGCAGCCCGTACTCCGGCCCGGCATAGCGCGTGTCGAGCACCACGTCCTTCTCGTCGATATCGCGCCCCAGCCCGACCAGCTCGGCCGTGTGCCGCGCGATGCGCGTGATCTGCTCGTACGTGCGCTCGGGTGTCGCCGACGCGTCAATGCCAATCACGCGATCGGCGCGTGCGTCGGCCGCGAAGCCGACGACCATGCCTGCCTGCGTGCTGCCCGTGACCGAGCAGACCACGACGTAATCGAACTTGAAGCCGAGTTGAGCTTCCTGCTCGCGCACTTCTTCCGCGAATCCGACGAACCCGAGACCGCCGAGCGGATGCTCGGAACAGCCGGCCGGAATCGGATATGGCTTGCCGCCCGCCTGACGCACGCTTTCCATCGCTTCTTCCCAGCTGCGGCGAATGCCGATGTCGAAGCCGTCGGCGACCAGCCGCACGTCGGCCCCCATCATCCGTGACAGCTGGATGTTGCCAACGCGGTCGTACACGGGGTCTTCATAGTTGACCCAGTGCTCCTGCACGAGCACGCATTTCATCCCGAGATGCGCGGCGACGGCGGCGACCTGGCGCGTCTGGTTCGACTGCACGCCGCCGATCGACA
>Ga0157367_1001249_pt1 | contig 11308 bp, 6 predicted proteins | sample AttbisABBM2_FD_113142 | JGI IMG/M metagenome (GOLD analysis project Ga0157367, IMG submission 113142) | Fungus gardens microbial communities from leaf cutter ant in Botucatu, State of São Paulo, Brazil - Atta bisphaerica ABBM2 | ecosystem: Host-associated > Fungi > Mycelium > Unclassified ...
GGTGACGTTGCTGGTACATTCTATTTGAAAAATGTTGACACAGCTAAGGGTCCTTTAGCTGAAGCAGCTTTCTTAAACCAAGCTTCTAGCGTGTCTTTAGGTTATAGCTATCAACAATATGACCAAAACAACGGTTTAAACTACCATGTAGGTACTTACGGCGTTAAAGGTGAAGCGTACATCCCAACTCCTTACGTTCCTGCATATGCTAGCGCAACTTATAACCACACTGACGTTGACGGTAAAAACGCAATTTCACGTGATGACCAAGGCGACCGTTATGCGTTAGAAGTTGGTGCAATGTTGTTACCTAACTTCTTGATGGCTGTTGGTTATACAAATGTTGCTAACCAATTCGCTTTAGATAACTTCGGTATCATGAGCAACGGTATCTACTCTGCTGTTAACCAAACTGCTGCGATCCAAAACGATCAAGATGCTGTTACAGCACGTGCTAAATATGTAGGTCCAATCGATGGAACTAACATGTCAATTGGTTTTGAAGCTGCTGGTGCTTTCGGTCAAGAAAACCAATACGGTTTAAAAACTGACCTTTACTTAACTCCTAAGTTAAGCGTTGGTGCTGCATTCATCGGTAACGACGGCGTAGCAAACATCAAAGGCAATGACCTTGGTGAATTCCGTCAAGCTTGGGGTGGTAACGTAAACTACTTCATTACTCCTGCTCTTGCTGTTGGTGCGTCTTACATGAAAGCTGACGTTAAAAAGTCTAGCTACGACACACAAACTATCGGCTTAAATGCTAAATTCCGTTTCTAATCTCATTTAGAAATTGAATTAAAAAAAAGGACTCAGTTGAGTCCTTTTTTTATGGCTATTAACTACGTACGACATTTAAGAAATATAAGTGACGTTCGTACTGATCAATAATATCCTGAATCAAATCTTCTTGAGTCCAGTCCATTACATCATAGTTTTGTCCACCCTCTCGTAAAAACACTTCAGCCTGAAAATATTGTCCATCTTCTGCTTCTGTACGACCAATTAAAAAACTTGGTGGTACTGTTTCACGTGAAACAACTTTATAAATAAAATTAATTTCATGATGATGATCAACTCGAAGTTGCATACCATCTTCAACTTCACTAATTGTCACCTCAAGATGACGACGTTTAAATTCATGCTGAATATTTTCAAAAGCACGTGAAACTTGCGTTTCAATGTATCGCTTAACCTCTTCTTCACTATGAGGATAATGCATGATTAAACCAAGACGCTGTTGCCAACTTCTTGGATTATGGATGGCACGTGGAGTAATTCGTGCTTCCTGAATTGCAGTCATTTTGGTGACATCGAGATGTAAGGCCTTTATAAGCCCCCAACTCATCAATAGCATCACGACAGTAAACGGTAGCGCGCTCATAATGATTGAAGACTGAAGTGCTGCAAGTCCGCCAACCAAAAGTAAAATGATAGCCAGTACTGCCATAAGTACTGTCCAGAACAGCCGCTGCCATGTTGGTGAGTTTTCTGTTTTTGCTGTTAAGTAGTCAGTAACCAATGCCCCTGAGTCAGCCGAAGTCACAAAGAACAGAATCACCAAAATAGTTGCCAGCACATTCATGACACCAGCCCACGGCAAGTGTCCTAAAAACTCAAATAATGCAACAGAGGAATCTTGTTGAACGGCTTGCATTAATGTTGTCTGATGCTCGTGAATAATGCTAAATAGCGCGGCATTTCCTAAGAAGCCCATCCAGATAATGGTAAAACCAGTCGGGATAAGTAAGACGCCTACAATAAATTCACGAATAGTACGTCCACGTGAAACCCTTGCAATGAACATACCCACGAATGGTGACCATGAAATCCACCATGCCCAATATAGAATCGTCCATCCCCCAATCCAGCCATTTGGCTGATAGGCATAGAGATTAAACGTCATGGTGAATAAGTTGGAAATATATTGTCCCGTGTTTTGGATGGTTGTTTGAAGTAAATAAATACTCGGGCCAGCCACAAAAACAAAAACGAGTAAAACCAGAGCTAATATGAGGTTTAATTCAGATAAACGTTTTACACCTTTATCGAGGCCTAAAAAGACCGATAAAGAAGCCAGAATACTCACCACAATAATTAAAATAATCTGGACATACGTGCTTTGCTCTACCCCAAAAAGATAATGCAAACCGGAGTTAATTTGGGTAACCCCGAAACCAAGAGACGTCGCCACACCGAATACTGTACCAATGGTCGCGAATATATCGATGCTATCTCCCCATGCGCCATATATTCTTTTCCCAATGAGAGGATAAAGAGCGGAACGGGTTTTTAAAGGCAAATTGTGACGATACGCAAAATACGCCAATGCCAAACCGACCACAGCATAAATTGCCCAAGCATGTAAGCCCCAATGGAAAAAGGTTACACGTAACGCTTGCTGTGCTGCTTCAATCGTCTGCGGTTCACCACTTGGTGGATTTACATAGTGCATGACAGGTTCAGCAACACCAAAGAACATTAAACCAATGCCCATACCCGCAGTAAAAAGCATGGCAAACCAGGAGCCATTACTATATTCAGGCTGGCTATGGTCAGGGCCTAATTTAATACGTCCAAGGGCCGAACAGGCAATATAAATTAAGAGAATAAGAAAGAATGCGACAGATAGAACATAGAACCAACTAAAGGAATCCGTGATCCATTGCTTTAATTGCTGCGTTACAAGTTCGAAAGAACTCGGAGCGATCACGACAACTGCTAAGAACAAAGCAATAATAATGACCGTACCCAAAAAGACATTTGGATTAACATTTGCGAACCAACTCGTTTGTTTGGAAGGCATAAATCCTCCATGTTATTTTAATGAAAAGTGACAGGCATAAAGCCAATAAAGACATTCACAGAATGAACAAAGTTATATCTTTCAATAGAGAAAGCCGATAACACTTTAAATAAACTTAAATAATATTGCAGTTACAAAGGTGTAAAAAATTAAAACACCTCCTTCTTTATTTATCAGAATTTTTTTTAGGGGCATGTGAGATGTACTGTAAAGCAATCAACCGCGTAACAATCAATGCCAGATACATCACACCAAAAAACATTTGTAGCATCGCTAAAACGCGCGCTGGAGGGCTAAGAGGCATCAAATCAGATAGCCCCGTTGCTGACTGTAAGCTAAAACTTAAAAATAATAGATCCAACCAAGTTTGTAAGTGATAGATGTGATTTGAATTTTGGAAGCTATTTGGAATTAATAACTGACAAATGTTATATAAAAATGCAAATCCCCAAGCAATGAGGGTAAAAACCGCGGCAGCTGCAAACAATTCATCTCGTGTTAAATACCGATCAGCAAACATATAGCGAAATAAACCATAAGCCGCCGAAAAATAGGCTAATGCTTCACAGCTATGGGCAAAAATCTGAATAGTTAAATTGCTATAACCTAATAAAATAAAGACTGAAGATATAATTGCCCCGCTCACAAATGTTAGACCCAAGAAAGTAAACATCGGCGTTTGACGAATCACCTTGGCAATAATAAGTAAAGCAAGTACACCTAGCGCCCAAGTTAAGGTCCGATAATATTCATTATTAAAAGTGAGCATTGCCAAAATAAGTAAAATGAACTGCACAAACAGCAGCCATGCTGAAGGTAGCAGTCGAAAACTGGCCCAAAAATCGATGATAGATCGCATTTAATTATTTTCCATTTTTCTTTATGTTTTGAATTATAGAAAATCATACTGTACAAAAAATAGAAGAAACAAGTTGTTCTTTATTAAGGAACTACTTTTAAGTAAACCTGATAGATAAAACAAAAAAAGCCCCGCAGGGCTTTTAATGAGAAGTTAAACACACTTAATTTTAGTGATCAGATGCACCAGAAGCGCCAATACCTGTCATTGAACGTACATATTGTGCATCGAAAGAAGCGCGTTCTTTTTTCGCACGTGCTGAGTTGTCAGTCACCGAGAAGAACCAACAGCAAAGGAACGACAATGGCATAGCAAATAATGCAGGACCGTTGAACGGGTTAATTGGGGTATCAGAGATTTTTAAAGTATCGACCCAAACTGCTTTAGACAGAATAATGAGTACAACCGCTGTTACCAGACCCACTACACCACCAATCACTGCACCACGTGTCGTTAAGCCCTTCCAGAACATTGAAAGAACAAGAACCGGGAAGTTTGCACAACAAGCCACAGAGAATGCCAAGCCCACCATGAAAGCTACGTTTTGTTTTTCAAACAAAATACCCAAAATCATGGCGAAAACAGCTAAACCAAGTGTCGCAATTTTTGACATACGAAGTTCTGAAGCTGGTGTAGTCTGACCTTTTTTAAATACGTTAGCGTATAAGTCATGCGAAATTGCAGATGCACCTGAAAGTGTTAAGCCTGCTACTACCGCAAGAATCGTTGCAAATGCAACAGCCGAAATGAAGCCCATGAACAAATCGCCGCCTAATGCATCACTTAAATGCACGGCTGCCATGTTGTTACCACCGATAAGCTCAAGCTTGCCTGTTACAGCCATTTTTGCAACATCAAGGAATTGCGGGTTGTTTGATACGAAAAGGATCGCACCGAAACCAATAATGAAAGTCAAAAGGTAGAAGTAACCGATAAAGCCCGTTGCAACCACAACCGATTTACGTGCTTCTTTTGCATCTTTTACAGTAAAGAAACGCATAAGAATATGTGGAAGACCTGCTGTACCAAACATAAGTGCCAAACCAAGAGACAATGCATCAATTGGGTTTGCGGCAAGCTTACCTGGTCCCATAATTTTTGCAGCGTCAGACAAGCTTACATCATGAACTTTACTGAACACTTCGATGGATTGGGTAAACATGTTACTGAAGCTAAAACCAACCGCCTTCATCACCATAAATGCCATGAAAGTAGCACCACTGAGTAGCATCACCGCTTTAATGATTTGTACCCATGTAGTTGCCAGCATTCCACCAAAAATTACATATGCCATCATGAGCAAGCCCACAATCACAACCGCAATGTTATAGTTCAAACCAAATAATAATTTGATGAGCTGACCCGCACCAACCATTTGTGCAATCAAGTAAAACGCTACAACCACAAGCGAGCTAAATGCAGCTAAAGTACGAACTGGTTTTTCTTCAAGGCGGAATGACACGACATCTGATAAGTTATATTTACCAAGGTTACGTAAGCGCTCTGCCACCAAGAATAAAACGATTGGCCAACCTACCATGAACCCTAGTGAATATAACAAGCCATCAAAGCCTGAACTAAACACCATTGCAGAAATGCCAAGGAAGGACGCCGCTGACATGAAGTCACCCGCAATCGCCAAACCGTTTTGGAAACCGCTGATTCCCCCACCAGCCGTATAGAAATCTTGTGCTGATTGAGTTTGTTTTGCTGCCCATTTGGTAATGAACAAGGTAAAACCAACAAAGATGACAAACATAATGATGGCATGCCAGTTGGTTGCTTGCTGCTCGGCTTCACCTAAGTCAGGACCCGCCATAGCAACAGTCGAATATAGCGATGCTGCCGTCAGTAAGGCTTTCGCTTTTAATGAATTCCATTTCATATTAGTGTAATCCTTTCTCGTGCGTGATGGCTTCTACTTCCTTCAACGCTTCTTCACTCAACTGGTCAAGGGTGTTATTCGCGATATAGGAATACACGCCACAAAGAACGAAAGATAAAATGATAATTCCTAACCCGAGTGGAATCCCCCATGTTGTTACACCACCACTAAATGAACTCATCAAAAATTCTTTGTTGTAGCCTACAAGTAGCATAAAGCCCACGTAGACAATTAACATGATGATTGTGAGTGTCCAACTTAATGTGCTTTTCGTCTTGACCATTTTTTGAAACTTTGGATTGCGTAGAATCTGTTCTACTTGGCTTTGATCCATGACCAAACTCCTTACTCAGTGCCCAACCTTGGTCACTTTTTTTTAATGTATTTTTTCATTATTAAACTTAGCAAGATTCAGGCTCCGTCGTAACTTAGACTTTGGTCGTTAAAATTTAATCAATTTATAGCTTTGTTTCGGCTTGGGTTATGATAGGCATAAGGTTTCACTTATGTAGGTCATATGAACAGCTGGCTGATTATTGGGGTTCTCACACTCTATATTGCGCTTTTATTTGTCTGTGCTTTTTTTGGTGAGAAGCATGCCAGCCGTCTTGGCACACGTGGCCGCATGTTTTTATTTAGTTTAACTTTAGGTGTCTATTGTTCTTCATGGACATTCTACGGTGCAACAGGCGCTGCTGTGCGCGAAGGCGTTATTTTCTTACCTATTTATTTAGGTCCGCTCTTATTTGTCTGGTTTGGTTATGACATCTGGCGACGTTTAGGCCGTGTTCGACAGCACCATGCCATTTCATCTATTGCCGACTTTGTGGCAGCCCGCTATGGTAAAAGTGGTGTACTGGCGTCGCTAGTGACCATTCTTGCAGTGATTGCAATTATCCCCTACCTCGCCTTACAACTGCGTGCGATTGCTTTAAGTACTTCTGTGATTATGGAGCAAAGCTCGCACATTCATACCACCACAAATAGCGTGTTATTACTCACCAGTGTACTTGCGATCTTGGCCATGATTTTTGGTACAAGGCAGATTGCAAATACAGAACAACACGGTGGTCTCATGCTTGCGGTTGCATTTGAGTCTTTCGTGAAGTTATTTGCTCTACTTTGCGTCGCATTATTTTTTATTTTTGAATCGCCAGCAAACTTAAGTCAAATGACCTCTGATGTAAATCAGACCTTCCAAGAGGTTCAGCTATTTGGTGTACCTGAAACTTTCTGGATTCAAACTTTATTGGCAGGCTTAGCGATTATTTGTTTACCACGTCAGTTCCACGTGGCTGTAGTTGAGTTACGCGATGAAAAGCATATTCGCGGTGCCCGTAAGTGGTTTGCAATTTATCTTCTTTTAACTATTTTTGCGATTATCCCCATTGCAAGCTGGGCTTTGCATGCCGCACCGAAGTTCCTGACTGTACCTGATGTGGCTGTACTGTCTTTACCTTTAAGTTATAACCAAGAGTGGCTTGCCTTACTGGCCTTTTTAGGCGGCTTCTCAGCCTCAACTGGTATGTTACTGGTATCGTCAGTTGCTTTGTCTATTATGCTCAGTAATGACTTGATTATGCCTGCGCTATGGCGCTTCAAGTTGCTTTCACGCCACGATAAACATTTACCTAAAGTACTCAAATTTAGCCGTCGCATCAGTATTATCGCAGTCATGCTACTGGGCTTTTTATTCTTCCATTTCTTTAATGATATTAACCAGCTTTCAGTATTTGGTTTATTGGCGTTTAGTGCAGTAGCTCAGTTTGCACCGGCACTCATTGGTGGATTGTATTGGCGAGGCGGAAGTCGCCAAGGGGTCTATGCAGGACTCATTGTTGGATTTTTAATGTGGAGTTATACCTTATTATTTCCAACCATTTTACGCAGTCTGCCGGAAATCTATCAGCATACAGCACAAAATATTTTGCTTTTCGGGCCTTTTGGTATCAATGCTTTGCGTCCAGAGTCGCTATTTGGCTTTGAGTCATTTGCACCATTAACTCATGGTGTAATTTGGTCACTTGGTTTAAATATTCTTTTATATATCTGGATTTCAAAACTTTACCGCCCAAGTGTGGCTGAACAAATTCAGGCAGAAAGCTTCTTCTATTATGAAACCAAGCCTTTGCCATCACCGCATACCTCTACCGATTTAACGTATTTACCACACGATGCCGCACGATTAAAAGTAGGTGATCTATTTGCCTTAGCCAAAAGAATTACGGGTGAGCAGCCCACTACGCAAGCGTTTGAGAACTTTTGTGAGCAAAATCACCTCACGCTTAACCCAAATAGTATTGCCAATGGCATGTGGTGGCGTTTTACCGAGCAATATCTGGCAGGTATTATCGGTGCGGCTTCTGCGCGTACTTTGCTCACCACAGCAATGATTAATAACGGCCTTGCTTTAGGGCAAGTGGCTAATATTTTAGACCAAGCCTCACAGTGGCAACGTTTTAATCAAAATCTGCTCATGACCATGATTGACCACATGACCCAAGGGGTAAGTGTGGTGGATAAAAACATGTGTTTGGTTGCATGGAACAACCAATATTTAAAACTATTTGGCTATCCGAAAGACCTAGTCTATGTAGGTTGCCCAATTGCTGACTTGATTCGTTATAACGCTGAACGCGGCGAATGTGGTCCCGGTTCAGTCGAAGAGCATGTGCGTAAACGTCTGCACTGGATGAAAGTAGGTAGCGCGCATGAGTTTGAACGTATTCGTAAAGATGGCCGTGTGATTCAAATGCGAGGTAACCCAATTTCGGGTGGTGGCTTTGTGACGACATTTGCTGACATTACTGCCTTCCGTGCCAACGAAGCAGTCCTTGAAGCTCGCGTAAAAGATCGAACACAACAGCTCGCCGATGCTTTATCAGAACAGCAGCTTGCACGCGAACAAGCCGACATGGCCAATATGTCAAAAAGCCGATTTATTGCAGCGGCAAGCCATGACCTATTACAACCGATGCATGCTGCTCGTCTGTTTAGTACTGTTCTTGAGCAAAGTATTTCGACAGAACAAGACCGTCAAACTTTGCAGCAACTTGACCGAGCACTTTATGGCGCAGAAAGTATGCTGTCTGCCCTGCTCGATATCGCTCGTTTAGAAGGTGGCAGTATTCAGCCAAAAAGACAGCCTTATCCTCTACATGATTTGCTCAGTGATCTTGAGTTACAGTTTAAATCGATTGCAGCACAGCGAAACATTTCTCTAAAAGTTCATGATGTATCTTTCTGGATCGATACCGACCCGCAGTGGATTCGCCGTATTATTCAAAACTTTGTGAGTAATGCTTTACGTTATACCGCCAAGGGTCGAGTGGTGGTGGGCGTACTCCGTTCTGCTCAGCAATCTGGTCATATTCGCATTGGGGTTTGGGATACTGGACCGGGTATTGCCGAAGAACAACGAATTAAATTATTCCAAGAATTTGAACGTTGTGGGCATTTATCACCTTGGGGTGAACAAGGCTTAGGACTCGGACTGGCCATCGTACAACGTATGACAGGTTTGCTAAATTATCCTGTTCATGTTTACTCAGAGTTAGGCAAAGGTTCATGTTTTATGATTGAAGTGCCTATTGTTGAACCACCAAAAGTTGCGACTCCGACTGTACAAGCAGTGCCTTTAAAAACCAAAGCCTACCGGATTTTATGTTTAGACAACGATGAAACTATTCTTGAAGGTATGAGTAGTTTATTAGGCCGATGGGGGTATCAGGTGTTCAAAGCCACCGAACCTGAGCAGGCTTTAGAAATTATTCAAAAAGAAAATATTCAGGTTTGGCTGATTGACCAACATTTAAATAACAATCAACTTGGTGTTGATTTTATTATTCAAAACCGTCAAGAAGATGTACCAGTGGCTTTAATTACAGCAGACTCTCACCCAGAGTTACCGCAGCAATTAAAAGATCTGAATATCGTTTTACTCAAAAAACCGCTTAAACCCGCTTCATTAAGAGCTTGGTTATCTGGACTTAAAATTGCCAGCACAACAGACTAATTCTTTTTATCTCTCAAGCCTTTTATAGGTTTGAGAGATATTTTTGGCAAAACTTATGAGTTAAATTTAAGCCAATAGGCAGAACTGCTCAAAAAGTCTTCTTTTTACCTACGAATGATTGACCAAAATTTCCAAAGCTTCTTTTTCTATGGCAAAGCCCACCTTTTTTGTAAGTGAACACGTGTACACCTAGTTACAATTTAATAAGCTATTGTTTTTATAAACAATTATTTGATAAAAATCATCATATACGACTTTAGTCGTATTCTACTTGCATTCTTCATGGCACATAAATATTCCAAACGTATTTTATATTTGAACTTATTTCTGCCTATAGCCAATTTATGAATTAAAGCAAAGGACCACTGCCATGAACATTTCTGATAACACCCCGCAAGGGCAACTCTCGTCTCAACAATTTTATCGTCAATACAGTGCCAATGCTTTACTGCCAGAGTTAGATTGGCAAAGTATTTTCCCAAATAGCAAACTGAACGAAGCACATATCAAAGCACTCAATACAATTTATCAATGTGCAGTCCCGCTCGCGCTCAATGTATTTCACGATTTGAATTTTGATGTATTTGCACCTGCTGCTTATCATCCGCAAGGTTTAGGTTTATTTGATAAATTAGCGCAGCAAGAAGAGAATTTCTTAAAAGTTCTTAGCGCTGAAAGTGAAAATCTTGACCATGATACACGCCATCAAATCTGGAGCATGCTACTGCGTGGTGGTGCTGTACTAGTTTTCAAAGCTTGGCTTGGTCATGTCAAACTCGGCGAAAATCAGTTAGATATGACTCAGTTTGATGAACTTTCAGACTTACTCTTTATTAAAACGCATCCAGATCAACTGGCTGAACGCTTACATGTAGATGAAAAAGCAAAACTTGACCATATCTTTTTAATGTATGGCAATGATATTTTCCTTGATCGATTCAATAGTCTGGAAACAGCTGCTCTGTTCGTTGATTTAGGAGTTTATGATGCAGCTTTCTTAAGTTTGCGTGACGACCGCGTGGCTGAATATTTAAAAATGAAAGGCTATGTGACTCAAGAACAGATTGATGATTTGCAATGTGCACTTAACCCGTTGTACTGCGACAGCCTAACACCAAAACAAGACTGTCTTGCTTAACACATAGACATAAAAAAGACCTCGCTTGAGGTCTTTTTCATTTTTAGATTTTTTTATCTTCAATATTGAGTGCACTAATTGCCAGTACAGCCTGTGTACGGTTTTGCACACCTAATTTTCTAAAGATGGCTGTCACGTGGGCTTTAATGGTGGCTTCTGAAACATCGAGTTCGTAGGCGATCTGTTTATTTAACAGACCTTCTGCAACCATCATCAATACACGGAATTGCTGTGGCGTTAAAGATTGAATACGCTCGGCCAAAGCCGTTTCATCTGCTGCTCTCGGGTCAAGATTAAGATTAGATGGTAAGTTTGGCGGTAACCAGATTTCCCCATCTAACACTTGACGAATCGCTTCGCCAATATGACTTGGATGAGCCGACTTAGGAATATAACCCATCGCACCATGTGCAATTGCACGCTGAATAATTGAAGTTTCTTCATGTGCAGAAACCACAATAATTGGAATAGATGGATACTGTGCTCTTACATAAACCAGCGCAGAAAAGCCTGAAGCACCCGGTAAATTTAAATCGAGTAATACTAGATCAGGTTCTGCCCCATTTTCCAAACGCTCATAAAACTCATCAACCGAAGCTGTTTCA
>Ga0157367_1001250_pt1 | contig 11305 bp, 5 predicted proteins | sample AttbisABBM2_FD_113142 | JGI IMG/M metagenome (GOLD analysis project Ga0157367, IMG submission 113142) | Fungus gardens microbial communities from leaf cutter ant in Botucatu, State of São Paulo, Brazil - Atta bisphaerica ABBM2 | ecosystem: Host-associated > Fungi > Mycelium > Unclassified ...
ACGCTGCTGAAGCACTACCTGGCCGAATACCCCGACCGATATCTGATGACGCAAAACTACTTTGATCCCTATCCTGATGATTTGGGTCTGCGTCTGGCAGTCAAGTGATCATAAAAATGCGAAGGCCCCATTGACCCGTAGAGGCCCAAAGCAGTACCCCGTTTAGACGACATCCTCACTGTCGTCTCTTTTTTGCATTTTATCTCAAAGGCTGTGATTATATACAGGCCTATTCTGCAAAAGGGGCCTGCCTGTGATCAACACCCTGCACATTCAAAACTATCGCTCCATCCGCGAGATGTCGCTGGAGCTGGAGCAGCTCAACATCGTCTTCGGGCCGAACGGTACCGGGAAATCGAATATCTACAAGGCGATACACCTGATGCACAGCGCCGCCCAGGGGCAGTTTTCCCAGGCGCTGGCGAACGAGGGCGGCATTCTGAAGGTGTTCTGGGCAGGCAAAACCCGCAGCGACCAGCTGCGGCGGATGAACCTCGCGGTGGAAACAGAGACCTACGAATACGAGCTGCAGGTCGGGTTTGTGGAGAAGCTGCCCTATCCCTCGCAGTTTCAGCTCGACCCGGTGATCAAAGAGGAGTCCATCTGGCTGAGCGGCCAGCACCGTCGGCCTTCGTCACAGCTGATGAAACGTAAGAACCAGGCGGTCTTTCTGAACAACGTGCATCACGAGAAGGTGACCCACAGCGGCACGCTGTACGAGAACGAATCGGTATTCGGACAGCTCGGCGAACCGCATCTTTACCCGGAAGTGTCGCAGATGCGCGAGTCCCTGCGTAACTGGCGCTTTTATCATGAGTTTTCTGTTTCATCCGGCTCGGCGATGCGGGCTCCGCAGGTCGGCTTCCGCTCCCCGGTGCTTGCCAGCGACGGCGCCAACCTGGCGGCCGCGTTTCAGACTATCGTGGAGATTGGCGACGAGCTGCTGCTGATGCGCATCCTTGACCAGGCCTTCCCCGGCTGCGTGTTTTACAGCGACAACACCGGCGGACGTTTTCGCATGATGATGCAGCGGGAGGGGCTGAGCAGGCCGCTGGAACCGGCGGAGTTCTCCGACGGCACCCTGCGCTTCCTGTGCCTGGCGGTAGCGCTGTTAAGCCCGCGTCCACCGGCGTTTATCGCGTTGAACGAACCGGAAAACAGCCTGCACCCGCAGATGCTGCCCGCGCTGGCGAGCTTAATCGCCGAGGCCAGCCGCTACTCGCAGATCTGGCTCACCAGCCACTCGCCGGAGCTGGCGATGTTGATTGAGAAGCAGAGGTCGTTTTCGCTGTATCAGCTGTCGATGGTTGAGGGGGAGACGCGGGTGGAGAGGCTGGGGTAGTCTCCAGAGGCACGGAGACTGTTTTTCCGTATCTCGCTTCAGTGAAGCATGCCAATAAAGAACCCCAGATACCCGGCCCTGCTTAACCATATAAAGGGGCTGGTGAGGCCGGACCGCCGAATATTAATCAACTCTCTCATGGGGGCCAGGCCATCATTTTTGATAACGACATTTTTTGCACAATAGCGACAATGCATAATCAGAAATAAAATCCCGGCGATCACAAAACCAAAATAACTTTCGCGACTCCCCCAAAAATGAGTGCTTAATTTTAAATAAGTTAATCCCCAGATACTGACTAGAAAGACGATAAATGAACATGCCGCGATGTTCATGTCTCGCTTACTACCCAGACCAAAAAAGAGCGCATCAAAGAAAAACATCGGGGTAAAAGGTGACTGGACGCTTCTTCCCGTCACTTTACTAAAACGAAAAAACACGACTGTTCCGACGAAAAATGCGAAAAGCGCAATTCCTAATAGCAGATAAATCATTTAATTAGTCCTTTTTGAAGGGCCAGGATATGAGTTCGGTACTGATAGAGTCGTTAAGTTTGGAGAGCAATAGCTCAGTAAAAACTGTAAAAACTGTAAAAACTGTAAAAACTGTAAAAACTGTAAAAACTTTTATCAAATCCTGTTAGGACGATATTCTACACTTATTAGCATCTAATAAATGCTTGTTTTTTCTTATCTGTTCCCAGATTTTTTAGATCAGACAGAAGCTAGTCCCTCTCGGCCTCAGCCTCCGCGCTTACGTACTTTTCGGTGAAGATTGTGATGTCCTTATCACCCCAAAAATATTCTCAACAACAACCAAATTCTATTATTTATATTTTTTCATTTTCAAGAATAAATTCACAAAAAACATGAGCACACCAAAAACAAACCCATTGAAAAGACTAAAGTTAAAGCCATCAAGGAAATTAACAATCGAATAAGAAGGCCAATGTCCTTCTATCAGTAAAACAGTCAATCTGCTAAACACTGAAACTAAAACACATCCGGCTAAAAGGGTAACGAAACCCATAAGTAAAAAAAGAAGAAAGGAAAAAATTATTTTTTTCATTTCAATTTCCCCTTGACATAATCTTCACCTGCTTTTCCCGCTCTCTCAGATAGATAGCCACCTGCTGTAGCACCTGCTATTGCTGGTAATTGGTTTACTTTAGGTGGCTCTATTGTTGATGGCATTCTCGAATTTTGATAATCTTTAAACCCATTACTCCAAGGATTCCATACCTTATTATCAACCTTCTGAACACCCAACCCAAACAAATAACCTAACGTTGCTCCACCTGCAGCCCCGATCATAGGCGCTGTTGGATTCTTACCATCAATGAGGCTACTTATCCCTGCTCCTGCGGTGCTCACTGCTGTAGTTCCAACATATTTCATACCAGTTGTAGCTGCTCCAGTAATCATTGCTGTGATAAGACTATTCGGGCTAAATACATCACTTGGATCATTATAAATAGTGTACACCTAGACGTGGCGTTTGTGATTCCACTCGTAGCCGCAGGAACCTTTTTCCACTAGACTTTCCATGGGTTATAACAGACCGTCCCTGTCGCCTTTTCGCTGCCAGTCATCAGACCCCGATACGCGGTTTTGGACTCCGGCACACTACCGCCAAGCCGTGACCTTTCCGCCTTCAACTCCCGCATCATGACAGCGTTTGCAGCCTCTGCCATTAGCGGCCTGACCCTGCTACCACAACTGACGATTAAGGCGGGATGGCTGGAGCCGCTCGGATTTACCTTCGGGCAGAAGCTCGAAGTGATCACCATGCCGGGACAGTTGATAATCAGGCGGACGGGTTAATGGTAACCATCTAATTTATAAAGTAAAACTTGGTTACAGGGCCGGGATTTCAACATTTACATCTGTAATTTCCAAAAATTCATGCCATTAATAAGCCAGTATTGCTCTTTGTCTGGTACTAACAAGCCAAAATCACTATTTGCTTGAGCGTTCCAATCAGAAGGTACATACGCTTCGTGACTTCTATCCCAATCAGTATGACGGTATATTTTTTTATCGAAATTAATATAAAACTTAGGTAGCCGCATTCTCCAGCTATCCCACTCAACTGATACTGGTTCTGTTAATGTGGATAAAAATCGCTCAACATAATCATAAAAACTGACAAGCTGCTCATCATCTCTATTCAGAGTGAAGAAGGATCTCATCCAGTCAACCGTATAAATAGCAACGCCATTTTTTGTTATGTAATCTTTAAAGCTCTCCTTAGATAATACAGGCACTCCATTTCTGAAAGAACTTACAGCCTCGTCATACAGGGACTCTTTCATCCACCCTTTAACTATGTACGCCTTATATTCCGGCCTAACATCTATGCAATAATTATCTTTATTATCAATAACATAATAATGGACACCATCCACAACAAAGATAGCTATATCTTTATCGCCATTAAAAATGGCATCGAGTAAATTCTGATAATCATTTGTTAAATTCATTCAGAAATTCCTCTTTCGTTAATACACGAGCTTTTGATGAGTTTTGCTCTATCAATCTATCCCAAACCTTAGGTAACTCAAGAGAAACACTAGGTTGGCCTTTTGTAGGATCGACGATCTTAGGAGCATCTGGATCTTTCGGCACCCCAGGAATCGGCCTCTGAGGTACTGCTGCCTCCATTATTTTTTTATGGAGAGCCGCATCGACTTCAAATACGACTACGCTACCATCTTGCCTTCTATTAGTCAGGTAATAAGAAGCATGATTTGGTCCATTAGTGCTAACACACAATTGCCCACTACAACCTGAGTTAATAGTTACACTTCCATCAGAGTTTACATTAATTCTATTCTGACTGGTTTGCGTACCATTTCCCCCACCTTCAACCCGAAAATAAGTTTCAGATGATTTTGGTGCATTTTCTATAGTTTTTGCCGTCGAGCTCCCAGGTTTCGACTCCTGAGCCACATCCTTCCCTAACTGCTTCGCCAGTGCACCAGACGCAACAACTGCACTCATACCACCCGCGATGTACATCGAACCAACATAGGCTCCTGCTCTCGCTTTGGCCTCATCCTCCGTGTATCCAAACGACATGAATGCCTGCGTATACCCTTCCACAATATTGAACACTTCTTTAGCATTCGGATCTGTAGAGTTCAGCAAGTTCATTATCTGCTGATAACCCGCCTGAGCCTCTTTCGGATTCTGGTAAGTCTGGTTGAAGTAGGTATCTTGCGCAGCCTTCGCTTTCGCTCTTTCTGCCTGACAGTCAGCTCCTGTGTCACTACAGGCCGCATAAACAGCTATATCGCTTTCCAGATCCTTGCGATTTAACCTCTCCTTATCTTTCTGCTCTTCTGGCGTCAGGTTCTGTTTGTTGTTGAGATATGTCTGTCGACTCTTCTCGGTGCTGCTCAGATAGTTATTTTCAACTGCATTCTTCCCGGCCTGCGCTCCCGCCGCAGCCGACGCCGTACTGCCCCCCTCAATCCCTCCGGCCATCCCCGCCGAAATTGTCGCCAGCGTGCTGACCGTCTGTTTCTGCTCCTCACTCAGGTCGCTGACCGCTTTACCCGGATACATTGCCGCCATGATTGCCCGTGCAGCCAGCTCACCCGTCGCAGCACCTGCAGCACCCGCCGCTGCGCTGTTCCCCTGTAGTACCGCAACTGCGCCACCCAGTATCGCGTGCGCAATCGTGTTGACAGCCGGGTTATCCTCCGTGGATTTCAGCAGATGCGCCAACTCAGGTGCCGACGCGCCCGCCAGCGCCCCCCCGATATTACCGCCCGCCAGTCCCTGCAACGCTGCCGTGGCCGCCTGGATGCCGCGCTGCATATCGCTGCCGGTACCATATTTTTCCTGCGTCTTTTTATATTCCGGCGTAGCACGCAGTTTCGCCAGATAATCCTGGCGCTGTTTCTCTGTTGCGTTTGCAGGTAGTGTTGCGCCGGTTTCTTTCTGGGCCGCCTTCAGCCCGTTAAGATCACCCTGCGTCCTGGCAATATCCGCCACCTGGCTACCAATGTCGCTGATCATCCCAACTGCGTTCAGACGGTTCTGCTCTTTCTCCTTGTCGAAGATCGGGCTGATGCTGTCGTTAGCATGTTCGGTGTCGCGGCTCAGATCGGCCACGTCCTGCTTCTGGTTTGCCTTGTCGCGGATAGTGAGGGAGCCCTCTGCCACCGCGGCCTGCGTGGTGCCTTCCTTATGGCCTTTATTACCCGCAGCGGAGATCATGCCGCCCGGCAGGTTGCCCTGGAATTTATCCCCGAAGCTGCCGCCGCCGCTCAGGCTGATACCGGAGTGCGAGGTTTTAAAGTCCGCTTCGTTGTGGATATCGCTGAAGCCCAGCGTCCCGGTATCGAGGCTGTTTTTGTCCGGCGTGGCGGTAGAGGCGATAACCGCGCCATCAAGCTGGGTATGATGCCCCACGGTGATGTCGAATCCGCCGTCCCCGGCATACAGCCCGGTTTGTTCGGCCACCGAATCAAAGCGGCTTTTCATCTTGTCCTGGCTGGCATTGATATAGCCTGAACCGGACATAGTGCCGAAGGTGAAGCTGCCACCCGCCGCAACGCTGGTCTGCTTGCTGTCGTAGTCGCTGTTGTTCTGCTGGCTGCGCATCAGCAGGTCGTGACCAACATCTGCCACGATTTTATTGCCGTTAACCTGAGCGCCATCAAGCACGGTGTCGTGCCCGCTTTTTAGGGTGACGTTTTTGCCGCTGTCGATCGTGGTTTCGGTCCAGTCGGTACCGTTGCCTTTATCCTTGCCATGCGCGGCGTTGACGTTGGCAAACACGCTGATACCCGCACCGTTGCCGCCGGCACCGATGCTCACGCCAATGCCGCCACCGCTGCTGCTGTTCTTGCCGCTGGTTTTTTGGGTATTCGCCGCGCCGGACAGCAGAATGTCGTTCTGTGCATCCAGCGTGGTATCGCCCCCGGCTTTCAGCTGGCTGCCCGCAATCACGATGTCGCCGCTGTTCTCGCCTTTGTTTTTGCCGTTCGCGGTGATGGAGAGATTGCTGCCTGCGTTCAGCGTGCTGCCTGCCACCGCATCACTCTCAGCATGCTGCTGTGATTTCGACTTCTGGGTCGTCAGCGAGAGGCTCACACCCATTGCGTTCGGGTCGCCGGTGGTTGCCGCCATATCCGCTGCCTGCCCGGCCTGCACGCCGGACAGCACCGTTTTGGTGGCCTGAAGGGCTTTCAGGCGGCCATCACTTTGCTCTTTGGTCTCCTGTGCCGCGCTCACGGCATTGTTAATAGCGCTACCGACGGTGCCGGAGAGCGCCACGGTGAGCCCGCTTTTCTTCTGCTCGAAGGTTTCATCCCGGGTGCGCTTGTCGTGCCCCGGCTCGATGATGACGCTGTCGCCGCTGAGGCTTAAATCCTTCCCGGCGATAAGATCCGCCCCGCCGATGTGGGCCTGGTTTCCGGCAGAAATCGCGACGTTACCGCCCGTCGAACCCACCGTACTGAAGCTCTGACTCTGGGTGGTGCTCTTCTCACGGAGATCGTGCGTGCTTTTGCTGCTGCCGATGGTGAAACCAATCCCGCCCGAGCCCATCAGGCCGGATTTTTTCTCTTCCTTAAAGCGCCAGGAGGTGTCGCTGTTCGTCGCTGCCACGATATCGACGTTGTTGCCCGCCTTAAGCTTCACGTCGCCGTCGCCCGCCACGGCGGAGCCGAACACCCGCAGGTTATTGCCCGCAACGACCTGCACGTTATCGCCGCTCAGCAATGAACCGGATTCACGCGTCGCGCTGTTCTCCTCAATGGTGTGGGTGGTTTTCTTGCTGAGGAAACCTTTTTTGGTTTTGGTCTGCTCTTTGTAGTGATAATCGCTTTCGGTTGCGGTATTGAGATTGACGTCGCGGCCTGCCGCCACGCCGATATCGCCCTTCGCCGTCACCTGCGCGGCTTCGGTGGTGACATCGCGTCCGGCGAGGATTTGGGTATTCGCCCCGCTGGCGATCTCGGTTCCCTGCTGACGCACCGATTCGTTAATAACGGTTTTCTTGCCTGACCTATAGCTGTCGCCCTGCGTGGTCTCTTCCGCAGCCAGATTCACGTCGCGACCCGCCTGCAGCCCGACGCTTTTCTCCGCCGCCAGCGCGGTGGCCTGAGCGTTGATATCCTGCCCGGCCTTCAGCACCAGGTTATCGCCTGCGGAAATCGTGGTGCGGTCGAGCCCGGTGCTGTGGGACTCGCTTTTCCCTTTCCGGCTGCTTTCGCTGGTCTGTGCCGCGTTCAGGTTGAGATCGTTGCCCGCGCTCAGCCCGGCGCTGCCGCCCGCCTTCAGGTCGCTGGCGGTCACGTCAAGGTTGTGCCCGGTATTCACCAGCAGGTTGCCGCCCGCGGTGACGTTACTTCCCTGATACGTGACGGACGAACGGCTGGTTTTCGCCCGGCTGGAGCTGAATGCGTCGTTGATCTGGTTCGCGTTAACGGCAATATCGCCCCACGCGTTCAGCAGCATATCGCCGCCGGAGGCCAGGTTCGCCCCGGTAACGGTGATGTTTTTTCCCGCCTCAAGCGACAGGCTATCCTGCGCGGTAATGGATGCCGTGTTGCCCAGCAGGGTGTCTTTCAGGCCGATCTTGCCGTACTTCCCTCCGGCGTTGATATCAATCTGCTCAACCTGGGTCAGGTTGTTGATGCTGCCGTCCAGGCTCTCCAGCGCGACCGTTTTGCCGCTGATGGTGGAGCTGATGTTATTGATATCGCCGATGGCGCTCAGGTTCAGGTCGCCGCCCGCTTTCATCAGGCCGTTGTTGAGGTTGCTGATACTGTTCTGGCTGTCGAGCGTCAGGCTGTTTTTCGCCAGCAGCGAGCTGCCGCTGTTGGTGATGTCGCCGCCCTTCAGGGTGACGTTGTTGCCCGCGATCACGCTGCCGTTATTGACGGTGACGTCCTTCGGCGACAGGTAGAGTTTCGGCACCATCACGGTTTCGCCGTTGACGGTGGCTTTCTCCCACCACAGCAGGCTGTGGTCGAGCGCGGCAATCTGATCGGCGGTCAGCGAGACGCCAAACTGCAGGCCCAGCGACTGCTGCGCCGCCGCCGCGTTATCCATCAGATAGCGCATCTGATCCAGATCGGAACCGATGCCGTTCAGGTAGCGGTTACCGGTCTGGTTGAGCACCACGTTGGAGACATAGCGAGTATCGAACGCCGCATCACCGAGGAAGCGGTAATCGTAATCCGGGTTCAGGTTGAGGCGGCCCAGCATATAGGAGGAGCCGAGGAACTGCTTCTCGTCGGTAAACGCCAGCCGCGTCTCCTGCGGCGCCGTGGACGACGGTTTGACCCCGAGCATTGCGTTCAGATCGGCAAACAGGGCGGGATCGAGCTGTCCGAGACCGTTCAGTTTCGGGTTGATGCCGATCAGGTACGGGCTTTTCGGGTTGTCGGAGAAGACAAAATAGCCGTTGTTGCCCGACGGCAGCGGGTAAGCGCTGGTATCGACGCGCTGTCCCTGATAATGCCCGACGGCTCCGCCCTGAGCGGTTCTGAGATCGGCGGTGGTGACCCCCGCGTTCGCCAGCGCGCCCAGCTGGCCGAGGTTGGCGTTGCCTTTCTGCGTGGTGCCAATGTTGCTGAGAGGCGTGCCGGACGCGCCGCCGTTTTCCAGCGCGCCGCCGCCGTTAAGCTGCTGCAGCGCACCCTGGAGCTGATCGTTCCACTGCGGCGAGTTCACCGCCACGGTGCCGGTATTGCTCAGCCCCTGTTTTTGTACGCCGCTTCCGACACTCTGATTGCTGAGGGTGTTCAGCGACGGCGTGGAGATAACGTTGCTGACGCCGCCCGCGTTCGCAGTGGTATTGGTGTTGCTGATGTTACTGGTGAAGTTTGCGGTGACGTTACCGCCCGCCTGGATGACGGCGCGGTATAACTCTCCTGTTTCGTACTGACTGTCTTGCCCGGTAAGCACAAAACGTAAAGAATGATTCTCAAATCCAACACCCTTTGGTTTTGTAGAAAGCTCATTTCTCGCATAGACGTTTGGACCGTACGGCCCATCTTGATATTCATAAACAAGATAGTTCGTCTGCTTTCCGGACTGCCAGCTTTGGTTGTTTAGTGTCGTTCCAGCCAGCGAAGCATCACCCTCAGCCAGCATGAAGCTGGCCTGATTTTCCAGTTGGTTTGCATTGATATTCAGGTTACGCCCGGACATTATCCGCCCGGCACTGCCATTGGCACTTACACCCACTTCAGTTTCTGATACAGCAAAACGCTGGGTAGAGGCTGTAGCAAAAGGCGCAAGGTAATATACCGTCTTATAAAACTTCTCACATGACCCCTGAGCACCGCATCCGGTGGAGCCAATGACTATCCTGGATGAATAGAACCCGTAGCTTCCTGCGGGTAAATCATTTACAGAAACATTAATGATGGATTGCCCAAGATCTTTAATACCAGCATTCACTTGTCTGCTTTGTTCAGATGTCGTCAGCCCATCCCGGGTATTCAGCAAATGCCCCGTTCTGATCGTAATATCACCATTCTGCGTCTCAATATTCCCCGACGTATTCACCACCTGGCTGTTCGCATTCCCCGCCGCATCCCGCTGCATCCACAGGTTGTTCCCCGCCATGATGTCGCCGCGCTGGTTGGTGATGCTGTCGGCAAACAGCGCCAGGTTATTCGCCGCGTACAGCAGCGCGGTGTTGACGATGGCGCCCGGCGCGCTCAGGGTCAGCGAGCCGCGCGTGCCGGTGAAGCCGTCGACGGTAATATTGCTCCGGCTGGCCACGGTGATGTCACCTCCGCCCTGCACCGAGCCCGCGGCGTTCAGCGCCACGCTGCTGCCGGAGAGCGTACTCGCGCCGCCGCCGGTGGTGATTTGTCCGTTGTTGCTGAGCTGCCCGCCCGCGTTCAGGTTGACCGCCTGCCCCTGCAGCACGCTGCGGTTATCGATGTCGCCGCCGCTGTTGATGGTCAGGGTTCTGCCTGCCGCCACGGCGGTCCGGCTGGTAAACGCGTTCGTCAGCTGCAGCGTTAAGTCCCCCAGGGACACCAGCTGGCCGGTCAGGTCCAGCCCCCGGCTCTGCAGCCACAGGTTGCCGCCGCTCAGCAGCTTACCGCCCGCGCTCTGGGTCACCTGGTCCGCGCCAATATTCAGCTGCGCGTTGCCGAGCAGCGTGCCGCTGTTGTTCAGCTGGCCATAGTTAACCGTCAGCTGTCCCGCCTGGGTGGTGCCCTGGCTGGCGAAGGTGGTGCCGGTCAGGGTGGCGCGATCGGCCACCCACGTGCCGCCGTTGGTGGCGTTTGCCGCATTGAGTATGAGGTCGGTGGCCTGCAGCCAGCCGGTGCCGGTGAACTGCGGCGTGCCGAGCGTCAGGCGCGCGCCGGAAAGCAGCCTGCCGTCGTTACGCGCCTGGGAGGAGGCTGTCACCCGCGTCTCGCCGCCGCCCTGGATCAGGCCGTAGTTAAACAGCGCGGGCGTGGTCAGCGTCAGGCCATCGCGGCTGACGATTTCGCCCCCGCTGTTGTTGGTCAGCGTCCCGCTGAGGGCCAGCGTCGCGCCGTTATCGCCCTGCAGACGACCGTTGTTGGTGAGCGCCCCGGTGGTGATGCCGAGCGTGCCCCCCTGCATTTTGCCGTCGCTGGCGACGGAGGCCGCCGTGACGTTCAGCGCCCCGCCGGACAGCAGGGTCCCGCCAGACTGCTGGCTGACCGCGCCGGTCTGGCTGAGGGTCAGGCCATTCACGCCGCTGATGGCGCCGCTGTTGCTGAGCGTGCCGCCTGTCAGCGTCAGGTTTTTCGCCGCCCACTGGCCCTGGTTCGCCAGCGTGGCGGCCTGCAGCGTGGCGGCGCCCAGCGCGGTAATCTTACTGCCCGTAGTCCCGGTGAGCGTGTCGGCCAGCGTCATCTGCAGCGCACCGGCGCTCTGCACCGCGCCGCTGTTGGTGAGCGACCGGGCGTTAAGCAGGATGTTCTGTGCCTGCCAGCTGCCGGCGTTG
>Ga0157367_1001253_pt1 | contig 11289 bp, 20 predicted proteins | sample AttbisABBM2_FD_113142 | JGI IMG/M metagenome (GOLD analysis project Ga0157367, IMG submission 113142) | Fungus gardens microbial communities from leaf cutter ant in Botucatu, State of São Paulo, Brazil - Atta bisphaerica ABBM2 | ecosystem: Host-associated > Fungi > Mycelium > Unclassified ...
CCTAACATTTGAGAATTACTATGAATTATGGTAACTTGCCTAGCAGTCTTCATACTAGATAACTATCCTAGATAAAATACTTAGTATATAAACTGGTAGTTTACACTATACTAGTCTTATCCTAAAAATTGACCAAAACTAGTACTAATTTCTGGTGTTAGTGACAACACACCTTGCTACCTTTTAGTAGTCCCAATTCTCTAAGTTTACTAAGTTTTCTTTCAAAATATTTAACTTTTTCATTCCTCTATTCTAGACTCTATCAGGTTCTGATCTAGTGTATTTCTACCTAATTTGACCTTCTGAACAGTTGTTACTTGGTAAAGGGCTCCTACAAGTACACATTCTTCATAGCTAGTTGTTTTCAAGTAGATGACATTGCTTTTTTTAGAGAACAGTATTATGGTATGTTTTTGTTATCACCAAGTGGTCTCTATGCACATACAAGCTGAAGCAGTAGATAGTTAGGCATTTTATAATACTTTACTAAGTCTGTTCTAGCTACAAGTCACAGCATATAAGCTGAAGCTAAAAGTCATTCTAACTCCTGTCTTCTGTATTCTTGGGTAACACATAACTGACTATTTGGACTTCCAAGAGCTAAGTTTCAAGAAGGAGATAAGAGAACTAAACTATAAGAGAAAAGAAAAAAATTAGAAAGAAATCATAAAAGACCTGAAAAATGGAAAATAAATAAGTTCACTTTGAGAATTTCAGACATAAGAGGGAAATACTATCAGAGTCCAAACTTCCAGTGGTATTATTCTTTGTAACAGATAACACTCAAATAAATTCTATAAGCACTTGATTCCCTGTGATAAAGCTTGCCTATTTAATCTCTGACTTTTATTTCTGCTCTGTCATAGATCAATTGTTAGCTGGACAGAGACAGTAACCTCACTTAAAGTGGAGAAGTCTCCAATAGTCTTATACTATCTCTACTCTGATTTCTGATTTCTAAACTATTTAAGACTGGTAGATATACTGTACTACTCAGTTTTATAATCAGCATAGCAACACACTTTGTTTCCTCCAACATCAATAACTCTGTCTTCAAGTCTGAAATTGCAACCAAGTGGCACAGCACATAAGCTGAAGCCAAGGTCATTCAGAAGTCTGCACTTCTTAACATACAGTAAGACTTGTAACAGTGATCTCTACAGTAATATCAACACACCTTTATCTTAACCATTTACCATCTACTAGTAAACTTCATCTAATCACCCTTATCTTTCCTGTGTTGATATACCCTCGCCCTGATGGTCCTCTGTGTCTTTGTTTGTTATGGAACCTGAGTCACGAGCGACAAGGAATGATCCGAGATCCTACAAAATTTCACACATGTCTAAGAAGCTATCTATGTTTCGAGGGTCAGATTTGCGGCACAGTTCAAGACTGCTGAGACGGTCTCTTGCTACTCATGCTTCTACCTATGAAAGGGATTGTTCATCCATCCTTCCCCCGTATGCTGCTTTGATACAGAACTTGGAGCGCGTACGCAAGATTCTTGATCGGCCTCTGGTACTTGCAGAGAAGATACTTTACAGTCATGTAATAAACCCAGAGGCAAATCTCTACAGAGGAGGGAGGATAAGAGGTGAGACCTACCTGCAATTACGACCTCAGCGTGTAGCCATGCAAGATGCTTCTGCACAGTGAGTTCCCTTCATAAGGCTAAGATCAATAATGTCTTACAGTCGACATAGAATGGCATTGTAAGGTCTTTCTTCTCTCTGACGACGCAGGGGTGTTTATTGATATTCCAGGCTGCAGTTCATGAGTGCAGGCCTTTCTGAATGTGCGGTACCTACTAGCATTCATTGTGACCATTTAATTCAGGCTTCCGAGGGCGCCTCAAAGGACCTCGAGGTATGATATTTTCTCCAAGCCAGAATCATGACTAACAAAAGGATACGCAGAAATCTCTGATGACGAACAAGGAAGTTTTCGATTTTCTTCAGAGTGCTGCTCAGAAATATGGAATCGAATTTTGGCGCCCTGGTTCGGGTATCATTCACCAAATTGTGCTTGAAAATTACGCTGCACCCGGCATCTTGATGTGAGCTATTATCTCCGCTTCCAGGTCTCGCCCTTGATCTGTTATCACTAGGCTTGGAACAGGTAAATAAATCCTTTGGTAGGTTGAAAGTGCTCTGATGAGTACCAATAGACTCGCATACACCTAATGCAGGAGGTCTTGGTCTTTTAGCTATTGGGGTTGGAGGTGCTGATGCTGTTGATGCAATGACTGGCACCCCTTGGGAGTTGAAAGCCCCACAAGTTGTTGGTAAGGGATCATTGGTCCATTTCTCTTGAGCGTACTGAAGGATCGGGGTTACTAGGTATTCATTTGACTGGCGAACTCAACCAGTGGGCGACGACCAAAGATCTTATCCTGCACATAGCTGGGAAATTGACGGTTCGAGGAGGCACTGGGCGCATTCTCGAGTACTTTGGGCCTGGGGTCTTCAGCCAGTCGTGCACTGGTGTGTAAAGAAGTGACTGTAAGTTTTGCACGGTCATTGACCATTTGTTCCACAGGTTTAGCCACTATTGCTAATATGGGCGCCGAAGTCGGTGCAACGACCTCCGCCTTTCCTTATACACCTAACATGCGATCATATCTTCATGCTACACATCGTGGCCCTGTCGCCTTGGCTGCAGACAAAGCTGCCGAAACTGGTTTCCTTTGTGCTGATAAAGACGCGGAATACGATGAGGTCATTGAAATTGTATGCCCCCCTCATTTTGTCAAGATTCACTCTCATTTTATATTTTGCTGCAGGACTTATCTGAAATCGAGCCGACCATTAATGGCCCTTTTACTCCTGATCTTGCAACACCTCTTTCCAAGTTTGGCAGTTTCGTGAAGAGCCAAGGATGGAAGGACGAAGTCTCGGCCACTTTGATCGGTTCGTGTACTAACAGTTCCTATGAGGACATGGTGAACTCTCCTATCTGTATTATACCCCTGAAGTCATGTTAATACCTGACTGTAGACTCGTGTAGCAGATCTTGCCCGTCAAGCTAAAGCTGCTGGTTTGAAGTCGAAAGTGAGGAGATACGAATATGTGTATAGTTCTTTGCTGCTTGCTAATATATGTATATGTATAAGGTTCCATTCTTGTGCACCCCCGGTTCTGAACAGATTCGAGCGACCATTGAGCGCGACAATGTCACCTCAGTTCTTGAGGACGTTGGCGCGGTCGTTCTGGCTAATGCTTGCGGACCTTGCATTGGTCAGGTACGCGAAGGTGTTTGTTTGTCCGTATCTAGCCATTCTCTGAGATATTATTTTACCAGTGGAAGCGAGAGGAAAAGCAGGGTGAGGCAAATGGCGAGTAAGGTGTACCTGGGCGTAGAGAAAGTTCTGATTTGACTTTCTAGCCATATTGACAACCTTTAACCGTAACTTCAAGTCGCGCAATGATGGAAATACTCAGACTATGAACTTCCTTGCTTCACCTCTTATTGTCACTGCCATGGCATTCTCTGGTAAACTCTCATTCAATCCTGTGACTGATTCTATACCCCTTGCGAATGGTAAATCTTTCAAGTTCTCTCCACCTGTGGGTCAAGACCTTCCTTCTGCCGGATTTACTGCTGGTGAAGGGAGTTACTATCCTGCACCCTCTCCCAAGCCTCAGCCAGATGTTGAAGTTATAATCAAAAAGGATTCTCAGCGACTAGAAATTCTTGAACCGTTTGCTAGCCACTTTGGTGAGGGGTCTGGTAACACCCGCGGATTCGATTTACCCCCACTGAATGTCCTCCTCCGTGTGAGGGGGAAGTGTACAACGGACCATATTTCTGCCGCAGTAAGCCATGTAGTTCGAGGAGCCTGGTTTCACGCCTGCTAAACCTATCTCTAGGGACCCTGGCTTAAATATAAGGGACACCTTACTAACATATCTGAGAATCTTCGTGAGCAGTTCTTCCTATATGTTCTTTCTTGTCCTGATAATCTCGTTAAGTTATCACGGTGTGTTAACTGGACAATTGTACTTACCATGGAATTGACTTTTTCTAGGCTGTCAACGACGAAAGCGGTGAGATGAATACTGCTTTCGATAAGGAGACCGAAACGATTGGTACCATTCCTGAGGTTGCAAAGCGTTTCAAGGCCCGCAAGCAACCCTGGGCTCTAATCGTTGATGAAAACTATGGAGAAGGTAGTGCCCGTGAGCACGCAGCTCTTCAACCCAGGTTCTATGGTAAGTCCCATTTGGTAGTCCGTTGAGTTTGTACTGATTGCCACTATAGGATGTGGACTCATCCTAGCCCGTTCTTTTGCTCGTATTCATGAAACAAATCTTAAAGTATGAATTACTTGGAGTCATCATGGAAGATGCGGACTGATCGATGTCTACAGAAACAAGGTATCCTACCTCTATGGTTTACTGACAAGGCAGACTATTCTCGCATTGGCTCTGGGGATATCCTTGAGACTGAAGGTCTGGCAGATCTTCTTGGGGGTAACTCTGAGGCTATCATTGTCATCAAGGTGACAAAGCCTGATGGAGAAGTTTTCCGTGTTTCCACGACACATACTATGTCAGTCGATCAGGTCAAATGGTTCCGTGCTGGTTCTGCTCTGAACTACATTCGTTCTCAATTGGGTTAACAAGTTACACGCTGGAATGTATGAGATCATAATATGTATATAACTTATATCGAATAGATAGTAACGCAACGTATGATTCATCTGAGGGAGCTATCCAGAGTGGTTCCAGTATCATGAGAAACCTACAAGAATTGTTGTTTTGTTTGAGAGTAGTGACCCTTATTCAAGCAAGTGAGAGTGTTAGAAGCGACTTGAATTACAGTATCCGGTAAACCGGCCAACTGTGCAACCTTGAGACCATGACTATCCCAATTGACACCAGGTCGGAGTTGATAAGAGTATGCAAAGTAGCCATCCTATCAAGAGATATCCACTAACGTCAATATTTCGATGGCGATGACTGCATCTGTCAACTCACCTTGGTTTCGTCGACATCAGTACAAAAGAAACGAACATTTTGATATGCACCGGTTCCACTAGCTTCCGAAGTATGCCCGAGCATGTGCGCGAGTTCATGGAAATGAGTAGCAAAGAGAGTTCGACATTGATTGACAGTTGCCAAATGATGGATAGTCGCAAAAGCAATAGCTAAACCATCGTTAACCGTTGTACCTCGACCAACTTCATCCATAATGACCTAAGTTGAGAAGTATCGGCATGAGAATGAGAACCGAGAACCAGAAGGAATTTGACTCACTAGGCTTTTATCAGTCGCTCGTCTCAGAATGTCTGCTGTCTCGAGCATTTCCACCATAAATGTACTTCTATCCCTAAATAGGTCATCCTTTGCACCAATTCTTGAAAACAACCTATCAACAATTCCAATAGTGGCAGCTTCAGCTGGAACAAAAGAACCAATTTGTGCCAAGACTGATATAAGAGCAGTTTGTCGCAGAAAAGTCGATTTTCCTGCCATATTCGGCCCAGTAATGACATGCAGTCTGGCATCAGAGTGTAGTGAGACAGAGTTGGGAGTAAAGACTCGACCAGAAGTCAATAGACCCATCTCGACGGAAGGATGTCGACCATTGATTATATCATATACATTGCTAGAATTCCTAAGTTGGAATATCTTTGGCAGGCAAGATGGGCTTACTCTTCAGTTATAGTGGGTTTCACGAACATGAGTTCACTTGCAACCTTGGCAAAGGACAGGGCAATATCCAACTCATCAACAACATTTGAATTTCTCCGGAGAGAGAATGAATACTCATTGATCTATTTCATGCTGTCAGCGCATGGCTTAGAGCAAAAAAAATCAGGAGCTGACCATCTTTCGTAGCGTGGCAAATGCATCTTTTTCTGCTTGTGTTAATTGTTCAATGATCCTTATTATTTGATTCCCAAGACGAGACCATTCCTGTGGGAAAGTAATTAGTTGAAAGGACGTAAAACACACAGAGGGAAGAGACGGGCTTTGTAGAAATAGCATTTGGTACTGCCACTCTCAAAGATCGAGATAAAGGAAGAATGGTTGTCCATCTTGCTCTGGTCACGTTTGCGAGCAAGGTGTATGTGCATCCCCTGGCTAGGCGAAGCTCTTAGAGTGAGAGAGGGAGCAGCTGAATCTCATGAGTAAATTTGAGATGATTTGACTGTAGACTATACATACCATAAGTGGATCTGAGTTTACCTTCCAGCCTTTCTTTTTTTGCCAGCAGACGTTGAAACTCAGCGTGTAGAGATCTGAGGGTCTGTGAAAACCTATAAAGCATCGACTTAAGGATACTAAAATGATTCCCATGAAAAAGGGTACAACGTACTCTGGCTTGATGTACCATCGACTAGGAGAAATTCTCCAATTCTCCAGCTGGCTTGATTCATCTGGAGCCTCTTGCCCAAGTTCATCTGGTGAGCCAGCTGTATTCTCAATATCAGTACCCAAGGCTTTCTCAATTGTTTCCGATAGTGTTTCGAGCACATGCATACGTGACACAAGTGCATCTACACTCGTCCATTCTCGCTCATCGTAGCCTTCTCGCTCTTGCACTTCGAGAGCTTTCTCCTCAGTAAGCGTGGCAGAAATCTTCAACCAAACACGAATGGTCCGGCCAATTGATGCTAAATCATTTTGGTCACCTCTACCTACAAGGAACTTCTGCGTAAGTCGAGTAGTGTCACATGTTTGGCTCAGTAACTGGGTCACATCTGCTGCTAGATGTGGTCTAGAGGCGAAAAATTCAACAAGAGATTGTCGAGACGTAATTTCGGATAGGGATGTACTCGGAGAACCTACATGTCCCCAGGTCTGAGAACATATGCGCGTATGCGTGTAAAAAACCACATACATAGCCATCGAGAGAGAAGACGAGTACCACCATTGGTGACCGTACGTTTGATTGCACTAAACAAACTTCCTCTTGAGCTACCGTCATATTCCCTTTCACGGATCTCTAGAGCCTTGATTGTATGTGCATCAATTTGCATTCGACCAGTATTATCTTGAACGGGTTCGGCCAAGGGGGGCATACTTTCTAAAAGATTGGCATCAAGGTAAGACGTCAGAAGGTCAACGGCAGCTTGTTCAGCTATTGAAAGTGGGATTTCCTGTGGGTTGTTGGGTCTGGCTGGTGGCAGAGGTTTTGTATGCTCTTCTGTAGGAGAGCCCATAGATTTGGATACGAAACTAAGGAAGCAGCTTTCTTCTACAAGTGCGTTCATGAGTGGGTGTTCTTTCACACCCTCGAAAGCATCAGACAAAATGACTTCGCGAGGATTAATTCGAGCCAAATCATCCTGAACACTTTCCAGCAATGTATTCTTGGAATAGAACTCTCCTGTGGAGACATCAATCCAAGCAATTCCTATCGTGATATCTTTCTTCATCTCCCCCTGAGAAGGAGGTGGAGCATCAATAGCAAGTAAGAAATTGTTCTCATATGCGTTGAGAAACGGCTCGTCTATGAGTGTTCCGGGAGTAATGATACGCGTTACGCGTCTATCGAACTCTTTTGCACCAAATTCTTCCTTGCGGGGGAATTCTTCGCACATGGCGACGAAGCGTTTATGTTGTTGAACAAGAACTTTAAGATGTTTATCGAGATGGATGAGTGGGAACCCGCACATGGCGACTCGGGAACCACCCCATTTGCGACTAGTTAATTTAATATTGAGGAGGTCAGCAATATCTTCTGCTTGATCGAAATAAGACTAGTTGAGTTTGTCAATGAGAGGCCTGACAAGGGGTTACGGGAAAAGGGGACGTGCCTCGTAGAATTGGCCTACTCGGGTAAGGAGTAAACAGTGAGGGAACTTGCGAAGGTTTTCCTGAATTCCCTGTGCCAGGATGGTTTGGGGCCCTCTGGATAAATCTATGGAGTATCAAATTTTTCGTTGATACAACACAGTGAGAAGGACCTACCCTCCTCATCGTTTACGATCACCTCCTTTGGGCGGCGAGACCGTTTGACAGAATTCACCGCCTCGGCTTTCGACTTCTTGATTCGCTTAGGCCTTACAAGTTCTGGTGGTGCATCATCTGCCGTCTTATTGATGACGCTTGTCGTTTCATATAGAGATGCTGCAAAAATACCTATGTCATGATCATTGATGACACATGGGGAGGGAGCATACAGCTATCTTTGGTTTGAGTCGGGTTTACATTAATATTGAAACGATAGTCTTCTAAGGGCTTTGCGCGGGTTCCATCAGGGAGGATGAAATACTCGGGGAGATCTCGTATTTTCTTTCTGGCACGCTGAGGAGCTTTTTTCGCTGGTTCCTGAGGACCATCAGAATGGATTCGACGCGTTTTCTGAGGCACAGAGTAATGCAAAAGACGATTCAAGTTCACATGTCTCGCCCGTCGGAGGAGGAGGGAGTGAGAAAGAGCCATACCAGACGGAAGGTAAACCTCCTTACAGTCAATACTAGTTCAGGGCCGTAGCGTTAGCGACTAAAGCCATTAGCATCCTTTGGAAAATGAATTCCCAGAGATCACGCTATAGCGGAGTTTGAAGGGACAAATAAAATACATCAGCGACACATCAACACCGACCTTGGAAAGGGGACTTTGCTCTCCACACTCACGTATCTGAATTGTTAGCTATGTCTTTTGCTGGCAGGCGTAGAGGAAACAAGGCCAAGAAGGGTGTCCAGTTCACTGTCATGGTGGTTGGTACGTGTCGCTTCTGAACCGTAAGGCTGGAGTGACATGACATGGTGACTTTCAGGCACTTCTGGTACTGGTCGTACCACTTTTGTGAACACTCTATGCGAGGCTGAGGTCCTCCCGCATAAAACCTGTGATGATCCTACCTCTGTCTACCCTGAGGATGGGATGAGAATCAAGCCGGTCACTGTGGGTGCGTCTGTGATGCGGGCGGTTTTGCGAACGCGTCAACTCACGTGTCGACAGACTTGGAGCGGGACGGGGTGCGCATTTCTTTGACTATTGTCGATACCCCAGGATTTGGAGACAACATCAACAACGAATCCGCGTAGGTTGACCTGACCTGTCATGGCCATGCCATTTCGATCTTACCGAATTGTTGCTAGATTCCAGAAGATTGTTGGATACCTTGAGCGGCAATATGATGACATTTTAGCTGAAGAGTCTCGTATCAAACGTAACCCTCGCTTCAGGGACAACCGAGTTCACGCTTTGCTATACTTTATTCCCCCCACGGGGCATGCGTAGGAGTCTGAAGTCAAGATGGTGAACGGAACTAATATTTGAGCTATAGGTTGCGGGAAATGGACATTGAACTTATGCGGCGCCTTTCTCCGCGTGTTAATGTGATCCCTGTGATTGGCAAGGCGGATTCGCTTACGCCGAGTGAATTGAAGGGATTCAAGAAGAGGGTAAGTAGTGGAAGAGGGGATTGGAACTGAAACTGAATAGGGTTCAAGATCATGCAAGACATTGAGCACTATGATATTCCGGTGTATAACTTTCCGTATGACGTTGAGGAAGATGATGAAGAGACTATCCAAGACAACAGTGAACTGCGTGTAGGTGTTAAAACTAGAGACCGAGAGAGAGAGAGAGGAGCTCATGATTGGATTTGTAGGCCATGATGCCGTTTGCGGTTGTTGGTTCTGAGGAAGAAGTTGAGGTGAATGGACGGCTTGTTCGTGCTAGGGTTTATCCCTGGGGTATTGTTGAGGTTGACAACCCGCGGCACTCTGACTTGAGCTGTCTGCAGAGGGTGTTGATGGAGTGCGTTGTGAGCCCGATCTTTTGAGTGGTGGAGACGAATAATGTGTTTGGCAGCTCGCACGTTCATGACTTCAAGACGTTGACCAATGACACGTTGTACGAGACCTATCGGACACTGAAACTCTCGAACACCCTGGATGGGGAGGGGTAGGTGATTGGCCTGGATTGGATGAGAGACACTGAGTGGACTATGTGGTTCTCTAGGGACAATTCGATGCTTCCTGAGGAGCTTGCTAATCAAGGGGTACGGTTGAAGGAGGAGCAGTTGCGACGGGAAGAAGAAAAGGTGAATCATGTTGAGGGTGAATGTGTGTGTGTGGCTGACGATGTTGACAGCTTCGGGAGGCGGAACTGAGGATGCAGCGGCAGATCAACGAGAAGAAACAGGAGTTGCTGGCCAAGGAGGAGACACTGCGGTGCGTGTTTGCAGTGATGATGATAACGACGACTGATGATATTTTGTGTAGCAACTTGGAGAGCCGGCTTGCGAGTCAGGGCGAGTACCGGGAGTGAATTAGTCCTATTAGTGATGTAATAAGCCATGTGTGAAGTTGTGATGGTCACTTGATATGGATATGATTTTATGGTCATTGTTGTGGTAGTGTTGTAGTTGGTTTCTGCCCATGCAGCTTGAGCAGACACGAGGGTACTGGCTTGGGCGCTCAGCACACCACCGACTTGGTCCACCTTGTCCACCTCCTGACCATCCCATTCCCTGTGTCCCAGACACCATGTCTACTCGTCCTCCTCATCGTCCTTCCTCTCGCCGCGCTCTTACACGCGCCCTCCAGCTTGCTCGCGACGCTGTCCAGCTCGACTCCGCCAATGAGGATCCCCAAGCTGCTGTCCAGGCATACGCCCGCAGTGTCACCTTGCTCAACGAGGTCATGGAGCGCGTCAGGCGTGGCGAGGACAGCACAGAGTCTCGCCGCAGCCACAGACGCCGCAGTGTTGCTGCACAGGAGGAGGAAGTCCGGCGCCTGCAGAACATCCACGACACATATGCCGACCGCATGAACATCCTAAGCATTATCTACAGCATTCCGCCTGTACCCTACTCCAACAACAACTCTCTCCTCTTTGGCGATTCTCTCTCCCAGCATCCCTACGCTCTCGCCCCCAGGCCCCGCGCTTTTTCCAGTTCCTCCAACGACCCTTTCTCTCCTCCTGCTGCTGCCGTTGTTGATCTCCACCTCTCCCATCGCCTGTCTCGTCTGCCTTCCCTATCTGAAGAGCCCCGGCTCAATGATACGCGTGACGATGACGACCTGCACACTCCCAGAAATAAGCGTGCTGCTCATCCGCTCCCTCCCATACCCGACTCATCCAGCCCAGGAGATGCTTCCAATACCCCCCGCACCAGTCTTCACCTTGCAGAACCCCCTCTTTCTCCAAGAGGCCCCCGCAAACCCACCCGGCTCGACGTTCTAGCGCCCCCTGCCCCTATCATCATCAACTCTACCACTTCGTATGGAACCATCTCCCAACGACGAATGAAACCATCACCCCCTTTCTATCCAGTCTCTCCCATAGACTCTCCCCAGCAATCACCACCACCACCACC
>Ga0157367_1001254_pt1 | contig 11286 bp, 9 predicted proteins | sample AttbisABBM2_FD_113142 | JGI IMG/M metagenome (GOLD analysis project Ga0157367, IMG submission 113142) | Fungus gardens microbial communities from leaf cutter ant in Botucatu, State of São Paulo, Brazil - Atta bisphaerica ABBM2 | ecosystem: Host-associated > Fungi > Mycelium > Unclassified ...
GCCAATAGCTCAACGGCGGCGATCAGAAAGCTTCTCACCGAACGACCGGCGTTCAGGCGCTCAAGCACCCGGTTCTCAAAAGCCTGCTTCTCTTCCATTATTGCCTGCATGGGTTCAATACCGCCGTCGGGCGCAGGTGAACTGCGCCCGGCTTGCATCACTAACACGCGCGCATTATGCCATAGCGTGCCAGGCGCTCACCACAGAAGCCACCACTTCGCTGTCAGCATCCAGCCCTGAAATCTCAGCCAGGGTCGCCTGTGGGCCTTTTTCAGCCAGCAGTGTAGCCAGCTCCTGCGCCTGGGGGTCCTGATCGCTGCGATAGTGCATTGCGGCGGCAATGCCCTGCACCAGGCTGGCGTGCGGCAAACCATACTCCAGCGTGCCCAGCGTCGGCTTGATCAGGCGATCGCCCGCGCCGAGTTTACGCAGCGGCTGACGGCCCACGCGCTCCACATCATCTTTCAGATACGGATTTTCAAAACGACCCAGAATCTTCCGGATGTAGGCCGCATGCTTCTCCGCGTCAAAACCGTAACGCTTGATCAGCACCGCGCCGCTCTCTTCCATTGCGCCTTTCACCACGGCCCGGATTTTTTCGTCGAGGATGGCGTCGCGAATGGTCTGGTGACCGGCCAGCTGGCCGAGGTAGGCGGTAATGGCGTGACCGGTGTTCAGGGTAAAGAGTTTACGCTCAACAAAGGCCATCAGATTATCAGTCAGCTCCATGCCCGGAATGGTCGGCAGGTCGCCTTTAAACTGAGTTTTATCGACGATCCATTCGCTGAAGGTCTCAACGGTCACTTCCAGCGGATCGGTGCTGCCTGCTTCAGACGGGGGCACGATGCGATCGACAGCGGAATCCACAAAGCCGACATGCTGCTCCAGCCAGGCGTGATACTGCTCCGGCAAGGCTTTCAGCACGTGCTGTTTCAGCTGGCTGGTGCCGCGCACCATATTTTCACAGGCGATGATATTTAACGGACGGGTGTTGCCGTTGTCGCTGCGTTTTGCCAGCCCTTTAGCCACACTGCCGGCAATACGCTCCAGAATCTGCGGACCCACGGCGGTGGTGACCAGATCGACTTCAGACACCAGGGTGATGATCTCATCGCTGGTGCTGTTGACCGCACTGACGCCTTTAACGGTTTCCACTTTGGCCTGCTCGCCAACCACATGAACGGGATACTCATGACGCGCGTTCAGTGCATCCAGCACCGTCTGATTCACATCAGCAAAAACCAGTTCGATACCTGCATCAGCCAGTAATTTGCCGATAAAGCCGCGACCAATGTTTCCTGCTCCGAAATGTAACGCTTTCATAATTTTTGACCCATATCAAATGACGATGGGGCGGGCAAACCCGCCCCAGGAAATCGGGACGGGCATGACCGCCCCAGGGAAAATAATTGCTATAAATTACGCGATTACAGGCTTACCTGACAGCAAATCCAGCACTTCCTGGACGCTGGTGGTATTCGCCAGCTTCTCAATCACGCTGTCATCATCCAGCGCGTTGGTCAGGCTGGTGATCACCTGGATGTGCTCGTTGTTGCGGGCCGCAATACCAATCACCAGGCGCGCCACATCGTCCGGCTCTTCGCCGAACAGAACGCCTGCCGGATACTGACAGAACACTACGCCGGTTTTCAGCACGCGATCTTTCGCTTCAACCGTGCCGTGTGGTACTGCGATCGACTCACCGAGATAGGTCGGCGTCAGTTTTTCACGCGCCAGCATCGCATCAATATATTCAGGTTCAACGTAACCACCTTTGACCAGCTGTTCGCCGGCAAAGCGAATCGCCTGCTCTTTGTTGCTGGCGGTCAGACCGAGGAAGACATTATCCGCGCCCAGTTTAAACAGGTGCGCATTGCCTTCATCGTAGCTGTCTGAGAGCGCGGTATTCACCGTCTCACGATGTACGTCGCTGCGGTTCGCCGCCACCAGACGTTCGGTCAGGGTGCTGTAGAGCGCGCTGTCGAGAAAGTTATTCAGCGAGATATGCTGGGCATGTGGCGCCTGGCGAATCGCGCGTTCAGTCAGGTCACGATGCGTAATCACCAGATCGACATCACCCGGCAGGGCGTTGATGGCGGTGTTGGTTACCGACACATTGCTCAGACCGGCGTCCTGCACTTTCTTGCGCAGCACGCCTGCACCCATGGCGCTGGAACCCATACCGGCGTCACAGGCCACGATGATTTTACGCACGTGATGCAGCTCGACGCTCATGGCATCGCTGGCGACGGCGCTGCCCGTTGTGCTCTGGCCTTTAGACTGCGCTTTCATCTCATGCATGCGCTGGGTCGCGGCTTCAATATCGTCATCTTCTTTGACTTTGCTGGTTTTCAGCAGGATAGCGGAAACCACGAAGGAGACGGCGAAGGCTGCAGCGATAGCGGCGATGTTGGCGAAGTAGGCACCTTTTGGCGTCATTGCCAGCACGGCCAGGATAGAACCTGGTGAGGCAGGAGAGACCAGGCCACCGTTCAGCACGGTCAGCGTGAAGACGCCGGTCATACCGCCCAGGATAACCGCCAGCAGCAGGCGAGGGGCCATCAGCACATACGGGAAGTAGATCTCATGGATGCCGCCGAGGAAGTGGATAATCGCCGCACCGCCCGCAGACTGTTTAGCACTGCCACGGCCAAAGAACATGTAGGCCATTAGTACGCCCATACCCGGACCCGGGTTGGCTTCGATCAGGAAGAAGATCGACTTACCCGCTTCGCTCGCCTGCTGGATACCCAGCGGTGAGAAAATACCGTGGTTAATGGCGTTGTTCAGGAACAGGATTTTCGCCGGTTCCACGAAGATGGAAGTCAGTGGCAGCAGGTTGTTCTGCACCATCAGATTCACGCCTGCGGCGAGAATGTGTGACAGACCTTCAACCAACGGACCGATTGCCAGGAACGCCAGCAGTGCCAGGATCATCCCGATAATACCGGCCGAGAAGTTGTTAACCAGCATCTCGAAGCCGCTTTTGATTTTGCCGTCAATCGCCCGGTCAAACGACTTAATTGCCCAGCCGCCCAGCGGACCGGCAATCATCGCACCGAGGAACATCGGCATATCTGCACCGACAATCACACCCATGGTCGTAATCGCGCCAACCACGCCGCCGCGATCGCCGCCCACCAGACGCCCACCGGTAAAACCGATCAGCAGAGGCAGCAGGTAGGTGATCATCGGGCCAACCAGTTTTGCCAGCGTTTCGTTAGGGATCCAGCCAGTTGGAATAAACAGTGCGGTGATGATACCCCAGGCGATAAACGCCCCGATGTTCGGCATCACCATATTACTCAGAAAGCGACCAAAGCTCTGTACTTTGACCTTCACTGATGAGGACATAAACCCACCCCTTATTGAGACGCGCTGCAATAGGAGAGCGCGCTTGTTTTTGTTTAGCCACCCCGACGTAAAGCCGGTGGTATTACTGTATGCACGCGGACTCTATCACGCGAATTTGACGCTGCGTAGCGCATGGAGCAAGTGTGATCTGTGTCACTGATTGAGGGTGGTGGAAGGGGTGGTTTGCGTGATTTTGATCACATTTTTGTCGGCATTAATGATCGTTTTGCCTGGATTCTGGCCGGACTGGCAGGTTATCTGTGAGATGAATCACACTTATCGGCAGGGTATTTGTTATATAAATGTGACTTAGATCACAAACTATTTTTGGTCGAAAATGCGCCAGATCACACTTCATTATCCAGGTGACAGGAAGAGAGATGAAAAGGGGAATGAGCCGGGCAGACGAATAACGCCTGCCCGTTAAACGGTTTTACTGCAGACCACCCTGGACGGCAGCCTGTGCCTGAGGAAGTGCCTGCGAATTGGCTGATAAAGTGCTCATCAGCGCGTTATATTGTGAAGCCTGATCCTGCGTCGGGAACTGCACGCCACCATCATTGAAGCTGACACGGTTTCCCTGCGTTTGCAGGAAATCGCCGGCCTGTACGGCACCCTGACTCAGCGCCTGGAGTTTTGGCAGCAGCGGAATCAGCTGATTGGCAGGCACCGTCACCACTTTGTTGTAGGCGGTGTCATAGACTTTTTTCAGGTCATCCGGCTGCTTCAGGGCCGCTTTGCTGCTGTCCGCCTGCATTTTTGCGCTTTCAATCTGCTGGGTAACGATCACCAGTGCGCTGTTCGCCTGACGCAGGGAATCACGACGGCTAAGATAATCCTGCGGAACGCGAATGGCCGAAAGCTCATCCACCACCGGACGCATACCCTGCTCAACGGCCTTGTTCGCCTGCTGTGAGAAGCCATACATGATGGCGTAATCGCTGGCGAAGTTGCCAAAGCTCTGCTTCTGATTCTCGCTGAGGCTGGGCAGATGCTCGCCGCTGCGCATGACGGTGTTCTGGAGGAAATCGATAAATGCTTTGCGCTGCTCGCCTTCTTTATCACCGCACGCGGTGAGTTGCAGCACAATCAGCGCGCCAGCGAGCATCATGCCGCCGCGTGCCATAAGGCGTGTAAGTCCTGAAGCCATGGGTTCAACTCCTGTCGGTGATACTGTCGGATGTCCAGGTAAGAATGGCCTAAAGAATAGAACAAACCCGCATCACGGCACAATGTGAAACCACCTGTGAAACAGACGCTTTCTGAAACGCCGGTTAAAGAACGGGATTGTCTGCGTGTCAGGGCAAGCTGCTTTGCCTGCCATTGCGGGCAAAGCGTGTAGCTGAAAGGCACGCTTAGCGACATGACGCGCGCTGGCGCGGCCTTAAAACACTACCGCCTGACCATCTTTGCGACTCTCGCTGGCTGCGATATAGAAGCCCTGCGGATCGCGTACGATTACCTGTGCGCCACCAAAGTTGTAGTTACTCAGAGGGTCTTCCAGCACCACATTGTGCCCCATACGGCGCAGCGTGCTCAGGGTATTGCGATCGAGAGTGGATTCAAACACCACCTCACGTCCCTGTACCACGCGCCAGCGCGGCGCATCAATCGCGGCCTGCGGATTCTGCCGGTGCAGCATAATCCGCAGCGCCAGCTGAACGTGTCCCTGCGCCTGCATCGGGCCGCCCATCACGCCAAACGCCATCAGCGGCTGGCCCTGCTGATCCAGCGCAAAGGCCGGAATGATGGTATGGAAAGGCCGCTTACCGCCCGCCACAACGTTGGGATGCTCCGGGTCGAGTGAAAAGCCTGCGCCACGGTTCTGCAGGCTGATGCCGGTATCGGGTACGACCACGCCAGAGCCAAAGCCCATGTAATTGGACTGGATGAAAGAGACCATCATGCCGCTGGCATCCGCTGCCGCGACATACACCGTGCCGCTTTGCTGCGGTGATCCAAAGCGGAAATCTCCTGCTTTATCAGGGTCGATTAATGCTGCCCGCTGGCGGATGTACTCTTTGCTCAGGAGTAATTCAGCCGGAAATTCAAGGTGATCCTCGTCAGTGACATAACGGTCCAGATCAACCAGCGCCAGTTTCATCGCCTCAATAGAAAGATGCAGCCACTGCGGCGAATCGGGTGTATAGCGATTGATCTCCCACCCTTCCAGAATGCCGAGCGTAATTAAGGTCGCTATCCCCTGACCATTCGGCGGCAGCTCCTGCACCGATCCGCCGGCAAACGGATGCGACAGCAGGTTAACCCAGTCAGCACGATGGTTTTTTAAATCCTCCAGCGTCAGCGCCGCGTCATGTTCGCGGGCGAAGGCCGCCATTTTCTGCGCCAGTGCGCCGCGATAAAAACTTTCGCCTCCAGTCTCAGCGATCTCCTGCAGGGTGCGGGCCTGCGCCGGGTTGCGGAACAGCTCGCCCGTACGCGGTGGACGGCCCTGCGGCGCAAAGCAGTCGCTGAAACCAGGCTGATCCCGCAGCTTGTCATAGCCGCGCTGCCACAGCTGACCAATCAGCGGAGAGACCGGAAAGCCGTCGCGCGCATAGTCAATTGCCGGTTGCGCCAGGGTGGTCAGCGGTAAGGTGCCGAAGCGCTGCGCCAGCGTCACCCACGCCGAGACGGCGCCCGGCACAGTGACAGACTCCCAGCCGGTTTCAGGCATCGCGCTCAGAGCGGCAAAGCGTTCGGGACGCCAGGCGGCGGGCGCCCGACCTGAAGCATTTAAGCCATGCAGCTCGCTGCCGTCCCAGACAATCGCAAACGCATCACTGCCGATGCCGTTTCCGGTCGGCTCCAGCACGGTTAAGGCGATGGCGGTGGCGATAGCCGCATCCACGGCGTTCCCACCCTGTTGCAGCATCCGTAAACCCGCCTGTGCCGCCAGCGGTTGCGAGGTTGCGACGGCATTGCGGCCCATCATCGGCACGCGATGAGAGGGATAGCCGACGTTAAAATCTGTTTCACGCATCGCTTTTCCTTAAAGAGGTCAGGAGTGAATTTTCCCGTCATCAGCACGTGATTCCACCGCTGCACGTTTAGCGCGCAAAGGGCTCGTTTTTAGCCGCCAGCTGCACCGTTATGAGGCGTCAGCCGTTTCGTTAGGATGACTGTTGATTCATCTGACGATGCAGGGGCGTTAAGAGTAAAAGATTTCTCCGCACTGCACTGTGAGCCGCCGCGCGCCAGGGTTCAGGCACTAACCAGGACTATTCTTAAATTAATCAGAACCGTGAATATAAGTGTTCAGGAAGTAAACCATTGGCGTATATTTTGCACTCACAAGGTGAAGGGGTGTAGTGCTTCACAGAAATGAGAATATGCCAGAGAAAAGCTTGATGGCATTCACATAAATCGCAAACACCATTTGATTTTTTTGCACACTATGCCAGCAAAAAAATCAACTGCCTCAGCAGGTTAGAGGTGCTGGAACATTTCCGGCAAACCATAGTGAAAAAAATAATTATAAATTGCGCGGCAAATAGTCAGGTCTCTATCCATACTTAGTCTCCCGGCATTTGTTGCATTGACCTGACATCATTAAAGCAGTGCACCGCAGGCTGTGTCCCGTAATGGTTTTTCTCATAACAAAAACAAACCCTTGCGGGATCCAGCCTGAAACAGGCCCGGTTTCAGAGTCCTGACTTCAGGCTCGTACCTCTCTACTTTCACGTGCTTCATAGTGAGTTTTTAAGGAGTTCTCTATGGAATTAAAAGACCCGATGTTTGAATTGCTCAGCAGCCTTGAGCAGATTGTTTTGACACGTGATGATCGCGCCGCCGAGTTACTTATTCAGCGTCAGCAACCCGCCCAGCCAGAGCCGCAGCGTCTGCGTGAAATGACCGGCATGCAGGTTGATGAATTTGCAAAAGTGATGGGCGTGAGCGTCTCTTCCGTGAAAAGCTGGGAAGCGCGGCGTACCCGTCCTTCCGCGACGGCGCAGAAATTAATGAAGTTATTGCATGCCAATCCCTATCTGGGACGGCAGTTGCTTGAATAATCAGGCATCACGAGAAGAACCCGCCGCTGGCGGGTTTTTTATGCGCGCATTTCGCTGTATTTAGCGGCCTGTTTCACAAACCAGCTCTCTGGCACGTTGTAGGGAGGCTCCCGCAGTTGGGCAAGGCCGCTTTCAATGATCGTTGACGCCTGTTGCCATAACTGCGCATCACCCTCCTTCAGCAGCGCAATCTGTATCTGTTTTTCCACCAGATAGACCCGAGCAAAGTCAGGATCAAAACGCACAATCGCGCGGGTATTGTCGATGATGTCAGCCAGTTTGATCGTCTGCGCCTCAGGACTGGCGCTGGCCGTATGGCGAAAGTGCGCCAGTTTACGGGCCGCCCGATTTTTTGCCGCTGTGGGTGTGCTGTCGGTCAGCATCTCCACCAGGCTGGCCACGTGCGCACCAAACCGGGCTTCGATATCCCCCAGCGTGGCAGAGGTATCTTCTACGGTGTCGTGCAGCCAGGCGGCGGCTAACATGGCATCGTCATGAGTGACGCTGCGCACCAGCTCCACTACCGCAGCCGGATGAACAATGTAAGGCTCATCGGTATATTTGCGGCGCTGACCGGCACCGGCATGTGCCTCAGTGGCGAAACGACGCGCCTGTTCTTCCAGTGAATCCTGCATGCTATTTCTCCTGACAAAAAAGTTTGCTTGCAATTATCTAGCGCGCTATCTATATTAATCATCATGAACTGTGATCAAGATGACAAAAAAGTGAAAACGATGCCACTGTTGGTCGATCAGCAACTCTGTTTTGCGCTTTATTCTGCCAATCTGGCGATGAATAAAGTCTATCGACAGTTGCTGAGCCAGCTCGACATTACCTATCCGCAGTATCTGGTGATGCTGGTGTTGTGGCAGAAAGATGATGTCACGGTGTCAGAGATTGGCGAGCAGCTTTTTTTAGACTCGGCAACATTAACGCCACTGCTGAAGCGGCTGGAAAGCGCAGGTCTGATTAACCGACAGCGCACCCGGCAGGATGAACGCCAGGTGGCGGTAACGCTAACAGAGGCTGGCCGCGCGCTGCGCGTTAAGGCTGAAGCGATTCCTGAAGCGGTTAAATGTGCCACAGCCTGTGACGATGATGCCCTGCTGGCGCTGAAATTACAGCTCGATGGGTTGCGTGATAACCTGAATCAATCACGATAAATATTGCCGACGGATGCGCTGCATCCGTTGAACCTCACCGCCTGATTACGGTTAAATAAGTAGCAGGCGATTAAATAGCGTAACGGAGAAATGTCATGTCTTTAGAACAAGTAGTTTACCGCGCCAAAGCCAAAGCAACCGGTGGTCGCGATGGTCGTGCAACCTCTTCTGACGGTGTACTGGACGTTAAACTGGGCGTGCCAAAAGAGATGGGCGGTGCAGGCGGCGAAGTGACTAACCCTGAGCAGCTGTTTGCTGCAGGCTACTCTGCCTGCTTCCTGGGTGCGATGAAGTTTGTTGCTGGCCGCGACAAAATCGCGATGCCAAAAGATGCGTGGATTGAAGGTGAAGTCGGTATCGGTCCTATCCCTGATGGCTTTGGTATCGAAGCGACCCTGAATATTCATCTGCCAGAGATGGATGAAGCAGAAGCGCAGAAGCTGGTTGATGCGGCGCATATCGTTTGTCCTTACTCAAACGCTACCCGCAACAACATCGACGTTACGCTGAACATCATTCGCTAAGCGTGCCGCGGGCCTGAACCATCAGGCCCGCATTTTTCATTCATCACATCCTCTCTCCTGCTGTTTTCTGCGTCAGCCAGCCAACAGTCACTCTCCGCCATGTACAAAAAATGTGCTAATCCGGTCGACAACGATTATTTTCTGGTCTATCAACCGCGGCCATGTTTTACTGAGCCACCTCGCGTTATAGCCAGTAAATCCGTTCAGAATTTTCCTTCATCTTGTCCGGTCCGCTTATTCAGCGAACTCTGCCGCGTTTCGGCAGTCACATAAAAGATTTGGTCAAGCGCTTCACACCGGAGAAACTCCTTTTTTCATGAATTATATTAAAACCCTGACTCAGCAGAAGTTATCGCTACTGCTGGCGCTCTACCTCGGTATCTTACTGAACTTACCGATTTTCTATCGTCGTTTTGACGGTTTTCTCAGGCAATCCACGGTAACGAACTGGCTCACTGCCGTCACCGAGGTCGTGGCCATTGTGCTGCTGACGTTCTTTCTGATGCGTCTGCTGTCGCTGGGCGGAAAGTGGTTTTATCGCGTGCTGGCCACGATGATTGTTCTGATCTCTGTTGCCGCCGCCTATTACATGGCGTTTTTTAACGTTGTAATTGGCTACGGCATTGTGGCGTCGGTGATGACGACCGATACCGATCTTTCTAAAGAAGTGGTTGGCTACCATTTCATCCTGTGGATGGTTCTGGTCAGCGCGCTGCCGCTGCTGATGATCTGGCGCAACAGGCTGAGCATGACACTGAATGAACAGCTGCGTACGCCAGGGCAGCGCCTGAAACCGACCCTGATTATGCTGCTCTGCGTAGCCCTGGTCTGGCTGCCGATCCGTTATTTCGACAAGCTGCAGAAGCATAATGAAGAGATCACTAACATCGATCTGCCGAGCTACGGCGGTGTGGTCGCCCACTCGTATCTTCCTTCCAACTGGCTGGCGGCTGTGGGACTGTTTGCCTGGACCCGCGTGGATGAGTCGCTAAATAGCGAGGAGCTGCTGGATCCGGCGAAGAAGTTTACCTACGTTGCGCCTGCCGGTCTGGACGATACCTATGTGGTGTTTGTGATTGGCGAAACCACCCGCTGGGATCACATGGGAATGCTGGGTTATGAGCGCGACACGACGCCTAAGCTGTCGAAAGAGAAGAACCTGGTCGCGTTCCGCGGCGAGTCCTGTGATACCGCGACGAAGCTGTCGCTGCGCTGCATGTTCGTACGCGAAGGCGGTACCATGGATAACCCTGGCCGCACGCTGAAAGAGCAGAATGTGTTTGCGGTGATGAAAGAGCTGGGCTTCACCTCTGAGCTGTTTGCGATGCAGAGTGAAGTCTGGTTCTACGACAACGTCAATGCCAACAACTTTGCTTTCCGTGAGCAGATTGGTTCAGAGAAGCGCAATCAGGGCAAAGCGGTCGATGACATGCTGCTGGTGCCGGAGATGAAAGCGTCACTGGATCGTTTTCCGAAAGGTAAGCATCTGGTGGTGCTGCACACCAAAGGTTCGCACTATCTTTATTCACAGCGTTATCCGCGTAGCTTCGCGAAGTATCAGCCGGAGTGTATGGGCGTCGATGAGACCTGCAGCAAAGCGCAGTTGATTAACGCTTATGACAACTCGGTGCTGTATGTCGATAGCATGCTGGATAGCGTGCTGGATCAGCTGCGTGATAAGAAGGCGATCGTCTTCTATGCTGCTGATCACGGTGAGTCGATCAGCGAAAATATGCACCTGCACGGTACGCCGCGTGAGATGGCACCGCCGGAGCAGTTCCGTGTGCCGATGATGGTCTGGGCGTCAGATAAGTATCTGGAAGATAGCCAGAACCGCAGCAACTTCGAGCGCCTGCAGGCGCAACAACGTGTGGGCCGCACGCATCGTCACGTTGAGTTGTTCGATACCATCCTGGGTTGTCTGGGCTACACCTCGCCAGATGGCGGCATTAACCCGGCCAACAACTGGTGTCAGGCACCGGCTAAAGGTCAGGCTAAAGCGCTTTAATAGTGAGCGAAAAGGGCAGGGCAGGTGGTTAATTTCCGGTAACCGCGTGCTTTCCAGGCGATTGGCGGCAAAAGCATAAAAAGCGGTTGACGCTGATCGGGGGTAGCAGTAACATGCGCCCCCATCGGCGAGTAGCGCAGCTTGGTAGCGCAACTGGTTTGGGACCAGTGGGTCGGAGGTTCGAATCCTCTCTCGCCGACCATATTTAAGAAAACCTGTCTGAA
>Ga0157367_1001258_pt1 | contig 11251 bp, 4 predicted proteins | sample AttbisABBM2_FD_113142 | JGI IMG/M metagenome (GOLD analysis project Ga0157367, IMG submission 113142) | Fungus gardens microbial communities from leaf cutter ant in Botucatu, State of São Paulo, Brazil - Atta bisphaerica ABBM2 | ecosystem: Host-associated > Fungi > Mycelium > Unclassified ...
TAGGGTGCACAGTAATTAGCACGGACCATGAGGATTAGTATATAAGGTAGACTACTCTGTACTTGGAACTCTATCGAGTTCTCTTGTGTTACTCAATACAAGAGTTGTTTCTTGACTTAACACATTAAGTCTTGATCCATAACACTTTGTAAGTAAATGACAAGATAACTAGTATGATCTTCTTCTCTTGGCTGAATTTCAGCTTTAAACCACATCAAAAGAAGTCAAAGCTAAAAATAGTATTACAGTTCATAGAATATATAAAGTCTACACTGGAAGAAGTTAAGACTATAATCTATTGACAGAAGTTAAGCAGAAAATATATTAAGCTAGGATACAACAAGAACCATGTAGTACTAGCTCTTGACTGTATGTTAAAGAATTTAAAGATGATGATATTAGTATTAGAAATTAAGAGAAGAGATGAAAATAAAATATACAAAACTTCTAAAAGAGCTTTTGTGAATACAAAAGAATATTGTTAGGAAGGATGTTAAAAAGAATATATAAATAACATCTACTCACAAACATGTTCCCTTGCTAATATACTTCTAAACAGTGAACTTATCATATGCCAAGTCTATCCATTCTAAAGACTGTTCTCTATTGTAGTGATATCTTCTTCAAATCCTAGTAGAAGTCTATCTTTTATGATAGCTATTTTTCCTGCAACACATTCTTGTAGTAGTAATATAATAACTCTAAGCTCTTTGAATACTTGGTCTTCTACAACAAAAGTACTCTTATCAAACCCAGTTATCTACAGTGGAGTTTTCCTGTTTGATATCAGAATTGAAGATAGTAGACTTGATTCATTTTTATATCTTTTTATATCTTTTTATTTTCTTATTTTTAAACCTAAGGTTAAGAGTCAGCACAACATCAAACATAACTGTTACAAACTGTTACACAATGTGACACAATATTATATATCTGTCATATGACACAGTCACAAATCATGGTCACATGATCATATGTCACAAAAAACATTATAGAAGGTCTTAGAATAATAATGTTATATAACATGTATTACATATATTGACCTTAAGACAAATACATGTTCTTTAAAGTAGGCTAAATTTAGTATAATATAGATTATGAGCCCAGCATATATAAGTTTGATAGATTGTACTTAGAAAATTCATCAAGTTCTCTTGTGTTATCTAATATAAGGTTGTTCTTTCACTCTTACTTTTAAGCCTAAGTTCATAACATCTAATCTCTTTCAGTGTCTCATCACTGAAAATTCCACTTGGAGCTGTACTCTAAAACCCTCAAACATCTCCTATATATCATATTTGTATATAAGACTAGTAGTTACATTGTAAATTGTTAGTCTGATAATCAAATATCCAAGTAAACTCAATTTTTGATATTCAATAGCAATATATTATCATTAGCACTCAATCTTCTTCAAACTTTATTTATCTTTTAAAGTTGTAACCATGTGGCAAACAGACAGCACAGTATATAAGCTAAAGCCAAGGTTGTTTTGGGAAGTTTGCATTACTATACTTATCATATAGAATTTCTATACTTTATACATCTCTAAGCCAACTCTGTGGACTTTCATTTCCTAGTGTAAACTATATCTGACAAAATCTCATACTGTCTAACAAGCTCTCTTAGAAAATCTAGTAGATAGATTACATAGCTCCTTAAGAGTCTACAACAATACTATCTATTCCAAAGATACTTTTCAAGTCAAATCTTACAACTAATAATACCAACTAATACTTATCTTGCTAGTCTTTTCTAGACTGCTAGAACTCTACAAAACTTGTTCAAAAGTAAAAGCTAGGTACTAATAATACTCACTTGAGAAATAGCAATTAAACTGCTCACAAGTGAGAGAATTTAGATAAAGGTTCTTTTTTCTGCTTCCCTTTACTTGTAGCTTATATATTAGTCTAAAAATACAAGAAATGAAAGCAGAGAATATAACCTAAAACAATTGAAAAGATCTTCTAAAGTCTTAGAAGCACATAGTCTTCTCTTTATTTTCTATACTGGTCTAATAGCCTTTTCCTGCTCACAAATATTGATTTTCTTTTTCTTTGGTTATTTTAACTAGCTGCTTCTACTTATGAGCCTATTTCTAGGTTCTGCAACTTCTAATCACTCATGTTCCTGTCTTATTCTACTATTCAAATGTTTGTAGCTATTCTGATTGTACTCACAAGTGTCTATTCTTTATAGCTAGTCTTTTGCAAATTCTATAGTATTTCATGTCTCTAAAGACTTCATTTTCTGAGATTTAGTTTGTTTGATAGCTATCACATCATCTCTTGAGTGGATACCAACTCAAGAGAGCCTGAGGCATTATCTAAGAATATCAAGTCTTCTTACTAATACTTCTAAATAGGTTAAAAGACAACTTTTGTATTGAGTAACACAAGAGAACTTGATAGAGTTTCTAGTATAAGATAGACTATCTTATATACTTCAGACTATAGTCTGTGTATATACTACAACTAATCTACTCTAAAGTCTATGCACTTTTTATAATGCTAATATGTTATTGCCATGCTGTATAATGTTACCTGTCAGAATTGAAGATGATAAACTTATTTTATTTTCATTTCATTTTATATTTTCATTTTTATTTCAATTTATTTTTTATTTTTGGATTTAGAGTTAAGAGTTAGTATGATGTTATATATCAGTCATATGTCACATGACACAGTCACAAGTCACAGTCACACAATCATGTATCACACAGAATATCATAGAAAATCCTAGATAATAATGTTATACAATATATTATATATGCTCTTTAGTAGGCTAGGTTAGTATAGCATAGACTATTAGCCCAGTGTATATAAGGTAGACAGATTGTACTTAGAAACTCCACCAAGTTCTCTTATATTACCTAATATAAGATTCTTTTCTTACCTTAATAACTTGAGGTTTGAATTATAATATTATTTAAAATCTTTTATATCCTTCTCTTCTGTTATATAATCATGTGATTGTGACAAATGTGACCAACCTGTGATATATGTCACACTTCCATCACACTTCTTTACCTAAGTTTAAAATAAAGAAAAAAGAAAAAGAAACTTAAAAATATAATAAAATAAAATAAGAAAATAAAATAAAAGATGTATTTAGACTTTATAGACATTGACATCATATGTTTATTGGATAAGTTAGTATATTAATATTTAGAACCATATAGTATTAAGAAATAAGTAGGTCCAATGTTATACAGATTGAAGTTATCTCTTTTCATAAAAAAATTGTATCTGGTATTCAATATAGTCAAGCTCACTACTGTTCTTAAAAACTTAATACTAGATCAATATATACTGCCATTGCTAGTCTTCATTATTATAGATAAAGAGAAAGAATGGAAAGTAGAGCAAGTCTTAAATAGCTATTGACATTGCTAGTAGTATTAGTATCTCCCCAAATAGTAAGATTTTGGTTTAGAAACAAACTCTTAGAAAAAATACATCTGATATTTTTGTATTGAGGAAAGTAGTGGAGTTTCACTATCAAATCTTCATACCCTGCAGTCTATACAGATATTTAAATTCAAAAGAATTAAGTTCAGTGTTATAGTATGTCTGGACACTAATATTTTTCTTTTATTTTTATCTATTTTTCTTGATTTAATATTTTTTTTCTTTTTCTTATTTTCTATGATAATAAAGAGGCACATAACTCACTCAATTTCTTAATTGCTCTAGTTATAGCTAATACAAGCATTAAAAATCACATTGTTACATCAATAACTCATATCCACATTCAAAACAAGCAAGTCATTAAGACTATTCATTACATAGTTAACATCACAACAACTGAAGCCAAACTCTTTGCCATTAGATATGACATCAATCAAGCTACAAACATTTAAGGCATTAGTAAAATTGTCATCATCACTGACTTTATCCATTTAGCAAAGAAGATTTTTGATTATTCATTACATCTCTTTCAAATCCATATGGCTGCTATATTGCAAGAACTTGGGAGATTTTTCAACTCCAATTCTGACAATACTATTGAATACTGGAAATGCCTAAGTCATAGTAATTGGATTCTTCACAAAGTCATTGATAGGGAAACCAAAAAATTCTGTCCTTTTCTAACTCTTTCATGGAAACTGTCATGGGATTTTAGCAAGAAAATGAAATGTAATAACCTTATTAACTATTGGAAAATGACCTTCCAAGCATTAGATGACAAAGAGTATAACTTTCTGAAGTTACTTGATGATGAAGATAAACTACCTGAACTGACTTATTCCAAAGGTGGAACATGGCTCAAGTATTTTAGCCATTTAAACTTGCTTTGTGCTAGAGCCTCTAAAGTAATTATTAATCATGCACCCATTAGTGTTATAACTCAAAACCCTTAGAGTTGGATTAAGAGGTAACCTTGTATTGAGTAACACAAGAGAACTCGATAGAGAGCTCTGTACAGAATTGTCTACTTTATATACTAGAGGCACCTGGTCCATGCTGAGTACTTCTAGCCTACCCTCAATGACCATGTGTGTACCTTAAGGCCAACATGTGTTGCACACATTGTATAATGTTATTTTTTCATGCCTTTCTTCTTGTCTTCACAGGTTTAACCCTAACCCTTTGTTCTAAAAATGGAAAATAGAAAAATAAATAGAAAATAAAAATAAAATGAGAAAGAAAATAGGGAACAACTAAGTCCACTTCTCTCGATCCTGACAATTAGGGAGTATTAGCTTAGATTCTTTTCTTATGAAAAGTTCAAGTGCCTATGTGGTGATTATCCTATTAAGTTGAGATATCACATCTTACATGAATGCAAGAGATTCAACAACTATTGGAATTCATAAAGGGATACCTTAGATCACTTTACTTTCTTCCTTATATACAACAGCAGTGCTTTCTCTTTCAGAGATAGTATTATATGATTGGCTATACTTATATAGTCTTTCTCTTTTCTCTTAGTTTTATTTTGTATCTTCTCTCTTTCATTTTCTCATTTTCTGTTCTTTCTCTCTGGTTTTCCTTCTTCATATTATATCTATCTCCTTATATATAGTTATAAAGTAGTTACCACAGTCTGCTCTTGTACCCTGTGTAATAAATTGCTGACAATGAGAAAAGGCACATGACTATATGTCACATGTCACATGATATGAGGTCATAGGCTTAGACTCTGAAAGAAGAAATTAGAAAAATAATATCAAGATTGTCATAAACTTCATTCAGCTTGTATCTTTACAACTAGTAGACTAATTTTTACAAACTAAGTTGTGCTGGAAAGCCTAAAATGAGGGCTATCTGCACATATGTGGGATGTACAAAAGTGACAACAAACAACAGAGATATCAAGTCATCAGTAACTATAAAAGCTTTGTTTGCTAATACCTCATGAACAGCTAGATGGATTTAGATGATTAAACTTGTGTTGGAAATTGCTTATTAAACTGTTTCTGATGATATATGGTATATCTCATAGCAATAGGTATTCATAAAGATATAAGCATATTAATATAGTGATATAATTAGTTATTTTCTAAAATTAGCCTGACAGCTGCTATGACAGATGACAGCTCCCATCAGGTATGAGTTTTGATCATGTGATGGCAACAGCTTGCATATAAACTATTACTCTTTTGTATATATACCTCTGTGATTAGACTTTAGATTTAGCAATATCAATTATCATCAATTATCATAAATTTTTATCCTTTATCATCTGTATTGATTTTAATCATCATTGTTATTATTATTGTTCTTCTGAATCATTTCTAAACCTCTGAGAGTGTACTTAAGATTCAGATATCACAAATAAGTAAGTGGTTTATTTTATAATAAAGATGAATATCTACAGCATGTTCACCTCATGGCTAATATATAGACATTAGGGTAAGGGTATTTATTGCTAGCATAGACCATGTATCTATTGTATAAATAGAGTAGCAATACATCAGGAACTCCTTGTTGAGTTCTCTTGTAATCTCCACTTGATATTTACCTTGAGATTTATTGCTTGTATTGCTATTGGTCTTTTGACTAGTGGTTGCTACAACATTCAGGTTAATTCCTCTTGCTTCAAATTGCAGCAATTTTGAAGAAAGGATAGATATAAGAGAACCTGACTTTTCCAATCTTTTAAATAGTCTTTCAGACTTGTCAAGATTACTCACATAAGCAGAGCTCTCCAACACCAAATTCTACAAGCTTTCTTATAGACTTCCTCACTCTTAGTCAATCCCACTATACTTCCTCATCTCCAGCCTAAGCCTAAATCTGCTTTTTCTAGTAGTTATCAAGTATATACTATCTTTTTAAGTAGTATTCTAAACATTTATACCTAAGTTTCTAATCATCTGCATACTATTATTTTGATGATTAGCTCAGGATTGTTTTGCTAGATTGTAATAGTATTAGATACAGTTCATATTAGGAGGTGAAAGCCCATGGGGTTAGCTTGGAAATGTATAGAGTATGAAAAATGAACTCAGTAATGTAAACTTTCCAAAACAACCTTGGCTTCAGCTTATATGCTATGCTATATTTTTGCTATATGGTCACAGCTTCAGAAGACAGAACAAAGTCCAAAGAAGATGTTACTATCAAACACTACAAATTGAGTTCACTTGGATATTTGATTATCAGACTAGTAAATTACAGTATAATTACTAGTCTTATATACAAGGAAGATAAATAGGAGATACTTGGATGTTTCAGTAATAAAACACTGAAAAATGGTTAATAGAGGAACTCCACTGTAAAAGGCTAAGTTTGATAAGAGTATCTCAGCATAAAAGACTAAGTACTTGTAGGGTTCAGGAATGATTGTATTACTGTTGTAGTAACATGTTGCAGAAAGTGTGGCTGTCATCAAAAACAGGCTTTTACTAGAATTGAAGAAGACATCACTACTGTAGAAGATAGTCTTTAGAATAAGTAGACTTAGCATTTAACAAATGGATGGTATGATATTTAAAACTATGCCTCTCTTCAGGAAACCTTATTCTATTCTTTAAGGTTTTCTAAAGATGGGTTATACTTGATTGTTAACCTCTACAATATATACTTAGATTTCTCTGAAGTCATAATCTCTACTACATTACTATGGTCTTTGCCTAGTTGTCCTAACAGAAAACTACTATGATTAGTAAGTTTATCTAGAGTATAGAAAAGCAGATCAGCAGATGTATACAGATAACAGAATAGAGCATAGAAACATGTATCAATTGGAAAATGTAAAAGAGCAGAGCCATGAAAGAATAGGTTCTCTTGTATTTCTCTTCAAATGTTTATTCTTGCCTTTCTCTTTATTCTTACTTTTGCTTCTTCTTTACTAGATTATGTAACAGTCTAGCAATTTTGGCAAAATTATCTATGGACTGCTGATAGTAGTTGACAAGTCCTAGAAACTTATGCATATTTTCAGTCTTTATGAGAGCTAGCTAGCCTAGCACTGATTTTACATATAAATCATTTTCTTTTGACTTCCTTTGTACTTTTTTTATTACTTTATTATGTTTTGATTCCTCATTTTCTCTCAATTATATCATCAATGAAACTTGCCACCTCTCCAGTATTGATCAGATTTATTAGAATTTCATTCATTATTATCTAGAAAGTAGCTGGTGAGTTTGTCAGTCCAAAGAACATTACTATTAGCTCAAATGACCTCTCTAGCATTGTAAATACTACCTTCCACTCATTCCCCTCTATTATGAAAAATATAGGTACTAAGAAAGTATTTAATCTAGACTTATGATGGGGTTATAACAATGTACAGATAAAATCTGATATCAAAGACAAAGGATAGTTTCTAATAGTTTATTCATTCAAGTATCTATAGTTTTATACTGTATGCTTCTTACCATCCTTCTTTTCTACAAAGAATACTAGTGCTATCTGAGGCAACTTAGAGAGTCTAATGTACTCTTTGTACTACTATGCTATATCAAAGTTAAACTCTGAGTATAAATGTTATCTATGGTAGATTTATTTTTATCTTAAACTCTATAAGTAATCCATCTTCTATAGTAGTGTTATTCTTTTCCAAATCCCATAAGTACTAAGTCTTCTACAGCAGAGTTTACATTTATTCAAATTCTATATTTAATTAGTATCTCCATAGATTATTTCAATCAAATATCTGCCTAGCTTAAAGCTAGGCATAGATATTGATCTTACTTAATGTTTATAATTACTAGACTATGTAGTAATAGCACTAATAATTGATCATAGTTCTTGATTTAAGTCTTCACTACTATTAACATTAAACTCCAGTGTTGAAACAACACACTTTACTTTATTAGTACTCTCTCTCTTGAATTGTGTTTTGTCCTCTGAAGTTGTGACCAAGTGACAAGTAGATAGTATAGTATATAGGCTAAAGCCAAGGTTGTTCTAAAAGCCTATAACTCTGTATTTTCTGAAAAGTTCTCATACTTATTGAACTCTGACTAACTTTACAGACTTTTTCCCTCAAGTGTAAACTATACCTAACATACTGCTTCTGTATGAACTTCTCTCTTTCACTTCAAGACAAAGGATAGACTTTTTCTTTTCCTAGTATAAATCCCTTCTTTAAGTCTATTACATGATCCCACATTTTTCTAGTAGACATCTGCTCACTTGTTTTCTTGCCAAAGATGCAAATCTACTTGTATAATTGCTTAGGGACTAGTTTCTTTGCTTTTCTCTCTGACTTTGCTTCTCCATCATTATCAACTATCTTAAGTATAGTAAATTTGTTATAAGAGCCTAGTTGAGAACTTTTCAACTCTCTTTCTCTTTTTTCTACTCTCTCTAATAATCCTTTGGTTCCTTGCTAAATACCCAAATCTCCCACAGTTACAACAGCTCCTCTCTCTATCTACCTCCATAACAAAGGGGTTCTATCTTGGTATGAATCTTTTCTATTATTCTTGGATTGGATATCTTATAACTACTATATGTATTCTCTCTATAGAAGCCATATCTGTAAATATCTGAACACTCTCATCTTATTGTTTCTAAACTTGTAGTATATATAGTTTTGGCTAGAGCTCTCCTACCAATGTGCTGTTATTGCTAGTTTTTTCTATTAGATATTTTTTTCACTCAGTCTTGCTTTCTTCCTTTTACTTTTTCTCTACTGTTTATCTAAATTTGCTGCTCATTCATACTATTGATCTATATTCCATGAATGGTTTTCTGCTTCTATAAGTTTTCATTGTATAACTCTGTTTATTTCTTACTTGAATTCTTCTATAGTTATTAAACCTTTGTCATATGCCAGATCTACCCATTCAGAAGACAACTTCCTGAAGCAATGATGTTTTCTCAATATATCTAACATAAGTCTGTCTTTCATGATGGTTATTTTCTCTTCAACACATTCCTGCAGCAGTAATGCAACCATTTCCTAGCTCTTCAAGTATTTGGTCTTCCATGGTAGAGTTCTCCTGTTCTAACCTCTTTTAGTGTTTTAATATTTAAATCTGAAACCTCCACTCAGAGCTATATACTAAAACCCCCAAACATTTCTTAACTATCTGACTTATATATAAGACTAGTAGTTACACTGTAATTCACTAGTCTAATAATTGATGAAGATAATTCTCATTGAACTCAATCACTAGTGTTCAATAGTAACACACTACTATCAGCACTCAACTCTCTTTTGGACTTCATCAAGTTATTTCAAGTTGTAACTATACAGTAGACAGGCAGTATAGTACATAAGCTGAAGCCAAGGTTGTTGATAAGTCTGTATTACCAAGCTTTTTGTATAGAGTTCTGTACTCTGTACAACTCTAAGCTAACTTTGCAAGCTTTCATCTCCTAATATGAATTACATCTAGCAACTTTGCTTTACCTATTTCAACTCTGATATCTTTGCTGACTCATTGTCTTTTCTCTTAAATTTCCTTTAAGTTCTGCCAAAAAGTTATCTACTAACTAAAAAGAACTTAATAGAGTTCCTACTATAAGATAGTCTACTTTATATACTCTAGTTTGTTAGTCTACATGATTATGTAACTGTTATATTTCTATCATACTTTGTGATATTTATGACTATCACATATGACATTATATCATACTCTTAAGCTAAGTCTATATGAAAAAAAACTAAACTAGGAAAAATAAAGAAAAAAGCAAAAAGAAAAAAGAAAAAAGAAAAAAGGTAAAAACAAGTTTACTTTGGCAATTTGTAACACAAAACAAGTTAAATACAAAGTTGGAAATAGAGTGTTACTAAGCACAAAAAACTCAAAGTTCCAGATGAAATATAAAAAACAGTTTATAAAGCCTTATAAGGTTAAGGCTATAGTATTAACTAATAGAATGAAACTGAACTCCCCTGCCATGGTAACAATCTATCCAGTAATAAATATGAGCAGGTTAACACTATATATAAGAAATATAAGCCACTACTTTTAGGAAAGATTAATAACAGAAAAATTGAAAAACTAAATAAAAAATATTAGAGAGAAGCTGATGTATCTGATGAGATAAAAAGGGTATACAATATAAACACTTAAAAGAAGGTAGAAAATGTGAAAGAGTTGGTGAAAGAATTCAATAAACAATATAAAGAGGTACAAAGATTGAACTTAGTATGAGAGGAACCGTTCATTCAGATATTTGGTATTTGCGCCTGTCCGATCGAGCGTTAAACAAAAGAAGTCTAAGAACTTTCATAAAGGAGAATTATCAGAGGTACATATGGGTGACCAATCTGGACTACCGAAAACGCGTGAAAGATCTCTTCGGGGATATGTTAATTGAATGGCTATGTGTTGAGACCTGAGACATACGAATAATCTAATTGCGATGAGAGAAATGATAAAAATAGAATAAGGTACGTCATGGCTGACTTTGATGGCGGCGTTACACCATCGACAGTAGTGGAGATGGGATTGCCGACGATGGCAATGAAGGACGTTCGTTGGTAGGCACCCGATCTTTTGCAACCTCTTGACAACCGAATCCAAGTTAGTTTCTCCTCGCAATAACATGGTCTGTAAGCATTTCCAACATGTCTCGAGCCTCACTATGAGGTAACCCTTGCAAGATTTTCTTCGCTTCATCAGCGTATGTTTGTGCAAGTTGTTGAGTTCGTGATATTGCGGATGATTGGCAGACTAGTTCTCGAGCCTGAAAGAGTGGGTAAGTCAGACAAAAAAGGGGAGAGAAGCACGAAGGGGAAATGGTTCAGATGGAATCCTTTACCTTTTCTGGGTCCCCTGGGGACTTGAATTGGCGTTTTATTAGTTCACCCATCTCCGGAAACTCCTCCCAAGCATACA
>Ga0157367_1001259_pt1 | contig 11251 bp, 9 predicted proteins | sample AttbisABBM2_FD_113142 | JGI IMG/M metagenome (GOLD analysis project Ga0157367, IMG submission 113142) | Fungus gardens microbial communities from leaf cutter ant in Botucatu, State of São Paulo, Brazil - Atta bisphaerica ABBM2 | ecosystem: Host-associated > Fungi > Mycelium > Unclassified ...
AATCTCTTCAAAGGAGAGCATGCGGAACACCTCGCCAAATCCTTCCACCTCGCGGTCGAACAGCGGGATCAGCGCTTCAGGCGACTGATCGCCTGCGGTAAAGCCGGTGCCGCCGGTGATCAGCACCACCTGCACCTCATCGCTGGCGATCCACTGAGAGACCTGCGCGCGAATGGCGTAGCGGTTCTCCTTCACGATCGCTTTATCGATGATGTGATGCCCTGCGTCATGGGCCGCCTCTCGCAGCCAGTGGCCGGAGGTATCATCCTCTTCACCACGGCGGTCGGAAACGGTAAGGATAGCAATGCGTGTCGGGATAAATTCTGCGCTAACCTGACTCATCTTCTGATTCCTTCTTAAGTCTGATTACCCACCGATGTAGGACAGGTTCTGAGTAATGCCGGTATTGCCCTGATGCAGGAAGTGGGTCTGTTTTTTATGCGTCAGCGCTTCGGTAATCCGGGCTTCCAGTTCGGCCTGTTGCCGGTCATCAACCATCAGGTCCCTCAGGTCTATTCCTCCATCCCCGAACAGACACAGATGCAGTTTGCCTACGGAGGAGACGCGCAGGCGGTTGCAGCTGGCGCAGAAGTCTTTCTCGTAAGGCATGATAAGCCCAATTTCCCCTTCGTAATCCGGGTGGCAGAAGACCTGCGCCGGACCGTCACTGCGCTGGCGGATCTGGTGGATCCAGCCGCGTTTTAGCAGCTCGTCGCGCAGCACCATGCCGGAGATGTGATGGCGGCGGAACAGCTCGCTGCCCTCGCCGGTTTCCATCAGCTCAATAAAACGCAGCTGAATGGGACGGGATTTAATCCACGCCAGGAAGGTATCGAGCTGGTGATGGTTTACATCACGCATCAGCACCGTGTTGACTTTGACTTTTTCGAAGCCGGCCGCAAATGCTGCATCAATACCGTCCATGACCTGCTGGAATTTATCCTGGCCGGTAATGGCGTGGAACTGGCGGGCGTCCAGGCTATCGACGCTGACGTTGATCGCCGTCAGCCCCGCATCGCGCCAGGTGGCCACGTCGCGGGCCATACGGTAGCCATTGGTCGTCATCGCAATCTGGCGGATACGTTCGTTTTCACGCACGGCGGCAATGATGTCGGGAAAATCGCGGCGCAGCGAGGGTTCACCGCCGGTAAGGCGCACTTTTTCGGTGCCGAGCTCTGAGAAGGCACGCGTGACGCGGCGCACTTCATCCACGGAGAGAAAGCCGTTATTGGTGACGTTGCCCGGTTTGTAGCCATCGGGCAGGCAGTAGGTGCAACGGAAGTTGCACACATCGGTAATCGACAGACGTAAGTAATAAAACTTACGCGCGAAAGCATCTGTAAGTTGTGAGGTCATATACACTTTTCCAAATACGGGAGGTGTGGTTATTTCTTCCCACACCCTGGCAACAGCATGGCTGTTACGGCCAGAAAACCATATCTTGCGACACAGGTCTAAAGGCTAGAGTGTTAACTGATAATTTGAGTATAACGCGAAATAAATAAATGCGACATAAAATTACGTTATGTTTATTTTTATATAACGGCTCCGTAAATAACCACCTTGAATTTATGGTTAGTGATAGATTCTATTTATAATGTAATAAGCGCCGCTTACTACCAACATGCTTTCATAATGAATGAAGGGGAGGGCGTTAATGCTCTTAGATTAATTGGAGGGTAATGGTGGTTTTATATGAAGTGAATTTATTTTTTGATTTGAAAAATCATTGGCCCCCTTGTTTATAATAAAGGGGGCTTTCAATTTCTTGATTTTTTCTACGTGAGATTGTAATGACTATTAGGTTGATGAATTGGCGGTAGTGGTTTTTGTTTAGTCATATCCATCAGATTGCGTTCTATTGTATTGCAAATAGCATTGAGGGGTAGGTCATTTGATTCTGTACCAAATGGTTTTTCAAGTTGCTCAGCAAGAGCATCCCATGCCAGAAAAGCATACGATATAAAGACAGAGACAAAGGGGGTCATATAGCGTAAGTCAGTTACCAGTGCGAAAGGCAACAGAGTACAAAACAGATACACTGTTCGTTGCAAAATCAGTGTGTAAGCGAAGGGGACCGGGGTGTTCGCGATCCTTTCACATCCACCCTGTACATGGGATAGTTCATTAATGCTGCTGCTAATGAGGTTAAAGTGAATGTCGCTAATTTGCCCATCTTTATTTATTTTGGCTATTTCTCTGTTAAGTAAAAGTAGTATTTTGTTGGTTGGGTAAGCACTGTTCATGACAGAAAGAAAAACTGATTTTGGCAGGATTCTATACACATCATAAGAAGCTTCATTGTTTCTTAATTGGTTTTTTAAACTCCAGCTATAGGCTATAAGATAATCACAGATGGTCTTATGCAGATTTTTATTATCCGGGACAAGGTTAATGACAAGGCGCATTATGTTGCGCTGTGCAATTATCATGGTTCCCCATAATGCTCTGGCTTCAATGAAACGGCTGTAGGTTGCATTATTCCTGAAGCCTAAGAAAATCGCGATCGCGATGCCCAGCAAACTGAATGGTGCAACGGTAAGATGAATCCCTAGTTGCTCATACCACTGGAACAACACAATGGCTACAATCGACATACCTATATTGAGCGAAAGTCGGAAAATGATGCTGGACAAGACAGAACCATGCCAGGTAAATAGACGGATGAACCAGTGTTGTGGTGGACGCACAATCATTAATATGAATCCTTAAACGCTCTTTATTATGAAAGAGCAGGCTCAGGTTTCGAGCCTGCTTTGATTTACTCAAAATCAGTTTTTTGCATTTTCCTGATTTTCATCCACACTGTCATTCTCTTTTTTTACTGGAATTGTTTCATTCTTAAACACGACGGTTTCAGTACTGTCATCGTAACCAATGCTGACCGTATCTCCTGACTTGAGTTGATCGCTGAGGATTTCTTTTGCCAGCCTGGTTTCCACTTCCTGGCGAATCTTACGTTTGAGTTCACGCGCCCCAAAGTCGGGCTGATAACCGACTTCAACCAGATGTTCAATGAGGGAGTTATCGAGTTTGAGTGAAATGTCCTGTGCGGCTGCAGTGCGAGTCAGTCTGTCGAGCTGAATCTGGACAATCAGCCGGATGTTCTCCTGCGACAGCGAGTTGAACACAATCACTTCATCGATGCGGTTAAGAAACTCTGGACGGAAATGGCCTTTCAGCAGTTGCATTAACTCTTCATGCAAGACTTTCGGCGTTTTTTGCTCTTCTTCCGGTAATCCGGCATTAGCCATAATGAGAGCCGAACCAAGGTTACTGGTAGCAATGATGGTGGTATTACTGAAATCAATTACCCGGCCCTTACCGTCGGTTAATCGGCCATCATCGAAAACCTGCAACAGAACGTTGTAAACATCGGGGTGCGCCTTTTCGATCTCGTCGAGCAGTATCACGCTGTATGGACGACGTCGAACTTTTTCAGTCAACTGCCCCCCCTCATCATAACCAACATATCCTGGAGGAGCACCGATCAACCGGGCGACAGTGTGTTTCTCCATATATTCAGACATATCAATACGAATTATGGCCTGTTCATCACCAAATACGGCTTCGGCAATGGCCTTGGCTAATTCCGTTTTCCCCACGCCTGTCGGACCAAGGAACAAGAAGGTTGCAATCGGACGATGGGCCTGTCCCAGACCGGCTCTGGAGAGCCTGACTGCATCGCTGACGGCTGTGACTGCCTGATCCTGCCCAACGACTCTTTGTTTCAGGAGTTCTTCCATATTGAGCAGTTTTTTTCGTTCTTCCTGGGTCAAATCGCTAACGGGTATACCGGTCAGTCTGGAGACCACTTCCGCCACAGCAGCAACAGTCACTTCAAGGGTTTCGGAGCCCGTTTTGTTCTTCCACGCTTCTGTCTGTTGTTCAAGGGATTCCTGCTTAGCGGCAATGTCACTTTCAAAACGTTTCACCTCGTCAAAAAGTTTACGGGAGGAGGCGTAATCTCTTTCACGTTTCAGATGCGCGATTTCAGCCTCAAGCTCCTGAATTGCAACAGGTCGTGAACTGGCACCAATACGAACGCGTGCTGCAGCCTGGTCGATGAGGTCAATAGCCTTATCCGGAAGAAAACGAGACGTTATGTATCGGTCTGATAGCTCAGCAGCTGCAACAAATGCATCATCTTTGAAAGTGACCTGATGGTGGGCTTCAAGTGTGTCTCTGAGTCCACGAAGAATAACAATCGTCTGATCTACTGTTGGCTCTTCAACCAGAACCGGCTGGAAGCGGCGCTCAAGCGCTGCATCTTTTTCGATATGCTTCTGGTACTCATTTAATGTTGTCGCCCCGATTAGGCTAAGTTCTCCGCGTGCCAGAGCAGGCTTCAGGACGTTTGCAATATCGAGCCCACCTTCGCCTCCGCCCTGACCCGCACCAACTATGGTATGAAGCTCATCAATAAAGAGAATCAGCTCTCCCTTTTTAGCCGTCACTTCATCAATCAGTTGTTTAGCCCGTTCCTCAAACTCCCCACGATACTTGGCTCCGGCTACCATCGAGTTCATATTGATCTCGACGAGACGTTTATCACGCAGAACTTCAGGCACATCACCTTTGACAATTCGTTGTGCCAGGCCTTCAACGATCGCCGTTTTACCTACACCGGGTTCACCAATGAGTACCGGGTTATTCTTTTTACGGCGAGCCAAAACTTCTATGGTATTTTCAATCTCTTGTGCACGCCCAAGGACTGGATCCAGCTTACCAGCTCGCGCCATTTCAGTGAGGTCCCGACCAAATTTATCAAGGTTTGGCGTACCGGTAGGGGTATCAACACGGCCATCTTCGGCGCCTTTACCTACGATTTTCACAACTTTCTGGCGAATTGCCTCGGGAGAGATCCCATATTTCTTGAGTAATGCACCCGCTACGCTATCGGGAACTTCACTCAGGCCGATCAGTAAATGTTCTGGTCCTATATAAGAATGCCCTAGTTCACGGGATGCCTGAAACGCGTACATGAACGCTTTTTTAAGGCGGGGCGATATTGACAGGTCATCAGGTGCGCTACCGGTCTCAGTTGCGCCACTATAAGCATTCTGATCGATATAGCTTTTAATATCATCCGGAGATATTTTCAGGTCTTTAAACAATGCGGTACAGACGTCAGCATCAGAAAGTACGTACAGAAGATGTTCCGTATCCAGTTCGCTACGATTAAGCTGATGAGCTTTTTCTGCCGCTCGCTGTAACAATTCCAGTGACTGCTTACTGAATGCTTCCGTTGTATCGACCGACTCACGTGGTACTTCACCAAAAATTCCCTCGTCATCACGATCGCGAGGGCTATTGCCAAAACCATTGAAGAAGCCAGAGAGCCCACCTCTTCCCAGCAATGAGTCGAAGGGGTTCATGATGTTCTGATGTCGCATTAGCTGGCGGTAATCATAATCACAGATATCAATTGTCTTACGTTGACCATTCTGAACCACGGTGACGCGGCTGGTAGCCGGTCTTGCCTGACAAATATCACACAATGCGGGCATATTTCGCCTCCTGATTAAAAAATGGGTGCTCCGTAAAAGCCCCGTTTTTAAGCGTAGCAGAAGGCAAATCTGCCGTTATGGCTGGCTATGAAACATCATGTATCTTTAAATTAAAGAATGGCACAATGCTAATGAGATAGGACATGATTTCTGTTTGTAACTGCTCATACGCCATCCACTCCGTAAACGATGTAAACGCATAAAATTCAACAGGTAAACCATAAACCGTTGGTTGTAACTGACGGACCATCAATGTCATCTGCTGACAGATAGCATCATGTTGACGTAAATACGCACAGGCATATTGCTGGAAAAGCTCAACGTTAGTATGGGCATTGCTTTCCATCTCCGTCAGTTGAGGTAAAGATGGATTTCCAGTAATGGCCTGTTTTTCTTCAGGGTTAATATATTTAATCGTTTTAATATCGATATTAATCGTGCGCTGAAAGCGTCTGGCATTATGCTCAATCATATAACGCCAGTTTTTAAATGCCCCTGAAACCAGGGTGTAAGTGGGTATTGTCGTAATGGTATTGTCGAAATTAAGTACTTTGACCGTCGTTAACCCAATATCCTGAACAGTTCCATTCGCACCCAGTTGGTCAAGTTCAATCCAGTCTCCGGGTCGCAACATATCATTTGCAGAAAGCTGTATGCCCGCAACCAGGCCAAGGAGCGGATCTTTAAACACTAACAGTAATACCGCTGCTACAGCGCTCAGTCCACTGAGTAAGATAAGCGGTGACTTATTCAATAGTAATGAAATCAACAAAATAACGTAAACTACTGCGCCTGTTAGCTTAAGGCTCTGTTCGATACCCCTATAAGGTAACCCACTGAGTTTATTGCTGCTTTTGTAAAGTTCGCAGCCAACATCTATAAATGAATAAAATGCCAGCAAGGCAAAGGTAAGCACCCACAGTCGTGCCCCCAGGAGTATAAAATCCAGTATTTTATTTTCAGGTGATATCACCAGAGACAGCTGTGCTGTCAGCACTATACCTTGCAGGGTTAATACTGTGTAACGGAACAGATGATGGTGAGTAATGATCTGCAGTCGGGATGACCGAAGTTGCTCTGCTTTTCTGTCCAGAAAGGGAAGTACCACATAGTGTGCGATGCAGTGCAGAAGGATAAAGATAACTATCACCCGAATGACGGGGATATCACTGTGCAGTAGGGTGCTTAGTATATTCTGAAAAAAATTAGGATCTTTGATTGCTTGTATCATTTTTCTGGTTGTTCTGGCCTATGGCTTCATCGAAGCTGCAATTTTACAGTAAATATCTTGCCCATAGAATCCTTTTGAGTGATGAGTGGGGCATAATAAAGCGTTTATTATCAGGTAGATATTTAATGTATAAAAAATCCACATTCAAGTATGAACTTGTGGATAAGTTTGATGTCGAAATTCCGTATGACTGTAATAGCCCGGCATAGTGAATATGTCACTTATAGCGAGGATCTGAATGACGAAAGAAATGACTAACTTAGCGTTAGCACCTGTTGGCAATCTGGAGACCTACATTCGAGCAGCGTACTCATGTCCCATGTTGTCACAAGAGGAAGAACAACGTTTAGCCAGCAACCTGCAAAAAAATGATGATCTTGACGCAGCAAAACACCTGATACTTTCGCATCTGCGTTTTGTGATTCATATTGCAAGACAATATTCTGGTTACGGTTTACCGCAAGCCGATTTAATTCAGGAAGGAAATGTCGGTCTGATGAAGGCGGTGCGACGTTTTAACCCGGACGTTGGTGTCCGACTGGTTTCGTTCGCGGTTCACTGGATCAAGTCTGAAATTCATGAGTATGTATTGCGTAACTGGCGCATTGTGAAAGTTGCTACAACTAAAGCGCAAAGAAAATTATTCTTCAACCTGCGCAAAACTAAACAACGACTCGGCTGGTTTAATCAGGATGAAGTGAACATGGTCGCCCAGGAGCTGGGGGTTTCGGTAAAAGACGTCCAGGAAATGGAGTCTCGCATGTCAGCACAGGACATGGCCTACGATATATACCCGGATGATGAATCAGATAACCATCGGTCTGTTTCTCCTTCACTCTACTTGCAGGATAAATCCTCGGATTTTGCCGGAATGATTGAAGAGGATAACTGGGAGAGTCAGGCATCAGACCGTCTGGTTGTCGCAATGGATACCCTGGACCTGAGAAGCCAGGAGATCATCCGGGCACGCTGGCTTGACGACGAAAATAAAGCCACACTGAATGAACTGGCGGAACGCTACGGTATATCAGCAGAACGTGTAAGACAGCTCGAAAACAACGCCATGAAGAAATTACGCATGGCGATTGACATATAACACTTGATGTTCTGGTGACGGCCATAAAAACGGGGCGTGTCATTTGCGAAAAAAACACTACACGAATGATATGGCAGCAGGGCTGCTGATGTCGCAGCCCTGAACGTTAACCGTTGTTGCAAACAAAACTCTTCTGTATGACTCAGTTGACCGACCGCCATAGCTGGCCGGCATCCTTATTACTGTTAGCCCTCGGTCTTGTGGCTGGGCTCTGGTTGGGGTTCGACGCTATCAAGAAAACTGGACGTCGGAATAAAAAATAACGCTCCGGTAATCGCACGGCTGACATCCAGGATCCGGTCATAGTTACCCGGTGGATTGCCAATGAACATGTTCTCCAGCATGCGCTCAATACGTTCAGGTTTCCTGGAGTAACCGATAAAGTAGGTTCCGAACTCGCCTTTGCCGGGGTCGCCAAAGGGCATGTTATCACGCAGGATATCAACGTCTTCGCCATCTTCTTCAATACTGGTCAGCACGTTATGAGCGTAGCTGGGTTTATCTGCATCCTTCAGCTCAACATCCGATAGCTTTTCGCGGCCAATGATTTTTTCCTGCTGTTCAACAGGAATGGCTTTCCATTTATCAAGATCGTGCAGGTATTTCTGAATAATGACATAACTTCCGCCAGAAAATGCCCCATCCTCATCACCTATCAATGTCGCATCCACCGCGCTCTGAGCGACCGGGTTTTCAGTACCATCAACAAACCCAAGTAGATCTCGATTATCGAAATAACGGAATCCCTGTACGGAATCAACAACGGAAACAGAATTTCCAAGGTCCGATAGTATCCGGGTGGCTAATTCGAAGCAGAGATCCATACGGTTTGCCCGGATATGAAATAACAAATCTCCGGCCGTAGAAGGTGCATGATGGACGCCATTGATCTCACGGAAGGTATGCAAATATTTAGGTTTAGCATCCCCAAAAAGGCGACGCCATCCTTCCTCCCCGAATCCCAACACACAAGACAGGCCACCATCAGCTATACGAAACCCTACCCCTCGGACAAGGGAGGATAGTGTTGCACAGAACGTGCGTACGGTAGTTTCAGCAGCGGTACCGGGGTTAAGGGTCACAACCAGGAATATGGCTGCACTAGTAAGTTTCTCATCTACAGCCTGGGAAACTGATTGCGAAAATGGACAGGCCACCTGAACTCCTTGAAATGCATCGGTTATATGGAATCGCTATCATTTGATGATCAAATGAAGATTTTTATGAGCATACATTATGCGCACCTAAGGCTACGTTCAACCGGGAAACAGTGTTTACGATGTTTATCGCGGGTTCAGCTTTGCTGAGGAGCAGAAACGGCTTGCTGCATCGTGCCGCTGAATTACGGCTACTGCTCCATCAATATCGGCGATGGGCCGCTTATGCGGTGGTGAAACTGGGACGGGGAGAACTCTTTGAAGCGCCAGGCATGCTGGCATTCTTCCGAAAGCAAGTTCAGGGACCTATGCTGTACCGTCGAGCAAATCTACCGCAACGTAGGGGCAGCCCGTTGGGCGGTCCTTGCCTTGCTGAAAGCCGGAACCCGAGCCTGAAAGATTTTGGCCTGTTCCGCACCCGAGTTCAGACGACGTTTGCTAAAAAAATGGTTGTCTGAATTTCGGTTGTGAGGTTCTTACTGAGTGCTTAGATTCATTTTCAATCTATCGAGAGGATATGAATATGAACTTTGCAGAACGCCACTATCAGCATGAGCCTCTTCTTATCGCCAACGTCTGGGATGCCGCCAGTGCTGTCGCAGCGCAAAAAGCAGGCTATCAGGTACTGGGAACGTCCAGTGCAGCTATAGCGTCCACACTGGGATATGACGACGGCCAGGGAATGCCGTTTGATGAGTTATTTTATATGGTCACCCGGATCCGGGCTGTCAGCAACCTGCCATTGAGCGTTGACATGGAAGCAGGGTATGGTGATTCAGCCGAAGAGATAGCAGCCAATCTGAGGCGCCTTGCTCAGACAGGCGTCGCAGGCGTGAAACTCGAAGACAGCCGAGTCATAAACGGGGTTCGTCAGCTTGACGATGCCTCTGATTTTTCCCGTAACCTGAGAGCAGTGTGCAACATGCTGAGAAGGGAAGATTATCGTCTGTTTCTGAATATCCGGACTGACACTTACCTGCTCGGGCATGAAGACGCGTTGCAGGAGACGATATTACGGGGTCAACGCTATAAAGCTGCAGGTGCCGACGGCCTTTTTGTTCCCTGCCTGACGTCAGAGAAAGACATCAGACTCATAGCAGAGGCAACGGGATTGCCCCTGAATGTCATGTGTATGCCCGATCTACCGTCATTCGACAGGCTGAAACGGGCCGGGGCAAGCCGCATTTCAATGGGCAATTTTGTTCATTCAGCGATGCAGTCAACGTTGACTGATGTCATGCATGCGATCCGAGCGCGTCAGACGTTTGAAGGACTTTTTAGTGATGAAAATAACCGATAAGAATTTATGCGATATCTGGTATCAGGCATTACTTGAACGTTCTTCAGAATATACTGGCGTGTTTTTTGTTGGCGTCAAAACCACTGGCGTATTCTGCATTTCGGTATGCCGGGCGCGAAAGCCCAAACGCGAAAATGTCGAATTTTATAAAGATGCCAAATCTGCCCTGGCGGCTGGCTTTCGTCCCTGTAAGGTCTGCAGGCCCGCTGAAAATGCGCACAGCGCGCCATTATTCGTTGAGCAGGCGCTTGCGCTTGTCAGGCGCGATATTAAATCCCGTGTAGCAGACGCGGAGCTTCGTCAGCATGGCATCAGCCCGGAGCGGGTAAGACGCTGGTTCCTGCAACATCACGGCATCACTTTTCAGGCTTTCCAGCGAATGCAGCGGGTGAACGTTGCCTTGCAGGAGCTGAAAAGCGGACGAGCGGCGACTGACGTTGCGCTGGACAATGGCTATGAATCCCTTAGCGGCTTTGGTTACACCTACAAGCGGCTTACTGGCGCAGCGCCGACTCAGGCAACCCAGGTGATAGTCATTCACCGGTTTACCACGACGCTTGGACCGATGTTTGTCTGCGCGACAGAGCAGGGAATCTGTCTGCTGGAGTTTACCGATCGCCGGATGTTGGAAACAGAATTCCGCGATATTCAGCGTTTATTTAACGCCAGAATCGTTACCGGCGAAAACAACCATACCCGACAGACAGTAAAAGAGATCGGCGAGTATTTTGCCGGAACGCGCCGACAGTTTGATCTCGCTTTAGATGCTCCGGGCAGTGATTTTCAACAATCCGTCTGGCATGCGTTGCGTGCTGTTCCCTATGGACAGACCTCACACTATCAGGCCATTTCACTACGGCTTAATAAGCCAAATGCTGTGCGCGCCGTCGCTGCCGCTAACGGTGCCAACCGGATTGCGATTGTGATCCCCTGTCACAGGATAATTGGAAAAGATGG
>Ga0157367_1001260_pt1 | contig 11246 bp, 11 predicted proteins | sample AttbisABBM2_FD_113142 | JGI IMG/M metagenome (GOLD analysis project Ga0157367, IMG submission 113142) | Fungus gardens microbial communities from leaf cutter ant in Botucatu, State of São Paulo, Brazil - Atta bisphaerica ABBM2 | ecosystem: Host-associated > Fungi > Mycelium > Unclassified ...
AGTCACATGCCTCTTCATCATCAAATAAAAAGAAAAGTTAAAAGAAAAGAAATATTAAATCAAGAAAAATAGATAAAAGCAAAGAAAAATGTTAGTGTCCAAGCACACCATAACAAATAGCTCTTATTCAAGGCTTTCCAATGCAACTTAGTTCATGAAAATCAGTCCAGTGGTTGCAAAGATATAAGTTGAATAAAGTTTGTAACAAAAAAATTCTGGAAGTAGATGAATTTATCCTAAGAATAAGAAAAGCAAGAGGAGAAATTAAGAAGGCCCTGAGAAAAACAAATGAGGTAATGAAAAGAAAGGCAGATAAAAGACAAGAAAAGGCTATTGAGTACAAGAAAGGAGATCTGGTGTAGGTAAATAGCTTGAACATTAGTACCAATCACCCAACCAAGAAGCTGGCTTTCAAGAGCTTCAAGAGAGCAGGCCCATCTCCTGTAGTCAAAAGGATTGGATCTTTAACATATGAACTCAGAATCCCAAAAATCCTACATCCAGTCATTAACAAGTTAAAGTTGAAACCCTACCATCATCTAATCTTTACTCAACAATAAGAAACCTCACTAATAGTCATTGTACCAAGTCAGAAGAGCACTATGTAAGAGGTTGAAAGTATTCTGAATGCCAGGAGACAGGGGAATGGATTACAGTATCCTGTCAAATGGCAGGAGCAACTGTTTGAAGAATCCACATGGGAAGACCAATGTGAAGTCATTATCATTACCACAACTATGTCAAGACTTCCATAACAATCACCCCGGCACACCCAGAATCCCTTCAGATCCCCAGAAAATTATACAGCGAAGTCACAAAGTCGCGACCTTAGAAGGGGAGTAATGTTACGGATTTGCGGCTCGAGGTATGGTGCCATTGCCCAACTGTCTACCTTTTTTCATCAGCGAATTCTGAAGAAATTTTGTTGGCGCTACCTTCCTTCCTTCCAGGGAGACCAACAGAATGTTGGACGATCTTGCCGACGCCTCCAACTTCCCCTCTGATGATCTCATATCCACCACATACTCTCCGCAAGTTTCAGAACAAGTCTACAAACTACAAGAGTTCCAGCGTCGACTCCTTGCGCTTCAGTCCTGGATCGAACCGTTCATACCTGAGGGTTCAACTGAAGAAAAATTGCAGATTTCCGGCTGTCCAAGAATTCTTTGATCACAATACTGGATTGCGGAGATGATGTACTGCGTGTATCAACTAGATCGACGAAAACGCACTTGACCTAGCACCAGAATCGAAGGGATAAAAGAAACACGGTTGTTTAATCCAACCTATGTATTCTGGGGGGACTCAATGGTACACAGCTATCGCTGGGAGCCCTCTCACATCTCCCCTTCTTCCTTCAAATTATCCACGCAATCATTTGACTGCACCTGCTGCTGGTATTCTCGCCTCTGCACTCTTCGTTTCTCCCGCTCCCACTCTTCTCTCCACTTGGCTGCAAGAAAATTAGGATAGAGAGCAGAACTGCGTCGTTGCACAAGAACTTCTTCAAATCTTGCCATCTTCTCAGCTTGGCCTTGCAAGTCAAATGTCTTTTTCTGACCTCAGTGTCAGTCATCAATTGAAAGTATAAGAGGATGAAAAACGTACCGACTCCTCTGCAAATTTTGCCTAGTATTCCTCTTTCACTTTATCCAGCTCCTTCCTCCTTTCTTCTTCTTTAGCGCGTCTGTTCAAACCCGTCCGAGAGGCATTCCCACCAGGCTAAACGAGTACCTCTCAGGTTGAGTAGTAACCGATCCAATAAACTCACATTTTTAAAAAGCTCGGCATACAAAGACGGATTCGACAAATCCAAATCGGATGTCGCATTCGCTTTGGGTCTGGCTTTACTAACCTCAGTATGCTTATTTCCGGTGGCACACCCAGGTGGAGGTGGAGCTAGTTTACTCCCCGTCACCGTCATGGAGCTCGGCGTACTGGGCCCAGCACCACCCAAACTAGCAGTACTTTTAAGTTTCTTAATCGTTGGTAACTTGCGTTTTTTCATTGGGAGTGCTGAACTTGCTGGAGCATCGTCTTTACCGCCCTCATTTGCGGCTGTGGGACTGCCGGTATTCAACGGATCGAGTATGTCGGTCTCGTCCACCACATCAACTACTGTATCTTCGCCAGGAGATTTCCTTGTACGCGGACGTCTAGTACCGGCTGTTGAGACAGATGAGATTCCCTCGAATTTAGCGTTTTTGGCTACGTCATTGTCCTTGTCCTTGTCTCGAGTTTTACTCCCATCACCGCCTTCTCCTCCACGTCCCTGTTTCCCTCTCACGGGCTGTTCCTCTTGCTGATATCCCTCGTAATCACTTGAAAACCTAGCTTCACCCTCTTCATCAGTCTCACCCACATTCACCTCGTCCACCTCATAATCATCATTATACTCTTGATCCCCACTATCATCTCCCTGTTTCCGTTTCCGCTTATTCGAACCCTGAACTTTTTGTTTTCCCTTCGCCATCACCTTTTTAGTATTAGCAGTAGCCACTGCCATTTGCCTCACCCTGATAGTCGGCTTGCGTTTAACATTCTTTTGCGTATGATGACTGCTTGATGAAGTAGCCACTGGATTTTGCGGTGGCAGAGGTACACCCGATGATGAACCATTCCTCCACGAAGAAGTGAACGGTGACGAATCAGACGTTTTCCGTATCCTGGATAGTCGCTCGCCTCCATGCCCATTACCGTCGCCGTTGTTATTATCGTTACCTTCCATGTAAACATTCGTATTGCCTCGTTTTGTACTTTTAGCATCATTTTGAGCCAACATTTCCTCCTCTCCTCCTCCTCCTTGATCTTTCCGACCATCATAATCCCACATTCGGGTTTTGTAATCATTCTCCTCTCCGTCATCTGAGTTCTGAACTGAAACTTTCTGTCGCTTACTTTGTGTTGGTGGACTAGACCCTCCAGCCTTTCCGCGAGTATAAGATTCGTTGAATGAAGTCCGTCGTTTTTGGTGTGGGTCATAACCTTCATTTTCGTCGTCATCGCTGTATATCCTAAGTCTCTTTGTTTTTTTCTGCGAAACAACTTCTGACTAGATAAACACACGTCAATCAACTAGACGACCAAGTCCATAATTTAAGAGCATTCTTACCCGCAATGAGTCTGCTTTGACGGAAGACTTACTACGTTGAGGCATTTGATAGGTTGTTCTACCAGTCTCTCGGGCGAGCGAGGCAACGAAGCAGCCCAAATATACGACACAGCCACTGATACTTTCACTTACGTACGATTGATTGCACCTATACGGTCTCTTGTACCTTATTCTACAATGTGTTTGAGAAGCATAAATACCCTTGAATAGCTTGCATGACTCTTTGTGTGTGTGCATATCAATGAACTCCTACTAAGCAGAACTATCAGGGATCTCCTTGTAGAATTTCATCAAGTCGGAAACATCGTCTCGACTTCCGAGAAAAACTGGGCAGCGCTGATGGATCGACGTAGGGACAATATCAAGGATACGCCCAGTACCAGTCGTTGCAATACCGCCTGCCTATTATTTTACAAAATCAGCCTCTGCCAGCTTGGGTGATTTGTTTCCACACACCTGTTCAGTTAGGAATGCCATAGGGAACGCCTCATAAAGCAACCTTAGTTTCCCGCTCTTACTCTTTTTGTCGTTCGGGTAACCAAATATGCCGCCGTATAACAGAGTTCGGTGAACATCAGCAACCATAGATCCGATATATCGGGCACTATAGGGAGTCTTGGGAGGATTCGGGAACTTTATTGATTTGAGGTATGCATTGACGGGTGGATGGAAGTACAGAGAGTTTCCTTCATTGAATGAGTAGATCTTACCGCGTGGGGGTATTTGAATATTGGGGTGGGTAAGGATATATTCACCGAGTGCAGCATCGAGGGTATATCCATTCACGCCTTGGCCTGTAGTCAGAACCAAATTTGCCGATGATCCGTACCTGCTGACCATCAGGTGTGCGTGTATCTGAGCAGGTAAATCGGACATACATGATATAGCCAGCGGCTACCATCTCTTGACCAGCTCGCAGGACATCCTGAACGGTTCCAGACGATCCATCCCTCTGGCAAACGGCATCAACAAATATCTAGAGGAATCGATGCCACAAGCATACCACTTTGTACACACCAAATATTGTGCCAATGTTTACACCAGCATCGATGTTGCTACTACCATCCAGTGGGTCAAAGACGACACAGTATTTACCCTTGAACTCATCCTCGATGAAGATGGCATCCTCAAGTTCCTCTGATACGAGTACAGCTGTTTTTCCAGAGACCCTGAGCGAATTGACCATGATATCATTTGCCAATATATCTAGTTTCTTCTGTTCCTCGCCCTGAACATTGGTTTCGCCGGCAAGACCAACACTAGTGAGCAAATATAGATACATCAGAGGCTGTCGAGCAAGGAAACAGCGTCGCGCACAGGTTGATTAATCTGGCCTTTCGGACATTGGTAGCGATAAACTTGGAAGTAAACGAGATGGCAGTTAGTAACATGGTGAGGTCACCGGTCGCGGCAGGACCCAGGCGCAGGCCCTCGCTGAGGACATGCCTGGAGACGACGACGATGAGGTCGGGGAAAGCCAAGGCGGACGAACAGGAGCTTACGAGGTGAGAGTGACGATATTTGTGCTTGGGACATCTTCAGTAGCCATTGGAAGAGAGGGAGAGGGCAGCGTCGGGTGATTCACGTGATCTTAGATTATTTATTTATTTTTTTTCATACAATTACATCACCGTTTGCGCTTGGCTCCCGCTACGGCAACCGTGTCCCGGCTTTTGACGCTCCGGGCGCGCAGAGGTATTGGGAACGTGTCGCTGTCGTCGTCGTCGTCGTCGTCCCTGTCTCTGCTCCCCGGCCCGCTCCCGCCCCGGATCCCGCTCGTGTTCGGCCCGAGCTTCCCCGCCTCTGCTCCGGAGTCTTCTTCCAGTTCGTCAATCTCCTCCTCCTCCTCCTCCTCCTCCTCCTCCTCTTCCTCGTACACCCGCGACTGGGCGTGTGCTATCGCCGCAGCAATTTCAGCACTGATACTCGCCACACGCACTTCCAGCGATTCACCCGTCTGTCCATCACCCAGTACTGTCCCATTTCCGCCCTGGAACAGCGCAGATATCGTCCGCACAGACTCGGCTAGTTCCCGGTCGTCGTCATCCTCTATTTTTCGTTTCTTACCCTTAAAGTTGTATCGGCTGTCTCGGAGTCAGTGCGGGGCGCGAAAGCACCGGTATAGAAGCACATACACATTTGGATTAGGTTCCCAACTCGGATCGTGTGTTCGCATGTGCGAGGTCAGGGTCGTACGACGAGTAAACGTCTTCTCGCAGGTAGGATCTTCACATTTGTACGGCCGTTTGCCTGTGTGTGTCCGTCGATGCCGTGCAAGGCTACTTGAGTCGCCAAATGTTTTTCCACAGCCAGGGTATTCACAACAATGGGGCTTCTCGCCTGTGTGCACACGCGAGTGGACGTGAAGTGCTGACCGCTGTTATTTATAAACATACATACCTCCTGCTCGCACCGTACACTCACCTGAATAAACGTTTTACCACATCCTGCATGCTCACAGATAAAAGGCCGTTCGCCTGTATGTATCCGCATATGTCGTGCGAGATCGCTCCGGCGCGTGAATGTTTTACGACAGCCCTCTCGGTCGCAGGTGTGCAGAACAGGAACACGTTCCTTCTCTTTTACCTTCTTTGCCTTTCTGGGAGAAGGAAATGGCTCAGTGAGGAGGAAAGGTTCACTCGATGTTGAGGCAACTGGCTGTAGCTGCACAGTTGGAGCTATGGGCATGATGGGTGGGGCAGGAATCTTTTCAGCGGGGTTGGTCTGGGATGGCGTGGACTCAGCAGATGCGATCGCGGTCGGTGAAGAGGTCGATGACTCGGTAATTATGGCTACTGGTGCACTGGAGTAAGGGAGCGGAGTAGTGATGACTAGAGGCGTTTCAGCAACAGGTGGTGGTCTTGAATGCGAGATAACAGGTGATGAGTCGGATGGGGAGAGTCCTGCAGTATGGGTGGCATGGTCAGCTTCAGATTCGAATTGGGCTGAAAGGTGGGTCAAAATATCGCTGATGTCAGAAAACTCGCGTGGAACAGGTGGAAGACCACTGGCAGGAGGTTCCATATCATTGTGTGTTGGAGAGCATGGCAAAGGAGTGCTATTGCTCCGGCGATCTTTCCTTGCAACAGCATTGTCATCATCAGAGAGCAGATAATCCGAACCATCCGAGCCTAACCCTCCAGACTGTTCTTTTTGTCTCGTCTCTTCAGAAGCATCTGCTTGAGTGAGCGAGTGGAACGCGGGTGCTGTCCGCGTATTCTTCTGCCGGTTTTGTACCAATTCATCGTCTCGTTGACGTGTGAAATCTGGCTCTTTAACTGCCAACTCCACTACTACCTCTTCGTTCTCGGCCTGCGCCTGGGCCGCTTGAAGGACAGCAGCGAGACCACTCAAATTAAGACCCAAACTCGAGATGCTGTCTGCTGCGTGTTGAGTCTCTGCAGATTCCGGTGTCTGCGGGTCGGTAAGCTCAAGGTCACCTTGTCTCTGTTGCGCTGCCGCGCTGAGTAAAGCCGCTGAAGCCGCCGTGGCATTCTGGCTGAGAAGCGTGGCTATCTCGCGCTCTAGCAAGACAGAGAAGGATTCCTGAACAGGCAGATGGTGAGGTTGGTGCTCAGAGAAACCATCGTGGAGAGGCGAAAGGATAGGACCTTGGCCGTAGGACGGAGAGCGGGTTCGTGGACAGTGCTCAGGATCGCCGCCGCTATCGTGGTTGTGGAGGTGATGTGTCTCGTCGTCGTCGTCGATAGGCTCATCATGAACGACGTCTGAAAGGTCGAGAAGATGCTCCTCGCTATCCATGTGGAGGAGAGAACCAAGTTAGCAGGCTTCCTAATTGAGAAATCCAATCTGGCATTCTCCGGACGCCTCTTCTCCTCCGCCCAGCACCATGTCTTCCTACTATGCTCCCGGCAAGGTGGACTTGACCCCGAGAAAGCACCATGGATATGCTGTTCTCCTCTTCATCATGGGCACTCTCTTTCCACCCCTTGGTAAGGATTTTCGCTCGATCTGCCCGACATGACTGACCAGACCAGCCGTCGCAGCAAGATTCGGGATAGGAAAAGACTTTTGGCTCAACATTCTGCTTACGATATGTGGTTACATCCCAGGTGTGCTAACCCTCGCTTACGCTTGTCTATAAGTCATTGACACACCCGAGGCCATGGCCACAACTTCTACATCCAGGTCCGTTTCTGATCTCATTCGCAGCCCCGATAGACAATACTCACATCTCCCCTACAGAACATCAGAAACAACAAAACGCATGCCAGAACCCCTAAGTGGGCACAGAAGTGGGGACTAGTTGATACCTCTGACATTAAGCGCAAAGAGCGCAAGTCTCAATGGGCTAGCCGTTATAACGATCGTCTCCCTCATTCAACGCTTGAGGGCCAGCCTCTCGAAGAAGGTCAGGAAGCAGGTTCTTCCAGTGTTGACCTCTCTGCCGAGGGAAATCGAGGCTTCAGGCAAAGTTCCAATGGAACTAGTGAACTTTGGAAATCTGAGGATGAAACCTATTATAACCAACGTGACTCGACCCAGCCAGAATCAGGAGGACGGTGGAAATACCCTGCTAATTTCGATGACACCGAACTCACTGCAATACCAAGAAAGAGCAAGAAGAAGGACAAAAAGGATAGATGGGCGAGGACACAGGAGGCTTATACCCTCTCGGAGGAACAATCGAAGAAGAAGAGAAAGTCATCCAAACGGAAAAAGAGCAAATCTTCGCTGCAGGACAGCGTTATCTCTCGAGACCTCAGTGACGCAGAGTTTCCAGAGGATGCGGAGGGTGGATTATATGGAAATAGTTCACGAGTGGTCAACGACGAAGATCTCACGTCGCTTGACGGCACAAATAGGAAGCAGCTCACTGCAACCCCAGGTGATATCTTTGATCATCAATTTTAGTTTACTGTTATAAGCGCGCCATGGTTCTCATGATGTGCTACACCTTTCTCTTTCTCATGCATACCAGCTCGTATTGTAGTAAGATAAGGATAAATCGTCAATATTGTTATAAACTTGTGAAATGTATCATTGTGGCATCCAAAGACAGTACCCTCTGACAGGTTTGAGATTTGAGCATTGTTTTCTGATACCCAGCGTGGACCAGTGACTGATGCTCCATGATCTATGAGCGGGTGGAGATCATGCACATTGAGTGCGATGTATCAGTCTGCCTATAGGTCCGCTGAATGCTGCGCAGAGAATGACACATAACACATGTGCAGGGATACTGATGTGAACATCATAAACCCTCACATAGACTATCATCACTGGAGATGCGGGCGTGTAACATTTGTCTTAATCAGGTGTCATCTACAAAGCGCCGACAGAAGGCGCTTCTCCGAGTAAAAGAAAGCCCAAAGTTTCTCACCAATGCACTTCTTTTTCGTGATTAATCTCACATCCATCCCCAAGAGACAGTGGTCGTGACAGTGGAAATCGTTAGTACGCACATCCATCTATCCATTCTCGCAGACCTACATAAACTGACTGTGATAGCCCTCAGACCGAAAATGACGGCCTATTCTTTCGCCCGACATGTTATCGGGTTGATATTGACTATTCAAGTGGCTTTGTTCGCTGGTATCCTCAGCGGCAGGGGTGCTCTTTCTCAGAGGCTGGTGGATTTCCAAGTCGCTCAGCCACCTCCAGTTCCGCACGATGCCAAGCAATGCACTATTCAAGTTTTACAGTGGGTTTTTACCAATAGTAATTTGCTCCAGCTCATTGGTATTGGTTTTCTCTTCTTTGCAGGAGGGATTTCGCTTTCTCATTTGGATTGTAAGGATTGCTTTCCAAGTTAACTGACCTGATGTTGACATAATCGCTTGCAAGGGCGGAGGTTGTCCAGCTTGAGTGAGCGTTTGATTTCGTCCGTGAACTCCCACCTTTGTGATTAACGTCCAAACACAGTCCTCCAACAGATTGTGGGCCTCCTGGATCATGGGCCGCCATAACTCTTAACTTTACAGTGACCTCCAACGGGACACAATTTGATAGACTTGGGGTTTTTACTTTCCAGAATGTAGAAAGTAAACTTGGCTTTCCTCTCTCGAAAACTCATTTTGATTTGACTTATAGTCTGGCGAACCTCTACTCCAGAGCCTACTCGTGGTGACGGGATTGTGTGGGAATACGTCAAGGACGTGACTAGATACACCCCCTTATTTGCAAAACCTGGTACCTTCATTCTGCAACTCGACAATTTAATCCAGCAAGGCCTAGACGGGGTGTACTCCTGTGGGTGACCAATCTGAACCCAAGGGTATGCATCTCAACTCAGGACAGCCGTTCTTTTTGCAACCTATTATGCATCATCAAATAGACACCCACCGGCCAAGACATCTGATCTCATTGTGCCGTTATCAACTCTCTTAAACAATACCGGAAATGATGCTTCAGTACCCCCTGGATTTTCGGTAAGTACCTCCAGAGAACTTGAATACCTCTCTGTGTGCTGAGTTTACTCGAGATTGACGTGACCCTCCCCCAAAATACGGTCGAGGTATATGCAGAATTGTATGCGTCCGGAAATGGAAACGAAGAGTTCTGGGTAGGCTGAGAGGATACATATTTCGAAAACTGATGTCGTTTCTGATATGGACACTAGTACTTCAGTGTTCCTGATCAATTCCTCGCAGATATTCCACAAGGCTTGGCTCTTGGCCAAGGACCCTTTCGCGAGGTTCGTCTATTAATAGATGGCCAAGTGGCAGGTGTAGTCTTCCCCTATGCAACTATATTCACGGGTGGTTTCACACCACCATGCTGGAGGTTAGTATTTGCTTTTACTTTGAATGGTCGACTTTTTAGACCACAAGAGAGTGACTGTGACGCGCTGACTTTGGTTGATTTCAAGACCAATCACCTCATATGGAGCTCTCGATCTACCAACGTACTTCCTCGACGTCACACCTTTTGTTCCCATCCTAGCAGATGGCCAAGCGCACAACTTCACCATTGATGTCCTCTCAGCCGAGTCGGACCACACGACTCTCCAAAATTGGTTCGTTTCAGGGAACCTCCAGGTCTTCACCGATCCTTCTCGTCGCCCGACAACAGGTAGAATACTGCGAGCTGATAATCAACCCTTCGCAGCGACGAGGGCAGTTGGTAATGTAGATAGAGATGGGAGCCTGAGGTTCACTATTACCGCGAGTAGGAGTATTCATATTGAGTCCGAGATTGTTAGTGGAAGTGGCAAGGAATCGCACGTTACCTGGACACAGGCCTATGATTATTCATCCTCTCAACAGTGGCTGAATAATTCATTGATTCAGGTAAATTTGTATCCTATCCCCCCCTACTAAGGTGTTGTGAGTCTTAAAGGCGTGGGCAGAACATGCAGCAAACTATTTCTGGCCTCTTCAACTCCACTCATGACGGACAAGTAGCCCTAGAGGATCGCTTCTCATACCCATTAAACATCAACTTTACAAACCTCAACGACAACTTCACAGACTGTGAATAGTTTTGAGAACATTCCTATTTGAGAGGCCTTGTTTCTGATCTTACATCTTGTAGGGTTTACCAGTTTCGACCATTCGTACAATCGTGACCTTTTGGCCATGCCTATAATCGTTCGAAGTACCATCAATAACCGCCAACTGGCAGGTTTGTAGGACCCTTCTACCAATATGTTTCACCTTTAACATATTTCATAGACGGATTTTTCCACCTTCAACAGGGTGGAAACACGGGCAACGGAACAAATAGTAATATCTTTAGCTACAATGATGACGCTGGGAACACATACGGTCGACGAGTCAATGCTGAATTCAACATTATTACGCTCGATGAACAGTCTGGCAATCTTGCTCCAGCTCCTGAACCATCACCTCTCTTGGTACAAGATGCATCCTTCACAGGCTACAGTATACCCAGACTTCCTCGCAGTAGGCCAGAAGGTGCCTAAGCCGTAGTATTTTTAGCGGAACTCGGTTCTCAATTGGTCACCTGTATATTGGTGAAACCATAATGAATACACTTGTATTGTATGGTTGTACACGTGAAGGTGTAAGTCGTCAAAGGAGTTTAAGAAATATCTGAAAATGCACAAGTCAGTGCATGGAAATAACCCCTAGACTTAGAGATGAATCAGCCACCTCGCCTCGTAGTATATAGTCTAGTTTATTTTGTGATAGGGCATACATACTTCTTA
>Ga0157367_1001261_pt1 | contig 11233 bp, 12 predicted proteins | sample AttbisABBM2_FD_113142 | JGI IMG/M metagenome (GOLD analysis project Ga0157367, IMG submission 113142) | Fungus gardens microbial communities from leaf cutter ant in Botucatu, State of São Paulo, Brazil - Atta bisphaerica ABBM2 | ecosystem: Host-associated > Fungi > Mycelium > Unclassified ...
CTCGCCGCCGTCGGCCGTCACCGCGCTGTTCAGCGCCATGTTCTGCGGCTTGAACGGCGCGACGCGCGCGCCCGCGCGGCGCGCGAGGCGGCACAGGCCCGCGACGAGCGTGCTCTTGCCCGCATCGGACGTCGTGCCCTGGATCATCAGCGTGCCGCGCGGCCGCAGCTCGGGTGCATTCATCGTGTGGAAGGCGTGGCGAATCGAAGGCCGCATTATCGCCTGCGCCGTTACAATCACGCGATGATTCCGCACGACCTCACCTTCGTGCTCGGCGGCGCGCGTTCGGGCAAGAGCGCGTATGCCGAGCGGCTCGCCGCCGAGTGCGGCCGCCCTGTCACCTATATCGCGACCGCGTACGCGGGCGACGCCGAATTCGCGCAGCGCATCGCGCATCACCGCGCACGCCGGCCGGCGAGCTGGGGGTTCGCCGACGCGCCCGTCGAGCTCGCCGACACGCTCGCGCGGCTCGACGATCCGCACGCGTGCCTGCTGGTCGACTGCCTTACGTTGTGGCTCACGAACCTGCTGTGCCCGGCGCAAGGCGAGCCGCTCGACGACGCGCAGTACGACGCGCGCGTCGCGGCGCTCGAAGCCGCGCTGTCAAACGCCCGCGCGAAGGTGATCGTCGTCAGCAACGAGATCGGGCTCGGCGTCGTGCCGCTCGGCGCCATCACGCGCCGCTACGTCGACGAGCTCGGCCGCCTCAACCAGCGCGTCGCCGCGCTCGCGACCCGCGTGACGCTGCTGGTCGCGGGGCTGCCGGTCGCGATCAAGACGGAGCCTGCGCGATGCTGATGCTGTCGTTGTCCACGGTCGCGATGCTCGCGGTCGTCGCCGTGATCGTCGATCGCATGCTCGGCGAACCGTCTGCCGGGCACCCGCTCGTCGCATTCGGGCGGCTCGCCGCGCGCGTCGAAACCGCGCTCAATACCGGCCGGCGCGGCCGCCTGGTCGGCCTCGCCGCGTGGTTCGCGGCCGTCGCGCCGCCGGTCGCGCTAGCCGCGTGGCTCGCCGCCGTGCTGCCCGCGCCGCTCGCGGCCGCGCTGCACGTCGCGCTGCTGTGGTTCGCGCTCGGCGCGAAGAGCCTCGCCGATCACCTCGCGCCGATCGCCGCCGCGCTGCTGCGGCGCGACCTGCCCGGTGCGCGCGCGCTGACCGCACGGATCGTGTCGCGCGACACGAGCGAGGCCGACGAAGGCGCGCTGTCGCGCGCGGCCGTCGAATCGGCACTCGAAAACGGCAACGACGCGATCTTCGGCGCGCTGTTCTGGTTCGTCGTCGCGGGCGGCCCGGGCGCGTTGATGTTCCGGCTCGCGAACACGCTCGACGCGATGTGGGGCTACCGCACGCCGCGCTTCCTGAAGTTCGGCTGGGCCGCCGCGCGGATCGACGACGCACTGAACTGGATTCCCGCGCGCCTCACCGCCGCCAGCTACGCGCTGCTCGGCGACACCGCGAACGCGTGGCGCTGCTGGCGCACGCAGGCGCGCCACTGGGACAGCCCGAACGCGGGCCCGGTGATGGCCGCGGGCGCGGGCAGCCTGAACGTGCAGCTCGGCGGCCCGGCCGTCTATCACGGCGAGCTCGAACAGCGGCCGGTGCTCGGCAGCGGCGCGCCCGCCAGCGCCGCGCACATCGTCGCCGCGCTGTCGCTCGTCACCCGCACGCTCGCGCTGTGGCTCGCGCTGCTCGTCGCGAGCGCCTTCCTCGTCATGGGCACCCAGCATGTCTGACCTTCCGATCGCACACGGCGGCAACTTGCACGAAGCCGCGCGCCGCCACGGCATCCCGTACGACGCGTGGCTCGACCTGTCGACGGGCATCAACCCGGTCGGCTACCCGGTGCCGCCCGTGCCCGCCGACGCATGGCGGCGGCTGCCCGACGACGGCGACGGGCTCGCCGCGTGCGCGGCCCGCTACTACGGCGCGCCGGGCCCCGCGCACGTGCTGCCGGTCGCAGGCAGCCAGGCCGCGATCCGCGCGTTGCCCGCGCTGCTGCCGCACGGCAATGCAGGCGTCGCCGCACTCGCGTACGGCGAATACGCGCCCGCGTTCGCGCGTCACGGCCATCGCATCGCCCCGCTCGACATCGCCGCGGACACGCTGCCCGCGACGCTGCGCCACGTCATCGTCGGGAATCCGAACAACCCGACCGCCGAGCGCGTCCCGGTCGAGCGCCTGCTCGGCTGGCACGCGCAGGTGTCGGCGCGCGGCGGCACGCTGATCGTCGACGAAGCGTTCGCCGACACCGGCGCGACCGATTCGCTCGCCGCGCACGTGGATCGCCCGGGGCTCGTCGTGCTGCGCTCGGTCGGCAAGTTCTTCGGCCTCGCCGGCATCCGCGCCGGCTTCGTGCTCGCGCATCCCGCGCAGATCGCCGCGCTGCGCGACACGCTCGGCGCGTGGACGGTCGGCGGCCCCGCGCGTCACGCGGTCGCGGCCGCGTTCGCCGATCGCGCGTGGCAGGCGTCGGCCCGCGAACGCCTCGCCGCCGACGGCGCGCGCCTCGCGGCGCTGCTGCGCGGCCACGGCTTCACGGTGCACGCGACGCCGCTGTTCAGCTGGACCGACGATCCGCGTGCCGCGGCGCTGCATGCGGCGCTCGCGCGCCGGGGCATCTGGACGCGCCATTTCGCGCAACCGTCGAGCGTGCGCTTCGGCTTGCCGGCCAACGACGCCGAATGGCGACGGCTCGCGGATGCGCTCGCGCAATGCGCGGCGGAACTGGACGGGGACGCGCGTTGACGAAGCGCCTGCTTGCCTGCCTGCTCGCCTGCCTGCTGCCGGCCGAGGCGCTGCTCGCGCTCGGCAGCGCCCCATCTGCACACGCGGAAGTCAGCGCGCGCGACGACGCCGGCAACACGGTCACGCTGCCCGCGCCCGCGCAACGCGTCGTCAGTCTCGCGCCGCATGCCACGGAGCTGATCTACGCGGCGGGCGGCGGCGCGAAGCTGGTCGGCACCGTCACGTACAGCGACTATCCGCCCGCCGCGAAGGCCGTGCCGCGCGTCGGCGACAACAAGGCGCTCGATCTCGAGCGCATCGCCGCGCTGAAGCCCGACCTGATCGTCGTGTGGCGTCACGGCAATGCCGAGCGGCAGACCGATGCGCTGCGTGCGCTGCATCTCCCGCTGTTCTTCAGCGAGCCGAAGCATCTCGACGACATCGCCACGTCGCTCGGCCGCCTCGGCACGCTGCTCGGCACGCAGCCCGCGGCCGACGCGGCGGCGGCGGCCTTCACGCGCGACGTCGCCGCGCTGCGCGCACGCTATGCGGCGCGCCCGCCCGTCACGCTGTTCTTCCAGGTCTGGGACCGGCCGCTGACGACGCTCAACGGCACGCATCTGATCGACGACGTGTTCGCACTGTGCGGCGGCCGCAACGTGTTCGCGCAGCTCAAGCCGCTCGTGCCGACCGTGACGGACGAGGCCGTGCTCGCGGCCAACCCCGAAGCGATCGTGACGACGAGCGCGGGCGCGACGCCGTCGCGCGAGCCGCTGCCGAGCCTCGTGCGCTGGCGTGCGTGGCCGGCGCTGACCGCCGTCGCGCGCGACAACCTGTTCGCGATCGACGGCGATCTGCTGACGCGCGCGTCCCCCCGGATCGCGCAGGGCGCGGCCGCGCTATGCGCGGATCTCGATCGCGCCCGCGCACGGCGGCCGGCACGCTGACGCCCGCGGGGCGCTCATGCGTCCCAGTGCACGAGCTCCCAGCCGCCGGCCGCATCGTGCATGCGCAGCCACACGACGCCGCCGAACGGCACGGGCCGCGACAGCAGCGTGTCGAGCGGCACGTGCAGCACCTGCGACGCGAACGCGCGAATCACCCCCGCATGCGTGACGGCCCATTGCGGGGCACGGGTTTCCGCGGCTGAATCGACCGCGCGCGAAACCCGCGCGGCGAAGCGCGCCACGCTTTCGCCGCCATGCGCGCACGCATGCATCAGGTCGGCCGCCCATGCGTCGAGCGCGGCGCGGTCGATGTCGTCCCAGCGCTGCCCTTCCCACGCGCCGAAATCCATTTCCTGCCAGCACGCATCGCGCCGCAGCGGCACGCCGAGCGCCTGCGCGAGCGGCGCGCCGACCGATGCGCAGCGCACGAGCGGGCTCGACCACACGCATTGCGGCAGCGGCGCGCACAGTTCGGCGAGACGCGCGCGCATCGCCTGCGCGCCGGCCTCGGCCGATGCGGCGAGCGGCACGTCGCTGCGCCCGTAGCACACGCCCGGCTCGACGCCGACCGCCGGATGCCGGATCAGGACGACGTCCATCCGAGCACCACCAGGTAGATCGCGAGTTCGCTCAGCTGCTGCGCGAAGCCGAGGCAATCGCCGGTATAACCGCCGATGCGCCGCACCAGATAGCGCGCGAGCCACGCGCGCAGCAGCACCAGCGCGGCGAGCGCCGCCACGCCCGCGCGCCAGTCCGGCCAGAACAGCCACGGCAGCCCGAACGCGGCCGCGACGCACGCCGCACGCGGCCCCATCCGCTGGGCGACCGGCTTCGCCTTGCCTTCGGGCCGCACGTAGTCGAGCGACATCAGCAGGCTCACCGCCGCCGCGCGGCTCGCGGCGTGCGCGGCAATCATCGTCCACGCGGCGCGCAGCGGCGGCAGCGCGGCGAGCGCCTGCCACTTCAGGCCGAGCGCGATCACGAGCGCGGCCGCGCCGAACGTGCCGATCCGCGAATCGTGCATGATGCGCAGCACGTCGTCGCGCGTATAGCCGCCGCCGAACGCGTCGCAGCTGTCGGCAAGGCCGTCCTCGTGGAATGCGCCGGTGGCGAGCAGCGTCGCGGCGATCGACAGGCCCGCCGCGATCGACGCGGGCAACGCGTGCAGCGCGGCGAGGTACACGAGCGCGCCCCACGCGCCGACGCACGCGCCAACGAGCGGGAAATAGCGCGCGGCCTGGTCGAGATCGCCGGCCGCATAGCCGATCGCGCGCGGCACCGGCACGCGCGTGAAGTAGCCGAGCGCGACGAAGAAATAACGCAGTTCGGCGCGCAGGCCGCTCGCGCGATCAGGCGTCACGATTGTCGACGCCCGCGGATTCGAAGCTCGCCATCTCGCTCATGAACGCGGCCGCCGCGCGCACGAGCGGCAGCGCGAGCGCCGCGCCCGTGCCCTCGCCGAGCCGCAGGTCGAGCGCGAGCAGCGGCTTCGCGCCGAAATGCTCGAGCATGCGCCGGTGCCCCGCCTCGTTCGACGTGTGCGAGAACACGCAGTAGTCGCGCACGGCCGGCGCGAGCCGCTCGGCAACCAGCAGCGCGGACGTCGCGATGAAGCCGTCGACGAGGATCGTCATCCGCTCGCTCGCCGCGGCGAGATACGCGCCCGTCATCATCGCGATCTCGAAGCCGCCGAACGTCGCGAGCACGTCGAGCGGCTCGGTCGCATCGGGGTGCTGCGCGAGCGCGCGTTCGAGCACCGCGCGCTTGTGTGCAAGGCCTGCATCGTCGAGGCCCGTGCCGCGGCCGACGCACGCGTCGAGCGGCACGCCGAGCAGCCGGCTCATCAGGCACGCGGCCGACGATGTGTTCGCGATCCCCATTTCGCCGAAGCCGATCACGTTGGTGCCGAGCGCCGCGTGATGACGCACGCGCGCGGCGCCGGCGGCGAGCGCGCCGAGCGCCTCGTCGCGCGTCATCGCCGGCTCGTGCGCAAAGTTGCGCGTGCCGCGCGCGACCGGCAGCGCGATCAGCCGGTCCGATGCGGGCAGCGGCGACGCGACGCCCGCATCGACGATCTCGAGCACGCTCTGCGCGACGCCCGAGAATGCGTTGATCGCCGCGCCGCCGGCGAGGAAGTTCGCGACCATCTGCGCGGTCACGGCCTGCGGATACGGGCTCACGCCTTCGGCCGCGATGCCGTGATCGGCGGCGAACACGATCGTCGCCGGGCGCTGCACGAGCGGGCGCTCGGTGCGCTGGATCAGGCCCAGCTGCAGCGCCAGCGCCTCGAGCTGGCCGAGGCTGCCGGGCGGCTTGGTCTTGTGGTCGATCACGTGCTGCAGGCGCGCGCGCAGCGGTGCGTCGAGCGGCGCGATGTCGGGGAGGAAGTCGGTCGGGTTCATCGGAGGTTCGCCTCGTTGGCGCGGCAGGCGCCGCGCATCGAAAGAATGGAATTCATCGTCGCGGCGGCCACGCGGGCAGCAGCGCGTCGTGGTCGTCCTGGCGGATCAGCACCAGCGGATAGCCGAACGCGTCGCTCGCGCGCTCGGGGGTCAGCACGTCGTGCACGGGCCCGGCCCACGCGTGGCCGCGGCCGTCGAGCAGCAGCGCGTGCGTCGCGAAACGGCGCGCGAGATTCAGGTCGTGGCACGAGAACAGCACGGTGCGCGCCCCCGCGTCGAGCCATGCGCCCAGCGCGGTCAGGCAATCGATCTGGTGATGCAGGTCGAGATGCGCGAGCGGCTCGTCGAGCAGCAGCAGCGGCGCATCCTGGCACAAGGTGGCGGCCAGCGCGACGCGCTGCCGCTCGCCGCCGGACAGCGACAGCACGTCGCGCCCGGCGAACGCCGCGAGGCCGAAGGTCGCGAGCGCGTCGCGCGCGGCCGCGCGGTCGCCGTCGCGTTCCCAGCCCCAGCCGCCGAGATACGGGAAGCGGCTGAGCAGCACCGTGTCGAACACGGTTGCGCTGAACGCGTCGTGCAACTGCTGCGGCATCAGCGCGCGACGCCGCGCGAGCTGCTCGGGCGCCCAGTCGGCAAGCGGCCGGCCGTCGGCTTCCACATGGCCGCCCGCCGGCGCGTGCAGGCCCGCGAGGGTCGCGAGCAGCGTCGTCTTGCCGGCGCCGTTCGGCCCCGCCACGCACCAGATCTCGCCGGGCCGGAACGCCTGCGTGAAGCCGTCCAGCAGCGTGCGCGCGCCGGCCCGCAGCGTCAGGCCGACGGCCGCGTAGGTGATGCCGCCGGCATCGAGGGATCGGGTTGCGGTCATCGCATCGGTCTCCTCAGCAACATCCAGAGGAACACCGGCACGCCGATCAGCGCGGTCATCACGCCGACCGGCAATTGTGCGGGCGCGATCACGGTGCGCGCGAGCAGGTCGGCCGCCATCACGCCGCCGCCGCCCGCGAGCATCGCGGCGGGCAGCAGCATGCGCTGGTCGTTGCCGAACGCGAGACGCAGCGCGTGCGGGACGACGAGGCCGACGAAGCCGATCGTGCCGGCCGTCGTCACCGCCGCGGCCGCGGCCAGCGACGCGACCAGGTAGATCCGCATGCGCAGCCGCGCGACCGGCACGCCGAGCGCGAGCGCGGTCGCATCGCCGCGCAGCAGCACGTTCAGCTGCGGCGCGGCCGGCAGCGCGACGCATGCGGCCAACGCGAGCGCGCCCCACGCGAACCACGGCGCCGTGACGCCGTTCAGGTCGCCGGTCAGCCAGAAGATGATGCCGCGCAGCCGCGCGTCGGGCGCGAGCGACAGCAGCAGCGTGACGAGCGCGCCCCACCCGGCCGCGATCACGACGCCGGTGAGCAGCAGCCGCGGCGACGCGTCGCGCGGGTCGCCGCGCCACAGCTCGCGGCGCGCGAGGCCGAGCACGAGGCCGACCGACACGAGCGCGCCGGCGAATGCCGACGCATCGACGAGCCACCACGCGCCGCCCGCGATCATCGCCACCAGCGCGAAGCCGGCCGCGCCGCCCGACACGCCGAGCACGTACGGCTCGGCGAGCGGATTGCGCAGCAGCACCTGCAGCAGCGCGCCCGCGAGCGCGAGCAGCGCGCCGCAGCCGAAGCCCGCGAGCGCGCGCGGCAGGCGCAGCGTGCGGACGATGTCGGCGAACAGCGCGGCGTCGCCGCCCGCATGCGGGGCCAGCGACGCGAGCGCCTGCCACGGCGAGATCGGCACGCTGCCGATCGTCAGCGACGCGACGAACAGCGCGGCGACCGCGGCCGCGAGCGCGGCCCAGATCGCGGCGGCGCGCGCGGCGCTCATGCGGCGGCCCGCATCGCGCCCGCCGGCTTGCCGCCCGGCCGCTTACTGCTGCTGCCAGCCGAGCGTGACGTAGGCGCCGCGCCGCGGCGTGTTGTATGCGTAGGCAAGCTCGTAGTCCTTGTCGAAGAGGTTGTCGATGCGCGCGCTGACGTACCACGCCTTCGTGATGTTGTAGCGCGCGGACAGGTTGACGAGCCCGTAGCCGCCGAGCCGCCCGCCGCCCGAATCGTTGCGCGCGCCGCTGACGAGCCACTCGCCGCCGACGCGCAACGGGCCGAACGCGTGGCTCGCCGACGCCGACGCAAACCGCCGCGCGCGGCGGTCCAGGTCCTGATTCTGCGTTTCGTTGACCGGATTCTGCAAGGTGCCGGCCACCCGCACGTCGGTTGCGCCGACGTGCCCCTGCCACGATGCCTCGAGCCCCTGCACCTTCGCGCGGCCGACGTTGCGCGCGACATAGAAGCCGCTGCGCGCGTCGGGCTGGTAGTCGATCAGGTTCGCGTAGCGGGTCTGGAACGCGGTGACGCGCACGACGCCCACTTCGTCGGACGCGTACTGCACCGCGGCCTCGACCGAGTGGCTGCGCTCGGGCTGGATCGACGCGTTGCCCGCGTTCGGGTAGTAGAGGTCGTTGAAGGTCGGCGCGCGAAACGCGCTCGAATAGCTCGCGGTGACCTTCCAGCGATCGGTGAGCTCGAGACCGTAGCCGAGATAGTAGGAATTCGCGCCGCCGAAATCCGAATACTGGTCGCGCCGCACGCTCGCCTGAAACTGCTGGCGGCCGACGCGCCCCGTATAGCCGAGCCAGCCGGAGTTCACGTGGCGCTGCGGCGCGGAATACACGTTCGACATGAACTGCTGGTCGAGACGCTCGTAGCCGGCCTGGATCGTGTGATCCTGCGCGATCCGGAAATCGTTCTGCCACGTGTACTGGCGGTTGTCGGTATTGAAGTGGTCGGTGTACGCGCCGTTCAGCTGCGTCTGGCTGCGATCGTTGCCCGCGGCGACACTGACGTGCGTCGTCCACCAGTCGAACAGCTTGCCGTTCGCGAACGCGCGCGCCTGCTGCACGCGCGAATAGAGATTGTTCAGGTCGGCCGGCGCGCCGAATGCATTGTCATAGCTGTTGTTGCCGTTCGCCTGGAAGTAGCTGACGCCCGCGTCCCAGCGCGCATCGAAGCGATGGCGCAGCGATGCGGTCACGCTCTCGTTGAGGTAGCCGTTCGCGTTCGGGTTCGCACTCGGCCGCTTCGCTGGGTCGAGCGCGGAGAAGCCGTTGTCCTTCTCGCGCGCGACCGCCACGCTGAAGGTCGTCCTGCCGTCGCCGTCGAGCCGGCCCGACACGCCGGCCTGCTGCGTCTGCGTGCCGTAGCTGCCGAGGCCCACCGCGAAATTGAAGCGCGGCGGATGGTTGCCGCCGTCCTTCGTGAACACCTGCACGACGCCGCCGATCGCGCCCGAGCCGTACAGCGACGACACGTTGCCGTTCACGATCTCGACGCGCTGGATCTGGTCGAGCGGCAACTGGCTGAGCTGCACGTTGCCGAGGCTCGCGGAGTCGACCCGCACGCCGTCGATCAGCACGAGCGACTGGTTCGACTGCGCGCCGCGCAGGAACAGCGACGCGTTCGCGCCCGGGCCGCCGTTGCGCACGATCTGCGCCCCCGGCGCGAACGCGAGCAGGGTCGGCAGATCGGCGCCGGGGTGCGCGGCGATGTCCTGCGCGTCGAACACGGTGGTTTGCGGAATCGCGTCGGCGAGCGCCTGCGGCGCGCGCTGCGCGGTGACCACCATCGGCGCGAGCAGCGGCGCGGCGGCGTGCTGCCCGGCGGCGGGTGCAGCGGAGTTGGAAGACGGGGTGTCGGCGGGGGCCGTCTGCGCGGCGGCCGCGAGCGGCAGCCCGCATAGCGCGCCGAGCGCGGTGCGGGCGATTGGGGTCAGCATCGAAGAAGTCCTGTGAACCGCAGCGCAGCCTGCTTCCCCGCGGGCCGCGCGTCACGGAGCCCGCGTGCGGGCTCCCCGCCTCGGCCGGTATCCGGGCTGGCGGCGTTCCGGCTCGCCTTCCCGCGCGAACAGCACGCGCAGTGGCCTGCGCCCGCGTGCATGTGGCACACGCCGAGCGCACCCGAGCCGGCCTGCATCGTCCGATGCGGCCGCTTACCGTTGCGGGGGCAGCGCAGGTTGGCGGCGCGCTGCGGCGCCACGCCCTGCTTCCCGTTTAACCGCGCGTCGCACGCGCGAGCACCGAGGCGGCGCCAGTTTAGGAGCGGGCCGCGCGAGCGTCAAGAAAGCATCCGGCCGCAGGCAAAACCGGCTCGCGATGCGCGCATTCGAGGCAAGAAGCGGGGGTGTTACGACTGGAAACGTTACAGATGTCGGAATGCGCGTTATTCCGCGCTAAAATGCTGGGTCTTTAGAGGACGCAGCAGATGCTCAACGAACTCGAAACCCTATCTCAAAATATTGGCCGACTGATCGCGCTGAATCAGCGCTATCACTCGGAACGACTCGCGCTCGAGGAGCAGGTCGCGCAATTGCGCGCGGAAACGGACACGGTGCGCAGCGAACTCGCGCAACTGCGCGAGGAACGCAATGCGCTCGCGGAGGAACGCGACACGCTGTCGGCAAAGATCGACGACGCGCAGGTGAAGCTGAACGCGATTCTCGAGAAGCTGCCGCGCACGAAGAGCGTGGCGGAAGCCGACAACCAGCTCGACCTGCTGGATACGCAGGCGCGCACCGATCGCGACGACGCAGCCAGCCACGGAGAACATGCATGAGCACCAAGCAGATCGAAGTCTCGATTCTCGGCCAGGCCTATCGGCTTGCCTGTTCGGCCGAGACCGAAGCGGCGCTGCTGGAGGCGGTCGCGCGTGTCGACGCGGAAATGACGAAGATCCGTTCGAACAGCTCGGTGCGCGGCACCGACCGCATCGCGGTGATGGCGGCGCTGTCGCTCGCGTCGGAACTGCTGCGGCTGCAAACGAGCGTGCGTCACGGTGAAGCATTTCCGGCGGAAGAAATCCGGCGTACAATGCACCAGATGAACGAACAACTCGGTGCGGTGCTCGCACAGCACGAGACGCAGTAACCTCGAATCGAAGCGTCGATTTTCCTTGATCTCGACGGTCAACGGTGGTCAAATTGGCGCGTAGATTCACAGTTCAATCAGCTTCCCTGCCTGGTTCGCCAAGGTCATATATTCCTTGAACCAATGCCATGTGCACGGTTGCGGAAATTTGTAGCACGGGCGCGCGCGTCACTCTGTCTGATGTACCCGAAGTGCTGCTA
>Ga0157367_1001266_pt1 | contig 11203 bp, 8 predicted proteins | sample AttbisABBM2_FD_113142 | JGI IMG/M metagenome (GOLD analysis project Ga0157367, IMG submission 113142) | Fungus gardens microbial communities from leaf cutter ant in Botucatu, State of São Paulo, Brazil - Atta bisphaerica ABBM2 | ecosystem: Host-associated > Fungi > Mycelium > Unclassified ...
GACCGTACCGCCGGATTCGACGCCGCGGATCAGCGAGCACCAGCCGTACTGCTTGAACGAGCGGTTGATGTTGACGCCCATCGCGTAGGCCGCGTTGGCCCAGCCGTAGCGGCTGTGGTTCGAGCCGTTCGTGTCTTCCTCGAAATCGAACTGGTCGACCGGGTTGGTCTTTGCGCCATACGGCAGGCGCGCCAGAAAGCGCGGCATCGCAAGCCCGACGTAGCGCGCATCCTCGGTATTGCGCAGCGAATTCCACGCGGTGTATTCGAGGTTCTGCGTGAAGATCTTCGTCAGGTCGCGCGGGTTGGCCAGTTCCTGCCAGGATTCCATCTGCAGCACCGACGGAGCCGCACCGGTCACGAACGGCGTGTGCGAAGCCGCCGCCACCTTCGCGATCGAGCCAAGCAGGTCGACGTCCGGCGGCGTATGGTCGAAGTAGTAGTCGGCCACGATGCAGCCGTACGGCTCACCGCCGAGCTGCCCGTATTCCTGCTCGTATATCTGCTTGAAGAGCGGGCTCTGGTCCCACGCCAGCCCCTTGTAGCGACGCATCGAGCGATGCAGCTCGGCTTTCGAGACGTCCATCACGCGAATCTTCAGGTGTTCGTCCGTCTCGGTGTTCGACACGAGGTGGTTCAGGCCGCGCCACGCGGATTCGAGCGCCTGGTAGTCGTCGTGATGCAGGATCAGGTTGATCTGCTCGGAAAGCTTGTGATCAATCTGCGCGATGATGGCCGCGATGCTCTTGTAGGCATCGTCGCTGATCGTGATCGATTGCGTGAGTGCCTGTTCCGCAAGCGTCTGCACCGCATGCTCGACCGCCGCCCGGGCCTGGTCCGTCTTCGGCCGGAATTCCCGCTCCAGCAGCTGCGTAAAGTCGGACTGGGTGGTCGTCTGGATCTCGACGGCCTGTGCTTGCTGTTTTGCCATGATGGTCATCCTCGATCGGTTTGTCGGTCAGCTCGCGTCGCTCGAATCGGCCGCGCCTTCTTCGTGCCGCTCGGGCCGCGGCGTCGCGGCCAGCGACTTCAGCAGTGCCGGGTCCTGCAACAACTGGGTGACGAGCGCCTCCGCCCCCGACTTGCCGTCCATGTACGTCTGCAGGTTCGCCAGTTGCGTACGCGCCTGAAGCAGGCGGCGCAGCGGCTCGACCTTGTCGGCGATCGCGGCCGGCGAAAAGTCCTCCATGCTCTCGAAGGTCATGTCGACCATCATCTGGCCTTCGCCCGTCAGCGTATTCGGCACGGCGAACGCAACGCGCGGCCGGATCGCCTTCATGCGCTCGTCGAAGTTGTCGATATCGATTTCCAGGAACTGGCGATCCGACACCGCCGGCAGTGGTTCGACCGGATGCTTGCCGGACAGGTCGGCGAGCACGCCCATCACGAACGGAAGCTCGATTTTCTTCTCCGAGCCATACACTTCGACGTCGTATTCGATCTGCACGCGCGGCGCACGATTGCGCGCGATGAACTTCTGCGAACTGCTAGCGGACATGAACAGTCTCCTGACAGTGGTTAACGGATGTCGAGATCAACGGCACGGCTCGACAGGATGAGAAGGGGTCGCCTCGAACGTCAGCGCTTGGGCAGGCGGCGCGGAGGAATCGGTCACACCGATCGCGATGCGCGCGAGCGGCGCCCGCGATGCGAACGCATCGAGCCAGAGCGCGGAAAGACGCGGCAGCACATGTTGTTCGATGAAGCCGATGAGCACGCGCGCACCGGTCTCCTGAACCAGGCAACGACCAACGGTGTAGTTCACGACCGTGTCGTCGTAGGCAAGCACAATGTCGCGGCTGTCCGCCATGCGTTTCACGACGCGATCCAGATGCAGGCGAACGATGCTGGCGAGCGCATCGTCGGCAAGCGGCCGGTACGGCACGACCGCCACGCGCCCGATGAACGCCGCCGGAAACGCCTTCAGCAATTCCGGGGCAAGCGCGGCCCGCAGGCCGTCGAGATCGGGCGACAGAGCCGGATCCGCGCACAGGCTCGCGCTCAGGTCGGCGCCGACGTTGCTCGTCAGCAGGATGGTCGTATTGCGGAAATCGATATGGCGGCCGTCGCCGTCCTCCATGTATCCCTTGTCGAACACCTGGAAGAACATTTCGTGCACGTCGCGATGCGCCTTCTCGATCTCGTCGAGCAACACGACCGCATAGGGACGACGACGCACCGCTTCGGTCAGCACACCGCCCTCGCCGTAGCCGACATAGCCGGGCGGCGCACCTTTCAGGCCCGACACGGTGTGTGCTTCCTGATACTCGCTCATGTTGATCGTGATCAGGTTCTGCTCACCGCCGTATAGCGCCTCCGCAAGCGCCAGCGCGGTCTCGGTCTTGCCGACGCCGGACGGGCCGGCAAGCAGGAACACACCCAGCGGCTTCTTCGGATCGGTCAGGCCCGAGCGCGCGGTCTGCACGCGCTCGCCGATCAGGTGCAGCGCGTCGCGTTGCCCGATCACGCGGGTGCCCAGCGTTTCCGGCAAGCGACGAACGGCGGCGATCTCGTCGGTGACCATGCGGCCGACCGGGATGCCGGTCCAGTCCGAAACGATTTCGGCGACGACGGATTCGTCGACCTCGGGGAAGACGAGCGGCACGTCGCCCTGCAACATGGCCAGCGTACGTTCGAGCTCACGCAGTTGGTCAACCGATACCGGCGAACCCTCTGCGTCCGCAATCGCGGCTTCTCTCCCGGCAAGCAACGCCTGGGCGGCCGACACCTGCTCGTGCCAGCGATCCGCGATCGCCGCTTCCTCCGTCGCCAGCACGTCGATGCGCGTATGCACGCGATTCAACGCCTTGTCCGCATCGAGACCGATTCGGGCCTCCTGCACCAGCAGTGCCTCTTCGGCGCGCGCTGCCGCCAGCTGCTGCCGCACGTCATCCAGCTCGCGCGGCGTCGCGTGCTGCGACAGCGCGACGCGCGCACACGCGGTGTCAAGCAGGCTGATCGCCTTGTCGGGCAACTGGCGGGACGGAATGTAGCGATGCGACAGCGCCACTGCGGCACGGATCGCTTCGTCCCGCACGACGACGCGGTGATGCGACGAGAACGTCGGCACAAGCCCACGCACCATGTCGGTCGCGGCCGCCTCGGACGGCTCCGCGACCTGCAATACCTGAAAGCGCCGGGTCAGCGCCGGATCCTTCTCGATATGCCGTTTGTATTCGGCCCAGGTCGTCGCACCGATCGTGCGGATCGTGCCACGCGCAAGGACCGGCTTCAGGAGGTTGGCGGCATCGCCTGTGCCGGCCTGCCCGCCCGCGCCGATCAGCGTATGGATTTCGTCGACGAAAAGAATGACGGGCGCCGCTGATCTTGCCGCCGCCTCGAGCACACCCTTCAAGCGGGCCTCGAACTCCCCCTTCATGCTCGCCCCTGCGAGAAGCGCGCCGACATCGAGGCTCAGCAATCGCACGTCCGCGAGCTTTGGTGGCACGTTGCCCGATGCAATCGCGCGCGCCAGCCCCTCCACCACGGCCGTCTTGCCGACGCCGGCCTCCCCGGTGACCAGCGGGTTGTTCTGTCGCCGACGCAACAGCACGTCGATCATGGTGCGGATTTCAAGCTCGCGGCCGATAACAGGATCGATTTCGCCGGCGCGAGCCCGCGCGGTGAGGTCCAGGCAAAACTGCTCGAGCGAATTGCCCTTCGACGTGACCGGCAATGCACCGGAGGTCTCGCCCGGCAGCGCCGGCGAGAGGTCACTGTGATCGTACGGCCCGTCGGCGCCTTCCGGCGACCCGTCAATCCAGGCCGGAAGCACGTCGCCAAGGCCTTCTACCGGAATCTTGCCGAACGCCGGGGATATCGCGAGGAGCACGCGCCGCAACTCGGGGGTCGAGACAAGCGCCGCAATCAGCCACGCACCGCGCACGCGACAGTCGCCGTGACCGAGCGTTGCCAGCACCCAGCCGCGTTCGATGGCCGCCTCGATATGCCAGGAAAAATCGCTGATCGAACTCGCGCCGGCCGGCAACGCAGCCAGCGCCCGCGCAAGATCGCGCTCGAGCGCGTCGCGATCGATCTCCGCATGGCGCACGATCCGCTGCAGGTCGCCATCCGGCTGCTGGAGCAGTTGGTGCAGCCAATGGACGAGTTCGACGAACGGGTTCCCGCGCAGTTTGCAGAAACTCGTTGCCGACTCGATTCCTCGGTAAAGCTCGACCCCGAGCTTGCCGAACAAGGTCTGGCGTGAAATGTTCATGGTGGTCTTATTTTGTTCGTTAGCGTGTCTTGAACGAATCCGTCGACGAAATCAGGAGTCCTTTATGAATTCCATGCCAGACGAGACGTTTAGTACTCGAAACACACTTCTCTCTCCGGTTCGAAAAAGACGGCCACTCGAAGCAGGAGCCGCATTATCGACACGAAACAACAATTACGTCAACGCATTAATGCTCGCAGCGATATCAAATAATTAATTCGGACAAGTCTTATTCCAAACCCGATCTGAAATAACGCATGCGCACCAGATCACCCACATAAAACCGCGAGCACCCCATCAAACTCACCACTCGCAAACCATTGTTATTTCGAGATAAATTCCAACACCCAACGACCAAGATTGCAAACAAACGACTCCAGCCTTTTGATTGAAAAAAGATTTCAATTTAACGGTTGCAATTTTTGACAATCAATTCTCGACCCATTTCCATACATTTACTTCCAGAGTGCTTTTTTGAGATGAAATATTCATCGATACTCGCGTTTCATTTTCGGATCTTCCGCTATCGACCCTACTCATGCGCCCCCTTCGCCTGCCCTGGCCTCGTCGGTCGAACACCTCGCTCATCGCGCCCGCCCCCGAAGTTACGCGGTCGCAGCCCGTCGCCGACACATCGCCGCTGCACAACGCCCTCGGTCCCGCTCGCATCGATGACGACATGCTCGGCCTCCTCGGTATCGGCACCCGTGACGGTGCTGCCGCCTATCCGCATACCGCAGCGGACACGGCCGGCGTCGACGCCGATCACACCGACGCACTGATCGATACGCTTCATGCGCAGTACTGGCGCGCCCTGACCGACCCCGGCGCACCGATCGCGTCAGCATGGGCCCCGTCGGTAGACGACACGCTCCCGCACGAGATCACGCCAGATCACCCGCACGACGTGCATGCCTACGAAAACTCCGGGCGCTCGGATTCGATCGAGACGCTCCTGTCCCGCAATCGCACGATCGAGGATGCCTTCGGTCACCTGGACGGGCACATGGCACCGGTGTCCGACGGCGAATCCATTCCGGAGATCCTGCAACTGTTCGCGCCGCCCGAATTTCATGCCGCGTCCGCCCGCCGCGCCCCCGCACCGCCTCCGCCGCTTACCCGGCGCGAGCACCATGCACTGTCCGTGGACAGTCCGCTGACCGCGCCCTTGCGCAAGGACCAACCATGACGAGGCTCACCACCACCGATACGCGCTCCGCGCAGCGTGCGAGCACCCTCCCGCTCGTCGACCAGATCGCACGCATCGAAGCACGCATCCGCTCGCAACCGACGACCGCCCCCCATCGCTGGGCGCTGTTCCAGCTGCTGTGCATCGTCGGCGAGTGGTCACGCGCGATCCAGCAACTGCAGGTTTGGGCAAAGCTCGAACCGGGGCAGGGCCGAACCGCGCAGATGTACCGCGACCTGATCCGTGCCGAACGGTGGCGGGCAAAGGTAGTCGAGGGCCGGGAACGTCCGGGTGTCGTCCTTGCATCACCGCCCTGGGTCGATGCGCTGCTGGACGCGGTCCGCCACGCGGCCGACGGGCAGGTGGAACAAGCCGACGCCCTCCGCGATGCGGCATTCCAGGCTGCGCCGGACGTTCCGCTCGTCGCGCGATCTCCAGGCCATGCCGCATGGATCGCGGACAGCGATACCCGTTTCGGCCCGGTCTGCGAAGTCATCACGGCCGGACACTATCGCTGGGTGCCGTTCGCCGACCTGGCGGCATGGCGCGTGTCGCAGCCGGCGCAACCTGTCGACCTGGTCTGGGCGCCCTGCACACTCACCCTCGTCGACGGCAGCCTCGTCCACGGCTTCATGCCGGCCCGCTATCCGGGTTCGGAAACCAACAGCGACGCCGTGCGCCTTGGACACGAAACCTTCTGGCGCGACATCGGCCGCACGGGTGTCGTCGCGCTCGGGCGAAAAACCTGGGCAACGGACCTGAGCGACTTCAGCCTGTTCGAACTGGCTCACGCTGAGTTCGGTTCGCGCGCTACGCGTGCCGCGATCGACGCGGTCCAAGACCATGACTGAGCGCAGGAAACACCAGCCGGGTGCCGACGCTCCGACCACGCGCACGCCGCGGCGAGCGAGCTCGCATCTGATGCCGACCCTGCTCGATCGCCTGCGCGACGATGCACCGCATCGGCAGACCGAGGCCCCGGAGGAATACACGGTCACGCGCAAACAGATGCGCGACATCGTACAGCGCGATCTCGCCTATCTGCTCAACACGACGAGTCTCGAAGACCGGATCGATCGCGACCGCCATCCGCAAGCCGCTGCATCGACCGTGAATTTCGGCGTACCGCCGCTCGCCGGCACCTTTATCGCATCGCGACAGTGGAACGACGTCGAAAAGATGATCAGCCAGGCCATCGGCGATTTCGAGCCGCGCCTGATTCCGAATTCGCTGGTGGTAGCGCCCCGTACGCACGCCGATGCCAATTCCGCGGGCGAACATCACAATGTGCTCGCCTTCGAAGTACGCGGCCTGATTCACATGGATCCGTATCCGCTCGAATTCATGGTGCAAAGCTCGCTGGATCTCGAAACGAGCGAAATCCGGATCACGGGCATGCGCGCCGGCTGAGCGCGGCGCACACAACGACCACAACGAGGCCTCTCCGATGGACCCGCGACTGCTCGACTATTACAACCAGGAACTCATTTACATGCGCGAACTCGCCGCCGAATTCGCGCATGCACATCCGAAGATCGCGCGCCGCCTCGGCATGCAGGCCGGTGAGGTGGCGGACCCTTATGTCGAGCGGCTGATCGAATCGTTCAGCTTCATGGCTGCGCGCATGCAGATCAAACTCGACGCGGAGTTTCCGCGCTTCACGGAACGGCTGCTCGAGGTCATCTACCCGAACTACATCGCGCCGACCCCGTCGATCTCGATCGCCCGTCTGTACCCCGGGAAGTCCGAAGGCAGTCTCGCCGGCGGCTATCGTCTTGCACGCGGCACCGCGTTTACCGCGAAGGTTCCCGAGGGAGAGCGCACGGCATGCCAGTTCACGAGCGGGCAGGACGTCACGCTGTGGCCGCTCACGATCACCGAAGCGCGGCTGACAGGCATTCCACCGGACATCCCGGCACTTGAGCGCTATAGCCCGCCCGACAGGCAAGTGCGCGGCGCGCTGCGGATCAGGCTCGCGACCACGGGGAACATGCGGATCGCCGACCTGAAAGGACTCGAGCGGCTTCCGGTGTATCTGGCAGGCGACGAACAGGTCGCATCGCACCTGTTCGAGTTGCTGCATGCGGGTGGAATTGCCTCCGTTATCGGTGCCCCCGGGGAATTCGGCAAGCCGGGCCGCTCGCTCACGGCCGTCATGGAAAACGCGATCGAACACGAAGGATTGGGCATCGATCAAAGCCTGTTGCCGCTCAACTGGGCCAAATTCCACGGGCACAACCTGCTGCATGAATACTTCGCGTGCCCCGCGCGGTTCTGGTTTTTTGCGTTGAACGGACTTGCCGAGGGCTTCTCGCTGGTCAATGGCAGAGAAGTCGAGATCGTCGTGCTGCTCGACCGGGCGCCCGGCCCACTCGCCAATCTCGTCGATGCATCACGCTTCGCACTCTTCTGCGCACCCGTCATCAATCTGTTTCGCAAACATACCGACCGGGTCGAGATCTCGCCGCGCGACACCGAATTCCATCTGGTGCCGGCGAGACTCACACCACTCGACTACGAGGTGTTCTCGGTCCGCACCGTCTACGGGCAGGTCGCCGAGACCTCGTCCGAACTCGAGTTTCGGCCGCTCTATCAGACACTGAACAACGACGAAGGCAATCACGGTCGTTACTTTTCCGTGCGGCGCGAGCGGCGCCTGCTGTCCGATTCGGCACGCCGCTACGGTACGCGCACGCCTTACGTCGGTACAGAGGTGTTTCTCTCGCTCGTCGACCAGGCAGAGGCACCGTACGGCGAAAACATTCGCTTCCTGTCGGTCGAGGCACTATTGACGAACCGCGATCTCGCCACGCTCGTGCCGCGCAACGGCCTGCATGACCTGGAAACGACGCAGTCCGCGCCGGTCGACAGCATCGGCCTGATTCGCCCGCCGAGCGCACCGTTGCCGCCTTATGCCGAACGGGAAATGGCGTGGCGCCTGATCCGCCAGCTGAACTTCAATTATCTGCCGCTCGAAGCACTCGATCACCGGGAAGGTGGTCAAGGCCTGCGCGACCTGCTACGTCTGTACCTCGTGGATGGCGACTCGGGGCAAGGCCGCCAGGTCGAGAGCCTCGTGGGTGCGAACACGCGCCCCGTCACGCGCAAGCTGCCGGGAACCGGCCCGATGACCTTCGGCCGCGGCATCGAATGCGTGCTGACGGTCGACGAGACAGGCTTTTCGGGCGTGAGTCCCTATCTCTTCGGGGTGGTCCTCGAGCATTGGCTCGCGCGGCACGTCTCGATCAACAGCTTCACGCAGACGGAATTGCACTCGATGCAACGCGGCCGCATCGCGCGATGGCCGGCGCGCACGGGCACGCGCGGAGCACTGTGATGAAGCGCGCCACACTACCCACACTTTCACCTGAATTGCTCGAATCGCTACAGGCCGAGCCCTGGCGCTTCGGATTCCTGTCGTTGTTACGGCGGATCGGCGCGAAACCGGCGGTCGATCCAATCGGCACTGCACGCCGGCCACGGGCAGAACCGTTCAGACTCGGCCAACAGCCGAGCCTGGCCTTCCCACCGAGCGAAATCGCAAGCGCGCACGACACGGACGGGCGGCTCAAGGTGCGGCTGTTCGGCCTCGGCATGCTGGGGCCGAACGGGCCGCTGCCCATCCATGTCACCGAGATCGCGAAGGATCGGGAAAGCAGCCGCCGCGACACGACCACGGTCGACTTCTTCGACGTCTTCCATCATCGGTTCTTTACCATGTTCTATCGGGCGTGGGCTTCGGCGCAGGCAGCGGCAGGCCTCGACCGGAAACACGACGAGCAGTTCTCGTTCTACGTCGCAAGCCTGGTCGGGCAAGCCGTCGGCGAAATCGACCGACGCCCTCTTCCGTCGCATGCGCGCCTTGCCGCGTCGGCCCATCTCGTTCGCGAATCGCGCAATCCGGACGGGCTGCGCAGCACGCTCGAACACTACTTCGGCGTCCCAGTCTCCATCGAGGAAAACGTCTTTCACTGGATCGAAATCGATCCGGCCGACTGCGGGCGCATCGGGTACCCGGGCGTTGCCGCGACGATGGGCCGAGGCGCCGTGCTCGGGCGTGTCGCACCGGACCGTCAGCATCGGTTCCGCATCGTGATCGGTCCCGTCGATCTGGATGCCTACCTGCGCTTCACGCCGCAAGGCGAGGACCTGCCGCGACTCGTCGAGTGGGTTCGGGCATTCGTCGGCCACGAGCTCGAGTGGGAACTGGAGCTTCGCATCAAGCCTGAGAGTGCGCCGCCGGCCGTCATGGGCGGCCGACAGCGCATGGGCTGGTCCGGATGGCTGGGCCGCTCCGCGTCCGACAAGCCGATCACCGGCATGCGCTTCGAGCCAGAACGCCATGCACGCCATTTCATTCATCGCGCCCGTGCCTCCGAACAACGACCATGAGCAAGAAATCATCTCCCGCCTCGAACAAGCCTGGCCGTACGCCCGTCACAGATACGCCGCATGACGACTGGCTGGCGCCGTTGAACGGCACGGAACCGTGCGGCCCGGATCTCGAATACGACCACGATTTCGTGGTGCTGTTTGCCGGCACCGCACCCAGACAGGATGTGCAGTACGGCACATTCGTCGGTTCGCCCGAACCGCTCAACTGGAGCGAGATCGAGCGAGACTGCCGGCGGTTGATGACACGCACGAAGGACATGCGCGTTGCCGTGCTGCATACGCGCTGTCGCACGCGTCTGGGTGGCGTGGCAGGCCTGTCGGAAGGAATGCGGTTACTGGCGGCGTGGTTGCGGGCGTTTCCGGAGCAGGTCCATCCGCAGGCCGATGCCGACAACGATCGCCATGCAGCGCTGGAGATGCGAATGAACGCGCTGCAGGCGCTGGCGGATCCGGAAGGGTTGCTGGCCGATGTGCGGGAAATCGTATTGACACGATCGACTGCCACCCGGTTGCAGGTTCGTGACGTCGAGCGCGCATTCGCGCATCCGCGTCCGACCGATGCGCTCGCGCCCGATTCGGTCACCCTGCAATTGCAAAACCTGCGGGAACAGCAGCCATCAACGATGACGGCCTTCGACGACGCGATCTCGAGCCTCTCCGCTATCGATTCGTGGTGCACGACGCACCTCGAGACGTATCTGCCGGATTTTTCCCCGCTGTTCCGCCTGCTCAGGCTCTTTCAAGCAAGCGAACCGCAGGTCGATAGCCGATCCGGCGCTTTGCGTACGATCGAACACGAGGAACGCGATATGCCGGTGTTGGCGGCACTCGACGAAACGGCCACAGCGCCGGCACGTCCGGATGACGAAGAGACTGTTCCCCCAACCCCGACGTCCGCTGTCGCGCCCGCCCCCCTTGCGCCAACGGACCGGCAGGCAGCGTTGGCGCTGATCTGCGCGGCACGCCGGTGGTTCGAGACGAACGAACCGAGCAGCCCCATCCCGGTGCTGCTCAAACGCGCCGAACAATTCGTCGGAAAGCGCTACGTCGAGGTTGTCAGGGCCATTCCGCCGGAGCTTCTCGCTCAGTGGGAAGAGGCAGACGGCTCATGATGTCATCCCGTCACGTTCGTGCGTGACGGGATGACACGCGTGCTCGACGATCAACTCTCGACATCCTCGAGACTGAACACCTCGGTCTTGTCGTTATACGAGAACACCTCCCCGTAACGCCCCCAGTCGATCACCGCATCGAGCGTTTCCTCGGCGGCTTCGTCGGACAGGAAATCCTCCAGCTCCTGCTCGAACCGCACGCGCGGCGCCCTATGGCCCGGGCGCTCGTTCAACACCTTCCGAATACGCGCAGCAAGCGGCACGTGCTTCAGCAAATGATCCGCGAACATCA
>Ga0157367_1001267_pt1 | contig 11189 bp, 9 predicted proteins | sample AttbisABBM2_FD_113142 | JGI IMG/M metagenome (GOLD analysis project Ga0157367, IMG submission 113142) | Fungus gardens microbial communities from leaf cutter ant in Botucatu, State of São Paulo, Brazil - Atta bisphaerica ABBM2 | ecosystem: Host-associated > Fungi > Mycelium > Unclassified ...
GCAATAGGATCCATGCAGAGCGCACGCGCAATGGCTACACGCTGCTGCTGACCACCCGAGAGTTGCCCGGGGAACTTCTCAGCATGCGCTGACAGTCCCACACGCTTCAGCAGCTTCAGCCCTTTATCGCGGGCCGCCGCTTTGTCTCGCTTCAGCACTTTTACCGGCGCCAGCACCAGATTGTTAATAATGCTCAAATGCGGGAACAGCTCGAAGTGCTGGAACACCATTCCGACCTGACTGCGAAGCTGCGCCAGGTTGGTTTTTTTGTTGTTCACCTCGGTGCCATTCACCGCAATCACACCCTGCTGGATCGGCTCAAGCCCGTTAACCGTTTTGATCAGCGTCGATTTACCGGAGCCGGACGGCCCGCACACCACCACCACTTCACCGGTTTTGACCTCGGTTGAGCAGTCGGTCAGCACCTGAAAGTGACCATACCACTTAGAAACATTTTTCAGGCTAATCATTTAAACCGTCCTTTTTCTTTTCAGATAGCTGACCAACAGCGATGCGCTCAGGCTGATAACGAAGTAGACCAGACCTGCAAACAGAACCATTTCAACCTGGGTGCCGTCGCGCTCACCAATGGTGGACGCGGTACGGAAGAAGTCCGCCAGGCTTAAGACATAGACCAGCGAGGTATCCTGGAACAGCACGATACCCTGCGTTAGTAACAGCGGAACCATGGCGCGGAACGCCTGCGGCAGGATGATCAGTCGCATTGCCTGCCACTGTGTCATACCCAGCGCCAGCGCGGCGTTGCCCTGTCCACGTGAAATACTGATGATGCCGGCACGAATGATTTCTGAGTAGTAGGCCGCTTCAAACAGCGAAAAGGCGACCATGGCGGAAATCAGCCGGATATCGGTTTTCGGCGACAGGCCCAGCACCTGCTGCAGGAAACTCGGCACCACCAGATAGAACCACAGCAGCACCATCACCAGCGGCACCGAGCGGAACAGGTTGACGTAGATTTTGGCGAACCAGCTGACGGGCTTAAAGCTCGACAGACGCATCACCGCCAGCAGGGTGCCCCACAGAATGCCGAAGACCACGGCGGTAATGGTGATCTTGAAGGTAATCACTAAGCCGTTAAGCAGATAGGGCAGGCTGGGTGTAATCGAACTCCAGTCAAAATCGTACATTACTTGCCTCCCGCATTGCCTGGCAGCCGAACTTTGCGCTCGACCAGACTCATCAACAACATAATCACCAGGTTAATCGCGACGTAGGCCAGCGTAATGGCGGTAAAGGATTCATAGGCGTGAGCAGAATAGTCGAGCAGTTTGCCCGCCTGTGCCGCCATATCGACCAGACCAATGGTGGAGGCAATAGCGGAGTTCTTCACCAGGTTCAGCATTTCCGAGGTCATCGGCGGCACAATCACGCGATACGCATTCGGCAGCAGGACATAGCGATAGGTCTGCGGCAGCGTTAGTCCCATCGCCAGACCGGCATTTTTCTGTCCTGCCGGCAGTGACTGAATGGCTGCGCGCACCTGCTCGCAGACGCGGGCGGCGGTAAACAGGCCAAGACAGATCATTGAAGAGAGGAAGAACTGAATGTTGGGGTCCAGCTCAGACTTAAACCACATGCCAAGCTTTTCGCCCACCAGTTCGGGCGCGACCAGATACCAGAAGAAGAACTGGACGATTAGCGGGATATTACGAAATAGTTCCACATAGCAGGTGCCAATGGTCGACAGCAGGCGATTCGGCACGGTGCGCAGAATGCCAAAAAATGAACCCACGCAGAAGGCGATAATCCAGGCGCAGCAGGAGACGGCGATCGTCACCTGAAAACCGGACCACAGCCAGCCGAGGTAGGTCGTGTTACCGAACGGGGCCTGTTCGAGGAATATGCCCCAGTTCCAATCGATACCCATAACGAGCTCCGGAAAAAAAGGGTAGCTAAGCTACCCTGAAGATTGATGAACGGCGTTTTATTGCCTGACTCAGGGGAACGACCCGGGTCAGTCAGTCTGTCCATGCCGCGGTTTCAGCAATCGAGAGGGCAGCCAGGCCGCCCTTGTTATACCCGCCGTCTTTCAGGCTGCATTTTGTTGGCGATGTTCACGCATCCAAATGCCTTACCTGAGTAAGGTCACCGGGATGCATTCTCCTGCCGACTCAATGCAACCTGAGATCCATTGGGTATTTTTTTGTTAATTCATTGCTTTGTCATTTGGCGTTTTGAACAGGGCTTTCATGTCATCAGAGAGTTCAAAATTCATGTTCAGATTCTTTGGTGGAATCGGCTGTTTGAACCAGGTATCGAACCATTTTTCTGCCTGACCTGAGGTCTGGGCTTTAGCAATGGTTTCATCGACCAGCGCTTTAAACTGCGGATCATCTTTACGCAGCATGCAGCCATAGGCCTCTTTTGACTGTGGCGTACCTAAGATTTCCCAGTTATCCGGCTTTTTGGCTTTGGCGCGTTCGCCGGCCAGCAGAGCATCATCCATCATGAAAGCCACGGCACGGCCGGTTTCCAGCGTACGGAAAGAGTCGCCGTGATCTTTGGCGCTGATGATGCGCATATCCAGTTTCTGTTCGTCGTTGAGTTTATGCAGCAGCACTTCAGAGGTGGTTCCTGAAGTCACGACCACGGTTTTGCCTTTCAGATCGGCGAAATCTTTGATCGGGCCATCTTTTTTAACCAGCAGACGGGTGCCGATGACAAAAATGGTGTCAGAGAATGCGGCCTGTTTCTGGCGCTCAAGGTTGTTGGTAGTGGAGCCACACTCATAATCGTAAGTGCCGTTTTGCAGCAGCGGAATACGGTTTTGTGAGGTGATCGGGATCATTTTGACCTGCAGGTCCGGCTTGTTCAGCTTCGCTTTAATGGCTTCCACGATGGCGTTTGAGTAAGCCTGTGAATAGCCGACGACTTTTTGCTGGTTGTCATAGTAAGAAAAGGGAACTGATGATTCGCGATGCCCGACCACAATGACGCCGTTGTCATTGATCTTCTTCAGGGTGCCGCTGAGATCTTCCGCCTGGGCCGCTCCCGCCGCTGCGCTGATCAGCAGAAGAGATAATGCCACTTTGCGTAGTTGCATGTTCCAACTCCTTCGTATGAAAAAAGCCCAGGCTATTACCTGTGCTGATTATGATGTTGTGTCTGTTATTTGCTGCGTTTCTGCTCATTCTGCGGATTAAATGGGCGCAGAAGAGTCACTAACATAGCGGATTGTTAACGCAATGAAACAAAAAAGTTTCTTTTTTGCGAGGCGATCCGCACCAAAAAAAGGCAAATATCTTACTCTGCGCGTTAGCGGTGCAGCAGAAGCGACTGTTTTGGTGCAATCTGCCAGGCGACGGCGCCTGCAATCCGCCTGTCGGCGAAAAACAGTGAAACATTCTGCAATCATCGTGCCAGAAAGCGGTGCAGCGCGAGAAAGCCAGCAGAGTATGTGGTCAGGGGAGTGAGATATACCGGGGAGGCAGTAAAGAAAAAAGGCGAAGCCTGCGCTTCGCCTTTAAGGATCGGATAGGTTACCGGCGTCGACGCAGCAGAGCTATCAACGCCGCCAGCAGCGTCAGTGACCAGACTGGCCAGATGCCCGCCCGCGCATACGGGGTTTCACCCTGCGTCGGCGTGACCTTGCTGGTCAGCACATCGCGGGTAAACTGCGGCAGCATCGCCTCCACATCACCACTGGCATTGACCACCGCCGTCACGCCGTTGTTGGTGCTGCGCAACAGCGGACGTCCCAGCTCTAGCGCCCGCATTCTCGCCATCTGGAAGTGCTGCCATGGGCCGATTGAGTGACCAAACCAGGCATCGTTCGAAACGGTCAGCAGGAAATTAGTGTCGGGATGGAAGTTAGCCCGCACCTGTTCACCGAGCACAATCTCATAACAAATGGCGCTCGTCAGGTTATAGCCCGCCACGCTGAGTTGCGGCTGGAGATAGTTGCCACGGCTGAAGGCTGACATCGGCAGATCGAAGAACGGGGCCAGCGGACGCAGCAGATCGGCCAGCGGCACAAATTCGCCAAACGGCACCAGATGATTCTTCTGGTAACGATTGCCGCTGAAGTAGTTGTACGGCGTTTTGCCGCCCAGCACGATCACGGTGTTGTAGTCGTGATAACGATTCTGCTCCAGCCGGGAGTCAACGATGCCGGTGACCAGCGAACTGCCGCGTTCACGCAGTTCATCATCCAGCGAACGCAGGAACGGCTGCTGATTGCTTTCCAGATCGGTAATTGCCGACTCTGGCCAGATAATAATCGGCGCCTTACCCATCAGCGGCTGACTCAGACCATTATAGATGCGCAGGGTCGTGAGCAGTTGCTGAGGATCCCACTTCATCGACTGCGGGATATTTCCCTGCACCAGCGCCACTTCTACGGCACGCTCCGGCATTGGCTGAACCCACTGGATGTAGCGCAGCGGCCACGGCAGGGCCAGCAGCAGCAACGCCGCCACCAGACTTCTGACGTTGCGCTGCTGCAGGGCATAAGCCAGCAGGCCAGCAATGACCATCAGCAGGAAGGTCAGTGTCTCAACGCCCGCCAGCGGGGCCAGGCCTTTTAACGGACCGTCGATCTGGCTGTAACCAAACTGCAGCCACGGGAAGCCGGTCAGCACCCAGCCGCGCAGAAACTCGGTCATCTGCCACAATGCCGGTGCAGCCAGTGCCAGCCGCCACAGCGTCGTGCGCGGCCAGAGGCGATTCAGTACACCGGCAAACAACGCCGGGTAGATCGACAGATACGCCGCCAGCAGCGCCACAATAAAGACATTAACCGGGCCAGGCATACCGCCAAAGGTGGCGACACTGACGTAAACCCAGTTGATACCGCTGCCGAACAGACCTAAACCCCAGACAAAGCCGATCGCGGTGGCCTGTGGGCTGGAGCGGTTCAGGGTGAGCAGTTGTAAGCCGCACAGCGACAGCAGTGCTGCGGGCCAGAAATCGTAAGGAGAAAAGGCTAGGGTGCCAACCGCACCCGTTATTAAAGCCAGCAGCAGGCGAACCCGCTGGCGCGGGTAGAGTGAGGCTAAAGCCATAGACTTATTCGTCTTCCAGTTGGGGTTGTGGCGAATTTTCCGGAATAGTCACATGAACCTGGATGATGCGGCGGCTGTCAGCCATCGCCACCTTGAACTGGTAACCCTCAATCTCAATGCTTTCACCGCGTGCGGGCAGATGGCCGAAGCCCTGCATGACCAGACCACCAATGGTGTCGACTTCATCATCACTGAACTGTGTGCCAAATACCTCATTGAAATCTTCAATGGCGGTCAGTGCGCGCACCGTGAAGGTGTGACGGTTGAGCTGACGGATATCACGATCTTCTTCATCGTCATACTCATCTTCAATCTCACCCACGATCAGCTCAAGAATATCTTCAATGGTCACCAGACCGGAGACACCACCAAACTCATCAATAACAATCGCCATGTGGTAACGCTGTGAGCGGAACTCTTTCAGCATCCGGTCAACACGCTTACTTTCAGGCACCACCACCGCAGGACGCAGCACTTTCTCAATGCTGAACGGCTCTGACTCACTGCTCATAAACGGCAGCAGATCTTTCGCCATCAGAATCCCTTCCACATGATCTTTGTCTTCGCTGATCACCGGGAAGCGGGAATGCGCGGAGTCGATAATGACATCCAGACACTCTTCGAGGCTCTGATTACGTTTCAGGGTGATCATTTGCGAACGCGGGATCATGATGTCACGCACGCGCTGCTCCGCAATATCCAGTACCCCTTCGAGCATGTCGCGGGTGTCCTGGTCAATCAGCTCTTTGTTATTCGAGTCGCGGATCAGCTCCAGGAGCTCATCACGGTTTTTTGGTTCACCGTGAAAGAGTTGGTTGATCAACAGGGAGAAAAATCCCTTTTTACTACTGGGTGCATCGCTGTTTTGAGAATGGTCGTCGCTCATGGCGGTTTTTAAAGATCTCTCTGGTGAGGAATAGGTGCTGTCAGCAAACCGTGCTGACAGCCGGATAGCCTGAATTCAGGATTCAGGCGTCTTCTTTCTCCGAAATGTACGGATCAGGATACCCAAGAGCAAGCATTATCTCGGTCTCCAGTCCTTCCATCTCGTCAGCTTCGTCGTCTTCAATATGGTCGTAACCCAGTAGATGGAGCGTACCGTGTACCACCATGTGTGCCCAGTGGGCTTCAACGCTTTTTCCCTGTTCTGCGGCTTCCTGCTCAACCACCTGACGGCAGATGATCAGATCGCCCAGCAGCGGCAGCTCAATGCCCGGCGGCGCTTCAAACGGGAAGGAGAGAACGTTGGTTGGCTTGTCTTTGCCACGATAAGTCAGATTAAGCTCATGACTTTCCGCTTCATCAACCAGACGGACTGTGACTTCGCTTTCGGGCTGGAAAGGGGTCACAGCCGCTGAGAGCCAGCGGTGAAACTGGCCTTCATCAGGCAGATCAGCGGTGTTATCACAGGCGACCTGCAGGTCGAGAATCACCTCGCTCATTTGCTCTCCTGCGTGGCGCTCTGTGCTGCCAGCGCTTCACGTTTACGCTCTTCTGCCTGCTGGTCACGGCGGGTCTGATCGGCGGCTTCCCAGGCTTCATAAGCGGTGACAATGCGGGCAACGACCGGATGGCGCACCACATCTTCGCTGTGGAAGAAGTTAAAGCTGATCTCTTCCACGTCCGCCAGCACCTCGATAGCATGACGCAGGCCCGACTTGACGTGACGGGGCAGGTCGATCTGGGTGACGTCGCCGGTTATGACCGCTTTGGAGTTGAAGCCGATGCGCGTCAGAAACATCTTCATCTGCTCGATGGTGGTGTTCTGGCTCTCATCAAGAATGATGAACGCATCGTTCAGGGTACGACCGCGCATGTAAGCCAGCGGGGCAACTTCAATAACGTTACGCTCCATCAGCTTTTCAACGCGCTCGAAGCCGAGCATTTCAAACAATGCATCGTAGAGCGGACGCAGATAAGGGTCGACTTTCTGGCTCAGGTCGCCTGGCAGGAAGCCGAGCTTTTCACCCGCTTCGACGGCAGGGCGGGTCAGCATGATGCGGCGAATCTCCTGACGTTCCAGCGCATCCACGGCCGCGGCCACCGCCAGATAGGTTTTACCAGTACCGGCCGGGCCGACACCAAAGGTAATGTCGTGGTCGAGCACATTCGCGATGTACTGGGCCTGATTTGGCGTGCGCGGTTTGATCACACCACGCTTGGTCTTAATGTTGACCGCTTTACCGTACTCCGGCACGCTTTCAGCGGTTTGCTCCAGTACCCGGCTCTCTTTGATCGCCAGGTGAATCTGGTCAGGCTCGATATCCGGGATCTCACCACGCATTGGCGCGGTATCGACATACAGGGTCTTCAGAATATCTGCGGCGGCATTAACGCAAAGTGGGAGTCCCACCAGCTTAAAGACGTTGTCGCGACGATTGATCTCAATGCCCAGACGACGCTCAAGCTGTTTCACATTATCGTCGAAAGGCCCGCACAGGCTCATCAGACGACGGTTATCAGCCGGTTCAAGGGCGATTTCACGAGTTTCGATATTCAAACGAATCCTTTGGGTCACTCAGGGCCAGTTATGGGATGTGTCTGACGCACCGTTGGGCTTAACCGGATGCACCATAACGAAATTATTTATGCCGTAACGCCTGGGCGCAAGCTTAAGGAGAGATATTTGGGCGACACTTTCAGAAACCAAGTGTCGCGGCGTGAAATTGGCGGCAACGCAATGCGCGCTGCCGCTCAATATAGCAGGTATCACGGCTGGAACAGACCCACGCCGATTTCGTTTTCTTTGCGGGTACGGGCAATCACGGATGCCGGGCTTTGCGCCATGCGCAGGCCCATCTCTTCTTCAGTACGCACCAGCTTGCCGCGCAGCGAATTGGTGTAGACATCGACAATTTCAACATCCACAAAGCGGCCAATCATCTCAGGCGTGCCTTCAAAGTTGACCACACGGTTATTTTCGGTGCGGCCAGAGACTTCCATGACGTTCTTGCGGGAGATGCCTTCCACCAGAATACGCTGCACGGTGCCGAGCATGCGGCGACTGATCGCCTGCGCCTGCTGGTTAATGCGGTCCTGCAGGATCCACAGACGCTGCTTTTTCTCCTCTTCGCTGACATCATCCGGCAGGTCAGCGGCGGGTGTGCCGGGACGGGCAGAATAGATAAAGCTGAAACTGACGTCGAAATTGATGTCGGCGATGAGCTTCATGGTCTGTTCGAAATCCTGCTGGGTTTCACCGGGGAAGCCAATGATAAAGTCGGAGCTGATCTCAATGTCCGGGCGCGCCGCGCGCAGCTTGCGGATAATCGCCTTATACTCCAGCGCGGTATGCGCGCGCTTCATCAGTGTCAGAATACGGTCTGCGCCACTCTGAACCGGCAGATGCAGGAAACTCACCAGCTCCGGGGTGTCGCGATAGACATCAATGATGTCATCGGTGAACTCAATTGGGTGGCTGGTGGTGAAACGAATGCGGTCGATGCCGTCGATGGCGGCGACCAGGCGCAGCAGCTCAGCGAAGGTACAGATCTCACCATCAAAGGTGGCACCTCGATAAGCGTTGACGTTCTGACCCAGCAGGTTAACTTCACGCACGCCCTGCGCCGCCAGCTGGGCGATCTCCAGCAGTATGTCATCGCTGGGACGGCTCACTTCCTCACCACGGGTGTAAGGCACCACGCAGAAAGTACAATATTTGTTGCAGCCTTCCATAATGGAGACAAAGGCTGTCGGGCCTTCTGCACGCGGTTCCGGCAGGCGGTCAAATTTCTCAATTTCCGGGAAGCTGATGTCGACTACCGGACTTTTAGTGCCGCGCACGGTGTTGATCATCTCCGGCAGGCGGTGCAGTGTCTGCGGACCAAACACAATATCTACGCAGGGCGCACGCTGACGAATATGATCGCCTTCCTGCGACGCCACACAGCCACCGACGCCGATAATCACATCCGGGTTGCGCTCTTTGAGTTTTCTCCAGCGTCCCAGCAGATGAAACACCTTCTCCTGCGCTTTCTCACGAATGGAGCAGGTGTTAAGCAGCAGAATATCCGCCTCTTCAGGGACCTCGGTCAGCGTATAGCCGTGCGTACTGTTCAGCAGATCAGACATCTTGGATGAATCATACTCATTCATCTGACATCCCCAGGTTTTGATATGCAGTTTTTTTGTCATCGCGCTAGCCATTGATTCAGTGCAGTGAAGTGAGGGGCGCGTATTGTAATGCTTTGATGCTGTGGTGACCAGCCTGAGGGCTTTTCTGCCAGCCATCGGGTTTTCCGGTACACTTTGCTCTATTCAGACCCGCGATGCGCAGGCTGGCGGGAATAAGAGAGGGAGTTAAGCAATGCAGGGTAATCAGTTTGATGTCGTGATTGTCGGCGGTGGCATGGTCGGTGCTGCGCTGGCCTGTGGACTGACACAGCAACATTTTCGCGTGGCGGTGATTGAGCGTGCTGAACCCGCGCCGTTTGATGCCGACAGCGATCCCGATCTGCGAATTTCAGCGATCGGATCCTCCTCGGTTGCGTTGCTGAAGCAGCTCAACGTCTGGCCGCGGGTCGAAGCGATGCGCAGCGCGCCCTATCGCAGACTGGAAACCTGGGAGTGGCAGACGGCGCAGGTGAGTTTTGATGCGGCCTCGCTGGGCCTGCCTGAACTGGGCTTTATGGTTGAGAACAGCGTGCTTCAGCGGGCGTTATGGGAGGAGATGCAGTCGCTGGGCGTGACCTGCTATTGCCCGGCCACGCTGGAAAACCTGCAGCCAGAAAATGGCGGCTGGCGCGTCGACCTTAACGACGGCGTGGCCTTACATACCCGGCTGGTAATTGGTGCAGATGGCGCAAACTCGCAGGTGCGGCAGATGGCCGGTATAGGGATTCATGGCTGGAGCTATGCGCAGTCCTGCCTGCTGATCAGCGTGACCTGCGACCATCCGGCAGGGGACGCGACCTGGCAGCACTTTACGCCACAGGGACCACGTGCCTTCCTGCCGCTGTATGGCAACCGGGCCTCGCTGGTCTGGTATGACGCGCCCGCAAGAGTGCGACAGCTTCAGGCGATGCCAATAGCCCAGCTGGAGAAAGAGATTGCCAGCCACTTCCCGGCGCGGCTGGGACGGTTCAAAGCCCATGCGGCGGGCGGCTTTCCGCTGGTGCGACGTCACGCTTCACGCTATGTCCTGCCGGGGCTGGCGCTGGTCGGCGATGCCGCGCATACCATTAACCCGCTGGCCGGGCAGGGCGTGAATCTGGGGTATCGCGATATTGATGCGTTGATTGATGTGCTGGTAAGCGCGCGCGGTGCAGCGGAGGACTGGGCGTCAGAGCGGGTATTACAACGCTATCACCGTCAGCGTCGCAAAGACAATATGCTGATGCAGGGCGGGATGGATCTCTTTTACTTTGCCTTCAGCAACCAGCTGGCACCGCTGAGGTTTGCGCGAAATCTCGGACTGATTGCCGCTGAACATTCTGGCGTACTGAAGCGGCAGGTATTGCGTTACGCGCTGGGGCTATAGCCGCTTACGCATTCAGGCTCGCCGCAGGGCGGGCCAGTAATCAGGATGGTGGAGAAGGGACAAAAACAACAAAGCCCGCAAAAGCGGGCCTGGTTGTGCAATTTGGCTGGGGTGCAGGGATTCGAACCCCGGAATGCTGGTATCAGAAACCAGTGCCTTACCGCTTGGCGACACCCCAATAATGGTGTTTTTCAAATTGTCTTTGTATGGCTGGGGTGCAGGGATTCGAACCCCGGAATGCTGGTATCAGAAACCAGTGCCTTACCGCTTGGCGACACCCCAATTATATGGTGGCTACGACGGGAATCGAACCTGTGACCCCAGCATTATGAGTGCTGTGCTCTAACCAGCTGAGCTACGTAGCCAAATTGTACTGCCTTTCAATGATGGCTGGGATACCTGGATTCGAACCAGGGAATGCCGGTATCAAAAACCGGTGCCTTACCGCTTGGCGATATCCCATTCGTCCGTTCTCAGCATACAAGAATCATCGAAATTGGCTGGGATACCTGGATTCGAACCAGGGAATGCCGGTATCAAAAACCGGTGCCTTACCGCTTGGCGATATCCCATCCACGCTGCCGAATAATGAAATGGTGCGGGAGGCGAGACTTGAACTCGCACACCTTGCGGCGCCAGAACCTAAATCTGGTGCGTCTACCAATTTCGCCACTCCCGCAAAAAAA
>Ga0157367_1001268_pt1 | contig 11186 bp, 9 predicted proteins | sample AttbisABBM2_FD_113142 | JGI IMG/M metagenome (GOLD analysis project Ga0157367, IMG submission 113142) | Fungus gardens microbial communities from leaf cutter ant in Botucatu, State of São Paulo, Brazil - Atta bisphaerica ABBM2 | ecosystem: Host-associated > Fungi > Mycelium > Unclassified ...
GGCGAGATGGTGCCGCTGTCGTCGCTCGTCACCGTGACGCCGACGTTCGGCCCCGAGATGGTGGTGCGCTACAACGGCTACACGGCGGCCGACATCAACGGCGGCCCGGCGCCGGGCTTCTCGTCGGGGCAGGCGCAGGCCGCGATCGAGCGGATCGCGCACGAGACGCTGCCGCGCGGCGTGCGCTTCGAGTGGACCGACCTCACGTACCAGCAGATCCTCGCGGGCGATTCGGCGATCTGGGTGTTCCCGATCAGCGTGCTGCTCGTGTTCCTCGTGCTCGCCGCGCTGTATGAAAGCCTGACGCTGCCGCTCGCGGTGATCCTGATCGTGCCGATGAGCATTCTGTCGGCGCTCACGGGGGTGTGGCTCACGCAGGGCGACAACAACATCTTCACGCAGATCGGCCTGATGGTGCTGGTGGGGCTGTCGGCGAAGAACGCGATCCTGATCGTCGAGTTCGCGCGTGAGCTGGAGCATGACGGCCGGACTCCGCTCGAGGCCGCGATCGAGGCGAGCCGGCTGCGGCTGCGGCCGATCCTGATGACGTCGATCGCATTCATCATGGGCGTGGTGCCGCTCGTCACGTCGACCGGCGCGGGCGCGGAGATGCGCCACGCGATGGGGGTCGCGGTGTTCTTCGGGATGCTGGGCGTGACGCTGTTCGGCCTGATGCTGACGCCGGTGTTCTATGTGGTGCTGCGCACACTCGCGGGCGGCAAGATTCACGTCGCCGGCAAGGATTCGGCCGGCTATGGCGTTCCGGCGCCGGGCGTGCCGGCTTCGGATGCTTGAGGACAACACGATGGATAACTCGAAGACTCAATCTGGTTTGATGCGCATCGCGAAGCTGGCGGCGGCGAGCGGCCTGCTCGTATCGCTGCTGGCCGCCTGCGCGGTCGGGCCCGACTACAAGCGGCCGGACGTTGCAACGCCCGCCGCGTTCAAGGAAGCGCCGACGCTCGCGGCCGGCGAGCAGGCCGGCACGTGGAAAACCGCCGAGCCGTCGGACGCCGCGCATCGCGGCGAATGGTGGAAGGCGTTCGGTGATCCGGTGCTCGATTCGCTCGAAGCGCAGGCGCTCGCCGCGAACCAGAACCTGAAGGCCGCGGCGGCGCGCGTCGAGGAAGCGCGCGCGGCCACCCGCTCGGCGCGCTCGCAGTGGTTCCCGCAGATCGGCGCAGGCTTCGGGCCGACGCGCCAGGGGCTGTCGTCGGCGTCGCAGTCGCTGCCGCAGGGCAGCGGCCCGGTCAATTCGACGCTGTGGCGCGCGCAGGGCACGGTGTCGTATGAAGCGGACCTGTTCGGCCGCGTGGGCCGCAACGTCGAGGCATCGCGTGCGGACCAGGCGCAGAGCGAGGCGCTGTTCCGTTCGGTGCAGCTCGCGCTGCAGGCGGACGTCGCGCAGAACTACTTCGAGCTGCGCCGGCTCGATTCCGACCAGGACCTGTACCGCCGCACGGTCGAACTGCGTGAACAGGCGCTGAAGCTCGTGCAGCGCCGCTTCAACGAGGGCGACATCAGCGAGCTCGACGTGTCGCGCGCGAAGAACGAACTGGCGACCGCGCAGGCCGATGCGGTCGGCGTCGCGCGCCGCCGCGCGGCGTCCGAGCACGCGCTCGCGATCCTGCTCGGCAAGGCGCCGGCGGATTTCGCGTTCAAGGAAACGCCGCTCGTGCCGGTCGCGGTGAGGGTACCGGCGGGCCTGCCGTCGGCGCTGCTCGAACGCCGCCCCGACGTGGCGGCGGCCGAGCGCGCGATGGCCGCGGCGAACGCGCGCATCGGGCTCGCGAAATCGGCGTACTTCCCGAAGCTCGACATCACCGGTGCGGCGGGCTTTGAAGCGTCGACGCTCGGCAACCTGTTCTTGTGGTCGAGCCGCACGTTCCTGCTCGGGCCGTTCGCGGGCACCGCGCTGACGCTGCCGCTGTTCGACGGCGGGCGGCGTGCCGCGGGCGTGCAGCAGGCGCGCGCGCAGTACGACGAACAGGTTGCGAACTACCGGCAGCAGGTGCTCGTCGCGTTCCGCGAGGTCGAGGACAATCTGGCCGACCTGCGGCTGCTCGACGACCAGATTCGCGCGCAGGATTCGGCCGTCAACGCGTCGCGGCGTGCGGCGACGCTGTCGCGCACGCAGTATCAGGAAGGCGAGGTCAGCTATCTCGACGTGATCGACAGCGAGCGCTCGGTGCTCGTGTCGCAGTTGCAGTCGAATGCGCTGACGGGCACGCAGGCGGTGTCCACCGTGAACCTGATCCGCGCGCTGGGCGGCGGGTGGGGCGATGCCCCGGCGGCGGTCGGCGACGCGACGCGCGGCAAGGACGAAGTCGCCGCGCGTTGAGCGAGCGTGGCGGGCGATGCGGCGGGATGCATCGCCCGGATGAACATCGAACCCCGGCGCGCGGCGATGAGCCGCGTGGCCGGGGTTTGTTTTGGTGCGGACGTTGTGTGTCTACGCGAGCAGGCGCAACGCATCCGCGAGCGACAGCACCGTCGTGCGCGAATCGAATGCGGTGGAGAACAGATGGTCGTGTACGACCGGGTCCGGGTCGTAACAACAATCCTTGACCGTGAACAGGCGGAAATCCGCGTCGCTCGCATACGCGACCGACGACAGCACGACACCGGTCGACGCAATGCCGACCATGATCAGCGTATCGACGCCTTGCGCGGACAGTCGCACCGCCAGATCGGTGCCGAAGAACACGCTGGCCCGGTGCGCGGCGATCAGCGGTTCGTGGGCCTGCCGGCCCAGTTCGGGCGCGGTCCGGTCTTCGACGAAGAGCCCCAGCCGCTTGATGCCTTGCCCGTTCTTGTTCAGCGGGCTGACTTCCGGATAGCCCGGACTGAAACGCAGGTTGGCGAAATACACGCCGACGCCCTTCGCCCGCGCGGCGTCGCAGAGCTGGCGCGTATTGGCGAGCAAGGCCGGCGCGACGGATGGAAAGAGCCCGAGTATGTCGGTCTGGTAATGCATGACGACGAGCGCGGTTTGCGACGGCGTGATCGGGCGGTTGATTTCGTCGGTTGTCATGGCGCCACCTCTTTCCGGTTCGTGACGGATGCTGTCATTCGCGTCTCCTTCAGGTCGATACGTGGTTCATTTTCGCAACCTGGAAATAGTACGTCATGCGGTCGGGGGAACGACCGGCATGGCATTCGTGCCGCAACTAACGGCCTATCCCCACCGGCGCCTGCGAACTGACGCGCGCTGCGCTGCCGCGGTCGTTAGCCCGCGATCGTCAGCCTACCGCACCAGTCGCCCTTAGCGCCCGCACCAGCTCGCCCGCCGCCTTGCCGAGCCCCGTGTGCTTCGGCAGGCGCAGATAAACGGGCAGCGTCAAACCATTGCGAATATTCGCGAATGCCAGTCGCGTGAGCTCGCCGGCATCGACATGACGCGCGATCACGGATTCCGGCAAGTTCGCCCAGCCGTGGCCGGCCTTCACGAGCGCGATCGCGGTGGCCATGTCGTCGACCTTCCACGTGCGGCTGCCGATCACGGGCCGGATATCGGTCAGCGGCGTATCGGCATCGGCGATCACGATCTGCCGGAAGCCCGCCAGCCGCTCGATCGCTGCCGGCCGCGCGCCATCGGCAACCAGCGGATGGCCCGGCGCGGCGACCGCGACGAGCGTCTCGGCCCACAGCGCATGAATCTGCTCCTGCGGATGGAGATCGAGCCCGCCGTACGCGACGCACAGGTCCACCGCGGAGCGATGCAGCGCGTCGACGATCACGTCCTGCGGCGCCGTCGTGACGCTGATCGCCAGCGCCGGGTAGGTTGAGGCGACGGCGGTCAGCGCCTGCGCGACGGGCGCGCCGTCGATCTCGGCGGCAAGGCCGATGCGCAGCGTGTCCTCGACGCCCGCGGACAGGTGCTGCGCATGCGCGCGCAATGCTTGCAGCCGTTCGGCGATCGACCGCGCGTCGGGCAGCAAGGCCGTCATCGCCGCAGTGGGCGTGGGTTCGCGCGTGCCGCGGTCGAACAGCGCGAGGCCCAGCTCGGCCTCGAGATTCGCGATGGCCATGCTGACGGCCGACGGCGTGCGGCCGAGCGCGCGCGCGGCGGCGGAGAAGGAGCCTTTGTCGATGACGGTCAGCAGCATGTCGATGTGGTCGCTGGTGAGCACGAGACGCCTCCTGTAAGCAGAATTGAAAGGACCTGACTTTTGCGGACGGCCGCCTCGCTGTTAGTCTCGGCGCCTTGTTCGATTCGCAGGTGAGTGGTCATGCAAGGCTGGAAGAGACGCATCGTCTATGTCGTGCTGTTCGAGGTGCTCGGCATCCTGGTCGCGTCCGCGACGCTGGGTGCGCTGAGCGGCGCGGGCGCCGCGAAAAGCGGCATGCTGGGGGTGATGATCTCGACGACGGGCGTCGTCGTCAATTTCCTGTACAACCTCGCGTTCGAGGCATGGGAGCGGCGTCGCGCGGCGACCACCCGCTCGGTCGGGCGCCGCGTGCTGCACGCGATCGGGTTCCAGGCCGCGCTCGTGACGTTCCTGATCCCGCTGATCGCGTGGTGGCTCGACGTGTCGCTGCTTCAGGCGTTCCTGTACGACGCCGTGCTGATCGTGTTCTTCCCGATCTTCACGTTCGTCTACAACTGGTCGTTCGACGCCGCGTTCGGGCTGCCGGACGCGGTGACGCGCCACGCCGAACCGCAGGCGTAGGCCGCACGCTCGCGTCCTGCGCGGCCGGCGACGCGCGTATATTGGCACGAATCGAAAGCGTATCGCAGGTCGATCGAATGGAAGAACGCATGACGGAAGTACGCTGGGGCATCATCGGCTGCGGCGCGGTGACCGAAGTGAAGAGCGGCCCCGCCTTCGGGAAGGTGGCCAACTCGCGCGTGGTCGCCGTCATGCGCCGCGATGCCCGGCTGGCGGCGGATTACGCGAGTCGGCATCACGTCCCGCGCTGGTACGCGGATGCCACGGGCCTCATCGAGGATCCGGAAGTCAACGCGGTGTATGTGGCGACGCCGCCGAACATGCACAAGGCATACGCGATCCGGTGCATGGAGGCGGGCAAGCCCGTGTACGTCGAAAAACCGATGGCCCTGAATGCGCAGGAGTGCGCGGAGATGCTCGCGGCATCGAGGGCCAACGGCACGCCGCTGTTCGTCGCCTATTACCGCCGACGTCTGCCCCGCTTCCTGAAGATCCGCGAGCTGATCGCGTCGGGCGCCTGTATCGGAACGCCCCGGTTCGTCACCTGCATGCTTCATCGGCCGCTCGAAGCGCGATACCGGAACCCGGCCGAGCTTCCGTGGACGGTCATGCCGGACATCTCGGGCGGCGGCCTCTTCGTCGATCTGGCGTGCCATACGCTCGACATCCTCGATTTCCTGTTCGGCGAAATCACGTCGGTGCGCGGGCATGCCAGTTCGCAGTCGAATGCCTATCCCGCGGAAGACTGCGTCTCGATGTCGTTCCTCTTCCGCAACGGCATGCACGGCTGCGGGATGTGGAATTTCGCGAGCCATGAGCGATACGACGAGGTTCGCGTGGTCGGCAGCGAAGGGCAAATCACGTTTGCGACGTTCGGCGACGGGGACATCGTCGTCACGCGGCCGGGCGAACCCGAGCAGCGATTCGCGATCGGGAATCCCGTGCATATCCAGCAACCGCTGATCGAATGCGTGGTCCGGAGCCTGACCGGGGCGAGCGCTTGCCAGCCCGATCTGGAGCCCACCCACGCGGCCAGAACGAGCTGGGTCATGGATCAGGTGCTGAACGAATACCGACTCAGCCAGCACCTGCGCGCCTGACTGGCGCGGCCACCGGCCGCATCGAAGGACGATTGGTAGAAGACTTCTAATGTCGCAATCGTCTGGTTTTTCGTCGCGGCTTAACAAAATTGTCCGATCGCGCTTCCTAGAATTCGACGAAACGATGTGACGCGCGGCTTCGTTGCGCGCTCACCCATTCCATCCCGTGAGCCAAAAAACGAGGAGAGTGTGTCGATGTCGCGACTCGATCGTCGTACGTTCCTGATCCGCTCGGCCCAGGCCGCCGGTGCTTCGGCACTCGCGGCCGCGGTGCCCGAATCCATCCGGCGCGCGCTCGCCGTCGAGCCGGCCCGCGTGACCGGAACGATCCGCGACGTGCAGCACATCGTCGTGCTGATGCAGGAGAACCGCGCGTTCGACCATTACTTCGGTACCTTCCCGGGCGTGCGCGGCTTCAACGATCCGCGCGCGGTCGCACGCCCCGACGGCAAGTCGATCTGGTATCAGAACTACAAGGGCCGCGACTACGTGCCCTGGCACCTCGACACGTCGAAGACGTGGGCGCAGTGGATGACGTCCGAATACCACGACTGGGATCCGTTCCACCAGCTGTGGAACGAGGGCCGCAACGACAAGTGGATGGCCGTGCAGTGGCCCGAGGCGATGGGCTATTTCAAGCGCACGGACCTGCCTTACTACTATCCGCTCGCGAACGCGTTCACGATCTGCGATGCGTATCACCAGTCGATGATGGGGCCCACCAACCCGAACCGGCTGTACCTGATGACGGGCCGCGCGTCGCCGAACGCCGACGGCAGCCAGGTCGCGACGTCGAACTTCATGGGCGACCGCACCGGCACGGTGTCGTGGACAACCTTCCCGGAACGCCTGCAGCAGGCCGGCATCGACTGGCGGATCTACCAGGAAGGCGGCGTCGGCTCGTATCGGGACGTGTGGAATGTCGTGTCGAGCCGCTACTGGATCGACAACACGAACAATTTCGATTGCAACGCGCTGGCGTGGTTCGCGCAATTCAAGTCGGCACCGACGAGCTCGCCGCTGTACCAGCGCGGGATGACCGCGCGCGGCATCGCGTCGCTGCGCGACGACGTGCTCGCCGACCGCCTGCCGCAGGTGTCGTGGATCGTGCCGCCGTTCTCGTCGTCCGAGCATCCGTGGTGGGGGCCGTCGTTCGGCGAGGAGTTCGTGTCGCGGATCCTCGATGCGCTCACGTCGAACCCGGCCGTGTGGGCGAAGACGGTGTTCCTGCTCTGCTACGACGAAGGCGACGGCTTTTACGATCATGTGACGGCGCCCGTGCCGCCGTGGAAGGCCGGCAAGGGGCTGTCGACGGTCAGCGTCGAAGGCGAGATCGAGCAGCAGTCGGGGCTGCCGATCGGGCTCGGCACGCGCGTGCCGCTGATCGCGATCTCGCCGTGGTCGAAGGGCGGGTGGACCTGCTCCGAGGTGTTCGACCACACGTCGGTGATCCGCTTCATCGAGAAGCGCTTCGTCGACGATCATCCGGGCGTCTACGAAACCAACATCACGCCGTGGCGCCGCGCGGTGTGCGGCGACCTGAGCTCCGCGTTCGATTTCGCGGGCGACGCCGATGCCGCGGTGCCGTCCGCGCTGCTCGACCTCACCGCGACGAAGGCGCAGCTCGACAATGCGTACTGGGTCCAGTACTACCTCGCGAAGCCGAGCTATCCGTCGGGCTACCCGGCCGAGAATGCGCCGCTGCCCGTGCAGGAACCCGGCCAGCGCAAGCTGCGCCCGGTGCCGTACGAGCTGTTCGTCGAGGCCGCGCTCGACGTGCGCGCGGGCGTGCTGAACGTGAGCTTCGCGAACAACGGCAAGGCGCTGCCCGGCAACGCGGCCGGCACGTCGGCCGCGGTGTTCCACGTGCACGACGCGCTCGCGCAGAACGGCCCGCGCTTCTACACGATCCAGAACGGCCGCGTGCTGAGCGACCAATGGTGGCCGGTGCGCGATACGCAGGGGCGCTACGATCTCGCCGCATACGGCCCGAACGGCTTCTATCGCCGCTTCAAGGGCGGCGCGACGGCGAGCGCGGCGCTGCTCGACGTGAGCGTCGCGTATCGCGTCGACGGCGGGCTCGTCGTGCGGATGCGCAACGCCGGCAACGCGCGGCTCACCGCGACGATCACGGACAACGGCTACGGTGTCGCGCCGCGCGCCGGCGCCATCGAGCCGGGCGCGACGGTCGAGACGGTGTGGAACCTGGCCGGAAGCGGCGGCTGGTACGACCTGAGCGTGACGGTCGACGCGGATGCGGACTATCTGCGCGCGCTGGCCGGCCACGTCGAGACGGGCGCGGCGAGCATCACCGATCCGCTATTCGCGCGCGTCACCGGGAGCGCAGCATGAGCCGCGATCGCGTGTTGTGGGGTGGCGTGGTGCTGGCGGCAGGCACCGTCGCATCGGCCGCCGTGTTGTGGACCAGCCGCCTGGACGCCGCGCGGCCAGCCGATTCTCCACCTGCCCTTCAACAGGAAACCCGCATGACGAACGCTTCGACTGCCTCGCCCGCCGACTTCCACGCGCAGTTCGACGGCTATGCGCACGACCGCGCGACGCTCGGCGCTGCCGAGCGGCAGGCGCGCGCGCGCGAACTGCTCGCGCGTTTGCGCGCCGGCGCGGATGCGGGGGCGCTCGATCCGCACGAAGCGTCCGGCATCGCGGATCTGCTGTGGCAGGACGCGGAACCCGATGCGGCCGCGCGTCGCGCGGGCAGCGATGCGCTGCGCGAGCACCTGCGCGATCTCGCGATGGGCGCGCGTGCGCCGTCGCCGGCGCGCGAGCGGCAGGACGCGGCCTATGTGGCGGAGAGCCGCAAGGTCATCGACGAGGTGACGCGCACCGTGCCGGACCGCGAGCAGCAGCGTGCAGCGCTCGATATGCGGCTCGCGGAATTGCGCAGGCAGATCTACGGGACGGCGGCGCCGGCGACGCACGGCGGTTGAGCGCGGCAGGCACCGGGCGCGCATCGCGCGGCCCGGTCGCGTTTCGGAGGGAATGGGCGCACGGCCCGAGAACGCTTACGCGGCGATAAATTCGTGCACGTAGCGATTGAACACGCCCGGCGCCGCCGCGTTCATGCCGTGCGACGCACCGGCGACGGTCTGCCGTTGCGCACCGCCGATCCACTGCGCGAGCGTCTCGACGTTGTGGCGGAACATCTTCGGGCTGCGCTGCCCGTCGATCAGCAGCGTGGGGCACGCGATGTCGGCGGCCGCGCCGCGCGTATACGCAGGCAGCGCGTCGCGCAGCTGCTTCGGCAGCGTGCTCGCGTTGTCGATCGCCATCGTGCGGAAGCGCGACGTGCTCTTCTTCCACGCGCCGGGGATGCTGACCGAATCGACGAACATCTCGAGCCCGGCCTCGACGTCGCCGTGCTCGATCAGGCTCACGGCTTTCGTGCGCAGCGCGATCGCGGCCGGCGGCAGCTTCGCTTCCTCGCGCACGCCGTCCTGCTGCAGCGGGCCGCCCGGATCGGCGAGCGTCAGCGTCGCGACGAGATCGGGGCGATGGCGTGCGACGTTGAACGCAACGCTGCCGCCGCGCGAGTGGCCGACCAGGTGCACGGGGCCGAGATCGAGCGCGTCGATGAATTCGGCCAGCTCGTCGACGTGGTTCTGCCACGCGAACTCGTTCTGGATGCCTGCCTCGACGGCCGGCCAGTAGTGGCTGAGGCTCGGCGCGATGCAGTGGTAGTGCGCGGACAGCGACGCGAGCTGCGCGTCCCAGTAGCGGTAATCGCAGAGCGATCCATGGACGAAGATCATCGGCGCGCCCGTGCCCTTCTCGACGTAAGGCAGGCTGATGCCTGACGACAGCGTCGCAAATTGCAGGTCGGGGTTCGCGAGCACCGAAGGCTCGATTCGCATGTTCATGAGTGAAAAACTCGCAGGTGCGTCATCACGTCGCAACTATGCCCGACGGCGGCATTTAAGAAAAATGGATAATTCTCATTGCATCGATCAATTTCCTTGATACCAACACCGCAAACCCCTGTCGTAGAAAGGGCCTTCAGCCCGGCGATCAATTGGTCTGATGATTTCGCGCGGGCCGAGCGGCGGCGTGCCGCGGGCCGGTGAGCCCGGCGCGGCAGCGAAGCGGGAGAGGGGGGAGGAGGGGAAAAGCGGGCGGCCGGCCCGCCGTCAGCGGGCCGCCAAAGCGGGCGCGGGGCGGGCGTCGACCGGCAGGTCGTTGTCGCGGGCGAACTGCATCACGAACGCGAATGCGTCGGGGCATACGGCCTGCAGTTCATGCGAGACGAGCAGGCACTTGGCGCCGCTGTCGACGACAGGCGTCGCGAGCCGCGTGAGCGCGCTCGGAAAGCCCGGCCGCTTCTCGCCGACGAACAGCGTGATGACGCCCGCGAGGCGCTCGGGCCAGTCGCCGGGCCGGAACGTCTTCTGCGCGTGCGTGATGCCCCGGATCAGGTAGCCGTCGAGCTGGCCTGCGTCGGTGAGGGTGATGCGATCCATGCGTATTCCGATCCTCGTTCGCGTTGCGTGGGCAGCCGCGCGTGGCCACGGCATGCCCGATTCGATATGCGTGAACAGGCCCTAAGCATCGCCGCCGTCGGCCGCCGCGTCGCCGCGCGCGGGAATCTTCAGGTTGCGCAGCTTGTGATAGAGCGTCTTCTTCGGCATCCCGAGTTCGACGCTGGCGTCCGCCACGTTGCCGTTGTGCCGGCGCAGCATGTCCTCGATCAGCATCCGCTCGAAATACGCGAGCTGCTCCGCGAGCGTGCCGCCCTTCGCGGCGGCGCCGCCGGCCGACAGCAGGCTGTCGCCGGTCAGCCCGAGCACGAAGCGGTCGGCGACGTTCTGCAGTTCGCGCACGTTGCCGGGCCACTGGTGCGTCATCAGTTCGGAAACCTGCGCAGCGGACACCACGGGCGCCGGCTGCCCGAACCGCCGCGCGGCCGCGAGCACGAAGTGCTCGAACAGCAGCGGCACGTCCTCGCGCCGTTCGCGCAGCGGCGGCAGCTCGATCTGCGCGACGTTCAGCCGGTACAGCAGGTCGGCGCGAAAGCGCCCGTCGGCCGCGAGCTCGGCGAGGTCCGCCTTCGACGCGGCGACCACGCGGCAATCGACCGGAATCAGCTCGTTCGCGCCGAGCCGCTCGATCACGCGCTCCTGCAGCACGCGCAGCATCTTGACCTGCAGCGCGATCGGCATCGTTTCGATTTCGTCGAGGAACAGCGTGCCGCCGTGCGCCCACTCGATCTTGCCGATGCGCTTCTTGATCGCGCCCGTGAACGCGCCGGCCTCGTGGCCGAACAGCTCGCTTTCGAACACCTGCTCCGGCAGCCCGCCGCAGTTCAGCGCGACGAAATGCGCGTCGCGCCGGCTGCCGAAGTCGTGCAGGCTGCGTGCGATCAGTTCCTTGCCGGTGCCTGTCTCGCCGGTGATCAGCA
>Ga0157367_1001269_pt1 | contig 11183 bp, 14 predicted proteins | sample AttbisABBM2_FD_113142 | JGI IMG/M metagenome (GOLD analysis project Ga0157367, IMG submission 113142) | Fungus gardens microbial communities from leaf cutter ant in Botucatu, State of São Paulo, Brazil - Atta bisphaerica ABBM2 | ecosystem: Host-associated > Fungi > Mycelium > Unclassified ...
AAATACATCTGGTCCATGCTACAACCTCATGTCTGCCTCATTTCCTACTCAAGGCCACCATGTTGTATACATATGCCCTGACGTCATCTTCCAGATCCTTCTACCACCTTCCAGGCCTTATGATGTCACATCATGTGACACATCATGTAACTGCAATATCACATGCCTCTTTATCGTCCAAAAGAAAACAAAACAAAACAAAAACAAAAACAAAATTCCTTATAAAGTCAGAAAATAAAAGAAAAAGAAAATAAAAATGGTTCCTGTCCAAAGTGTCCCATAACAGAAAATAGTATTCATGACTCTGGAAGAGTTAATGAAACCTACAGTCATGTTCTTTAGACCAACTAATTTTCCAGCTATGTTTCAAATAATAATAAATGAGATCTTACAGGACTTGATCAATACTGGAAAAGTAGCAAGTTTCATTGATAATATAATTGTAGAAATAAAAGAAAAAGAGATGCATGATGAGGTAGTAGAGAAAGTAGTAAAAATATTGGTGGAAAATAACTTGTATCTAAAACTAGAAAAATGCAAGTAGAAGTAGGATTTCTGGGAGTAGTAATTAGACCAGAAAGATTTAAGATGGAAGAATAAAAGGTAAAAAAGTGCTAAATTGGCTGACTCCAAAAGGAGTCAAGGATATATAGAAGTTTTTAAGACTAGCTAATTACTATTAGTAGTTTATTAAATAAAGAGTTGAAGAAGATATTCACAAGAGAACTAGTGTTAGCAGCACCTGACTTAGATAAAAAAAATGAGAATAGAAGTTGATGCATCAGACTATGTAACAGAAGTGGTATTATCCATAGAATGTGAAAATGAATAATAGAAACTAATAGCTTACCTCTTAAAATCTCTTAATGAGATGTAGAGGAACTACAAGATTTATAACAAAGAAATGTTGGTAGTGATTAGGGGATTGGAAGACTGGAGGTATTTGTTAAAGAGCACAAAATTCAAGTTTGAAATCTGAATAGACTACAAGAACTTATTTTATGAAAGTGCAGAAGTTAAACAAAAGACAAGCTCAGTTGGTGTTGTATTTGTCAAGATTTGACTTTACCTTGAAATATGTACTAGGAACAAAGATGGGAAAAAGCAGATAGACTAAGTAAGAGTAGAAAAGAACATTAAAAATCAAAAATCAATAAAAGAAGAATAAATTCATAGTTTGACTGAAGTAGTAGTAAAAGAATCTAAAGTAGATATATCAGAAAAAATGAAAATGGCTAGAAGAAAGAACAAAGAAGTAGTTAGAGTAATGGAAGAGATAAAGAAAGCAGGAGTAAAAGTGCTGTAAGAAGATAAATAGTAGGTAGAAAGAGAGATAGTATTGAAGGAAAAAAAGGTGTATATGCCAAAGAATGAAGAGTTGAGAGTAGAAATAATCTGTTTATACTATGATATACCAGCAGCAGAACATAGAGGAAAATGAAAAATAAATGGTAACAAAGAATTACTAGTGGCTGAAAGTAATAAAAGATGTTGGAAAATATGTAGATAAATGTGATATATGTCAAAGAATGAAGACTAGGATAGAGGTGTGGCAAATAAAGTACCAGAAAGATTATGAATACATTTAATGGTAGACTTTATCATGAAGTTGCTGTTAGTAGCAAAGAAGAATGTGATTCTGATAGTTTGTAATAGGTTATCTAAAATAACATATTTTGTAACAATAACAGAAGGAAAATTAGCAAAAGAATTGGTACAGTTGTTTAAGAATAATAGATGAAAGTTGGATAGGTTGTTAGAGAGTGTGATTTTGGATAGGAGACCACAATTTGCATTGGAGTTGACTAAGAAGCTGAACAAAATATTGGAAATCAAAACAAAATTGTTGATGTCTTTTCACTCACAAATAGATGGACAAACTGAACATATGAACTAAGAATTAAAACAATATCTTTGGTTATTTGTGGATTATAGACAAAAGGATTGGCTAAAATGGCTAGCAATAATAGAGTTTGCAGTTAATAATAAGGCATATTCAGTAACCAAAGTATCTTTGTTTATGGCAAATTTCAGTACAGTAGAGAACTAAGAATAAAGGCAGATATTAAAAGAAAATAAAAAGTAGAAAAGGTGATAGAATTTGTGAGAAGAATAAAGAAGATATAGGAAGAAGCTGAAGCAATATCAAGAAAAGCATAGGAGGTGATAAAGTGGTAAGTAGATAAGAGAAGGAGAAAAGTTAAGAAGTGGAAGAAGAGAGATAAGATGATGCTGAGTATAAAAGACCTGGTGTTCAAAAATTATCAGCAGAGAAGTTAACAGAAAGATATGTGAGACTCTATGCAATAAAAGAAATTATATTAGCCAATGTGATTAAGATTAAGCTACCAGCTTCTATAAGAACTCACTCAGTGGTAAATGTTAGTTAAGTAGTATGGTATAGAGAACAGATAGAAGGGTAGAACTGATAAAAGTAGATGGAGTGAAAGAATGGGAGGTAGAAAAAATATTAAACAAAAGAAAGATAAGAAAAGTTGTAAAGTACTTGATGCAATGGAAGGTATTTATAGCAGAACATGATACTTTCAGAAGAATAATGTCATACAATATGTTTAACACATATTAACCTTATGGACAACACATACTCTTTAGGATAGGCCAGGTTTAGTGTGGACAAACCATTAGTTAGTGTATATAGGGTAAATATTTTATACTTGGAACTCTATTGAGTTTTCTTATATTAACCCTAATATAAGGTTTTATTGACTTAATACTTTGAGTCTTCAATCATAACAGCCAGCTAATTTTCCTACTTGAACTATATAGTTTTTATTCAATTTTTCTCACTTAAAAAGATGCTTTAATATAAGCAAACCTTACTATATATATAGAATATGTATAGTTAAGATGACCTTAATGTCAAGTTTTAATACTCTTGGTAAATTAACTTAGTGTGTAGTATAATACATTACTTCAATAAATACTCTCTTTTTAAGGTTCTACTGTCAGGTGAGAGAATGTAAAAAAAGTAGTAGTAGAGTTTGAGAGGAAGCTAAGTATAAAAGTTAAGAGATAGAAAAAATTGAATAAGACAGAAGAATGAAACTTCAAGAGAGAAGAGTTACCAGAGAAGTATACAGCAAAAATGTTATATAGATAGAATTGTCAAGATCACAGAAAGTAAACTCAGTTTTTTTCCTATTTTCTTATTCTTATTTTCATTTCCTTTTGATTTATTTTCATTTTCCTATTTTTAGAACTTAGAGTTAGGGTTAGTGACAATATCACAAGTCACATAATACATGGAAGGATATAGAAGGTTCTAGAAGAAGTGATGTCATACAACATGTACACCACATGTTGACCTCATGTCTTACACATGATACTTTAGAGTAGGATGCACAGTAGCTAGCACAGACCATGTGGATAAGTATATAAGGTAGACTACTTTGTAAAAAGCTCTCTATTGAGTTCTCTTGTATCATCCAATATAAGGTTATTTCTCTTAAGTCAACTCTAAGGCTTTTGAGTTATAACATTAGAACTCGATTCCTATTCCTGGGACTGTTTAACACTAGCCTTCCCTCACTTATTTCTTTCTCATCCTCGACCAAAAGGCAACACTGCCTTTTAGTTAAGAAGAATTGCTAGGCCCTAAGTATAAAGGGTATACCAACTAGGAGGGGGAATCCTAGTCATTTAAGTTATACCAAAGTCCACTGGTGCAGATGAACATAACACCTTTTGTGGACATGATCTCTACACTTTCTTCACATATCAGCTCTGTGCTACATCTCCCCTTGTGAGATGTCTATGCAGGAGAACAGCAGGAATCCTTAAGATCTTGCTTAGAGTAAAATGGTCTTCTTAAACCAAAATCATATACTTCTTGATTAGTAGAAAGTAGTCAGTAAAACATGTAGGCAGGACAAGAAGAGGGCCTGCTATCACATACTGAGATTTTATCATCTAAATACAAGTCTGAGAGTGAAACCAGCATAGGTTCTGCTCTGCCCTTAACACTATCACTACCATCACTACCAATGTTTAAGATGAGTCAACACAACTATCCTACCATCATCAGGTAGTTACAAGAACAGCTTACAACACAGCAAGCTCAAATACAAGCTTTGTTGGAAGGAGGAGCAGGGATAGGAAAAGGAGCCAGAGAGGAAAGAATGGCTAATATGGATGTGGCAAAGCTACAATTATTTAATGGGACCTTATCAAAGGTTTCAGGTTTTGTTACAGGGTGCAAATTATACATAAGAAATAAATTAGCAAGAGCAACAGTAGTAGAACAAGTGCAGTAGGTGTTGTTACATATGTAAGATAGATCGGCCAATATTTGGAAGGAAAACATATTGGAAGATTTGGAAGTAGGAGTAATAAAATATGAATCAGTGGGGGAATTTTTGATGGCACTAAAGAAAGAGTTTGGGGGTGGAGATGAAGAAGTAGTAAAGGTAGCAGAGTTAAAGAAGCTGGAGGAAGGAGAAAAGATAATGGAGGAGTTTGTTCAAGAATTCAAGAGGGCAGCAAGGGGCAGTGGATATGAAGAATGATCTTTGATCAAAGAGTTTAAGAGGGAAATGAATGGGATAATCAGGAGAAAGTTGATGGAGGCAGAGAATCAACCAGGCTCAATTGAGCAGTGGTTCAGAAGGGCAACAGCCCTAGACTAAAATTGGAGAGAAAGCAGAAAAGAAAAGAAGAGGCTGAAGAGACAAAGAGAACAAGGGGAAGTAGCTCCTAAACAACAGGAACAGAGATAGATATTGCCATGACCATTAGTGTGGCAAAAGAGATAGGAAATGCTTTCTCAGCAGATAACAACAGGGCCCACTCCGATGGAAGAAGTCGAGAGGGCAAATATAGTGGTTGTTAGAGGACAGGGGCAAGGAATAGGAGTGCCAAGGAGGGACTATTATGTAATAGATGTGGATAGGGGGAGAAACTGTTATGCCTGCAGAGGATTTGGGCATATGGCCTAACACTATAGAAACAGAGAACAGAGAGAAAGAGTAGGAGAAGGAAGACGGGTAGAGTATAGGCAATGGGGAAAAGAGGGAAATACTGAACATTTGGACAATTTAAAAGGGGTGGAGAATCTAGAGTCCCTCAGCTAGATTCTTACAATAAATTTAATGTATTAGCTAAAGAAATACAAGCTGGTACATCAAAATCAGAGGGAAGTAGGATAGAAGTAAGGAAGATGGAGAGTGAATCATTAAGAGAAGTAACGGTGAAAATAGAGCTGGAGAAGATAGATATGCAGGAGGGGATAACGGTGGAAGCGTTGTTAGATAGTGGGGCAACTGGGCTAGCCATGAGCTCAGAGTTTGCCAAGAAACAGGGCTTCAAACTGAAAAAATTAGAAAGGCTGATAAATGTAAGGAACGTTGATAGGTCACTTAATAAAGAAGGACCCATAGAAAACACAGTGGAAGTTAATATCTACTATCAGAGTCATAGGGAGAGGACAGAAATCGATGTTATAGGTGGACAAAAGTGGACAGTAATTCTAGGGATGCCATGGCTAGTACGCCACAATCCAGAAATAGATTGGAGAACAGGAGAGGTGAAAATGACGAGATGTCCAGAAGAATGCAGAAAGTAGTGGAGGCTAGTACAGAGAAAGTCAGGATGGGAGAAACAGAAGGAGGAAGAAGCAAAGGAAAAAACAGGAAGAAAATGGGAGAAGAAAGGAAAGATGGTAGAAGTAAAGAGAGTAGCAGAGGAATGGGAAATATGGGATGAAGAAGAGGAAGCAGCAAAGTCAGAGAAGGAGGCAAAAAAGCTAGTCCCAGATAAATTTCATAAGTGGATCAAGGTCTTTGGCAAGGAACAGTTAGAGAGGGTGCCTACTTGAAAAATTTGGGATCATACAATAGATATGAAGAAAGGATTTATGCTGAGAAAGGGGAAGGTGTATCTGTTATCTAGGGAAGAGAGAGAAGAGGTGAGAGATTTTATACAGGAATAATTGAGGAAAGGGTACATCCAACCCTCAAAGTCGCCTCAAACAGTACTGGTGCTCTTTGTAGGGAAGAAAGACAGAAGGAAGAGAATGGTACAGGACTATAGATATTTAAATGAATAGACAATTAAAAATAACTATCCTTTACCACTAATATCAGACATAGTAGAGAATATAGGTACTAAGAAGATGTTTACAAAGATGGACCTAAGATAGGGCTATAATAATGTACAGATAAAGGAGGGTGATGAGTGGAAGACTGTGTTTATGACTCCAGAGGGAGCATTTGAATCCACAGTAATGTTTTTTGGTTTGACAAACTCACCAGCGACTTTCTAGGCAATAATGAATGAAGTACTAAGAGACTTAATCAACACTAGGAAGGTGGCAGTATTTATAGATGATGTGATAGTAGGAACGGAAGAAGAAGAGGGACATGATGAACTAGTAGCAGAAGTACTAAAGAAGTTGGAGGAAAACAATTTATATGTAAAGCCAGAGAAATATAAATGGAAGGTGAAAGAAGTAGAGTTTTTGGAAGTAGTGATTGGGCCAGAAGGAATAAAGATGGAGAAAGGAAAGGTAAAAGGGATATTGGAGTGGCCAACACTGAAGTGTGTCAAAGATGTACAAAAGTTCTTAGGATTGGCAAACTATTATCGTCAATTCATTAAGAACTTTACATCCATAGCTAGACCTCTGCATGATATGGTGAAGAAGGACCAGAAGTGGAATTGGACAGAAAGATAAGAGAAGAAATTTAGAGAATTGAAGGAGTAGTTTACAAAAGAACTGGTGTTAGCAGTACCAGATTTAGATTTAAAAAATGAGGATGGAAGTGGATGCATTGGATTATAGTATGGGAGGGGTTTTATCTATGGAATGTGAGGATGGGAAATGGAAACTGGTGGCATATTTATTAAAGTCATTGAATGAAACAGAGAAAAATTATGAAATTCATAATAAGGAAATGTTGGCAGTTATCAGAGGATTAGAAAATTAGAGACATTTGCTAGAAGGTACATGTTTCAAGTTTGAGATCTGGACAGATCATAAAAACTTGGAATACTTTATGAAGGTGCAAAAGTTGAATTGGAGACAAGCCAAATGGGCATTATATTTGTCAAGATTTGATTTTTTTACTAAAGCATGTTTCAGAAGTAAAAATGGGGAAGGCAGATGAACTTAGCAAGAGACCAGATTGAAAAATAGGAGTAGAAAATGACAATGACAATCAAGTAGTTATAAAAGACAATTGGATTCGTAGTTTATAAGAAGTAGTAATAGAAGGACTAGAGATAGATATAATAAAAAAGATAAAAAAAGCTAGGGATAAAGATAAAGAAGTAGTTAGAATAGTTGAAGAAATGAAGAGGGCGAAAGTGAGAGAGTTACAAGAAAACGAATGGAAGATAAAGAGAGATCTGGTATTGAAGGAAGAAAAGATATATGTACTGAGGGATATGGAGTTGAGGGTAGAGATAATCTGGTTACATCATGATGTACCAGCAGTGGGATATAGAGGAAGATAGAAGATGGTAGAATTGGTTACCAGGAATTATTGGTGGTCAGAAGTAACAAGAGAAGTAGGATGATATGTGGAAGGGTGTGATTTATGTCAGCAAATGAAGAATAGAATAGAAGAAATAGCAGGAAAATTAAAGTTGGGGGAAGTCCTAGAAAAGCTGTAGATGCATATATCAGTAGACTTTATTAATAAACTACCAATAGTAGTGGGAAAGGATGCCATCTTAGTAGTATATGACAGACTATCCAAAATGACACATTTTGTGGTGACTATAGAGAAAATGACAGCAGAAGGGTTAGCAACACTCTTCAGAGATAATATATAGAGACTACATAGATTACCAGAAAGTGTAGTGTCAGACAGGGGACTACAGTTTGCTACAGAGTTGACCAAGGAATTGAATAGGATGTTGGGCATCAAAATGAAACTGTCAACAGTGTTTCATTCTCAGACAGATGGATAAACAGAGCGCATAAACCAGAAGTTAGAACAGTATCTCTGGTTCTTTGTAGACTACAGGCAAAAGGACTGGCCAGAGTGGTTAGCATTGGCTGAATTCACAATAAATAATAAGGTCCATTCAACAACAAAGGTATCTCTGTTTATGGCAAATTATAGTAGGTGGTTGAGAATGGGAGAAGATATCAGGAAGAAAGGAAAGGTGGAAAAGACAATGGAATTTGTGAAGAAATTGAAAAGAGTGCAAGAGGAAGCAAGTGCAGCATTAAAAAAGACTCAGGAAGAAATGAAAAGGTATGTGGACAAAAATAGAAAAGAAACAGAGGAATGGAAGAAGAGAGACAAGATAATGCTAAGTACAAAAGACTTAGTATTCAAAGAAAGACCAGTGAGGAAGCTAGTGGAAAGATACGTGGGGCCATACAAGATAGAGGAAGTAGTGTCGAAGAATGTGGTTAAACTACGATTACCAAGTTCAATGAGAATCTATTTAATAGTCAACATGAGCCAAGTAGTTCGATATAAGAAACAGGTGAAAGAGCAGAAAAAGGAGGAGAAAAAACCAGTGGAAATAGAAGGAGTTGAAGAATAGGAAGTGGAAAAAATACTTAATAAAAGAAAAATAAGAAAAGTAGAAAAGTACTTGATCCAATGGAAGGGGTTTACGGCAGAAAGCAACACCTAGGAAAAGAGGGAGAATTTAGGAAACGCAAGAGAAGTATTGGAAGAATTCAAGGAAAGGATGAATGTAGAAGTGAGGAGGCAAGAAAAGATAGAGATGGCGGAAGAAAGAGATTTCAGGAGAGGAGATTTACTAGGGAGATTTACAGTGAAGATGTTATATGGATGGAATAATGGAAAGTTTGAGAAGGAGTATTTAAGAAAGAGTAATATCAAGATCACAGAAAGTGAACTCAGTTTTTTTCCTATTTTCTTATTCTTATTTTCATTTCCTTTTGATTTATTTTTATTTCCTATTTTAGAACTTAGGGTTAGGGTTAGTAACAATATCACAAGTCACATAATTCATGGAAGGATATAGAAGGTTCTAGAAGAAGTGATGTCATACAACATGTACACCACATGTTGACCTCATGTCCTACACATGATACTTTAGAGTAGGATGTACAGTAGCTAGCACAGACCATGTGGATAAGTATATAAGGTAGACTACTTTGTAAAAAGCTCTCTATTGAGTTCTCTTATATTATCCAATACAAGATTCTTTCTCTTAAGTCAACTCTAAGGCTTTTGAGTTATAACAAGAATAATGAAAAGTTTAAGAAAGAATATCTGAGAAAATTAGAAAAAAACTGGCAAAAATAGAAGTCAGTTTCTCTAAAAGAGAAACCTTGAAGGAGAAGTAATATCAGAGTTGAAAACAATGGACTTGGTTTATTTTATTTTTCCTTCTTATTTTTATTTTGAACTTAGGATTAGAATATAGTATAACATTACAAACTGTCACATATGTCACAGTTATAGTCATGTATTACATAGAAGAATGTAGAAGATTCTGTAACAATAATATTATATAACATATTTACTACCTATTGATCTTATAGATAATGTATACTCTTTAGAGTAGGCTAGGTTTAGTATAACTGTCAGGTACAGTTCACACCAAGAGTGAAAGTCTGTGGAGTTGGCTCAGAGATGTGTGAACTTGGAAAATGACCTTGGCTTTAGCTTATGTGCTGCACCATCTGACTACTGTGTAGTCACAACTTTAGATGAAAGGAAAAAGTCTGAGATGAGGGTGAGTACTGATTGGTGTGTTGCTATTGAATACTAGAGATTGAGTTCAATAAGAGTTATCTTTGTTAATTATCAGACTAGTGAATTACAGTGTAACTACTAGTCTTATATATAAGTTAGAATTATAGAAGATGCTTGAGGTTTCAGTGGTATAGCCCCTATCACCCTGAGTAAAGGTTTCAGTAGTGAGATACTGATAGAAGTAAGGACTCTGCTATGGGAGACCAAGTCAGATAGAAGTATCTTTGTCATAAAAGACAGGATAATCAGATTATTGCATCACTGCCATAAGGGTGTGTTGTGAGAAAGGTGGCTGTCATGGAAGATAGGCTTGTATAATAGAGGTTGAGAAAGCAGTATCACCACAGAGATATATTTTCTAGATGGGTGGACTTGGCATATGACAATAACACAAACTATTAGTCTAGCATATATAAGATAGATACTTTGTACTTAGGAACTCTATTGAGTTCTCTTGTGTTAACCCTAATATAAGATTCCTCTTTTGATCTTACTCTTTAGTCATAACCCAATCTTCACTGTTATCTTAGATATCTCTTAGGTTTCTCTATATTTGATAAATTTACTAGTATTACCCTATAAACTAGTACATCAAATTTATTATGAAGACTTAGTTAAGATTTTAGTTCCCTTTCTCTTTTAAATATTCATCATTTGTTAAGTCAATTTTTTTTGCCCTCCTCTATGATTCTTCTATTCCTATAATATCATACTAAATGTCCAAACTCTCTACAACTGTAACAGTTTCTTTTTTGATCTATCTTCATTGTATAAGAGTCTTGTCTTAGTATAAACTTTATTTACTATCCTTAAATTTGATTTCTTGATACTATTATATTTGTTCTTTTAATATCTTTCATTGCAGCAAGCCTTGTTAGTACCTACTGTTTTTTTAATCTCTTTGGCCAAACTTGGAATAGAAATAGTCATAGCCTAAACTCTCTCTAATTGAACTTATCAAGTCCAGCAGTATTACAAACTTCTCAATATGATCTTGACTTCAGCTTATAAATTGTGCCATCTATGTGTTACTTTATCACAACTTTAGGAATTGAAGTAGAGTTTAACAGAGAGTACTGATTAGAAAAAGTATGTTAACTTAATACTAAAGATTAGTATTAATAGTATGGAGACTATAGTTAATTATTAGATTAGAGAAGTACAGAGTATTTACTAGTCTTTTAGTCCAGCTCCAAGCTGGATAGATATTTGATTGAGTTGATCTACAAAGAGATACTAATTTTAATATAAAAGTAAACTTTGCTGTGGAAGACTGAGCACTTGCAGAATTTGACAGAATATAATACCACTATAAAAGATGTTATTTACAAAGATAGACTTAATATATAATAATTTATTGCTGTAAAGGGACTGGCTCTTCTGAGACTTTTCTCTTTTATATTTTTTTGGATATTCTGTATTCTGTAATCCTTTCCCACATCTGCACTTATCTGCTTATCCAATTTTCCATGCTCT
>Ga0157367_1001271_pt1 | contig 11178 bp, 10 predicted proteins | sample AttbisABBM2_FD_113142 | JGI IMG/M metagenome (GOLD analysis project Ga0157367, IMG submission 113142) | Fungus gardens microbial communities from leaf cutter ant in Botucatu, State of São Paulo, Brazil - Atta bisphaerica ABBM2 | ecosystem: Host-associated > Fungi > Mycelium > Unclassified ...
CCACCACAGAACAAGATAGTGGCAGTCCAGTTGTTAGCAGCTCTAAGAGGAAGCATAACAGTCCCAGCACTGGCAGGGTAGACGCGAACAGCATCAGGCATATCGTCTAGAGGCGTCTCCTCATTATTAGTATAATTTAGAAGTGATGTAGCCCAATTCGACTGGAGGATTAGTCTCCCGGAAGGAAGTAACCACACTAGAGGGAATAAGTTGGCAGGTAATGTGGTCGATAATATTTTTGAAGTGATGGGAGGTCCGTTGGGAGGGAAGAACTCATAGGTTGGATTGTTTTGTTTGGCATCATTGACATACCCGCCCAATTTGCACCCACCAAGCTAGTAACTTCATGAAACTTCACTTGACTAATCACAAGAGTGGGTGGCTTACTATAATTATGCTACCATCTTCCAATGTTTCACTACAGAACTACATATTAAACACCCGATAACGCTGCGTCTAGTGGACTCACAGCGTCGGATACCAGCGCTGATCTATTTGATTTTGAGAAAGGATCAGTTACATTTCCCATCTTGACAGGGATCCAGGAGTCTGTGGTGGAGGGTTGTATGATACACAACCACGCTCAAGAGTCTTACCGAATGCTGGTGGTGATTTCAATGAGAGCCGGAATTATATGAACAATTTACGCACGAGTTTCGTCCGTCTGGGTCACGATATGGACCTCGCCCTGCTTGTGAGGAAGCTGCATTACCACCATACGTTACAGCTTGGTTCCCGCCCGCATTCACCCACGTCCCATTGCCAAGCACGTTCCCACCCTATATTTAAACATCACGTGTTCGATCACGTAGAGGAACAAATGCTCACAGCGCAGAATGAGTTAGTGATAGCATCCATAGGTCGCTGGGAATCTGTTCCGAGAGTCCACTCTATCCCGGTAGTCAGTCGTCTGAGTCGTGCAACATAGAAATGGCATACCAGATGCCCATGCAGGGTGACCGTCGACTGAGGTAGGATTATTTTCCACCTTGTCAACAAAGTATATCTTGTCTGGAGTACCAATGAATAGCTTCCAAGCGACGTCTGAGTACGTGTTGTACCGGATAATATGTACGCAAGTAGCATACTTGCTGGGCACTGACAAGGCTGTCGCCTACGAGTTCAAAGGAGTTCAGTACTCCCTTCCGCCTCGGTTGACCAGGAGGTGCAAGCACAGTCGAACACCCAGCGAGGGAAGCGGAAAGGCAGAAGGCAGCCAGAGGACACAGGATTTTCTGCATGACTGAAAAGAATGGGAGGGGGCGGAAATGGGAAAGGAAATAAAGTATCAGAGACTGTGAAACTAGTGAGCAGTCGATGTGAAAGTTACTAAGGCTTGGCCTCGGCATCTCAGGCTCCTGTCATTGCTCCCTTTGTTGCTCCCTTTGTGTCCCTCTCTAACTCTCAAGCGTGTAAATGCACACCAACACGAGCATAACCACATCACGAATAATATCATACCAATTGTCGGCGTTCAGGCAGATTGTGACTAGCGCCCCGATTATCTATACATACCGGGTTAGCGCCATCACATGATGTTGAGATCTAACTTGTATCACTGTGACCGATTTGTTACAAGCAACGGGTCTGTTGGTAGATTACAGATAAGTTGTTTCCTAATTTGGTTAGAACATTAATGCCGTCCACCTCGGCACCCCATTTTTAAGAAATTACCGCCCTGTACGCATGCTACGAGTCCCTTCAACTTTTGACAGATAAGAGACGAACGGTATCAGGCAGTCAATGACCGAGCGACTGCCTCCAAACAGTTTTCAGTCTAATGATGAAAGGATGACAGAAGAGACCACAGTAAGAAAACTCCTCCATATAGAGAGGTCTACTGTGATGGAGTATACTCTGTGGCACGCAACTGTATCAGGCACAAGTCTGCGAGGTATCTTGTGGAAGAACAAATCTATAGTATGACAGTATATTCATGTGATCTTGCACCCAATGATCTTGCACCCAACAAGGCCTGCCAGTGGTCATATTTAGCAGAGATACATCGCCAGAAAGCAGCTGATAATAGCAGGGGTCAGCTTGACAAATTCCCATCTCAGCGAACACAATTTTTGAGACCTTACACAAAGCAAGAGAAACAGAAACAGAGAGCAGGATCTCAGCATTTTAATTTGTATTACAACAGTCTACAATCTCGTCCTAGATGTTCAATCCAGAGAATCACAGAGTTGCGGGGTGATAATCAGGCATTCAAGTCGACAAGAAAATGATTAATCAAAGTGTGTTCATAACAATGCCCAACAAGGCTCCATTATATGGAGCAGACATGAGCACACCCCATACCGACAACATAGCCCTTAACCTCTTCAACTTTGCGGATGCACGAAAAGTCACCAATATCGTTATTCAGAGTGTTGATGAGGGCACACATGATATAAGTAGGTCAGTTGTTCATCAATGTATACACCATATGCCTGTAGCTTACCTGTGATAGGCAGCAGCTAGTGCACTGCCAGAACCAGATGCCTTGCAGGCAGAGAAGCTTCCGGAAGAACACGTAGAGACAGCGTCATCAGAAAAACCAAGACACAACATTTGTGTTCACAGAAGCAGCAGTCTTCTCTCGCGGAAGGCAAAGAGCACAGGATACAGCATCAGGATAAAAATACATCGAAGGCTATTCACCTAGCAGATTCTCCAAAATAGGTGATCCCGGCTATCAACATTCCTACCGGAATCAACTTGCATCAAAGTGTGGGATCGTTTAGTTATGGAGGATTGCATCCGCAACGTTCTGAAATATTCACCTGTCAAACTTCTCGGGAGCCCTGATTGAAAACCTCGAAGAAATGCGGTACGACGTGGGCGAAAGGAGGGGGAGGAAGGAAAACAAAGGGATGATTGATATGATACAAAATATGCCGTGTATCCCACACTTCATTTCAAAACAAGATTCCATCAAATTTGAAGTTTGGATGATAGCCGGGATCACTTGCAAAGTTTATCCTATACCGCAGTAAGCTAGAACGCTCATAGAACGCTCACCGCGTTCTACAGAGCATTGATCTACTGATTTGCTGGTGTGATCAACTGCGCGTGTTCTGTCTTGTGCGTGAATGTGGTAGATGCAATAAATAAAGGTCCTGTGGACGTGTTACAGAGAATTCACTGGGTGCCTTCACTGAAGGAGCAGTGCAGTGACTACATAATACGTTCGGGTTGATTGGCCAAGATCAGCTTAAGAAACCGACCTTATGTGTTAAATTTGCACACTTCTGAAGGAGCATCACATGAGGACAGTGCGTTGATACCATTCTAACATATCTTATTCAGCCTGCAAGCTCATAAGCCCACTGACGTATCTGCTACAGAATCTGATGGAGAACGCATCATATATCTGTCCCCGTGGTCCAGGATGATTTCATTGCCAGATCGGTCGATTCAACCGTATATCTTATGAATCTTGCCCTTCACTCATTCACCTATTAAAGCGTCTTCAAAATTATTCGTCTCCAGTAGAGGTTCACTCTTACATTCCTGCGCACTCCATATCAGTAGTCTTATCCTTTCACCATGCTCCCGTTGATAAAGGTTCCTTTCATCCTCGTCTTCATGACTGGCATATGGGTTATGTATACGCCACCTCAACCGCCCCCCAAAGAAAACGAAGAGATGGAATGGACAGTCGTTGAAGCCGTCGTTAGACGACGATACATCCTCTTCACTATCAAAGTGAGTTGAAATTTCCAGCACAGTCATTGAAGCTATTAATCTGTATTATGCAGTGCCTCATCAATAGTTTTTCTCTTATTGAGTCGGTAGTTCTCATTGCCCAACATGCACTCAGCCACCACCACCCTTACTCCCATTTTTTACTCTCCCATCTTATTTTCTCGGGTGGGACTGCAGAACGTGTCTGCATGTCTCTCCCTTTTTTTGTCGGGACTTTCATGGCAAGTATTGGAGGATTAATAAGATACAAATGTTATCGGGCCATGGGCACTCTGTTTACCTTTGAGATGAGCATCCGCAAGGGCCACACGCTCATCACATCGGGGCCCTATGCCATTGTTCGCCATCCATCATATGCTGGTGTCATTCTTGTAGTCATCGGAATGTTCCTTGTGCATGGGTCTAAGGTGAATTTTACATTGACAGTAGTGGTGATTAGCACTGAGTCTGTCTCTTCAGGGTTCTTGGGTGAGGGAGAGTGGTATACTGAATATCACAGTGATGAAAACAACTATAGGGCTTGTCTGTGCAATGATTGCATTCATTGCTATCTCTGGAATATTCGGACGGATGTCGAAAGAGGATGAGGCGTTACATCGGTTAGCTGGTAAACAATGGGAGGACTGGGCTGAAAAGGTTCCATATAGGCTGGTTCCCCTCATCTATTAATTTTACAGCTTGTTTTGTCCTAATAACAATTTGGTATTCCAAACAAATTCAGGGCCGATTAGTGGTCGTTACCATGGGCACCATGCGAGCCTATGCAATGCACGTCACAGGCTCGTCTTTTAGATCTAAGAGGAAACTCCTATACAGAACACACTGGAGGACATCATGAGCAACCCAGTGGAAAAAAAGCATGCCCGTGCTCGGCAGAGCCCCTCATCCTCTTTTACATTCATTCTAATACATAGATTTTGCTATATACTTACTCTTCACTCGCAAACTTCACATCCTCCACCTCCCCTTCTGGATGGCTCACTTACCTCGGTTCTCATAGCGTAGATCCTTCACGTTTTATCACAGTAGCGCTTGCTTATTGCGAAATAAATGCTGACCACAAACAAAGAACGAAAAAGCATGATACGTGATGAGTATATTTGTCGAACGGCAATCAGCGAACTATACTTACTAGATTTGGAAAGACCAGTAGTCTAATAAATGTCCGGTTACTATCTATGGCAACGTAGTTTGATCCAAGACCAAAGTAATATCACTGCACATTGCATTTTCATTTCTGCACTCGTAATCGTCAATTACCTTTTCAGTCACTGTGATAATTAAGATGTGGATCAATATCTCCATGCCTTCAGAAACTCGGACAGCAAGTGAGAAGGCCAAATCTAAAAATGGGATTTACACGATGACTAGAAGCTGGTCGCCCATTATTAGATGGAATGCCTGATCACAGCAGGTGCCGGAGGTGGGAGCATCTGGAGTTTGAGTTTCTCTCTGTGCTTTGCCTCTCCCTTCAGTCGTTTTTCTAACTCTTGAGGAGTCTCGTCATGATAGCGGCAGTCACCCATCAAACCTGTGTCGAATATCTGGCGCGTATTGGATATGAAAAGAAGGGCAACACGGAGCCACTCTGGAAGGATATGAAAGATGTAAAAGAGTGCTTTGTCACCTGAGCTGTTGAGCGACCCCGGACCCATCGACTGGAGGCTGTCCATGGAATTGTGCAAGACGGAAAGGCGATAGATATCGATCACCATCTGACAGGGACACATGTCACTTTTGAGTCGTCCGAACCGATCGAGAATACTCACCATTAAGCTGGAGATAATCCAGAGAACGAGGCAGCCTCGTCTATTCACCCTCGGAAGAAAGACGTATCCCCATATCGAAGCTCCAATGACCCATAAGATGACAAAGGCGGAGATACTAGTGCTGACATAGCTGTAAACATGATCAACTTGCCCGTTCCAAGTATTACGCGAAAAGGAGGTTACCATAAAACGACAATGCGATGGGCGCTGGTCTCGCCTCTCACCATCTGCGCAAAACTGCCCGAAGCAATTATTCCTGTGATTGTGGCCGCCAAAAATGCGTAGCCCGTGAATGTGGTTCCGTTCGGTATCCAAAACCTGGTCCTCGGATGATCAGGGGTGTCCTCTGGTGGCATCCTGCGGAAATTTCTTTTATTGGGTCCCCTGTTCACTTCGGGATCACTCAACTTGGCAGTGGTCAGCCAAAACCTCCATAGGGATTCTGCTTCTGTTGATTGGATGTGAGTCTCTGAGCCATATGTGGAGGTAACGAGCATTGAGCGGAGTAAATTGCAGAGATCCGACGCAATGCCAATGTAACCCAGAGTCAGATCGGATTGGATGTAAGCTGTGAGGCTGAGAGAGAAGCGCTGGCCTTTGTGAGTGGCCTGTGCAGCACGCAACGAAAACGCGACAATCCTATCACACAGTGGTGTGATCAGATAAAATTACCTTTCAACAGCGAAAATAATGCTACCCAGGAGCATCACTGTCCTACTATTCTTGTCCCAAATTCTGTAAGCAACAGCAGGCATCAAGAAACTGTAGGCTACGGCAAAGACGATTGAAGGCACCAAATCAGCGTGATGTGGGATCCCACCGATGGGAGTAGGGAGTGTATGCGACAAGAACAGCAGAAGTTTATTGCCTTTGTTTTATTGCACAGGAGTAGCGATGCAGTGTTATCCTGGCGCCTCGCTGGCGCAAACAGGCGTCTGGAAAGCCATTTTGGGTGTGGAATGTTATGGCGACCGCCCGTCAAATATCGGTTATTTGTATTGAGGTAGTCTACAAAGAGACGTCAACATCATTCCTTGATAATTGAATATGCAAGCCACCCTCGACGCTTCATCCCTCAAACGTATGGTATTGCTTCTTTCAGCAATTTATTTCCAGTCATCATAAATCGGCAGCCTTCACAAGAGCGGTCAATTGCCTCGCGAGATATGGAGACGAATTGACTATGTGCGCGTATCCTGATCATTTCTCTCTTTCCGCAACAAATTCTGCAAAATCTGCCTATTGTCGATTCAAGTATGAGAAGGAATTCTTCTCGAGATATCATTTTGGCAAGCGTAGAGGCGAGATCAGTGGAGACGAGGTTCGCATGGCCAAGGCGCAACTTCTCACAAAGGTGGTCGTCTTCAAGTGTGCACTTACATTCTCGCTGATTGATCACAGAACTTACTTTCCGTTCTGAAGCATCGGTCGATGGAAAAATCAGTAGAGCGATGCGAGATATCCATTGTCGAAGGTTTGGACGCGGACCCAGGATCCGACGAGGAAGTCGATGGTCTGGAGAGCAAACTCGTCATCAGGTTTCTATGCAAGCACGGTGCGTCTACTTCGTCACGTTTTGGACATGTTAGAATGACGAAACCGTAGGCATTGTGAAAACCCATCGTCTTGTTCTTTCAATACCTAGTGCCCTGATGGCTCCTGGTGTTCCTGATACTCCCAATCAGGCACGCGTCAACATTGGGCCCACTGCACTTCGCAATATGCTTGAGCATTTCCCGATGAACAAGGGTGCTAGAGCAGACCCTCAGCTTATATGGTCCTTCAGCAACGAGAACGTTAGTCTCAGGACATGTGAAAGTTCTATGGACAGGGGTCAGTTCGCTCCTCTGCCACTGCTGCATGCTTGACAATCCTCTTGTTAGGCAAGGGACAAATCTCGACAGAGCTCATGATCAGCGTAGACGAGTTCGATGCCTACAGTATATATACCTCTCCGATCATCATTGCTTTTCATCTCCGCGAATTCAATGTGAGCTTCATCTTAAACTTTCCGTTGGTACAATCTAAATGCTCCAGGCTACTATTGCGTATGCAGATTCGATGATGCTCCCCCTCGACATGCGATTTACCGACACTGTATCCCCTCTCTTCATCGGCGTCGAAGGTGATTGTACCCAGGGCCTGTTCGTGATTGCGACGAGTCAACCACCAGGTATCCCCATCCCCACCTCCCAAAATAATTATCGGCCCATGCAGTCCTATAAGAAACGGGAAAGAGAAGAGACTCCAATGGATATCAATCGACCAAACCGGGCGATGAAGATTGTTCGCAAGGTGGAAACAGATGCCATCTCCAGAAACATGGTCCAGTCTCGACAACATTCTCTCAACCCAGATTCCCAGCACAGCGCCCGACCAGAGAAGGAAGAACCACTGTTTTTGCCATCCTCACAACTCACCACTGCAGAGAACAATTTCCTTAAAGAAGTAGGGTTGGGAGATGTCGAGACATTGGGAGACCTCAATGCCCTTCTCGAAGGAGAAGGCGAAGAAGTTGAGTTCCCATCCTCCCAGAGACAGGGTACTTCCGGCTCGAAACTGAGCCAAAGTCGGAGCGATTTACAATTAGACAAGCGTTCTGAGAGTGTCAGGTTCGATGACATGGATTTCGGCCCTACGCAAGCAACACAAAAGGTTTGCCTATCCCGTGACCCTCCTCTGGCTGTGACTGATATCACTCTTGCAGAATTTCCATCCGCTGTTCAATGACTAGGTTTCTCTAAAGTATGAAAGAAGCAAAATCTTAATATCTGCTTTGAATAACACTAAACATAGCCTCAACAGCTGGGATCCTTTGTCAATGTTCGAGGGAGCTTTCTCTTGAGATATGGTCACTCTGGTGCTTACCTATGCTCATAATGGCCTGCTTTACCTACCTGTTCTTTTGTTCTAATAACATGTTTTTTTTGATCATAATCCAAGGGGAAGTAAATTCTAACAGAGATAGGGACATACAGATGACATACAGATGTCAATAGAAAAGCGTTGTACATAATGAATTAGACAATGCAAGTCAATCACAATCACAATCATCTAGCCCTAGAGGCAAACACCTGACCAATGACATGATGCTAAGCTCTCTTCCTCAGAGATATTTTCGCTGTCCTATTAGGCTCCACAACTCCTCTCATGTGGAGGTTTGGGGGCCTCCCAGCTTCTTCATCCACCAGCTTGATGTCATAATCTAGCAAGATTCTGGCAACAACAGTCTTCATTTCAGTGACGGCAAAAAATCGACCCGGACTAGTTCAGTATTATTGGATTAGCAGCTATTGAACTGTTGCTGAATAGTCAAAAATGATGCTTACCACGAGGGTCTTCCATATCCAAATAGCATATACTCTGAGTTTATCGACGTCAGTTGCCATTTCAACGGATCCTTATCAGCGAAACGAAATCCTTGGAATTCTTGCGGATTGTCATAGTATCGCTTGGAAATGCTTTGAGTTTTTATCAAGAGGATAGAAAACGATCACTGAAATCACCTCATCATGATTGATTGCGTAACCGGGGAGGGCGATAGTTGTCCCTTTCGGGATTAAAGTACCATCAGAGAAAGAAAAGTTATTTACCACCAATCGTCGAGCTGTGACTAAAGGGAATGGGAAGTTGAGTGTTCTGTATTGTCTTTTAATTTGACATAAGATCCCTCACCAGCAGGAGAGCCGTGGACACGGTGCGACTCTTTGAAGAAGCTATCAAGTTTTCTCATTTTCTCAATCGATGTCTTGTTCCATCCTTCCGCTTTCACGATCGTCGAAATCTCCTCTCGCAACGGTCCAATATACGAGGAGTATGTCGCCAGGTTGAACATGACATTCGTTAAGAGCTTGCAGAGTGTATTAAATATTAACCATTGGTGTTAAGCTCGTAACTCGACAACTCACAGTTGAAGTGGTACGGATGGAAGCAACTTCAAGGAAAATCATTCGAATGACGATGTCGTAAACAGTACAGTTAGCCTTGTTCGCAGTGTACCACAGCCAAGTGATCATATCGTTCTACATTAGCAGTAAATTCATGGCAGAATGATGTCCCGAGGATGTATTGACTCACCGATTCTAGGTCAAAATCCTCTGAATCCATACCCCTCTCCAAACGCTTTGTGATGATTGGGAGCAGGTAATTCTCAATTTCCTGCACCTTTCCTCTCCTATCAAACAGAAAGCGGCTAACAAAACTGTGTGTATGACTTAGAGAAAAATATGGTAAGTAGAAGTGCCAAAACCTACGGCCTAAGCCAATTCGGATACATGCGCAACCTTGGGCCATCTTGTACTACATGAGCAACAAAATTTTCCATTATTGTGGTGTACCTTGAATTAGAGCCTAGAGAGAGAGTAAGGAATCACAGAAATTCGAACCTGTGCTCAGATACATACTGAGCTCTGGGCCTGCGAAAAACCGTGCGGTATATCGTGAAACGATTTTAACGACCGAATTATAAGCAGGGATATCCACCCAGCCTTTGAGAAAGTCTGAGAGGGTGTTCCAATAGAGGACCGTGCTTATACATACCTTTCTCAGCTCCAACCAGAAGACTTTCCAATGTCCTGACGATCTCATCCAGTAGGTCAGGGAAGCGAGGACCAATATTTCGCGTCATCAAGCCACGAGTTACCCTAATATGAGAATCATCGGCTTTCAGCTCGTTGCCGAGTGTGTGGTCAAATTGAACCTCCTGAAAGGATGCTTTTTGACCTTGCTCAGCAAAAAAGTATGAATGTGGGGACTAACCTTGGAAAGGATACCGAGGAATGAGATCTGTTCTTCTGTCCCTTTTCTCATGTCTTCCATGAGATCGGGGGCAACGACAACTACAATCCAGGAAAGAAATCCCCTTCTTATTTTGAATATCCGGTGCTAGAAGTACAGCACAATATCTGAGAGAGGCAACTCAGCGCAGGAAACAAATGTGTACCTTCTCATAGCCTTCCTGAACCAGCTTATGTTCGTTTTTCGGATGCGAGGTGAACAGTCCTGACGGTCCTACTGTAGGAATTTTGTTGAGCTATTGCCACCGTATGAGCATGAATGCGGCCTATAGCAAGAATCAGGGCTCCTTACAGAATTCTTCTTCCGTAAGTATGTGATATAACACAAAAAAGTGAGCCCAAGAGCAATCGAGCAGGAGGTGTTGGATAACTTGTCGGTGAGCATGTTAGGCTAGCGAAGCCAGTGTGACCGACCTAGATTATCATTATGTAGTTATCAATTCCTGATTTGGATATGGGTGACCCAGACTCATGCTATGTAGGTCATATGAGGCTGAGAAGGTCTAAGACCTCCTATTTGGAACTCATGTCCAGCATCTTGACGTAGACCATTCTGAGAAATTCTGGTCCTTAGATTGCCTATGAATGAAGGATATAGTATTCTAATAGGTTCTTGCTAAGTTATTAGATATTATTGTCAGACATGCAAAGCTTGGACACTAGTTTCTTTAGTTAATTTCTTGTTCCTCTTTCTTATTTTCTGTATTTGGATCTAGGGTTAGGGTTAGAGTGATGTCATGATCATACTGTCACACATCAGTCACATCAGATAACACAGTCACAGTCACATAATCACATAATCACATGGAACAGAGTAGAAGGTTTTGGAAAGATGACATTATACAACATGTGCAACATATGTTGACCTTAAGGTGAGCACATAGTCATTTAGGGTAGGCTAGAGAAGTAGTAGCATAGAC
>Ga0157367_1001272_pt1 | contig 11167 bp, 10 predicted proteins | sample AttbisABBM2_FD_113142 | JGI IMG/M metagenome (GOLD analysis project Ga0157367, IMG submission 113142) | Fungus gardens microbial communities from leaf cutter ant in Botucatu, State of São Paulo, Brazil - Atta bisphaerica ABBM2 | ecosystem: Host-associated > Fungi > Mycelium > Unclassified ...
CCGTCGATTGAAGGGCTTCCGCCGCATCTTCTCGCGCTTCGACAAACTCGATTTGATGTTCATTGCCTTTATCAACTTCGCTCTGATCATCGAAGCCCTTCGATAGTGTGAACACGCCCTAGGGGCGCCCGGCCATGGGCGCCCGGCGATGCGCGCCGATCAGCTTCGAGCCGTCGGCGCGCACCAGCGCGCGGCGCGGAGATCACGGCGTTGGACCGCGATCGTTGGTGCGGGCGAACCGCCATGCGCTTCGCTGCGTTGCTGCCCGGTGCCGGCCAACCGGGCGGCACGCGGCTTGCAACGACCCGAGCGACGCGCGCCGCGACGCGACATGGGTCCGCGCGCGGCACCGGCGCGATCAAGGAGGGACACGATGCAACGACGATCTCCCGGACGGCAAGCCGAACGCAGCGGCCCGCCCGACTGGCAGGAGCGCGGCGAACGCGCGTACCGCGACACCGGCGAGCGCGATTTCCGCGGCGACGAATCCTGGCGGCACGATGCCGACTACGAATCCGCGTACCGGCGCTTCGCGAGCGAGGACGTCGCCCCGGAAGACTGGGGCAGCGAGTGGAGCGAACGCTCGGCGCGCTCGTCGGCCGAACAGCGCGGCGGCGGCACCGATTGGCGCGATGTGCCGGGCGGTTCACGCGATCCGGCGTGGGAGGCCGAGCGCGGCTACGGCAATCGTGGGCGCTGGGCGGCAGGCGGCGACGGACGTGAAGGCCCCTACGGCGACCCGCCGGGGTTTCGCGGCCATCACCGGATGGGCTGGTACGGCGGCGAGCGCGACGACGACGCGCGCGATCCACGTCGTGCGGATGCGCCTGACCTGTCGCGCTACGGCGGCGCTGCGTACCGCGAGGCCATGCGGCATCGGCGCGGCCCGAAAGGCTATACACGCTCGGACGAGCGGATTCGCGAGGACGTCTGCGAGCGGCTCGCGCATGCGCTCGACATCGACGTGAGCGATGTTTCCGTGCGGGTACGCGACGGCCGCGTCGAACTCGACGGCACCGTGCCGCAGCGCTGGATGAAGCACGACATCGAGGATATCGCCGACGGCTGCATGTGCGTGCGCGACGTCGAGAACCGCGTGCGCGTGCGCCGCGACGGCGAACACGATACGGGCATGGTGCTGCATCCGTCCCAACGCACGGTCACGCCGACGCAGCCGGCGGCGCGCGACCCCGAACCGGGCACCGGCACTGGCACTGGCGCCGCCACTGGCAGCGATCGTGATACGCACCGTTGACGGTCGATGCGCGGGATGAACCGGCTACGGACACAGCCATTGCGCGCATGACGCAGCACGCGGTCGAAGCGGGTTTGCACGCCTGTCCGGCCAAGCCCGCGGCAGCGGCCGACCTGATCGCGACGCTGCGGGCGCTCGCGCTTTCCTCCGGAGATAGTCATGCCGAACCTTTCGAATCCGACGCCACCGGAAGCGCTGACCGAGCGTCGCGCCGGTAGCGCGTTTGCCGACCGGCAGGCCGCGGTCGCCGCCGTCGAGCTGCTGTTGCCGACGTTGTCGGCCGCGTTGCAGAGCGACTTCGTCGGCGACAGCGGCTGCCTGCACATCGTGATCATGGATCCGGCGCTCGGGCCGCGCGACGCGGCGTTCGAGGATGCGATCCTGTACGAGTTCTCGCTGCCCGATCCGAAGGACTGGGATGCCGATTATCGCGCGTACGCACGCGCGAAGGCGCGGCTGTCATGGGAAACCGGCCGCGACGGTCACGTCGTGCAGGCGCTCGAGCCGTACCGGCTGCGCGCGGGCGACACGAACCTGTGGGGCGGCGTCGCGCAGCACGGAATCGTGGTCGGCGTGTCGGGCGCGCAGCCCTGGTTCGACGAGGCATTCGCGGGCTGCATCGCGCACTGCCTGCGTGCGCTCGCGAAGCACCGCGCGCAGGCGACGCCGGACGCGCTCGCGATCTGAGCGCAGGCGAGCGGGCACGTTTTTACAGCCGGTTATAAAAAAGCCAGCGCGTGCGCCGGGGAGCGCGATGTGGCGCGGGCGTCCGCGCAATGGCACGGTTTTCGCGCTGTATCTCTTGTACGACGTTTGTCGCGACAACGCCATCGCCGCGATATTTCGGACGCTTGCAGGAGGTGCATGTTGAACCCGACTCACGATCCAGCCCGGCCGTCGCTCGCCGGTCGCACCGCGCTCGTGACGGGCGGCGGCCGCGGCCTTGGCGAGGCCATCTGCGAGGAACTGGCGCAACCCGGCGCACACGTGATCGTTGCCGATCTCGACGGCGATCGCGCGGCGGCCGTCGCGCGGCGCCTCGAGCGGCATGGCGGCCGCGCGATCGGACGGCCGCTCGACGTGCGCGACGAGGCGTCGGTGCTGCAGGTCATGCACGACGCGCGCGAGGCGCTCGGCGATCTCGACGTGATCGTCAACAACGCGGCGATCGACGTGACCGCGCCGATCGACGACGTCGGCGTCGCCGCCTGGCAGCAGGTGCTGATGACCAACCTGTTCGGCCCGTACCTGATGTGCCACGCGGCCGTGCCGATGATGAAGGCCCGCGGCAGCGGGCACATCGTCAACATCGCGTCGACTGCATCGAAGCGCGCATGGCCGAATGCGTCCGCGTATCACGCGACGAAGTGGGGGCTGCTCGAGTTGTCGCATGCGCTGCATGCGGAGCTTCGGCCGGCCGGCGTGAGCGTGTCGGCGATCGTCGCGGGCGGGATGCGCACGCCGTTCCTGCTCGATCGCTTCCCCGACATCGACGCGGACACGCTGCAGCCGCCGGCGCACGTCGCGGCGGCCGTGCGTTTCGTGCTGACGCAGCCGCCGGGCACCGTCGTGCCGGAACTGATGGTGCTGCCGATGAAGGAGACGTCATGGCCCTGAGTCGTGAGCGACGGCTGCCCGGCGCGGTGCTGCTCGACAAGGACGGCACGCTGCTGGAGAACGTGCCGTACAACGTCGACCCCGCGCGGATGCGGCTTGCGCCGGGCGCCGGGCGTGCGTTGCGCACGCTCGGCGCGACGGGCATGCCGATCGCGGTGGTGTCGAACCAGCCGGGCGTCGCGCTCGGCTACTTTGCCGAATCGAAGCTTGGCGCGGTCCGTCAGCGTCTCGCCGAACTGTTCGAATCGAATGGCGCGGCCCTGGCGGACTTTTTTTATTGCCCGCATCACCCGGCGGGCAGCGTGCCGCGCTACAGCTGCGACTGCATCTGCCGCAAGCCGCGCCCGGGGATGGTGCACCGCGCGATCGCCACGCTCGGCGCGGTCGCCGAATGGAGCTGGATGATCGGCGACATTCTCGACGACGTCGAGGCCGGCCGCGCCGCGCGCTGCCGCACGATACTCGTCGACCGCGGCAACGAAACGCAATGGCGGCTCGATGCCGCGCGCACGCCGCACCATGCGGTCGACCGTCTCGATCTCGCCGCCGACCTCGTCGTGCGCGAGGCCGTGCGCCGTCACGGCGCGTGGGTGCGGCGATGAGCGCCGCCTGGGATCGCGCCCGACGCATTCTGTGCGTGCGGCTGGACAGCCTCGGCGACGTGCTGATGACGACCCCGGCGCTGCGCGCGCTGAAGGAGAGCCGGCACGGCCGCCGGCTCACGCTGCTGACGTCGCGCGCCGGCGCCGCGCTGACGGAACACCTGCCGATGGTCGACGACGTGTGGACGTATGACGCGCCATGGGTCAAGCATCCGGACACGCTCGGCGATCCGGTTGCCGATCTCGACATGATCGACCGGCTGCTGGCCGGCCGTTTCGACGCGGCCGTGATCTTCACCGTGTACAGCCAGAGCCCGTTGCCGGCCGCGATGATGTGCTGGCTCGCGGGCATTCCCCTGAGGCTCGCGCATTGCCGCGAGAACCCCTACGAACTGCTGACCGACCGCGTGCCCGAGATCGAGCCGGATTCGCACGTGCGCCACGAAGTCGCGCGCCAGCTGGCGCTGGTACGCGCGATCGGCGCGACGACGTGCGACTGGCGGATGGCGTTCGAGCCGGGCGATGCGGCGCGGCGCGCGTTGCACGTGCGGCTGCGCGCCGCGTTGCAGCAGATCGGCGGCCCGCGCCGGCCGGGCCAGTCCCGCGCGCGCTGGCTGGTCGTGCATCCGGGCGCGAGCGCGGCGTCGCGACGCTGGCCGGCCGAGCGCTTCGGCGATGCGGCCGCGCGGCTCGCGCCGCTGTTCGACGGCATCGCGGTGACGGGCAGCGCCGACGAGCGCGTGCTCGTCGATGCCGTGTGCAAACGCGCGGGGCCGCGCGCCGTGCCGCTCGCCGGCACGCTGCCGCTCGGCGAGCTCGGCGCGCTGATCGAGACGGCCGACCTGCTGTTGACGAACAACAGCGGCCCGGTGCATCTCGCGGCCGCGCTCGGCACGCCGGTCGTCGATCTGTACGCGCTGACCAATCCGCAGCACACGCCATGGCGTGTGCCGCACCGTGCGTTGAACGTCGACGTGCCGTGCCGCAACTGCTACCGCAGCGTCTGCAACCAGCCCGGCCATCCATGCCTGCTCGGCGTGAGCGTCGACGTCGTCGTCGAGGCGACGCAGGGGTTGTTGCGCCGCAGCGCGCGCCATGCGCAACACGTGGCCGCACGGGCCACCTTGCACGGTGCCGAGCCGGTCGCGGCGAACGCGTCGAACGTGATTCCCTTCGCGCACGTGATCACGAGGAACTGACGCATGCCTGCCCCGACCTATACGCTCGGCATCAATGCCGCCTTTCACGACAGCGCCGCGTGCCTCGTGCGCGACGGCGCGGTGATCGCGGCGGCCGAGGACGAACGCTTCACGCGCGTGAAGCACGCGAAGCGGCCGGTGCCGTTCTCGACATGGGAACTGCCGTATCACGCGATCGACTATTGTCTGGCGGAAGCGGGCATCGCGCTCGCGGACGTCGATCATGTCACGTATTCGTACGATCCATGGCTCGAGCTCGATCGTCACGGCAACGACACGGCGCTGACGCTGCCGCCCGCGCCATCCGCGCATGCGCCGCGTGCCGACGGCGTCTCGCCGTGGCATCCGTTGTTCCTGTCGTCGATCGTCAACGCACCGCGCCAGCTCGCGGGCGGCGCGCCGCACCATCTGCAGCGGCGCTTTCGCGGCGTCGCGCACGACGGGCCGTTTCGCTGGCATTTCATCGAGCACCATCTCGCGCACGAGGCGAGCGCGTTTCTCGCGGCGCCATACGCGCACTGCGCGGTGATGACGATGGACGGGCGCGGCGAACGCGCGACGACGAGCTACGGCGTGTTCGACGGCCAGTCGTACCGGCGGCTCGGCCAGGTCAACCTGCCGCATTCGCTCGGCCTGCTGTACGAGCGCGTGACGCGCTACCTCGGCTTCCTGCATTCGTCCGACGAGTACAAGGTGATGGCGCTCGCGTCATACGGCAAGCCGGTGTTCGCGGACGCGATGCGCAAGCTGGTGAGCTACCACGGCGGCGGGCGCTACGAGATAGCCGACGGCGATCTCGTCGCACTGTTCGGCGCGCCACGCGAGCGCGGCGGACCGATCGAGCCGCATCATTGCGACATCGCGTACGCGCTGCAACGGGTGCTCGAGGAAACGGCGCTGCAGGCAGTCGACTGGCTCGGCGCCGAGACCGGTGAGCAGCAGCTGGCGATGGCGGGCGGCGTCGCGCTGAACTGCGTGATGAACGCGAAGATCCGCGATCGCGGCCCGTTCGACGACGTGTGGGTGCAACCGGCGGCCGGCGACGCGGGCACCGCGCTCGGCGCCGCGCTGTGGACCGACTTCCGGATGCGCGGGATGCGCGGCGACTGGCGCATGGACCATGCGTATCTCGGGCCGTCGTACAGCGATGACGCGATCGAGGCGTTCCTGAAGGAAGCGCGGCTGCCGTACCGGCGGCTCGCGGACGTCGCGGCCCAGGCGGCCGCGCTGCTCGCGGCAAACCGCGTGATCGGCTGGTTCCAGGGCCGCATGGAGTTCGGGCCGCGCGCGCTCGGTGCCCGCTCGATCCTCGCGTCGCCGATCGATCCGGACATGCAGCGCAAGCTGAACCGGATCAAGGATCGCGAGGATTTCCGGCCGGTTGCGCCAGTCGTGCTCGAAAGCCACGCACACCACTGGTTCAACGGCGGGCGGCACACGCCGCTGCGCGCGCCGTTCATGCTGTTCGTGTACGACATCGCGCCCGGCGCCGAGGCGACGATTCCGGCGGTGCGCCACATCGACGGCACCGCGCGCGTGCAGACCGTCGACGAAGACCAGCATCCGCTGCTGCATGCGCTGCTGTCCGAGTTCGACGCGCTGACCGGCGTGCCGGTGCTCGTCAACACGTCGTTCAACACGCGCGGCGAACCGATCGTCTGTACGCCGCGCGACGCGCTCGAGTGCTTCTGGACTTCGCCGCTCGACGCGCTCGTGATCGGTTCGTTCCTGCTGGAGAAGCCGAGATGAACATGCGCGACACGCAACTGCCGCCGGTCGTGTCGATCGTCGTGCCGACGTACCGGCGGCCCGGCCTGCTCGCACGCTGCCTCGACGCGCTGTGCGCGCAGGTGTTCGATCCGACCACCTACGAGATCGTCGTCGTCGACGACGACCCGGCCGGCAGCGCATGGGAAACCGTCGATGCGTGTCGCGCGCGCATGACCGACGTGCCGGTGATCCGTTACATGACCGCGCCCGATACGCAGGGGCCGGCGGGTGCGCGCAACATCGGCTGGCGCAGCGCGCGCGGCGCGCTGATCGCGTTCACCGACGACGACACGATTCCCGATCCGACCTGGCTGCGCCATGGCGCGGCCGCGCTGCTGGCCGAACCGTCGGCGGCGGCCGCGGCGGGGCGCATCGACGTGCCGCTGCGCGCGCGCCCGACCGATTACGAGCGCGACGCGGCCGGCCTCGCGCATGCGGAATTCGCGACCGCGAACTGCTTCGTGCGGCGCGCGGCGCTCGAGCGCGTCGGCGGGTTCGACGAGCGCTTCACGCGCGCATGGCGCGAGGATGCCGACCTGATGTTCGCGCTGCGCGAGCACGCGGGGCCGATCGTCGGTGTCGATGCCGCGCGGATCGTGCATCCGGTGCGTCCCGCGCGCTGGGGCGCGAGCATCGGCCAGCAGTCGAAGGTGTATTTCGACGCGCTGCTGTACAAGAAGCATCGCGCGACCTACCGGCGTCATATCCGCGCGATGCCGCCATGGAATTACTACGCGGCCGTGCTGTTCGCGCTCGGCGCGCTCGGCGGTTTCGCGGCCGGATGGCGCGCGCCGGGCATCGCGTGCGCGGTGGCCTGGGCCGTGATCACGGCCGCATTCTGCGCGAAGCGGCTGCGCGGCACGCGGCTCACGCCGTCGCACGTTGCCGAGATGATCGTCACGTCGATCGTGATTCCGCCCGTGTCGCTGTACTGGCGCGTGCGCGGCGCGCTTCACTTCCGGGTGCTCTTCCTATGATGCTCGAATCCGTTTCGTCGTCCGGTCCGATCCGCATCGCGGTGTTCCGCGCGTTGCAGCTCGGCGACATGCTGTGCGCGGTGCCGGCGCTGCGCGCGCTGCGGCGCGGGGAGCCGAATGCGCGCATCACGCTGATCGGCTTGCCGTGGGCGCGCGAGTTCGCCTCGCGCTTCTCGGGCTACATCGACAACTTCATCGCGTTTCCCGGCGCGCCGGGCCTCGGCGAGCAGCCGGACGCCGAGCCGGCCGCGCGCGAGGCGTTCGTCGCGGAATGCCGCGCGCGCGACTTCGATCTCGCGATCCAGCTGCACGGCAGCGGCGCGCAGACCAACGCGATCGTCGCGTCGCTCGGTGCGATGCGCACTGCCGGTTTCGTGCCGCCCGACGGCGGCGCGACCGCGCTCGACTGTTCGGTCGTCTGGCGTGACGGCGAGCCCGAGGTCACGCGCTACCTGTCGCTCACGCGCAAGCTCGGCTATCCGGACTGGGGCGACTACCTGGAATTTCCGCTGGGCGGCCTCGACTACGCGCTATGGCATGTGCTGTGCGACGAGCACGCGCTCGATCCGGGCCGCTACGTGATCGTTCATCCGGGCGCGCGGATGGCGTCGCGCCGTTGGCCGGTCGAGCGTTTCGCGAGCGTGGCACGGCAGCTCGCGGACGACGGCTGGCAGATCGTGTTGACCGGCACGCGCGCGGAACTCGCGCTGGCCAGCGCGTTCGTCGAACATCTCGAGCGGCCATGCGTGAACCTGTGCGGGCGCACGCCGCTCGGCGCGCTGGCCGCGCTGATCGGCCGCGCGCGGCTCGTACTCTGCAACGATACGGGCGTGTCGCATGTCGCGGCGGCGTTCGGCACGCCGAGCGTCGTCGTCGCCTGCGGCAGCGACACGGCCCGCTGGGCGCCGCTCGACGCCGAACGCCATCGCGTGCTCGCGAACTATCCGGCCTGCCGGCCGTGCGGGTTCGACACCTGCCCGTACGGGCACGAGTGCGCGACGGCGATCGGCGTCGACGACGTGATGGAACGGGCGGGCGAACTGCTCGCCGAGGAGAGACGTCATGTCACGTAAGCGGTTGCGCGTGCTCACCTGGCACGTGCATGGCAACTATCTGTATTACCTGTCGCAGGCGCCGCACGATTTCTACATCGTGACGAAGCCGCAGCATCCGCCCGGTTACGCGGGTCGGGGCGGGCACCTGCCGTGGGGCGACAACGTGTACGAGGTGCCCGTCGAGTGCGTGCGCGACACCGAATTCGACTGCGTGCTGTACCAGCATCACAATCACTACGCGCACGACCGGTTGCAGCTCCTGAGCGACGCGCAGCGTGCGCTGCCGGCGCTGTTCGTCGAACACGATCCGCCGCGCGCGCATCCGACCGACACGCTGCACCCCGTGCAGGACCCGAACGTGTTGCTGGTGCACGTGACGCCGTTCAACGCGCTGATGTGGGACAACGGCGTTACGCCGACGCGCGTGATCGAGCACGGCGTGCTGCTGCCCGACGGTGTCGAGTATCGCGGCACGCTGCCCAAGGGCGTGACGGTCGTGAACTACCTCGCGCGACGTGGGCGGCGTCTCGGCGCGGACCTGTTCGAGGTCGTGCGTCAAAGCGTGCCGCTCGATCTGGTCGGGATGGGTTCGACCGCACTCGGCGGCATCGGCGAAGTGCCGAACCCGGCGCTGCCGCAGTTCCTGTCGCACTACCGTTTCTTCTTCAACCCGATCCGCTACACGAGCCTCGGGCTCGCGGTGATCGAGGCGATGATGATCGGGCTGCCGATCGTTGCGCTCGCAACGACGGAGATGGCGCAACTCGTGCGAAGCGGCTGCAACGGGGTCGCCGATACGCGGCCGGCCGTGTTGATCGACGCGATGCGCATGCTGATCCGCGATCCGGAACTCGCGCGCGAGTGGGGTGCGGCGGCGAAGCGCGACGCGTGCGAGCGCTTCGGGATCGAGCGGTTCGTGCGCGAGTGGGATAGCGCGTTGTGCGACGTCGCGTCGTAGACCGTGCGGCCGCCGAGGCGGCCCGCTTACGGGCTCGTGGCGCTCGGCGGCATGCCCGCGCTCGTGCTGCCGGCGGCACCGACGGTGTCACTTGCGCCGCTTGCGCCACTCGCAGCGGGCGTCGGCGCGGCCGCGCCGCTCGCCGCGTCGCGCTCGTGTTCGGGCAATAGCGCAAGGCGGTTGTACAGCGTCTTCAGGCTGATGCCGAGCGCCTTCGCGGTGCGCGGCTTGTCGCCGTTGAAATGGCGCAGCGACGCGACGATGAAGCGCTGCTGCGTATGCGCGAGCGTCGTGCCGATATGGAGCGTCATCGCGTTGTGACGCACCTCCTCGCGCGGCGGCTGGCGGCGCGGCAGCTGCAGTTCGATCTGCTCGTCCGCGAGGATGAACGCGCGCTCCAGCGCGTTGCGCAGCTCGCGCACGTTGCCGGGCCACGTGTAGGCGCGCAGCGCCTTCATCGCCTGCAGCGACAGACGCTTGCGCGTGCGGTGCCGTGCGTTCAGCCGTTCGACGATCTGCAGCGCGATGTCGCCGACGTCGTCCTCGCGCTGCCGCAGCGCGGGCACGTGCAGCGCGATCGTCGCGATCCGGTAGAAGAGATCCTCGCGCAGCCGGCCGCTGCGCACGGCTTCGACCGGATCGTGATGGGTGGCCGCGACGATCCGCACGTCGAGCGGAATCGCTTCATGACCGCCGACGCGCACGATCGTGTTCGACTCCAGCGTGCGCAGCAGTTTCACCTGCAATTCCGCCGGCATTTCCGCGATTTCGTCGAGAAACAGCGTCCCGCCGCGCGCGGCTTCGAACATGCCCACGTGTTGCGCGATCGCGCCGGTGAAACTGCCTTTTTCATGTCCGAACAAATGGGATTCCGCGATGTCCTTCGGAATCGCACCGCAGTTGACGGGCACGAACGGCCCGCGCCGACGCGGGCTCATGTCGTGAATGAGCCGCGCGACGATGTCCTTGCCGGCGCCGCTTTCGCCGACCACCAGCACGCTGATGCGCGTGGCGGCGACGCGCGATACCTTCAGCAGCAAGTCCTGAATCGTTTGCGAGCGGCCGCACAGTCGCGCGCCGGCATCGTCGGATTTCGACATGAGTATCGAGTTGGGAAGTATTGACCGAAACCGTCGAGGAGCAGATGAAAAAATGACCGCCACGCACCATTTTTCATGTGGAAAGGATACCTTTTACGCCCGTTTCGCCGGATTGAATCTGGCAATGCGATCGCAGCCGACAGATAGATTTATTCGATGATCGGCGAAGGCACGACGCGCTTCTTCTATACTGCTAAGCACTCGTTTTGTCACTGCAGGACAGCCAGTCTGCTCATTCGTATGCAGTGCGGATGTGCCGCCGGGTTCCGGCGTCGTACCCCGCATCGCAGGCCCGCCGCGGTTTCGGCCGCTTGCGCCGGGCCGCACCACCAGGAGCTTCGATGCCTTATGTCCTGATCGTCGAAGACGATGCCGATACGCGCACGATGCTCGCGACGCTCGCGCAAGCGCAGCAGCTTGCATGCGACACGGCCGCGACGCTCGAAGAAGCGCGCACGCTCGTCACCACGCAAACCCCCGATCTCGTGTTGTGCGATCTCGTGTTGCCGGACGGCAACGGGATGGATCTGTTCGACGCGTTGCCCAGGCGCGCGCATTGCGAAATGGTGCTGACCACCGGTCACGCGAGCCTCGAAACCGCGATCGACGCATTGCGGCGCGGCGCGACCGACTA
>Ga0157367_1001273_pt1 | contig 11161 bp, 14 predicted proteins | sample AttbisABBM2_FD_113142 | JGI IMG/M metagenome (GOLD analysis project Ga0157367, IMG submission 113142) | Fungus gardens microbial communities from leaf cutter ant in Botucatu, State of São Paulo, Brazil - Atta bisphaerica ABBM2 | ecosystem: Host-associated > Fungi > Mycelium > Unclassified ...
GTCTGTCATGACTATAAGGTAGATAAATAATGTGCGCGGGCTGTGATTACTGACTATATCCAATTCAGGGTGGGTACGTCGAGGACCCTCAAGGGCTTTCCTACACATTCAATTACTGGTCCTTGACCGACTCGTTTGTCTAGTAATTTCTCATTGAATTCGATGTAGAGGGACCTTTTCATTCATTGTTTGACAGTTTTTCGCACCATCGTGTGACTATTCCACCTCCGGGCTGGGTCAATGCCGCCCATCGTCAAGGAGTCAAGATGTTGGGTGTCCTGTAAGAAGGTCTCTTCTACCCAACAATTGAATATTTTCACTTATCTAGAATCTAGAATCTTCGAGGGCGGAGCGGAAGCAGAGTGTCTCCAACTTCTCATTGGACAACTCCCTCAGTCAAGTACCGGCTCAGCCATCCAATCATTCGTACCATCAAAATTATCGATCTCACCCCATTATGCTGTTGCGCTCGCTGACTTGGCTGCAGAGAGGGGTTTCGACGGATATCTGATGAACTTTGAATGCTGGCTTACAGGAGGCATTGAGCAGGCACGGGCTTTGGCTGCCTGGCTCGGTCTCCTCCAGTCCGAACTCATTAAGCGTGTTGGTCCTCATGCCGAAGTCAGTTGGTATGATAGTGTCATATTCTCAGGAAGCCTGTCTTGGCAGAACCGTCTGAACGTGTTCAACTTACCCTTCTTCATCCCGTCTACGAGTTTCTTTTCCAACTATTCGGCAAGTCACCCATCACTCATCTCGCTAGATACAAACATTCGACTTATTTGCTGCTAGTGGCCTCCCGATTACTGCGATACAACCGCAAACTTTTTTCTCTCTGTTGATCCTGATGTCCTCGGCCTCGCCACAGAAGAGAGGTCTAAGACTCTTCATGATGTTTACATGGGGGTCGATATCTGGGGCCGAGGCTCCTATGGCGGAGGCGGCTTCGGCGCCTACAAGGCTATAAACCATATTGCACCCGCCACGCTTGGTCTCAGTGTCGCTCTTTTCGCTCAAGGCTGGACATGGGAGGCAATAGAGGGGGAACCCGATTTTACATGGGATGTATGGTGGCAAAACGAGCGTAATTTGTGGGCAGGCTTTACTGACCCCTCCGCAGCTCCTCCCGAAAGTGATGACAGCGAGGGCCCATACAAACCACTCGCTACGTTCTTCCAGCATTTGCCACCTCCAGACCCTATCGATGTTCCATTCAACACTACATTCTGTCCAGGCGTTGGACTTGCTTGGTTCATTGAAGGAACTTCCGTTTCCCAATTTTCCAAAGGTTGGATGGACGTCGATAAACAGACCACCATGGGTGATCTACTTTGGCCTGCTCCTGCTCTTCAGTGGGAATCAGCTAACATAGGAACTGTGCCTGATGTAGTTGTTTCCGTAAACATGACAGACTCTTGGAACAGCGGATCCTCGGTCCAGCTTGATTTCTCAGAGAAGACAGCCAACCCGAACTTGACCAACCGCTCTTTCTATGCTCCTATCCAGGTTCTATCTCTCACTACCCAGAGGAATTATACGGCATCCATCATATATAAGCCCAACAAGTCTACTGGTTCATCCGACGTCGACCTTGACGTTATCTTGGCTATCCGACCTCGTGACACTACCCTCAGAATGGAGGTCAAAGTTGCCCCTGAATCGATCAAGACCTCCCTGATCTCCAATAACTGGACTAGAGTAACCATGCAATTCGTCACCGTCGAGGATTCACCCACCGGAATTACAGTAGATAACGAAATCGGTATCATCATCAATACCGTATCCAGTGAAACAACACCTTTCTCACTCTCCCTTCTTCTTGGCCAAATCAACGTACACGCCACACCCTCACCCACAATCGAACCTAACTTCCCTCGTATCCTCTGTGCCGAGTTCACTACTACTACCATGACTGTCGCAAACTCCAAGTCCTCAATCCAGCCTTCCAACGCGAGCACGGAAAACACGACATTGAATCTCACCACCATCTCATGGACGCCATCCACCTCTCTCTCTCAGGTTGGCCCAATCAACATCAACTCTCCCGATGATCCTAACTGCGTTTGGACACCTGAACCTCCTTTCAAGAATCAGTGGTTCCCAGGATTCCTATACTATAATATCTTTGCTGCAGAGCCTGGAGCTGCCATCCGTGCCTTAGCCAAGGTACGCAGAGGAGGAAGCTCGAGGCAACACGTCTTATCGGACCATTCAGAGTCTGGGATGATTTGGATAGGGACTTCTGGAGCAGATGGATCTGTCGGGAAGGGCAGACTTGAGTTCTCGTTTGATAGGACTCAGCTGCCGGCTGTATTGAGAGATTTGACTATACTTAGGGTATTCGTGCAGGGCGTGCTTGAGACTGGCGAGGTTTTGAGCTGGGAAAATTCTGCTTATGTCGATGTCCAATTCTAAAGGTAAATTTTGGCTAGTTTGGTCCTCCGATATGATAATGATTGTTATGACTTGACTTGACTTCGTATTAAAGGTTACTGATCACTACATTTTTTCGAATCACGATTTCCATTTCCCAAGTGTGCTAGGGTAACAATCAGACTAATTCAGACATTAAGTACGTATACTTTCAAAAGCATTTTTATCAATCTACAGACTTGCGGGATACCAACAATGACTCAAACATTTTTTGACCGAGGCCACAAAAAGAGAAAAGCAAAAGAAAAATGACCAAATAATATGAGAAGAACGCCACGACTATCACGTACACAGACCCCACTGACTTCAATGATAGAAAATGAGAAAAGAAAATCAGAACCTCATACTTCCCCATCACCGAGCATAAGGGTGGAAGTTATGCTGGCCTCTCTGGCCCGACCTCTGAGGACCAACACTTGCATTTCCAGGCATACCTTGTCCATTCTGCGCGCCAGGTGCGCCTCTCGGCCCCCTTGGAATGTTTCCACCCATCCCTCCACTACCTTGCATCATACCACGACTGATGCCACCCATGCTTGGCTGACCCATAGTGCCCATTGCACCAGGCATACCACCTCCCATGCCCATGTTCATGCCTATTCCCATTCCTCGCATACCTTGATTGAACCCTGGACCTCCCATGGCACCCATCATAGGATTCATACCTCCAATAGCACCCATCATGCCTGGATTCATGCCACCACCGGCCATTTGCATCATCCGTGTGTAGAGTGCCGCGAGCGCTTGAGGATCAAAAGGTGTCTGGCCTGTGCCTGTTCCAGCGGCATTCCCACTCATACCAAATTGGTTGCCTTGCTGACCATTAAAGCGAGTCTGACCGCCTTGGAAGTTTCCGGTGCTCTGCCCTTGCTGGCCGGCCTCTTCACCATTCATTTGATTGTCACGTTGATACCGCGGTTGGGCAAGTTTGACATCAATCTTAAGAATAGGTAAGCTAGCCGCGTAGGAGACGAATTGAGTGAACTGACCAATTTACCATCGATCTCGAGGTTACCGAAACCCAGGAATGGTGTAACATCTGTGTTCTCAAATGAAACAAAGCCAAACCCTTTGCTTCTGCCGGTCTCACGGTCCAGCATGACTGTTGAATCAATAACTTTGCCGAACTGGGAGAAAAACTCGCGCATCGATTCTGAAGTCACAGTGGGGGCAAGACCTCCAATGAAAAGTTTAGTGGCACGCTGATGTTCTTGTCGGGGAATAGCTCGTTTAGGGTCAATCTCAAGACACTAGGTCAGTCCATATATTGACGAATATGGAAGTATACACACTATCTTTCCATCAAGTATGTGCTCGCGCACCATGACAGCATTAACACTGGCTGGATCCTCGAAAGTCAGGAAGGCGAAGCACCGGGAACGACCGGCAGCGTCTCTCATGATAGTGCATGCATCTACTTTGCCGTACTGAGAAAAGTAATCCCTGAGATCGTCTGGAAGATTATGATCAAAATGTATTCGACGATAAGTAGATTGACACATATACCATCCTTTGTCTCCCAATGGAGGCCTCCAATAAACATCTTCCTACAGTTGCGAAATCGAGTTGAGAAGACAAAAATGATGTGTTGACAAGAGATTGGAACATATAGAAGAAGCAAAAAATTGCTATTAGCATCTGTAGGCTAAAAACAAACAGGTTATGACAAGGAGAGAGGTGAAAGACTCTACTGTGGTGTTTGTGGATAGCCTAGCTTATCGGATATCGGAGGAATAGCCTAGCCTAGCCTGGATGTAACAGAGGCAGCAGATATGCTAGAGCTAGCTTAGACGAGCAACCGACTACACGAGTCATCTACCGATGAATGTCATGCTGAGCCCGAAATGTGCCAAGTGCCCAATGGCAGCCATCCTAAAATGTATGCGGCCGGCGCCAATTTAGTTGTAGGTAGGAAAGCTGGCACTTACCCTTCATCTTTCATTTCCGATGGACGCACAGAGCGTTCTGTAGCAGAGATACTCTGATTATGTGAGTTTTGTGGATCCCAGTAGTCTTGGGACTGTGGCTGCTCATAGGTAGGTATCTGCTGAGGGGCTTGCTGAGTATATGTCGAAGTTACAGATTTATTCATAGTTGCCGGAGATGCTGGGCTTGTATACGTCGGAATTTGTGACTTGACTGGTTCTTGAATGATTTTCTGGGGTGGTGAAGATGGAGCCTTGTCTGTGGCTTTCGAGGCGGTTGTTTCGGCTGGAGTTGGCTCCTGAGGCGCCTCTGTCTCTTCTTGGAACTCCTCATTCAGTTCGACCTCGTCGTTGCCGTAGAGATCTAGCAAAAACGTCAAGAATATACCAAGTATGTGCAACACAGCATGTACCTCCGTACAAATCAGCATCAAGGTCAGACATGGTGGTCAGAGCGAGAAAAGTTCCAACGTGACTCAAAGCTATGTAAGATCACGCGCTTGTCACCCGTCACGGATTTGTCTTGCTAAAAATGAGGAATTGGAGCACAAAATACCTTGGATCGATGCTTATTAGACCCCGGCAGAAAAGACTACTCAATTAATTCCACCTAAATTGCCTCTAAACCTGATTTAAATTTTGCTCCGCTAACATCGTTTCTCTTGCCAAGATGTCCAGTACAAACCTCACTATTGGGATCCTTGGTGCGTGTGGGCTATGCTCCATGCAAAAAGCAACTAATAAGATAGTTAGCTCTTCAAGGTGCTTTTATGGAGCATCAAGTAGCCCTGAAGGAGCTCCCGATTCAGACGAAGATAGATGTGGTTCTCGTTCGCACACCTCAAGACCTGGCGAAGTGCCAGGCCCTCATAATCCCCGGAGGAGGTATGTTCCTAGTCTATGTACCAGATCTCTCCTGACGAGTCAGAATCTACGACGATTGCACTTCTCGCGCGACTAACTGGGCTATTGGAGCCTCTGCGGAATTTCGTGAAAGTTAAGCCTGTCTGGGGAACATGTGCCGGAGCGATTCTTCTGGCAAAGGCCGTAATAAGTGCAAAGAGAGGAGGACAGGAACTATTAGGCGGAATGTCCATCACAATCGCACGGAATGGTTGGGGATCCCAAGTGAGTGCCGATGTTTAATTTTGACCTCCAGCAATTCTCACCATTGGCGCGTTCTCAGGTCGAGTCGTTCGAGGCTGACCTCGAAGTTACCGGACTCAGAGAATCTGAGCGTCCATTCACGGGTATCTTCATTCGAGCGCCTGTTCGTCACTCCCCAGATTGTTGACTCTATTGTATACTAACACCTGGACAGGTTGTGCTTACCTTGGAACCATCGCCCGAAGATCCACCAATCCAGGTCGTTTCTTGCCTTTCCCCACATCTCCTCCCCGAATCTCTTACATCTTCAAACTCGACCAACGAACCCAAGACTTTTGTTGCCCTTCGCCAAGGTCGCCACTTCCTGACGACCTTCCACCCTGAACTCACACGAGACAATCGTTTCCACGAGTATTTTGTCAAGGAATGTGTCCTTCCATCAATACCCTGAGATCCTAATGTAGCAGTCACATGAACCACGCACGGCCTGGTGATTTGTATATTATATTATATGTCAATTGCTTGGAGAACGTGCGAGGATTCCTGACCCCTAAATAGATTTAATACACGCCCCTTTGTCCTTGACTCTCGCCATGTCCGACCGTCCATTGCTAGAAGCCGAAGTTGAAGCATGAATATACAGTCAGAACTCGAACATGTAATATCTAGGTCACGCAAAGCACATTCACAAGTAGTTATTCTGGATTGTGGGGAACATGGTTTCTCCGAACAGGTCCTGGCACTAACCACGGCTCAGCTCAATAGAATATCCACCAATATCGAGATCTGACCCGGTAGGAACACCATGGATCGCCAGTCTCTGGTTAGCCTGGCATTCTGGAAGCCGTTCATGCGGCAGGAGAGAAGCCTGGATACCATCTTCATGCTTGAGAGACAGACATCGGTTTATGACAGGCAGTCGGGAGTGCACCAGAGGTCGCAAGTAAATGCTCTTGGAAAGAGGTTGAGCGACGAGAGTAGATGAAGCCTCTGTCGAGTCTTTGTCTGGAGAGGGCGTTTTTGGTGTTGAAGTGCTCCTCGTAAACGATGGTTTGTATCTATATTTCATCTCATTCATTGAAAGCTGAAAAATTGTTTCCAGTAATCATCTATGTCAATGGGATCATCCTCCGCAGGCGTCGTCAACGTCCCGGTATGAGATATGAGAACTGTCTACATGCTATAGGCTCCATTACCTTCAAATTTCCTTTGGTAATCATGCTCAGCCTCATTGGGCCCTCGTCGTCTGTCCGTCCGTCCGTCCGTCAAGGCAGCGAAGGTATCGATTTCCGGCTGAACGGCGTTACAATCAGTGCAGACAGTTCCACTTTCTGCTCCTATGCTGCACTGAACAATATCACCTAGTATGCTTCTGTCACTGGCACTTGCATCTGAGTTGGGCTAGGCTTCCCAAGTCTAGTTTAGGTAGGTTCTTGTCCATACACTGTGTTGACTCGATCACTATCCGTTCTTTCACTGGTGCATCTCCAACGTAACCAGTTCAAAGTCCAAAGTGAGCATTCTTGCGAGGCTCGAAATGGACGCTGCTATATAAACAAGAACCTGCATGATCCATTTCAGAACCTTCTCCCCTCAACGCCAGTCTTTGTTAGGATGCACTTTTCTTTCTTATCTACTCTCATCCTCAAGACAATCTTTACTTCTGGAGTCACAGTCGGACCAAGGGGCACTCTCACACTCTCAAATGTGGACATTTCACCTGACGGTCACCTGCGCACGTCAGGAAAACAGTTTTTTCTCTCCTCTCCATGCTGATACCACTTTTCCAGGGCATCACTTGTCAATGGGGTGCACCCTGGACCGGTAATTACAACGAGTAAGGTAATATCAGCTTGGCTTTTGGTATGGTTTTTTAATACTCGTTGAAACTCAAATTTCAGGGTGAGTTGCTTGAGATGAATGTCGCAAATCAATTGTCAAATGAGGGCATGATTGTTGGGACGTCTATTGTAAGTGCAATCCCCCCCTTTTTTTTCAGGGATCGAAGAGGTTTCTCAGTGTGGTTCATAGCACTGGCATGGTTTATTTCAACATCGCACCAGTTTTATGGATGGCACGGAGGGTGTCACCCAGTGTCCCATTGCGCCCGGATACTCATTTGTGTATAAGTTCGGCACCGAGCAAGCTGGAACGTTCTGGTACCACTCTCATTTCGGTGAGCTTCTTTTTAGTCTCTCCTTTTCTTGCTGGACTATACCTTAGGCGAGCAATATTGTGACGGCATTCGTGGAGGGTTGGTTGTCTATGATCCAGAAGACCCTAACCGATGTGAATACGATAGTAAGTTCAAGCCCTTTTGCATTGATATTCGAACTATCTGACTTGGTTTTGCAGTTGATAGTGGTATGTGCCAAACCCAAAGATCCATTGCACCTAACGTTTGCGTAAAGTCCATCATTTCCCTAAGCGAATGGTGCGAACCTTTATTCCGGGGCCGGCCAGTTTCTGACACGCTGCAATTTTATAAGGTATCACGTCTACGCTGTTAATATTCAGGGTATTGCATACGTCAACAGCACTCTGATCAATGGCGTGGGGCGGTACGTCGGTGGTCCGAAAGTCGACTTGGCTGTTATCAGTGTGGAGAAGGGAAAGCGTTATCGCTTGCGTTTCATTTCAATGTCTTGTGAACCCAACTTTGTCTTCTCTATTGACAACCACGACCTCACCGTCATCGAGGTCAAGGGTACCCCAATCAAGTCATATACTGTAAACACGATTCAAATCTATGCCGGTATGTGGATTGTACTGTAGGTTTGAAGTGCTCTTCTGATTCCTATGACACTAGGTCAGCGTTACTCGCTCGTATTGAACGCCAGCCAACCTGTTGACAGCTACTGGATTTGTGCCCTTCCTAACTCGGGTTGGAATGGTTTGGCACATGGCTTCGACGGTGGCGTTAACCCCGCCATCCTCCGGTATTATGGTGCCCAGACCGCAGAACCAACCACTAGTCAGCAAACTGACAAAATCATGCTCCAGGAAACGGCTTTGGCACCATTGATCTCTACTCCTGTCCCAGGCGAACCACATGTCAAAGGCGGCTACGACAACATGTTTTTTAATTTCACTTTTAACCGGAAAACCAGATATTTCGAAGTCAATGGTCACTCTTTCATGGCCACTGGTGTTCCCGCTCCCGTGCTGTTGCAGATCTTGGAAGGTTCTCGACCACCCCATGAGCTTCTCCCGAAGGAAAATATCTTCTATGTTGAACGGAACAAAACTGTTGAAGTGAATTTCCCTGCACTGCCTCTTGGTGGGCCTCATCCCTTCCACTTACACGGTGTACGTTTTGCCATTGATTTCCAACTATCGATCTCAATCTTTTCGTAAGCACGCTTTCTGGGTTGTCAAGCGTGCTAATATGGAATACAACTTCACGAGCCCCATCATCAGAGACACTGTCAACGGAGGTAATACTCTAGGCGACTCTGTTTCGATTCGTTTCAGGACCGACAATCCTGGACCGTGGATCTTGCACTGGTACGTTTCTGGTATTGTTTTTTTTGCTTTATTGTTCAGTTTGCCTTCCAGTCACATTGACTTCCACCTCAAAGAGTAAGCACAGATTGAACTATTCGATTCATGCTTTTGATCCGACACTAAGAGGGCTTGCCCTTGTCTTCGCTGAAGCTCCTGAAGCTATCGGCGGACAAGCATTATTCAGAGGTTTCCAATCCTGACTACGCTGTGAACGAGTTCATGTATCGAAGACAGTAATAAATGTATTAGCATGTGAATTGGATCATCAGATAGCGTGGGCTGTCGCTCAATGGATGAGCTGGATAGGGCTTTCCTGCTAATATTTATGGATAACTGGCCTGAGCTATTTCCAGGCAAGTTTTCTGTTCATAGCATGTTGAGCTCCTCGACCATCACTCGTCCTTTCACCTCAGTCTTTCCAAGTCAAAAACTCGACCTTCTACCAGGCTTGTGATTGTCTCTTAGATTGTGTACGCATAACATTACCTCTCGCACAAACTGCTTCGTGTGAGAAAGTGCTTGCAAACTGCATATCTCTCAACGTTAATATTGTGAAGCGTGGTAAAAGGGCACATGAAGTCATTCTTAAATCAGTTTCAACTTGAACTCTCACGTCTCCTCTGGACCTCACGATAACACCATGGGCACCAGCAATACACTCTCAACCGTATTCTTCTCACTCATTGCGGTGGTTTTCCTCTTGAGTTCTGTCGTGGAGGCACGACAAATGAGGAAAAGCGAATTGCGGGCACGGCAGTTGGAAGCTGCCAAGAGATGGAGTGGACCTCTTGTAGAAAGGGCCAAGTCCTCGGGTGGTGTCCAGAATATTACTTTTTCCAACCCCAAAGCATCCCGTATGTCGAAATGGTCGAGGAAGTACTTACTCTGACTGATTAAAATTCAAAAGAGTTCTTTGTTGACGGCACATCCATACCTGAGGTTGATTTTGATGCAGGCCCGAGCTGGGCCGGCCTTTTGCCCATAAGCGGCAACTCAAATGAGACTCGAAAGGTATGTCATTTATCAAGTGTCATTTATCAAGTGTTCGGAAATCCTGATTCTACATCACCATAGCTTTTCTTTTGGTTTTTCCCGCCTGGGCCTGCAGGAAGCCTCGATGACTTGATTTTCTGGACTAATGGCGGACCCGGATGCTCATCACTCGAGGGTCTGTTGCAGGAGAATGGTGTAAGTTTGGGCCACCTGGCTTGATAACAACATCTGACATTGTCGTAGCCATTTTCGTGGAGCTGGGGTCAGGCGAAGCCTACCCAAAATGAATTCAGCTGGACAAATCTATCGAGTGTACTTTGGGTGGAACAACCTGTCGGTACTGGCTTTTCACAAGGAGTGCCCAATATCCGAGTGAGAATTTTTGGGGATAAAGCCCTGATGGTCGTCCCTGACCCAGCGCTCTTTGGTTTCTGGATAGAACGAAGACGATCTCGCCGAACAACTCGTCGGGTTTCTTCAACAATTCTTAGAAGTTTTTTCGGAGTTGAAGAACAAGAAATTTTATGTCTCTGGTGAAAGTGTATGTTGTACCTTTGTTCCGTGCAGATCAAGACTAACTCAATCTCATCAAGTATGCAGGAACATATGTTCCATGTGAAAGTTCACTCAGGATCATTCGATAATGTTTTTTCATGTTCGTCCATAGATATCGCCAACTTCATTCACGAAAACCCCGGTTCACTTGATTTGGATTTGCAGGGTATCTGGATTTCTGATCGTATGTTTCGTCCTTTCTGCACTGCAGTTCCTGGTCTTGATCCATCGCAGCTTCGCTGTCATGGGACGTTGTACAGGAACAGATTCCTGCTGTCGATTTTGTGCATAAATACGAAAATGTCTTCGCCCTCAAGTCAGTGTTTATTTTCCCTCCGTCTTGTCCGTCGTGTTTATCTGTCATCCTTAGTAAAACTGTGATGGACGAGCTTGATGCCATTGCTGAAAACTGCAATTATGCAGGGTACTTTGAACAACATGTCACATATCCACCCAAGGGTCTTCTCCCACTTCCAGGAAAATCGATTTTTGCTGACCGAGGTTGCGACGTCTGGGACATGATTTTTGACGCTGCGATTACAGTCAATCCCGCATTTGATATATATAGGATTTTCGATACTTACCCAATTCTCTGGGATGTTCTCGGCTTCCCGTAAGTGGTCTGATATACCTTTTGTGGA
>Ga0157367_1001274_pt1 | contig 11159 bp, 9 predicted proteins | sample AttbisABBM2_FD_113142 | JGI IMG/M metagenome (GOLD analysis project Ga0157367, IMG submission 113142) | Fungus gardens microbial communities from leaf cutter ant in Botucatu, State of São Paulo, Brazil - Atta bisphaerica ABBM2 | ecosystem: Host-associated > Fungi > Mycelium > Unclassified ...
CACGCGCGCGATCGCGCGAAAGCGGATTTGACCCGCAAGCTGAAATTCCTCGACTTCGCGAAATCGCACTACATTTCGGCCGCGAAGAAGACGGGCATCGGCGCGCTGATGCGCTCGGTCGACGATGCGTACGCGGCGGCCATGGCGAAACTGCCGACGCCGAAGCTCACGCGCGCGCTGATCGAGGCCGTCGAGTTCCAGCAGCCGCGCCGTCGCGGTCCGGTGCGTCCGAAGCTGCGCTACGCGCACCAGGGCGGACAGAATCCGCCGCTGATCGTGATCCACGGCAACGCGCTCGACGCGGTGACCGAAACGTACAAGCGCTACCTCGAAAACCGATTCCGCGAAACTTTCTCCCTGACCGGGACTCCATTGCGCATAGAGTTCCGTTCGTCGAACAATCCGTACGCGGACAAGGGCTGAACATGCCTGCCACGCACGTCCCGCAAGGGATAGGCCGCATGGCCTGCTGCCGGGCGGGGCAGGCAAAATCAGCTATAGTGTAGCGATTGGCGCCGGATCTCTTTTTCTTCGGCGCCAAATTCAGATCAACCTGCAAAAAAAGATGGAGTACGCCATGAGCAACAAAGGGCAATTGTTACAAGACCCGTTTTTGAACGCACTGCGCAAGGAGCACGTTCCGGTTTCGATTTATCTCGTGAACGGCATCAAGCTCCAAGGGAACATCGAATCGTTCGACCAGTACGTCGTGTTGCTCCGTAATACGGTGACCCAGATGGTCTACAAGCACGCCATCTCGACGGTCGTGCCGGCGCGCCCGGTGAATTTCCACCCGGACGCGGAAGCCACCACGTCCTAACCTATCGCAGCGGCCGGCATCCGGTCGCCGCGAGCGACCGATGCCAGCCGCCTTATCTTGACACCCGATAATTTGATCAACGCAGCGCTCGTCGGCATCGATTTCGGCAAGACCGATTTCGAAGCCAGTCTCGAAGAACTCAGTCTTCTCGCATCCAGCGCGGGTGCACATCCCGCCGTCACGCTGACCGGCCGCCGGTCCAGCCCCGATGCCGCGATGTTCGTCGGCAGCGGAAAAGCCGAAGAATTGCGGCTGGCCTGCGAAGCCAACGACGTCGAAATCGTCATCTTCAATCACGCGCTCGCACCGGCCCAGCAACGTAATCTGGAACGTGCGCTTAACAGGCGCGTCGTCGACCGCACCAGCCTCATCCTCGACATCTTCGCGCAGCGCGCACGCAGTCACGAAGGCAAGCTGCAGGTCGAACTCGCGCAACTGCAATACCTGTCGACCCGGCTGATCCGCGCGTGGACCCACCTCGAGCGGCAAAAGGGCGGTATCGGCCTGCGCGGCCCCGGCGAAACCCAGCTCGAAACCGACCGCCGGCTGATCGGCGAGCGCATCAAGATGCTGAAGTCCCGCCTCGATCGGCTGCGCCGACAGCACAGCACGCAGCGCCGCCAGCGGGCCCGCAGCGGCACGATGTCGGTGTCGCTCGTCGGCTATACGAACGCGGGCAAGTCGACGCTGTTCAATGCGCTGACGAAAGCGCAGGCATACGCGGCCGACCAGCTGTTCGCGACGCTCGACACGACGTCGCGGCGCGTGTATCTCGGCGACGACGTGGGCCAGATCGTGGTGTCGGACACCGTCGGCTTCATTCGCGAACTGCCGCACCAGCTGGTCGCGGCGTTCCGCGCGACGCTCGAGGAAACGATCCACGCTGACTTGCTGCTGCATGTGGTCGACGCGTCGAGCGCGGTGCGGCTCGAGCAGATCGAGCAGGTCAACGGTGTGCTGCACGAGATCGGCGCCGACACGATCCGGCAAGTGCTGGTGTTCAACAAGATCGACGCCGTGCCCGAACTGGCGGCCCGGGGCGACGCGGTCGAGCGGGACGAGTATGGTAATATTTCGCGCGTCTTTTTGAGCGCGCGCACCGGTCAGGGTCTGGACGCGCTGCGCGCCGCCATCGCCGAAATCGCCTCCGCGGAACATCTTGCCGGCGCGATGCCGTTCGACGGCGCGCCCGCAGAATCACACGAAGACCACACGCTTTCCGAACACGGGCGCTAGCCGGTCCCGGCCGGTTTGCCGGCGTCTAATCTGGTGAACAAACTCTGGTGAACGAATACAACGAGCGGAGTACCTGGCGGCGGATGCGCGCCTTGCTGTCGATCAACGATCCTCGCTGGGGACGTAGCGAAGGCAATGGCGAGACGAAGCCCCGCGCGAACGAATCGAAGCGCCCGCCGGGCGGCGACGGCGAAGGCCCGCCGGATCTCGACGAGATGTGGCGCAACTTCAACCGGCGCCTGGGCGGCCTGTTCGGCGGCAAGGGCGGCAACGGTTTCCGTCCGGACAACGGCCGCGCCGCGCGAGTCGGCGTCGGCATCGTGATCGGCGTGCTCGTCGCGGTCTACGCCGGCAGCGGCCTCTTTGTCGTGCCGGAAGGCCAGACGGGCGTCGTGTTGCAGATGGGCCGGCTGGCCGGCACGGTCGGCCAGGGCGTGCACTGGCGCGCACCGTATCCGTTCGCGTCGCACGAGATCGTCGATACGTCGCAGAGCCGCTCGATCGAGATCGGCCGCAGCAATGTCGTGCGTCTCGCGAACGTGAAGGAAGCGTCGATGCTGACGCGCGACGCGGACATCGTCGATGTGCGTTTCAGCGTGCAATACCGGGTCCGTTCGGCGACCGACTACCTGTTTCGCAGCGCCGACCCCGATCGCAGCGTGACGCAGGCCGCGCAGGCCGCAGTGCGGGCGATCGTCGGCACCCGCAGTGCTGCGGACGTGCTCAGTCAGGACCGCGATGCGCTGCGCCAGCAATTGACCGAAGCGATCCGGCGCGATCTCGACCGCTATCAGACCGGCCTCGAAGTCACGTCCGTGACGATGCAGAGCGTCGCGGCGCCCGAGCAGACGCAAGCCGCCTACGGCGAAGTGGCGAAGGCGCGCGACGAGCGCGAGGCGGCGAAGCGCACCGCGCAAGTCTATGCGAACGACCTGCTGCCGAAGGCGCAGGGTGATGCCGCGAAGCTGATCGACGAGGCGAAGGCATATTCGGAGCGCGTCGTCACGCAGGCCGAAGGCGACGCCGAGCGTTTCAAGCAGGTCTATGCGCAATATTCGAAGGCGCCTGCCGTGATCCGAGAACGCATGTACCTGGAGACCATGCAGGAAATCTATTCGAACTCGACGAAGATCTTCGTCGGCAACAAGGGCGGCAACAATGTGCTGTACCTGCCGCTCGACAAGCTGGTCGAGCAGGGCCGGCACGGTGCGGCGAGTGCAGCGGCGCCGGCCGGCGCTTCGGCGGCCGATGGCACGTCCGCGTCCGCATCCGCGCCGGCCGCCGCCGCCATGCCACCGGCCAGCGCGGCCGCTGCCGCGTCGGCAGCCGGCGGCGACACGCTGCGATCGCGCGAAGGGTTCCGCAGCCGGTCGCGTGAAGACGATCTGAAGTAAGGGGAGCGCGAGTCATGAACCGAATCATTGCGCTCGTCGTCGCAATCGTGATCGCCGCCTTTGCGGCATCGTCCACCGTCCTGACCGTCGGCCCGCGCTATGCGGCCGTGTTGTCGGGCCGCTCGGGCGCGGAGCCGACGCTGGCCGGCCCCGGCGTCCATTTCAAGCTGCCGCCGCCGCTGCAGACGGCGACGCTGATCGACACTCGCCTGCAGTCGCTCGAGTCGGCGGATCCGCTGCAGCTTGCCACCGCGGACAAGCACGACCTGCTCGTCAGCTATGCGGTGAAGTACCGCATCGCCGATCCGATGAAGTATTTCGCCGTGACCGGCGGCGAGGCGGCCGCGGCTGCCGATCGCCTCGGCGCCGCGCTGAAGGGCGCGCTCGGCGACGCAATCGGCAAGCGCGCGCTCGACGACGCGATCGGCGGGCAGCGCGCGATCGCAGATGCCGTCCGCGGTGTGCTGCAGACGGCTGCGTCCGGCTTCGGCGTCGACGTGGTCGACGTCCAGCTCACGCGGGTCGACCTGCCGGCTGCGCAGGCCGATGCGGCCTACCAGCGGATGATCACGGCGCTGCGCGACCAGGCCGCCCGGGTGCGTGCCGAAGGCGCGGCGGACGTCGAGCAGATCAAGGCCGACGCCGAGCGCGAGCAGCAGGCCGTGCTCGCGAATGCGTACAAGTCGGCGCAGACGATCAAGGGCGAGGGCGATGCGAAGGCCGCCACGATCGCCGCCGACGCGTTCGGCCGCGATCCGCAGTTCTACCAGTTCTACGCGAGCCTGCAGGCCTATCGCAACACGTTCAAGCGCAACGACATCATCGTCGTCGACCCCGACAGCGAGTTCTTCCGCTTCATGCGCAGCCCGACGGGCGGTGCCGCCGCACCGGCGGCGCCTGCCCCCCGCAAACACTGACCTTGGGGCGCCGCGACGCGCGGCGCCGTCGATCGCATGGACCTGGCTGGCTCGTTGTTGCTTGCAGTTGCGCTGATGCTGATTATCGAGGGCGCGTTCCCCTTCGTGTTTCCGTCCGCATGGCGCGACACGTTTCGTAGAATAGCGGAGCGGCCGCCGCATCATATCCGGATCGGCGGGCTGATCGTCATGGCGCTCGGGCTCACGCTGCTGCTGCTCGCCACCTGATCCGGACGGCGCACCGGCCCGTCCGTCCCCGATCCGATTTCGATTCACAACGCGGTGCGCAGAGTTGCGCGCCCAGTTTCCTGTCGTAGGACCGTACCGATGTCGACCTGGTTACTTCCCGAGAATATCGCCGACGTATTGCCGTCGGAAGCGCGCAAGATCGAGGAGCTGCGCCGCAGGCTGCTCGACCGCTTCCGTTCGTACGGCTACGAGATGGTGATGCCGCCGCTGCTCGAATATCTCGAGTCGCTGCTGACGAGCGGCGGCAACGACCTGCGCCTGCGCACCTTCAAGCTGGTCGACCAGCTGTCGGGGCGCACGCTCGGCCTGCGCGCGGACATCACGCCGCAGGTCGCGCGCATCGACGCGCACCTGCTGAACCGCCAGGGCGTGACCCGCCTGTGCTATGCGGGCAACGTGCTGCATACGCGTCCGCGCGGCCTGCACGCGACGCGCGAGCAGATCCAGATCGGCGCCGAAATCTACGGCCATGCGGGGCTCGAGGCCGACCTCGAGGTCCAGCAGCTGATGCTCGACGCATTGCGCCTGACCGGCCTGTCGCGCATCCGTCTCGACCTGTGTCACGCCGGCGTGCTTGGGGCGCTGTTCGCGCGCGACGCGCAGGCGGCCGAGCGCGGCGAAGCGCTGTACGACGCGCTGGCGGGCAAGGACGTGCCGCTGCTGAACGAGCTGACCGACGACCTGGGCGCCGATACGCGCGCTGCGCTGCGTGCGCTGCCGCACTTGTACGGCGACGCGAGCGTGCTCGACGAAGCGCGCGCGAAGCTGCCGGCGCTGCCGGAAATCACGCGGGCGCTCGACGATCTCGCGCAGCTCGCGGCGCAGGTGCGGGATGCCGAGGTGGCGATCGACCTCGCCGACCTGCGCGGCTATGCGTATCACAGCGGCGCGATGTTCTCGGCGTACGTCGACGGCGTGCCGAACGCGGTCGCCCGCGGCGGCCGGTACGACCATGTCGGCCAGGCCTACGGTCGCGCGCGTCCGGCGACCGGCTTCTCGCTCGACCTGCGCGAAATCGCGCGCATTTCGCCGGTCGAGGCGCGCGGCGCCGCGATCCTCGCGCCGTGGGCGCAGGACGACGCGCTGCGCGCGGCCGTGGCGGCGCTGCGCGATGCGGGCGAGGTCGTGATCCAGGCGTTGCCGGGGCACGACCACGTGCTCGACGAATTCGCATGCGACCGTTCGCTCGTCGAGCGCAACGGCGCGTGGGTGGTCGAACCCCGTTAAAAAGGCGTTCGCGGGCCGCGTTCTGGCGTGCCATATCGTTGAAGCGAAACGGAAAAATTCGGAATCGCCCGCGAACATAGGTAGAATACGTTTTTAACCAGCTAACGAATCAACATGTCTGCCAGCGCAGTGAATGTGACTCCCGGGCGCAACGTCGTCGTCGTGGGGACTCAATGGGGTGATGAAGGCAAAGGCAAGATCGTCGACTGGCTGACGGACCACGCTCAGGGCGTCGTGCGTTTCCAGGGCGGCCACAACGCCGGCCACACCCTCATCATCGGCGGCAAGAAAACCATCTTGCGCCTCATCCCGTCGGGCATCATGCGTGAAGGCGTCGCCTGCTACATCGGCAACGGCGTCGTCCTGTCCCCCGAGGCGCTGTTCAAGGAAATCGGCGAGCTCGAAGAGGCCGGCCTGAACGTCCGCGACCGACTGTTCATTTCCGAAGCGACCACGCTGATCCTGCCGTATCACATCGCGATCGACCAGGCGCGCGAAGCGCGCAAGGGCGCGGGCAAGATCGGCACGACCGGCCGCGGCATCGGCCCGGCGTACGAAGACAAGGTTGGCCGCCGCGCGCTGCGCGTGCAGGACCTGTTCGACGCGAAGACCTTCGCCGATCGCCTGCGCGAGAATCTCGATTTCCACAACTTCGTGCTGACCCAGTACCTGGGCGGCGCGGCAGTCGACTTCCAGGCCACGCTCGACACGATGCTCGGCTATGCGGATCGCCTGAAGCCGATGGTGGCCGACGTGTCGCGCCGCCTGTACGACGCGAACAACGCCGGCCAGAACCTGCTGTTCGAAGGCGCGCAAGGCACGCTGCTCGACATCGACCACGGCACCTACCCGTTCGTCACGTCGAGCAACTGCGTCGCCGGCGCGGCGGCGGCAGGCGCGGGCGTCGGTCCGCAGAAGCTGAACTACATCCTCGGCATCACCAAGGCCTATTGCACGCGCGTCGGTTCGGGCCCGTTCCCGAGCGAGCTGTACGACGCCGACAATCCGAAGCGCCAGGAGCAGGTCGGTATCGAGCTCGCGAACGTCGGCAAGGAATTCGGTTCGGTCACGGGCCGTCCGCGCCGCACCGGCTGGCTCGACGCGGCCGCGCTGCGCCGCTCGATCCAGATCAACGGCGTGTCGGGCCTGTGCATGACCAAGCTCGACGTGCTCGACGGCCTCGACGAGGTCAAGCTGTGCGTCGGCTACAAGATCGACGGCAAGGATGCGGACATCCTGCCGCGCGGCGCGGCCGACGTGGCGCGCTGCGAGCCCGTGTACGAGACGTTCGTCGGCTGGAAGGAAAGCACCGTCGGCATCAATTCGTGGGATGCGCTGCCGGCGAACGCCCGTGCGTACCTGACCCGTGTCCAGGAAGTGGCCGGCGTGCCGATCGACATGGTGTCGACCGGCCCGGACCGCGACGAGACGATCCTGCTCCGCCATCCGTTCAAGGTGTAACACTCGATGACGAAGCTGAATACGACGTCGCTCGTGATGTCCGATCCGCGCAACGACGACAAGAACCTCTGGGTGGGTTGGGACGAGTATCACCGCCTGATCGAGTTGCTTGCGCTGCAGGTGCATGCATCCGGCTGGAAGTTCGACCAGATCCTGTGCCTCGCGCGCGGCGGCCTGCGGGTCGGCGACCAACTGTCGCGCATCTACGATGTGCCGCTCGCGATCCTCGCGACCAGCTCGTATCGGGAAGCGGCCGGCCGCGAGCAGGGCGATCTCGACATCGCGCAGTACATCACGATGACGCGCGGCAATCTCGAGGGCAACGTGCTGCTGGTCGACGACCTGGTCGATTCGGGCGTCACGCTCGCGCGCGTGCAGGAGCACCTGAAGGAGCGCTATCCGTCGGTCACGGCGGTGCGCTCGGCCGTGCTCTGGTACAAGGGCTGCTCGAAGGTGAAGCCCGATTACCACGTGCAGTTCCTGCCGATGAACCCCTGGATCCATCAGCCGTTCGAGGAGTGGGACACGGTTCGTCCGCACAATCTCGAGGCGTGGATCAAGCGCGGCGACGCGCAGCGTAATGGCGCGGGCGCGTAAGCGCTTGCCCGTCTCGCCAGGTCTCGCGAACGGCGCCGCTTGCGGCGCCGTTTTCATTGGTGCGGCGCGATCCGGGTAGGCAGGCGTGGCTGCCGCGGCTATGATGGCAGCCCTGCCACAGCTCGCGCGGCGCTGCACGGGCGGCGCGGAGGACGTGGCTTCGCGGCAACAGGACAAGGCGGCATCCGGTGCACGCGCGGGTAGAATAGCGCTCGTTTTGTCCGACTCTGGACCCGATTATTACGCTTCATATGAACGACACGACCCACGCGACCGACGCGATCCACGCGCCACACTCGCCGACGCAGCAACATTCGCTCCAGGCGCTTGCAATTGCCGCCATCGGCGTGGTGTTCGGCGACATCGGCACGAGTCCGCTGTATTCGCTCAAGGAGGCGTTCAGCCCCGCGCACGGCATTCCGCTCACCGAAGGCTCGATCCTCGGCGTGATCTCGCTGCTGTTCTGGGCAATCATGCTCGTGGTCGGCGTCAAGTACCTGCTGTTCGTGATGCGCGCCGACAACAACGGCGAGGGCGGCGTGCTGGCGCTGATGGCGCTGTCGCTGCGGCCGCTCGATCCGAAGACCCGCGTCACGGGCGCGCTGATGGCGCTCGGGATCTTCGGCGCGTGCATGTTCTACGGCGACGCAGTGATCACACCGGCGATCTCGGTGATGTCGGCGGTCGAAGGCCTCGAGATCGCGACCCCGCATCTGTCCCATCTCGTGCTGCCGATCACGATCGTGATCCTGATCGCGCTGTTCTGGATCCAGCGTCACGGCACCGCGACGGTCGGCAAGCTGTTCGGCCCGATCATGGTGGTGTGGTTCGTCGTCATCGCGGCGCTCGGCGTGTACCACATCGTGCGCGCGCCCGGCATCATCGCGGCGATCAATCCGTACTACGCGGTGAGCTTCATGTCCGATCACGTGCTGCAGGCCTACGTGGTGCTCGGCTCGGTCGTGCTGGTGCTGACCGGCGCGGAGGCGCTCTATGCCGACATGGGGCACTTCGGCGCGCGTCCGATCCGCCTTGCCGCGTATGGGCTCGTGATGCCGTCGCTCGTGCTCAACTATTTCGGGCAGGGCGCGCTGCTGATCCAGAACCCGAAGGCGATCGAGAACCCGTTCTTCCTGCTGGCGCCGGACTGGGGGCTGCTGCCGCTCGTCGTGCTGTCGACGGTGGCGACCGTGATTGCGTCGCAGGCGGTGATTTCCGGCGCGTATTCGCTGACCGCGCAGGCGATCCAGCTCGGCTACGTGCCGCGCATGAAGGTGCTGCACACGTCCGAACTGGCGATCGGCCAGATCTACGTGCCGGTCGTGAACTGGCTGCTGCTGTTCGTGATCCTGTGCATCGTGGTCGGCTTCAAGAGCTCGGACAACCTCGCCGCGGCGTACGGCATCGCGGTGACGGCGACGATGGTGATCACGACCATCCTCGCGTGCGTCGTGATGGTCAAGGTGTGGAACTGGAACAGGCTGCTGGTCGGTGCGATCATCGCCGTGTTCATGGCGATCGATCTCGGCTTCTTCGGCGCGAACCTGCTGAAGGTCGCGCAGGGCGGCTGGCTGCCGCTCGGCATCGGCGCGCTGCTGTTCTTCCTGCTGATGACGTGGTTCAAGGGCCGGCACATCGTCAAGGAGCGCACGGCTGCCGACGGCATCCCGCTCGAGCCGTTCCTGCAAGGGCTGCTCGCGCACCCGCCGCACCGCGTGTCGGGCACCGCGATCTACCTGACCGGCAACGACAAGCTCGTGCCCGTCAGCCTGCTGCACAACCTGAAGCACAACAAGGTGCTGCACGAGCGGACGCTGTTCCTCACGTTCGTCACGCGCGACATTCCGTACGTGCGCGACGACAAGCGCCTGAGCGCGCGCGATGCGGGCGGCGGCCTGTATATCGTGAAGGCGGAATACGGCTTCAACGAAACGCCGGACGTGAAGGCGGTGCTCGAGGAGTTCGGCCGGACGCACGACATGACGTTCGAGCTGATGGATACGTCGTTCTTCCTCGCGCGCGAGACGGTCGTGCCGACCCAGTTGCCCGGCATGTCGATCTGGCGCGAGCGCGTGTTCGCATGGATGCACCAGAACGCCGCGAAGCCGACCGACTTCTTCTCGATCCCGGCGAACCGGGTGGTCGAGCTCGGTACGAAGATCGAGATCTGACGGCCCGGCGGGGCGGCTGAGCGCCGCCCGCTGCCAGGACGAAAAAAAAGCCCGCCGTCAGGCGGGCTTTTCATTTGGCGTGCGCGATGCTCAGCGCTTGAGTTTCGCGAACGCCGCGGCCATCGCGCCGGCCGGTTCCGGCTCGCGCGAGCGGGGCGCCCGCGCCTGGCCGCCGCGGCCCGCACTGCCGCGATCCTGCTGACCGCCGCGTGCCGGCGCGCCCGGGGTCGCATCGTCGTCGAGGCGCATCGTCAGCGAAATGCGCTGGCGCTTCACGTCGACGTCGAGCACCTTGACCTTGACCACCTGGCCGGCCTTCACGACTTCGTGCGGATCCTTGATGAACTTCGTCGACATCGCGGACACATGGACGAGGCCATCCTGGTGCACGCCGACGTCGACGAACGCGCCGAACGCGGCGACGTTGGTCACGACGCCCTCGAGGACCATGCCCGGGACCAGATCCGACACCTTCTCGACGCCTTCGCGGAACGTCGCGGTCTTGAATTCCGGACGCGGGTCGCGGCCCGGCTTTTCCAGTTCGGACAGGATGTCGCGCACGGTCGGCAGGCCGAAACGTTCGTCGACGAACTCGGCGGGCGACAGGCCGGAGAGCGCGTCGCGGTTGCCGAGCACGTCGTCGATGCGCTTGCTGATCTTCGCGAGGATCCGCTCGACGACCGGATATGCTTCAGGGTGCACCGACGAGCGGTCGAGCGGGTTCTCGCCGCCGTTGATGCGCAGGAAGCCGGCGGCCTGCTCGAAGGTCTTGTCGCCGAGGCGCGGCACCTTGCGCAGTTGCTCGCGCGACGGGAACGGGCCGTTCGCGTCGCGATAGTCGACGATGTTGCGCGCGAGCGTCGCGTTCAGGCCCGACACGCGCGCGAGCAGCGCAGCCGAGGCGGTATTCGCGTCGACGCCGACCGCGTTCACGCAATCCTCGACGACCGCGTCGAGCGAGCGCGCGAGTTCGCGCTGGTTCACGTCGTGCTGGTACTGGCCGACGCCGATCGCCTTCGGCTCGATCTTCACGAGCTCGGCGAGCGGATCCTGCAGGCGGCGCGCGATCGACACGGCGCCGCGCAGC
>Ga0157367_1001277_pt1 | contig 11127 bp, 16 predicted proteins | sample AttbisABBM2_FD_113142 | JGI IMG/M metagenome (GOLD analysis project Ga0157367, IMG submission 113142) | Fungus gardens microbial communities from leaf cutter ant in Botucatu, State of São Paulo, Brazil - Atta bisphaerica ABBM2 | ecosystem: Host-associated > Fungi > Mycelium > Unclassified ...
ATTAACAAAATCCGATGAGTTGTATGTTTATTGTCCGTAATGTATAGTATACAATGTAATGTGCTCCTGATATCTGGGTCCTCAGGTTACTTCTCTTAATCCTTTTTCCTTCTTCAATTATAGTCAAGGGTACTGATGCGGAAGGTTCTGGAATGAAGAAAGCCAAACATTTTCTCTCTTTATTTCTGGCGTGATCCTCGTCTTCAAGGCATTTAGCCTCCCTCGGATCTATTCTTTGAAAAACATAACTGCTCTTGCGAGGAGACGCGGAAATCTGCGTCCCATATACGAACTGTCATCATCATAACTGAAGATGCTTTCATTTTTCTAATGATGAAATAGAAGACCAAGGGCGCCAGTGTCGATGGACAGTTGACCAGTCCTCTTTGATCAACACTCATCGATGAAATTGATCCATCCCAACGCACATACACGCGCCTGGCTCTACCTGGGTGTTGACAACTACTATCACAGGAGGTGATTGATTGAGGGGACGGCTTTGGAGACTCAGGTTCTCATTCTGTGGTGTTCAAGTGTGTTCAAAGTGCCGTTTAACAGGTGTCATAAACGCTTGATATTGTATCACTGCAGCTTGTCCCAGCTTCCATGAGACCTCTGCGCATCCATAGTTTTGTTGAAACTCTCGTTGAAGAGAATGGTCGAGACTATAATAGACTAGACTACCGGAGCAGATTGCAGGGGGCAGCAAGTAGGTACTCATCTGAGTAGATGGCTATTGTGAACCACTGAGTTGTCATAGCGAAAACAATTAGGTCATACTCATCGTCATCTACTGCTTTGTAATGGATCTATCCTTGTGCAGCGCTAGCATCAACAAATGTTTACTTCAACAATTTGCTTAGTCTCAAGTCCCATTTGTCTCCCTATGGCGTCCACTCGCAATTCCATTCGTCAACTACTCAAACCTCTTCACCGAGCCAGACCACGGACACCATTCTGGAATATATCAACACACCGTTTTCCGACACTGAGGCTGTACAAAAGTCTTCTCAAACATGCACCGACCGATGCCGTTCGTCGTTGCTTCTCCATGAGCCTTTTCATCTTTGCTGAATTACAGTTTTGAAAGACCAGATTCTGTTTCGCATGCGACTACTATGGAGAGAGGACCGTTTCTTAACAGGCGTCGAACACACACGACGTGCTCTTCGCCAGGGTTACAAGGTCTACTGTCTCGTTTATTCTTATTCTTGCTTCATCTCACGCTCTCCTTTCAGTATCTTGAGACTTTTCAACGTGCCAATGCAGGAAATACACACCTACAAAATGTTCTCCTGCGGTACTCTCGTTTGATTGATGTCCGTTGCGAAAAGGAATACTGGAAATACCTCCTGGCCAAAGATCTTGTCTGACCCTTCCTGTATTCATTTCTTCAGTGGCCACTGACCAACCTTGGTGTCAGGTTTGGCGTGCAAAGATGCGTTACCGTCCAATACTGACTGGTGCCTCGTTCTCCCCATCCATCTACCACAAGCCACTTCCTCGCATGATCCATCAACCTGTGAAGCTATCGAAGATGATACGCTACCGGATCGAGTCTCATGCTCGGCGAAACGACAGGCACCAGATGTATCTCAGGACCATTGCCGACATTCGATGTGATTGTAACATAGAGGCTGAGGCTATCAAATCCCTCCCACCATCTAAATGTGGGGAGACTATCTTTGCTGGATACTATGATGAATGGAGTATGTTCTTTGTTATGAGCCATCGTCTTTTCATTGACGTACTCGCGAATCAGCGAAACCATATAAAGAGCAACTGACGCTGATCTCCCAGGCCTATGAACGCGGGACCAGACGCGCCAAGACACCCTTTTCCCAGGCTCTGCTTGATCAAATGAAAGAAGCTCGCAGAGAGCGCATCCGAAACAAGACCAAGGAACGAGCTCGAGAAATCCGTGGCGAAATGACTCGTTCGCTTTGTAGACGGTTACGGAAGGGCCCTCCGGCTCATGTCCTCAGTCGAATGTCGCCAGAGCAGCGGCGCTTGGATCAGTTCGCGAGACACCCAAGTGAAGTGGGTTACACTGCACTAGCCAAACAGAGGCTGGGACGAGGACTCGTAAATCCGGATGCTTGGGTTGTGGAAGAAAGTCGAGGAAAGGAAGCTGAGCTAGATTCGATTGCTGCAGTTATCCGTTGTCAGAATGAGTCAAAGCGAGCATTGGCAATGATGTCTATTCACCTGACGAAGGACGACGAAATGTAGATCACTTATTCGGTATCTCATGTTTGTCGATAAATCATAATTCAATTCAATAACTGATCACGTGCTGACTGGGGTGGTCCCCGGCAGATTTCATAGTGGTGTGTGAGAGTGTGCTCCACACCATGGCTCTTGTGCTTCCCCCCGTCTTTTTGGACGCCGCTGATAACGGCCAACCAGAGCCCCGTTTTCAAATCATGGTTATCATTCTGGTCATTTCTCTCTTGGGTGAGCAGGCTTCAATCACAGACAATACCATTACCAACCTTTTCATTTACAGCCGTCTCTTTTCCTGGCATATCTGCGTCGATTCCTTTTCTCAGAATCCCACATGTTGTCTTCTTCATAGGCAAGCATTTTGGCACGGGCAAGTTATCTTTGTCTTTTGTTCTTTTCACAGCAGTCTGACTGAGATGTACCAGGAGTTATCTTGGCCACTGCCTTTATTCACCTCCTTCAGGACTCTTTTGAAGACCTGAAAAAGCCGCAGGTCGGAGAACATTTCCACCATATTGGAAAGCACACGGGTCTCATCATGTTCGTTGATTGATGTCACTTGTTGCCACCTGGCTCATTGCTCTGCAGCCTTGCATCACTGCTGTCGATATTTCTCATTGAGTGTGCGTACTCATTTTCACCATCCCTGTAGACATCTCTGACCTTGAGACTCCAGATCTGTCTACATCTTATGTCAAATATCTCCAAGAAGAATCATCATTACCACCCACTCCAATTCCTCCATCGACTCAAAGATCGCCGCGTTCTACGCTCAAATATTTTTCCTCGGTGCCCACGCTTGCCGTTCCTGGAACATGTCAACCCCCCAATTCTACTTCGCAACAAGCGTGCATTCCTCACGTGCAACCATACAGAGCCGACGAGACAACACCTCTTTTGCAACCACTTCGCACGCAGTCAATTCACCATCTCAACTCACCACATACACCAATCAATCGTCATCCGCACCATGCTCTGTTGCCTGTAATCGATTCTACGAGCATGGTCCCCATAGAGGTTCTGACCAACTCACCTCGGATCATAACGATGCGTGGATGTGCATGCGTTGTTGGCCATGGATGTGCTTGCTCGGACTCTGCGGCTAGTATACATTCTCATACACCCCTATATAAGGATGCGACCTCCAGGGTCCCATCAAGATCAAGTAGCCTCATTGAAGGAGAAGGGTTGAGAATAAGAAACTCCCGAAAAGAAGATAAAATTCAGGAGGAGAAACCCACGATTGGAAGGAGACGGCAGGTGGTCGGGCTACTTATCCTTCAGTTAGGCATCATGATTCACTCTATTGTGATTGGATTGACACTAGCCATCACGACCGGTGCCGATTTTAGTGAGTCTATTTTGTCTGTTGATATCTACTGATGCTCAAAATTTCTCAGCGTCGTTGACAACGGCTGTTGTATTTCATCAACTCTTCGAAGGCTTATCGCTTGGCATCCGTATAGCCGCGCTTCCTCCTCCCCCTCCATTGGACAGTAAATCAGATGAAGAATCTGAGACCGAAAATACCAGTAAGCTCGAAGCGCATGGCTGCTATAGGTTCGTCAAGAATGTGAAAAGGACGATTGGTGGGAAGCGGGGTGAAGGATGGTTGAAATGTTCACTGGCGGTTTTGTTCGCCATTACGACACCCACTGGGCTGGGTTTAGGAATGATTGCATTCAAAGTCCGAAAGCAAAAACAGGGTATTGAACTAGGTAAGTCAAATGAATGATCCGTCGTCATATCAAGGATCTTGATGCCATCTTTTTCTTGGATACTTAGCTCGGATGTACCTTATTCAAGGACTCATGTCCGCAGTCTCAGCTGGAATGCTCATATACGTTTCTACTGTAGAGATGATAGCAGGGGATTTTGTATTTGGTGATGTCGAAGGGTATAGTCATCATGGCCATGGCCACTTGCATGACGTCCTTTCTGCGGAGGATGAGGAGCGTGCTTCTCCCAATCGGACGAAATCTCCTCGCCGTATGAGTACCGGTCAACATCCAGCTGGAGAGGCCAACAGTACAGGAACTGCCGAACTGGACGATGAACATTCTCAATATCATTACCATCATCGTCATCATGGGAAGATTGGGAAGAAGATACTTGCAGTCTTGAGTCTTTTGGCAGGGGTTGGTGGTATGGTCCTGGTTGGTCTGAAAGAATGATTTCCGTCGACTTTCATATCATCGTCTTTTAATGTGTAATAGTTCAATTCCTTGTAGTGCATAGCATAGATGTTGAATTTTATTTTGTTGTCAGTCTGAGTCGTTCATCTTGACAATGCAGAGTCCACATCCTGACCCTGTACGATTGCTGCTGTTGTGTGGGAACTTGCTGTGTTTGAACTAGTGTCAATGATGCTTTTCTCGACGTTGGCGTTCCCAGCCTAGAGCAAAAGTCTTTTGTTGACTATGCCAGCCTCCCGTCGTTTCAATGGCCTTTTGCGCGTCGCTGCGCTTCTTGGCCTAAGTTTTCTCGTCCGCTTCATCTTCTTCTCTTCCTCAGCTCCCACCAGATCTAGCCAGTCCCACCAGATCAAGGAACATAACTTCATTGAACGTGCTACACGCCCGGACAAGTCTCTCAATGTACAAAAGCATTCGTTTCTACAGGCTCGCCTTGGGAGAGACGAGCGAGAAGATATCTTTAATGGCCTTGTTTATGAAGGAATACTGGATTATTGGACGAGGCTACAATTACCCTTGTACGTGGCAAACGGGATTTTCTGGCTGCTCAGCTAATCCAGGTACATCAGTATCACGAACAAGGATACAGGGTCCAGAGATGCCCAACATGTGTTCAGTGCCATTGACGAGCTATTATCCCTAAACGGCTGGGTGGCGGCACTATGCCCAACTCTGGCACGTCCATTTGGTCAAAATCAGTTGGCTTATGAAGACCTCATTGGCGAGGACCATTTATATTACATCGCCATCGCCATCCACTCTGCCGACCATTTCCTCGTCGATCAGCTAGCCGTCATTGTACAGATGGCCCGACGCCTAGGCAGTTTCAATATTTTCGTGTCTATGCTCGACTACGACTCTACCGACGCTACGGAAACTCTTGTCGATCTTTGTGAGGCTGTCCTCACTCTCCTGAACGTCCCATTTCGCATCCGGCGTGTACCTGGCATGACAGCAGATCCCACTGCGGCATACTATCCGCTCGAAGAGGCTTATATGAGAAACCTTGTACTGGAACCATTGCACGAACTGAAGCAACGGAGGGGCATCACCTTCTCGAGAGTTGTGTGGCTCAAAGGATTTACTTGTCCAAATGATATATTGGAGACCATCAAAATTAGTTTTGCCAATCAAGCGGCTATGGTGTGTGGAATGGACTGGGCGGAAAACAATGGCTATTTTATTTTCTCCGATAGGTACATCCATTGATATCGGCTTTCATTTATTCATACTCACTTTTCTCTCTCTACTAATAGATGGCGGACACGGGACATTGACGGTGACCAGTTCCGCCAGTCTCGCTCGTCGTCAAAAGGAGATGCGGTGCCGCCAAGAGATAAACAAGGCATTCTGCGCTACAATCAGCATCTTCCTTTCCAAGTATTTTGCTGTGAGTCAGGGACCCACGTTGTTGATCCAACCAAGTCCTATTATCAGGGCATCTCATATCGTGCCGGGACCGAATTCCAGAACCTCAGCACAGCTGATAACCTTCCAACAAGAGATGAGGATGCACCATGTCTTGACAGTAGTCAGACGTGGTTCTGCAGGGACCTCTGGGTGCGAACGGCTCTTGACGCTATGGAAGCAGATGACAGAGCAAATGGGGCCACAACCGGAAGGCGTAGGAAAAGAGATGTACTAGCCCAGCCTGCCGACCATCGAATTCCAGAACTGGCCCAGATCAAGCACCGCGACGAGATTCAAGTAGTGAATGTCGGAGCAGAGGCAGATCTGGAGGAAGTCAATGACGGAGGATTAGCGGACCGGAAAAAGGACGACCCGGATGCAAATGCTGGATCGGATTATGATGCCATGCCGCAAGAGGAAGGAGGGGTAGATCTTCCGCCTCTTGGAGACTTGAAGATCATTATACCTAATTCTGTGTTCAGGCCCGCAAGGATACTGATCAATCCTCGGTGTCTCACCACGTATGCAGGTGTAGCGCATACCCAGCTTGCGAGAGACTTGTTTGAAAGAGAGGAAGGGGTCAAGACATTACTTGCAGGGAAGTATGTGCTGGACGACTGGGAAGGTGCTCCCGATAGCTTTGTCTGTCAAGAACAAAAGTGGGCTTTCTTCATTGTTTCATAGTCGACTGCTTTCTGAACCGCGCATGACACTAGGCAGACAGGGGGGCGGAAGGCACCAAAGACCCAGCGACGACTCAAGTTTCTAATACATGAAGAACTCACCAATCAACAGGGGCAGTCCTAGTATTGGGCAGTACGCACATGTTTCCCTTCCCTTACCTCTTCATTTTACTTGATGGATTCACTATGCGCTCGGCCAAGCACTTCGGTTATCGTTGAGCCATTTTGTATTTTGTCGTCATCTTGCGTACTAGTACTGCGCCCTATGACGGGCACGTAGCAAGTATACGTATTGGCGATAGCTCATGTTTTGGCCTCGGAATGTATCTCTCGTCCTGTGTATACTCGTTGTCGCACCAAGGGTGTTCATACAGCAATTGGCAGTGTTAACTTACATGGATGATAAACCACACTGAGTAGTATGGAGAACCAGTGAGAATGTTCGACGTCATGAAGTTCACGCATCGCATCACATAGATAATGCCAAACGTGTATTATCATCATCATCCTAGGGCGAGGACACCGTTGGCCGCGCCTTACCACCAAGTTGTAGATTTTTGAAGAGTGCAGCGAGATCCGTGATTGAGTATAAGCATAAGTTGATGATGCAACAAAATCAATGGGACCACAAACGTGGGAACTCTGTGAGTGTAATATATTACACTTCTGCAGTATTACACTTTTGCTTTTGTCCAACAAGACTGACTAGTCAGTTCACAATGGCGACGATGTCAGATTCTATGCCAATTGAGACGTCCCATGAGGACATGATTGTATGTCGTTTCATACTTCGTGTTTGTCCTCAGTGCTCATTCGACGCATAGCATGATGCACAGCTCGATTACTACGGAAAGCGTCTTGCAACCTGTTCTTCTGATCGAACTGTGAAAGTTTTTGACGTCAGTAATGGCGAGATTCAGCACTCTTCGGCTGGTCAGACGCTAAAGGGGTCAGTATTTAGTAGCAGCCTCTTTGCTCCCTTCACATCTTTTTTTTCACAGACATACAGGCCCCGTCTGGCAGGTTGCCTGGATCCATCCAAAATTTGGTCAAGTCTTGGCTTCTTGTTCTTATGACGGCAAAGTCTTAATCTGGAAAGAACGAGTTCCTCAAAGCGGATGGATCAAGATAGGCGAGCACAGTCTACATACTGCCTCAGGTGTGTGATTCTTATATATACGTATGATGATTACTTTTACTTATGGTATGTAATAGTCAACTCTGTCTCTTGGGCACCTCATGAGTTGGGCCCCATCCTCGCTTGTGCTTCCTCGGATGGAAAACTCTCCGTGTTGACCTTCAAAAGTGAGTTCTTCCCTCAGTCCCGGTCGGGGAACACGTCATTGATACATTACATTGTACACACCATGTAGGTGATGGTCAGTGGGATGCGGATATCTTCAACGGCCATGCTATCGGATGCAACGCTGTCTCCTGGTCCCCTCCTGTGCTTCCTGGCTCTCTCATTACACCTCAACAAGCACCTGCTACACTGGGTCAGCCTCCGTCAGCGCTGACGCCTTCTGTCATACGTTTTGCTAGTGCAGGTTGCGATAATCTTGTGAAGATTTGGGGATATCGTGCAGAATCTCAGTCGTGGGTCGAAGAAGAAGTGCTCGAAGGTCACACAGATTGGGTTCGAGACGTAGCTTGGGCCCCAAACATTGGCCTCCCTCGTTCCTATATTGCCACTGCTTCCCAAGACAAATCTGTACTGATTTGGACGAAGGATTCCCCCACTTCTCCCTGGGTGAAGACTGCCCTTGATCCTTCCTCAAACCTTGCCTCAGCAAGTGGCGCTCCTCCACCAGCTGGAAAATTTCCTGACACTGTCTGGCGTGTTTCGTGGAGTCTGTCCGGTAATCTTCTCTCTGTAAGCTGTGGGGATGGTAAAGTCACTCTGTGGAAAGAGAATCTCAAAGGACAGTGGGAGTGTGTGTCTGAAGTGAATAGTTGAGCGCGTAGTTTCGATCTTCTTCCCAACTTCCTCAATAGCATGTTTTCTGAAGTCTGTTCGATGAAGCACGCGCCCAAAGGCTGGTCCCGAAATGTATGAGCTTTTTGCACAAGGCTTCAGCACGAAGTGTCACTCTGCTTCAACCGTTGAGCATATAAATCGTTGTTATCAACTGTCTAGGTCCACCTTTGGACTACAACACTGTTTGCTAATCCTGCATTTTCAATTGTCTCTGTATTGTCCTCCAAAACACGATTTGGGAACGTTGTTCCAATGGTATATGGCCTGGACGCATTCTCGAGGCGTGACCTGAACAGCAGTGATGAGTCCAATTCTGGATCAGTACATGGACACGCACGCATTGACAAAACTTCTGATATCGCCGATAGTATGTGTAAGATTCATTCGACATACGATACTGCAGACGCGGGGCGTGTCAGAAAACTAGTTTTTCGACTAGAAAGTGCTAAGTTCGCACCGAGTCCCATCAGCCAATCGCACTTGAATGCTCGTGGTCGGCTGAGATAAATCCACCGCCAACCGATTCGGTATGCCAGCTCCCTGGCTCGATGTCGGTGGTGGCGTGATGGTGGCAGCAGGCACTGGAAATGAACCGACCATGGAACTAGGACTGCTGCTTGACACAAGCTCGAGAACAGGAGCTCCGAGGCGCTGTCCAGATCCTCCGAACATTCGGACACCGGGAGGGGGGTCGTACAACTCTTGCTGCCGAGGATTAATGCGGAGCTCAACGGGCTGTCCAGGTCGGACATTAAGGAGGTGTATTGGGGCCGCGCTAATTCCAGTAAAGAAGCGAATCATGGTGAGAGCGAGGGCATACGAAACACGCACCCAGCATTGATACTCTCAAGTATCTGAACATTATTGGGGTCATCGTAACGCATAAGGTCTCCATCTTCAATCTGGAATCCATCTTTCCACAGCGTGATCGTTCGAGTCACCACTTCGTCTGTGCAGCAGTTGATTATGTATCTGTGGGGGGATAATATAAAGTCGGATGTATACCTTCCTCCACTTGCCCATCTGGATCGGGGATGAAAGTCGAGTCCATCTCATCGCTTCCAAGGGTATGTCCCCCGCCGGAAAACACACGAAATCCTCCCATAGACCGAGGCTCCGGTGCGACAGCACCACCCCTAGATCTAATTAGTCCCACTTGCGAGTTACCAGTGGATGCCACTGACTCTGCTGCACGTTGGAGAAGTTCTCTGACCAAATATCCACCCCTCGTCTGAGACTCACCATCTCGTTGACGATCTGGATTCTGTATGGAGATGCCGCTATGTGTGGTACATACGGGACTGAGCTGAGGGTTTAGGAGAGTAGATGTAAGTGATAACCTGCCTTCTTTCTCCCCCAGCGAACCAGCTTTCCCTCTTGTCATTTTCATCTCCAGATTCTTCATCGTGATCGTTGTCGTTGGACCAGTCGCCAATTCGTCCCAATCTTCGTGGCATGGTGGCTAGGTTGATCTTGATAGATGATATTTGCAAATACTTGCATACAAAAGAAATCAGTCTCCAAGATTCTTTTCCTGATTACTCTCTATGACTTATTCCATAGTCATCACAGTAGTCACGGGAAGGTTTGAGAAGCATTGGAAACTAGTTTCAGGCAATTCTTTGGTGGTGCAGAAGGAACTTAAGACCAAAGAGAAACTCAAAGTTGAGGCATCTGAAGATTTCAAATGAGACTAGTGCAGAAAAATAATGCACCCTGGAATAATGGATGGGAAAGGCAATAATTATAGCTATTGCCTCATGTTCTGCAGACATTCACCTTATGTATTATTGTACATGTTCAACATGTGTTAGGGTTCATTTCATCTTGTGCCTCATATTTACTGCACCATGTGCTTACTTCATGTATAATTCCTATAATGTGTGGTTTGCACTTGGAGCAAAAGTATACAGAAAGAGCATGGGAGAGCATAGATGAAACAGGTACAGATAATGATCTTGGCTTTAACTTATGTGTTATACCAACTACACATTATATAGTTATGACTTTTAGAGAGGAGAGAGATAGAAAAGCAAGTTGTTCAAGTTCAGATTACCAAGTCAATTCAATTATTGTATCTACTAGCCTTAGATACTAGTACTCATTTCAAAAACAATAATCAAGAAATGGCTACAGAAAAATATAACAAATATGAGTGAGTAGAAATCAAGTTGTCAATAATGTCCTACTCTTAAATAGACAGGCAGATAGAAAGAACAAATTAGAGGCTAGAGCAGTACTCAAGAATGTTTATAGATTATAAATAGAATACTTGGCTATCTGGTAATGGCAGAGTTTGTTCTTAATTGTTATAGACTGACTTCTAATACTTCTGAGACTTCCACTTCCTGACTTCTAGTTAGAACTCTAATCATACCTAGGTATACTTCTGTATCCATGCTTGTTTGTATATGGATCAGCCTCTCATATTTCATCTCCTGGCAACTCATCACCTAGACTCTTAGTCATCCTATATCCTAGAAGCCATCTCTATAATATTTCCTTAGTTATCCCCTACACTACTATTCTCTAGCCACAGTTCCAACTACAGTGTTACAATCCTAAGCTTGGCTCAGGTTGCAACTTAGGCAAAAACTTGGAGTAAGAGTAGAGAAGATGATCAATTGGTAAAGCA
>Ga0157367_1001278_pt1 | contig 11124 bp, 9 predicted proteins | sample AttbisABBM2_FD_113142 | JGI IMG/M metagenome (GOLD analysis project Ga0157367, IMG submission 113142) | Fungus gardens microbial communities from leaf cutter ant in Botucatu, State of São Paulo, Brazil - Atta bisphaerica ABBM2 | ecosystem: Host-associated > Fungi > Mycelium > Unclassified ...
GGATGCCAGAACACCATGCCCGGCGACTCTTCCTGCATGTGGAACAGGTCGAGCTGCTTGCCGAGCTTGCGGTGGTCGCGCTTTTCCGCTTCCTCGAGCATGTGCAGGTACTGGTCCTGGTCTTCCTTCTTCGTCCAGGCCGTGCCGTAGATGCGCTGCAGCTGCTCGTTCTTCGAGTCGCCGCGCCAGTACGCACCCGCGACCTTCATCAGCTTGAAGACCTTCAGCTTGCCCGTCGACGGCACGTGCGGGCCGCGGCACAGGTCCGTGAAGCCGCCGTGCGAGTACAGCTTGATCTCGTCGCTTTGCGGGATCGACTCGATGATCTCGGCCTTGTACTTCTCGCCGATGCTGCGGAAGTACCCGGCGGCCTCGTCGCGCGACACGACGCGGCGCGTCACCGGCTCGTCCTTCTTCGCGATCTCCTGCATGCGCTTTTCGATCTTCTCCAGATCTTCCGGCGTAAACGGACGGTGATACGAGAAGTCGTAGTAGAAGCCGTTGTCGATCACCGGCCCGATCGTCACCTGCGCGTCCGGATACAGTTCCTTGACCGCGTACGCAAGCAAGTGCGCCGTCGAATGACGGATGATGTCGAGGCCGTCGGCGTCCTTGTCGGTGATGATCGCGAGCGATGCGTCGCGGTCGATCACGGCGGACGTATCCACGAGCTCGCCGTCGAGCTTGCCGCCAAGCGCAGCCTTCGCGAGCCCGGGACCGATCGAGGCCGCCACTTCGGCGACTGTCACCGGATGCTCGTATTGTCGAACTGAGCCGTCGGGCAGGCGTATCGAAACCATAGCAATCTCCGTGATGCCGACAGTGGGCGGCAGACCAAGTACGCGATGAATGTCATCGCGCGAAAATTTCGCGACAAAAAAAATGCGGCCCCGCTTTCGAGGGGCCGCATTCGATACTTCACTCAGACTGAAAGGGCGAAAACGTTCCTCGACTAGCGTCGCTCCGAAAAGGTTTCGGTCAACGTTCGCGGTGTCATAACCGTATTCGCCTTGTTTGCGTTGAGTTATTTACTGCATCGAATACCCGAACGACGGGCATTCTCAATTCGTTGGTAGGCTCGATTGGACTCGAACCAACGACCCCCACCATGTCAAGGTGGTGCTCTAACCAGCTGAGCTACGAGCCTAAAGAAGTGAGATTATATGGAGCCGTTACAACCTTGGCAAGCGCTTTTATGCGTTTGCAGCAAAATTATTTCGACCCCGCCCTCGGCGTCACGCCTTCCGCCCGGCCCGAACCACGCCCTGCACTTCGCCCAGCAACGCGCACGCGCGCTGCACCTGCGCCGAATTCGACACCTCGACCGTGAACTGCATGAATGCCGCATTGCGACGACTCTGCGTCTTCACGCCGACGACGTTCATCTTCTCGCGCGCGAACACTTCCGAAATGTCGCGCAGCAGCCCCTGCCGGTCGGTCGCCTCGATCATCAGGTCGACCGGATACACCGATGCGCCGCGGCCGCCCAGCACGTCGGCCGACCAGGTGGTCTGCAATACGCGCTCGGGCGCGCGTTCCGCCATCCGGCGAAACGTCGGGCAATCACTGCGATGGATCGACATGCCCTTGCCGCGCGTGACGAACCCGCTTATCCCATCGGGCGGCGCGGGCCGGCAGCAGCGCGCGAGCTGCGTCAGCAACGCATCGACGCCGACCACCAGCACACCGGTCGACGCGCCGTGCGCGACGCTCGCGCCGCTGCTGCGCTTCTCGAAATCGGCCGGCGCCTCGGGCGCCGGCTCCGGCGGCGGCGCGTCGGACAGCGCCTGCTCGACGTTGCGCAGGCTGAACTCTTCCTTGCCGACGACCGAGAACAGATCCTCCGGCGACTTGAAGCCGAGCTTCGCGGCGAGATTATCGAGATTGACCGACGTCTTGCCTTCGCGCTGCAGCGTCTTTTCGACGAGCGCACGGCCGTGCGCGATGTTCTCTTCCTGCTCGATCGCGTTGAACCACGCCCGCACCTTCTGCCGCGCGCGCGAACTCTTCAGGTAGTTGAGCTGCGGATTCAGCCAGTCGCGCGACGGCCCGCCCTCCTTCACCGCGACGATTTCGACCGTCTGGCCGTTCGCGAGCGCCGTATTGAGCGGCACCATCGCGCCGTCGACGCGCGCGCCGCGGCAACGGTGGCCGAGCTCGCTGTGCAGGTGATACGCGAAATCCAGCGGCGTCGCGCCCTGCGGCAGCGCGATCACGCGCGCCTGCGGCGTCAGCACGTAGATGTGGTCGTCGTCGAGCGTGGTTTCGCGCAGCTGCGCCCATGCCTTGCCGCCCGACGTGCCGCTGTCCTCGACGTCGTCCTTCCACGCGAGCAGCTGGCGCAGCCAGGCGATCTTCTCGTCGTACTTGTCGCTGGCGGAGAACTGGCCGCCATAGCCGCGCGCGCCGGCCTCCTTGTAGCGCCAGTGCGCCGCGACGCCGTATTCCGCGAAGCCGTGCATCTCCTGCGTGCGGATCTGCACTTCGAACGCGCGCCCGTCGTCGCCGATCACGACCGTGTGCAGCGACTTGTAGCCGTTCGGCTTCGGACGCGAGATGTAGTCGTCGAACTCCTTCGGCACCGGCTGCCACAGGTGATGCACGATGCCGAGCACCGTATAGCAATCCTTGATGTCCGGCACGATCACGCGGAACGCGCGCACGTCGTAGAGCTCGGAGAAATCGAGTTCCTTGCCGCGCATCTTGCGCCAGATGCTGTAGATGTGCTTCGGCCGGCCGCTCACTTCCGCCTGGATGTGCGCGGCGGCCAGCTCGCGCTGCAGGCGCTCGATCGCCTCCGCGACGTACGCCTCGCGCTCGATGCGCTTCTCGTCGAGCAGCTTCGCGATCCGCTTGTACGTGACCGGATCCTCGAAGCGGAACGCCAGATCCTCGAGCTCCCACTTCAGTTGCCAGATACCGAGACGGTTCGCCAGCGGCGCATAGATTTCGAGCGTTTCGCGCGCGACGTCCGGCGGCGGATCGACCTTCGCCGCCGCGTAATAGCGCAGCGACTGCAGCCGCGACGCGAGCCGGATCAGCACCACGCGGATATCCTGCGCAAACGCGAGCAGCATCTTGCGCAGCGCCTCGATCTGCGCGCGGCGCTCGGCCGCCGCATCGCGCCCGGTCTCGGGCACCGCGTTCTGCGCGGCGCGCAGGCTCACCGTGCCGAGCCGCAGCAGCTTGCGCACGTCGGACACGAGGCGCGCGACCTCGTCGCCGAAGCGCCCGGCCAGTTCGCGCTCGGGATCGTTCAGGTGCGGCGTCAGCGCGAACAGCGCCGCCGCCTGCACGGCAGGCGGATCGACGTTCAGCTTGCGCATGATCGCCGCCGTGCCGGCCGCGTGATCGGCGAGCAGCTCGCCGGACGACAGACGCGCGTCGCCCGCGTGCTCGCGCACGAACGCGAGCACGTCGTCGAACGACGGCGCCGCGGCGGGGGAAACGGAAACGGGCTCGGTCATCGCTCGGCCTGACGGAATGCGGTCATCGTTCGGCGCCGCTCAGCTCCGCTGTGCGGCGACGACGACGATCTCGACGAGCAGCGCCGGATCCGCGAGCTTCGCCTCGACGGTGGCGCGCGGCGGCGTGTTGCCCTGTGCGACCCACGCATCCCACTCCGCGTTCATGCCCTCGAAGTTCGCCAGGTCCGAAATGTAGATCTGTACCGACAGCAGATGCGCCTTGTCGCTGTTCGCTTCGGCGAGCAGCCGGTCGATATGGCCCAGCACTTCGCGCGTCTGGCCCTTGATGTCCTGTGTGGTGTCTTCCGCGATCTGGCCGGCCAGATAAACGGTACCGTTGTGGATCGCGGTTTCGGAGAGACGCGCCCCGACGTGGTGACGAATGACTGCCATGGAATGTTCCGGTCGTGAATGAGTGAAGAACCGGGCGGCAACGCGGCCCGCGTGCCGCCGAACCGCATATTATGACGCGTTTATGCGCCGGTTTCGACGAAAAACCGGCGCGCGAGCGCAATCTGGTCCGCACCGATGAACGCCGGCGCGTGGCCGACACCTGGAATCTCGGCCTGCGTCACGTGCCGGCCGCGCCGCATCATCTCGGCCACCGTCTCGCGCGACAGCAGGTCGGACACCTCGCCGCGCACGACGAGCAGCGCCGCATCCGTCGTCTCGATCGCATGCCACAGCGCGGCCTCGCCGAGCGCGGCGAGCTCGGGCGTCGTCGCCTTGAACGGCTCGGCGATGCGCGGATCGTAGCGCATCGTCCAGCCGCCCTCGGGCAGCTCGCGCAGCAGCGGCCCGTTGATCTCTCGCCACTCGTCGCCGGTCAATGCGCCGAACGGCAGCGACAGCGACGTCAGATAGTCGATGCCCTCCTGCTCGGTCGCGAAGCGCGGCTGCACGCCGAGGTACTCGCCGATGCGCGTCAGCGAATCGGGCTCGATGCGCGGGCCGACGTCGTTGACGATCATCCGGCGCAGCGGCGAACCGGCCAGCCCCGCGAGCGCCAGGCCGATCAGGCCGCCCATCGACGTGCCGAACCAGTCGACCGACTCGACGTCGAGCCGCGCGATCAGCGTGACCATGTCGGCCACGTATTGCGGAATCGCATAGAGCCGCGGATCCGCGAGCCAGTCGGACTGGCCGCGTCCGACGATGTCGGGGCAAACGACGCGATACGTATCGGACAGCGCGGCGGCCAGCCGGTCGAAATCGCGCCCCGAGCGGGTCAGGCCATGCACGCAGACCAGCACGCGCGGATTGGCGGGATCGCCCCATTCGGTATAGGCGACGTGGTGAAGGCCGCCGGCATGCGCGCACTGCACGCGCCGCTGGCGAAAAGCCGGGGAGTTCACGGAGGGAGTCGGCATCGGAGGCATCCTGTCGAACGGTGCGGCGCGGCGCGATGACATGCGTGGGCCCCGCCCGCGAGGGCGGGGATGCAGCCGATTGTAAGCCCGTTCCGGATCACCGCGCGTCGCGGCACCCAGCCGCCTGCCGCGCGCGATCTACGCCGATCGCGCGTGCCGTCCCGTGCCAGCGTGCTTGCCATGGCCGGGCGGGCCCCGGCTACTTCTGCACGACCGCGCCGATGCTCGCGCCGACCACGCACAGCGTGCCGGCGATCTGCAGCGCGCTCATCGGCTGCGCCAGCACCACGAAACCGATCGCCGCCGCGATCGCGGGCTCGGCGCTCATCAGGATGCCGAATGCCGACGCGCTCATCCGCCGCAGCGCGATCAGCTCGAGCACGTACGGGAACAGCGGAACCAGCACCGCCAGATACGCGGCATCGACCAGCTGCCCGGCCGGCAGATGGCCGCCGCTTTGCGCGAGCCCGAACGGCGTCGTCACGAGCGCGGCCACGATCAGCGACGTGGAGAGCCCCTGCAATCCGTCGAACAGCGTGCCGACGCGCTTCATCAGCAGGATGTACGCGGCCCAGCCGAGCGCCGAGCCGATCGGAAAGATCAGCGCGGCCGGCGACGCGACCCACATGCCGTCCTGTCGCGCCAGCAGCAGCACGCCCGCGAGCGCAAGCACCGGCCACGCCAGCATCGCCGGCTTGCGCACGCCGAACGTGGCGACCGCCAGCGGCCCGACGAAGTTGATCGCAACCGCGAGCCCGAGCGGCACGCGACGCACCGCCGCGAAAAAGCACAGCGTCATCGCGGCCATCGCGCTGCCGAGTGCGACCGCGGCAATCCAGCGCTGCCGGGAATACGTCCGGAGCGGAGGCCGCACGACGATCGCGAGCGCGAGCGCGGCGAAGCAGAGCCGCAGCCACGTCGTGCTGACCGTGCCGTACTCGATCGTCGCCGGCCGCGATAGCGCGGCGCCGAGCTGCACGCTGCACATCGACGCAACGGCGAGCAGCGGCGCGACCGCACCCGCGAACGACGCGGACGCGCGCTCGGCGCCACCCGGTCTTGCACTACTCGACTCTTCGCTCATTCAGCCGCTCCAGATCCGTGACACAGCGATGCTAACCGCGGTCGCACACCTGGTATAAGCTGCTTATTCTTATGCCTGCATCAGGAAAATTGATGATCCGCGATCTCGACAGCACGCTGCTGCGCACGTTCGTCACGGTGGTCGAAACCGGCAGCGTAAGCGACGCGGCAACGGCGCTGCATCGCACGCAGGCCGCCGTCAGCATGGCGCTGCGCCGGCTCGAGGAAGAAGTCGGCCAGCGCCTGCTCGAACGCTCGCCGCGCGGCGTGAAGCTGACGGCGGCGGGCAGCGTGCTGCTGCCCTACGCGCACAAGCTGCTCGACCTCGGGCTCGTCGCGCGCGCCGCGCTCAACGCGGGCGACATCTCGGGCACGGTTCGGCTCGGCATTCTCGAAGATATCGCCGTGGGCCATCTGCCGCATGCGTTGCGGCAGTTCGCGGCGTCGTTTCCGAACGTCGCGCTCGAGATCGTCGTCGATGCGAGCCCCGCGCTATCGCGGCGACTCGCGACCGACGCGCTCGACTTCGCGATCGGCGACCCCGCGCTGATCCGCGCCGAGCCGCTCGCCACGTGGCGGCATCCGCTTCGCTGGGCCGCCGCGCGCACGCAGCGCACGCTCCCGCACGGCGAGCCGCTGCCGATCGTGGCGTTCGGCGGCACGTGCCCGTGGCAGGAAAGACTGTTCGCGACGCTGCGTGAAGCGGGCCTCGCATGGCGCGTCGTCTGCACGAGCACGAGCCTGTCCGCGATCCAGTCGGCGGTCGAGGCAGGCCTCGGCATCGCGGTGCTGCTCGACTGGAACGTGCGCCGCGACACGATGCGCGTGCTCGATCCGCAAGCCGCCGGGCTCCCCGAGCCGCCCGCCGCGGATTTCGGCCTGTTCAGCCACGCGGACGCGAGCGATCGCACGTCGGCGGCAGCGACCCTGCAGCACTTCCTGTTTCATGCGCTGCAGCTCGGCGCGCCTGACGACGGCGCGCCGGCCACCATCGAGCGCAGCGTCGAATCGTTGCGGGTCGCCGTCTGACGCAAACGGCACGGCGGCGGGCGCGACAACAGGCATCCCGCGATTCGTTCGTTGCGTGCGCATCGAATTGCGGCGCGCACGCGACGCGCGTCAGTCCCCCCAGCACCACGCGGCCTGCAGCCGCTCCCGCACGAAGTCGATGAACGTGCGGACGCGCAGCGCAAGGTGCCGGCCGCCCGGATACACCGCGTGTAGCGGCGCCGCCGGCGCCGCATACCCCGGCAGGATGCGCACGAGCCGCCCGGCATCGAGGTCGGGGCCGACGTCCCAGATCGACTTCAGCGCGATGCCGGCGCCTTCCAGCGCAAGCATGCGCGCGGCGCCGCCGTCGTTCGTCAGCAGCGCCGCGCTCACTTCGATCCCGATCGCGCCGTCGGCGCCGTCGAACCGCCACTCGGCCCGTGCCTGCTCGCCCAGCACGATGCAGCGATGCCCGCGCAGTTCGCCCGGATGCGCGGGCGCGCCATGCCCGGCGACATACGCAGGGGACGCGCACAGCACGCGCCGGTTCGGCGCAAGCTCGCGCGCGATCATCGACGAATCGGCCAGGCTGCCGATCCGCACGGCGACATCGATCTCGTGCGCGAGCAGATCGACGATCGTATCGGTGAGCAACAGTTGCACCGTCACCTGCGGATGCCGCCGCTGGAACTCGGCGACGAGCGGCGCAATCCGCAGGCGGCCGAGCTCGCCCGGCGCGGTCACGCGCAGCACGCCGCTCACGGTGCCGCGGCGGTCCTGCATCAGCGCTTCGGCCTGGTCGATTTCGGCGAGGATGCGCAGCACCTGCGCGTGGAACAGCGCGCCTTCGTCGGTCAGCGTCTGCTGCCGTGTCGTGCGGTGCAGCAGGCGCACGCCGAGCTGCGATTCGAGTTGCGCGAGCCGCTTGCTGACCACCGACAGCGACAGGTCCAGCTCCCGCGCCGCCGCCGACAGGCTGCCCGCCGACACGATGCGCGCAAAGGTGTCCAGTGAAGGCAGGTCGTCGATCAGCATCGCCGGCTCCTCCTTCCGCATTTCTTTCCAAATTTCGAAGAATGCATTCGCGCTTGGCCCGTATTTACGTTGAAACCGGAAACTTACCATGCGTGTCATGCGTTGATCCAACGCGTCGTCACGAACTGGAGATTCCGATGCCCGCCCTTTTTTGCCCGGTCGGCCGCCTGGCCGCCCGCACGCTGACCGCCGCCGCGCTCGTCGCGGCAGCCTTGTCGCCCATGGCCGCGCAAGCGGCCGACCTCATCGCGCCGCGTGCGCTGACGGTCGCCGCCGGCCTGCCCGCCCCGCAGGCTCGCGCGCAAATCCTGGCCGCGCGCCGCTACGGCACGTTCTGGGACACCGGCGATGCGGCGCTCGCCCGCGACGCGCTCGCGCCCGACTTCACCGACCGCACGCTGCCCGCCGGCCGCGAACAGGGGCTGCCGGGCCCGCTCGCGGCGTCCCGGACGATGCGCGCGGCGGTTCCGGACCTGCATTGCGACATCGAGCAGATGATCGTCGCCGGCGATCGCGTCGTCGTTCACCTGCACTTTCGCGGGCATTTCACCGGAACGTTCAAAGGCACGGCCGGCCAGGGGCAAGCCGTCGATTTCATCGCGACCGACATCTACCGGATCTCGGACGGCCGTATCGCCGAGAACTGGCACATCGAGGACAACCTGACGCTGATGCGCCAGCTTGGCCTCGTCGGCTGAGGAGCACACCGCGATGACGAAACCCGCTCTCCCCGCCCGCCAGGCGCGCCGCACGTTCCTCGCGCAGACCGGCGCCGGCATGGGCCTGGCCGCCGGCCTTGCGCTCGGCGCCGCCACGACACCGGCCGGCGCCGCGACCGCCAGCGCGGCCGCCTCCGCCGCATCCGGCGCGGGCGTGTTCTGGCCCGACGGCATTCGCCTCGTGATTTCGATCTCGATGCAGTTCGAGGCCGGCGGCCAGCCGCCCAAAGGCGCGGACAGCCCGTTCCCGGCGGTCGCGTTCCCGCCGTCCGTGCCCGCCGATCTCGCGTCCGGCACCTGGTTCGCGTACGGATACCGCGAAGGCATCCCGCGCCTGCTCGACCTGTGGGACCGCCACGGCGTGAAGGTCACGTCGCACATGATCGGCGAAGCCGTGCGCCATCGCCCCGAGCTGGCGCGCGAGATCGTCGCGCGCGGCCACGAGGCATCGGCGCACGGGCCGAGCTGGCGCTCGCAGTTCGCGATGAGCCGCGACGACGAGCGGCGCTTCCTGCTCGACGCGCGCGACATGGTGGAAGCCGCGACCGGCCAGCGGCCGCTCGGCTACAACTGCAACTGGCTGCGGCGCGGCCCCAACACGCTGTCGCTGCTGCAGGAACTCGGCTACGTCTATCACATCGACGACGTCAGCCGCGACGAGCCGTTCATCGAGGCCGTCAACGGGCGCGACTTCGTGGTCGTGCCGTACACGCTGCGCAACAACGACATCCTGCTGATCGAGGGCCGCAACTATTCGCCGTCGATGTTCGTCGAGCAGATCAAGCTCGACTTCGACCAGCTGTACGCGGAAGCCGGGCAGCGGCGCCGGCTGATGTCGATCAGCGCGCACGACCGGATCAGCGGCACGCCGCAGATGGTGCGCGCATGGGACACGTTCCTGCAGTATGCGCGCTCGCATCCGGGCGTCGCGTTCATGCGCAAGGACGACATCGCCCGCTACGCGCTCGGCAATCCGTCGACGCTGCGCGAAACCGAAACGATCTGACCTCCCTTTCACCGTCTCCAACCGATCATCATGAATGACTCACTCAATGGCACGAAAGTGCTCGTCGTCGGCGGCAGTTCCGGTATCGGCGCCGCAGCCGCGCAGGCATTCGCGCAGCATGGCGCGAACGTGACGATCGCGTCGCGCGACCCGCGCAAGGCGGCCGCCGTCGCGGCGGAATCCGGCCACCCGGTGCGCTGCGAGACGCTCGACATCACCGACACGGCGGCCGTCGATGCGTTCTGCGCGCGCGCCGGCCGGTTCGACCATGTCGTGATCTCCGCCGCGCAGACGGCGTCCGGCCCCGTCAGGGCGCTCCCGCTCGACGCTGCGCAGGCCGCGATGGACAGCAAGTTCTGGGGCGCGTACCGGATCGCGCGTGCGATCGACATCGCGCCGGGCGGCTCGCTGACGTTCGTCTCGGGCTTCCTCAGCGTGAGGCCGAGCGCGTCGTCCGTGCTGCAGGGCGCGATCAACGCGGCGCTCGAGGCGCTCGCGCGCGGCCTCGCGCTCGAACTGGCGCCGGTGCGCGTGAACACCGTGTCGCCGGGGCTGGTCGCCACGCCGCTGTGGAACCGGCTTGCGCCCGACGCGCGCGACGCGCTGTTCGCCGGCGCCGCGCAGCGCCTGCCCGCGCGACGCGTCGGGCAGCCGGAAGACATCGCGAACGCGATCGTCTACCTGGCGTCGACGCCCTACGCCACCGGCTCGACCGTGCTGGTCGACGGCGGCGGCGCGATCGCGTGACCCGCGCCAGAATGACGAACGCCCCGCATTCCATCCGGAATGCGGGGCGCCGCAGGCTGCGCCAAATCGCGCGAGACGCTCAGGCGACCGCGCTCACGTCGAGCGGTGCGCCCGTCTTCGCCTGAATTTCGTCGACGCTCACGCCGTCGGCAAGTTCAAGCACCTTCAGCCCGGCAGGCGTCACTTCGATCACGCCGAGATCGGTGATGATCAGGTCGACCACGCCGACGCCCGTCAGCGGCAGGTTGCATTCGTCGAGGATCTTGTGCTGGTCGCCCTTCGCGACGTGCTCCATCAGCACGACGACGCGCTTCACGCCGGCGACGAGATCCATCGCGCCGCCCATGCCCTTGATCATCTTGCCGGGGATCATCCAGTTCGCGAGGTCGCCGTTCTTGCTGACCTGCATCGCACCGAGGATCGCGAGGTTGATGTGGCCGCCGCGGATCATCGCGAACGAATCGGCGGACGAGAAGATCGACGAACCCGGCAGCGTCGTGACGGTCTGCTTGCCGGCGTTGATCAGGTCGGCGTCGACCTCGTCCTCGGTCGGCGACGGGCCGATGCCGAGCAGGCCGTTCTCGGACTGCAGCCACACCTCGACGCCTTCCGGCACGTGGTTCGCGACGAGCGTCGGCAGGCCGATGCCGAGGTTCACGTAGAAGCCGTCCTGCAGTTCCTTCGCCGCGCGCGCGGCCATCTGGTCA
>Ga0157367_1001280_pt1 | contig 11120 bp, 9 predicted proteins | sample AttbisABBM2_FD_113142 | JGI IMG/M metagenome (GOLD analysis project Ga0157367, IMG submission 113142) | Fungus gardens microbial communities from leaf cutter ant in Botucatu, State of São Paulo, Brazil - Atta bisphaerica ABBM2 | ecosystem: Host-associated > Fungi > Mycelium > Unclassified ...
AAAGTCCATGAGATAGACTTGTGGAACAACCTTGGCTTTAGCCTATGTACTATACCATTTATCTGTTGTGTGGTCGCAATTTCTGATGGAAAGAAAAAGTATGAAATGGAGCAAGTACTGATTGGTGTGTCACTGTTGAATACTAGGGATTGAGTTTAATAGAAGTTATCTTTATCAATTATCAGACTAGTAAATTACAGTATAACTACTAGTCTTATATATAAGTATGTACTATAGAAGATGCTCAGGATTTCAGTAGTATAGTTCCTATTATATTACTCTGAGTGGAGGTTTCAGTGTTGAGACACTGACAAGTAGACCAGGCTTAGCAGAATATGTGATGTGAAAATTGGATACCAAGTCAGCAGCATGAATGAGTTTAGATACAGAGGTCCACTTAGATTTGTTTCTAGTGTCTTTATACCCTAGCCAGATCACCTTGTACAAGAGTTTGCATATCTGTCAGTAATTGATTTTAGAGTCTACTATCTGAGTATTATATTTAGATTCCCTATCAATTATAACTGGAGTGGGAGCCAGTTGTGTTCTCTTGGAAAAGGAATTGGATATGGTATGTTCAAGCATAGACACATGGAAAACTAGATAAACAGAGCATATGGACTCTGGGAGATGGAGGGTGAATAATAGTGTACTAGGCTGGGAAATGATTTCATAGGGTCTGAGATATCTTTTTGAAGGCTGAGTGGTTCTGAAGAACTGAGCCTTGACAAAGACTTTGTCATCTACTTTGAAATCAAGAGTGGGGAAATATCATACATCAGTAGATTTTTGATAATACTGTTTGGCTATGGAAATTTCAGCTTTGAGAGTACTTTGTAATTCATCAAGATCTATGACAAAGTTGCAGGCTTAGGAGGACACAATGTCATATTCAGAGTGAATAGTGATGTTTAGATGATATCTCTTATTAGTAAAGAATGGGAAAACACCAGTAATAGCACTTGGGGTATTATTGTAGACAAAATCTACAAGAGGTAGGAGTTTGGACCAGTTGTCTTGCTGGTATTTACAATATACATAGAGGTATTGCTTGAGAGTCTAATTTATATGCTCATTTTGTCCATTATCTTCAGGGTAGTAGCCTAAAGTGAAGTGAAGCCACATGTAGTGCCTAAGGAACGGAAAAAATCAGATACAAACTCCAAGCCTCTATTGGAGGTGACATGGGAAGGAATGCCATGTACATATAAAGAACAAACAGATGTGCTAAGTCCATGGATATGATGGTATCATGAGCAGAAATAAAAATTGCCTGCTTGGTGAGCTGGTTGACTATGACTAAGATAGTGTCAAACCTGGAGGATAATGGAAGTTTTTCAATGAAGTCCATAGAAATGGAATTTTATAGTCATTCAGGGATAGGAAGTCGTTTGAGAGATCCATAGAGCTTGTGACATTGTAGCTTGGATTGTATACAAGTGACATAGGACTTACAAAATTATTGTATATCAGTACAGAGGCTGGGCCAGAAATATCCACAGCAAACTAGCTCCAGTGTTTTGTTTTGACCATAATGTCCAGCAAGGATATGATCATGATTATACTGGAGGATGCATATACAGAGATTACCAGTAGATGGTACATAAATTCTGTTGTCAAGGAGGAGAAGACCATTTGGATCCATAGACTACCAGCTATCTGTAGAGATATGTTTTGTAGCAATTGGGTCACTAGAGAAGGCCAAAAGAATGTCTTGATATAGAATATTCAGATCAACTATTGTAGCTACATAGAGAGAAGGGAAGAGAAAGACAGTAGCTTGTATGGAGGCTGCAAATTATTGTTGAATGAAGATAGGTTTGAAGTTGTGAGGATTGACTGTGGTATAGCCAGTATTCCCCTTTTTAGAATAGGCATCCCACTATCTAGCAAGAGTATCTGGTTTGGTGCCAAGATGACCAGGACAGAACCTGATGACAAGGTTGAACTGAAAGAGGTATTTGGACTACCATACTTGCCTCCAGGTCAACACCTTGGTAGTAGAAAAGTACTGAAGGTTTTTGTAATCCATGACAATATTGATAGGATAGGCTGGACCTTCTAAGTAGTGTTGCCAAATTTTAAAAGCTTCAAAAATGGCAAGTAGTTTCTTGTCATGTGTGTCATAGTTCAACTCCACCATAGTAAAAGTATGAGAGTGAAAGACAACTGGATGGACTTTATTTTCTTTATTAACAATGGAAAGAATTGCAGTGAGAGTATAGTCCAAAGCATCAGTTTCCACAATCAGTTAGACATTGGGAATCCAATAAGTGAGAATAGGAGTGGAGATGAATGCCTTCTTAAGAAAATTGAAAGCATCATGACAGGAGGAGTCAACATTCTATGGAATGTTCTTCTAGGTAAGGCATGTCAATGGAATAACAATGTCCAAATAGTTAAAGATAAACTGGTGATATAAATTAGCAAAACCTAAGAAGGATTGAGTATCCTTAACTTTCTTGGGCTCTGGCCAGTCTTGAATAATCTTTACTTTGTCATCAGACATGGTAAGACCAGAAGAAAAAAGAATATATCCCAGATATTCTACTGACTTGGAGTGGAATTCATATTTCTCTACTTTGGCATAAAGACTAGCCTTGCAGAGATGCTTGAGCACTTCTTTAATATGCCAGTGATGTTCAGACATGTTATTCAAGTAGATAAGTATATCATCCAGATAGATTATGACACAGACATCCAAAAGGTTGGAGAAAATATCATTCATGAATTGCTGGAAGGCTGCAGAAGCATTGGTAAGACTGAAGAGTATTACAGACTACTCAAATGATCCATAACATGTTCTAAAAGCAGTTTTCCATTCATCACTGTCAGCAATGCAAACAAAATAGTAAGCATAACAAAGATCTATCTTTGAATAGACTCAAGCTTTTTGAGGTGAGTCTAGTAAGTTGGAGATAAATGGGAGTGGATAGTGATCCTTTTTGAAAATATGGTTAAAACTGTGGAAATTGACACAAAGGCATAGTAAACCATCTTTCTTCTTAACAAATAGGACCAGTGCACCATGTGGAGATGATGTTGGTCAGATGAAACCTGATTGAGGTTTTCCTCAATGAATTCCTTGAGTGCTTCTTGTTCAGATGCTGAGAGAGAGTATATAGGGCCAATTAGAAGTTGAGCATCTTCTTCCAGATTGATTTTGAAATTATAAGGATGATGAGGAGCAAGGACTTCAGCTTTAGTTTTGCTGAAAACATTGGTGAATTCATGATACTTGGAAGGAACATTGGAAAGATCAGGAGCTTCTGCAAGTTTTGTGGAGTTAGTCTGAATATCTAAAGAGCAAAGACAGAGTTCAAAATTACTAGAGCCCAGGAGTTTTGATGCATGTAAAAATGCTGTAACACTAATGATAGCAATGCTAAGTCACTCAGAGTTAGACATAGAGGTCTCAGATGTAGGTATGGAAACCATGGAATCCAATAATTGCAAAGGGATGTCAAGAAGTGATAGAGATACCAATGGTATATTGGCCATAATGCAAGGAGGAGCAAGATTTTCCCATAAAGATGAATGAAAGTTTATTGACCCATTTATCCAGTCAATCAGTAGATTGTGTTAGGTGAGCCAGTTGTATCCAAAGACCAAAGAGTAGAAAGAATCTAGCAGAATAATATAGAAGTCCAGATTCATACAATCACTAGTGGAAAAAATTATGAACAAATTAGCAATTTCAGAGATGGTGCTGTTTGATGAACTATCAAACAAGCAGAGAGCAACTGGAGGAGTTGCAGATGTCTTCAAGTGGTGAGTATCCACAAATTTAGAGTCTACAAAGCAATGAGTAGACCCAGAGTCAATGAGAGCTCAGAACAGGATTTTATTAAGATGATCCTAACCAAGAATCAAGGAAGAAGTAAGGGAAACAAAGAGTGAATAAGAATTGGAAAGAGCAGATGCATTAAGTTGAACAGGACTTATTGCTGTACAGAGAAGTTTAATATAGCCCTCAGTCTGTGCAGAGTCCTGAAGGTTACTCTCTATTTTTCTGAGGGTTTCTCGAAATTAGCTGCCAGAGTATCAGTAGTTGCTGAAGCACTGCAGTCCTTGAAAGTGACTGTGGTTTGCTTCTTGGGACAGGAGTCCAACTTGTAGTCTTCTGCACCATAATAGAGACACAGGTTGTTTTCAAGATACTTCTTGCACTCGTCACTGGTCAACTTGCCATTGCTGGCCAACTTAGAAGAGAGATCTACCCACAGAAAATTAGATTGTTTCTTAGGGGCAGAGAATGGAGATGGTTTGGAAGAGGATGTCTTAGCAGATAAGATTACTAGAAATGGGTTTGCCTTATTCTGGGATGCCATGGCATGACCAGAGATAGGAGCTTTCCCTCACTTCTAGAAGTGAGACTCAAGAGCCTCTTTCTCTGCCTACCTTGTATAGTGGCATTCATGGTCACATTCCTAGTAGTGGTAATCAATAATCATTGCCAAAGTATACATATCCTGGAACAAGATGGGTTTTCCTTGTTCCTGGGTAGAAATAGGATCCTAGATCTGATTTGGAAGTCTCTAGTAATAATAGTAGTATAGCACACTATTCCCCCAACCTAGTTGAGAAGCATAGTATATAAAATCTATATTGTAAGTGGAAATCTTGTTACTGGGCTTTATGTGGAGATTATCTAGTATTTTAGCTGCTTCATCTAAAGGGTCTGAAAGACCAAAATGTTGACATAGCTCATCAACAAACAGGTTCCAATTAGAGAGCCAGTCTTACAAGATACCCTGGTCTTCCTGGTTAAGACCTACCTCAAACCAGTCTTGGGCTACTTCAGTGAGATAGATTATCGTGAAGTTGATTTTTGCAATGTCTGTGTCAAATTGTGCTGGATTAGCACAAAAATAGAGACGATACTGAAACAAGAAATTATTGAGCTTGTCAGGCTCAGTGCTACTGAAGATGTTAGGAATATAGGCTTTAGTCCCCTTGAATTAGTATTAGGACTAGGGGTCTGATTAGCATTAAGAGTATTTGCAAGTTAACCAAGTACATTGGCCAACTGTTTATTAGTATTGTCACTCCAATGGGGTTTTGACCATGAGTAAGTAGAAGATGTAGGTCTATTAGCTGTTAAATTAGTAATAGGATTAGTGGTGAGAGCATCCTCCTAGTTAGAATCATTGTCTGTAGGAACAATACTTAGGCTAGGAACAGATGAAGCTGTCTAGCCAGATTGGATAGTATTAGATAGGGATCTTAGAGATGATCAGCCTCTTTGGTGAATTTATCTTGAATATTGTGGAATATTTGGCAGATAAGCCAAATAGTCACTAAAATGTGAAATAGTGTTAAATGGTGTCCTAAGCAGTGGGACCAGAGTTGAAGTTAAGAAATTATAGTAAGAGGAAGCCATTTTGAACTTTGAAGTGTGAAATGTGAGGGTTGTTTTGCAGATGGAACTGTGACAAAGAATTTAGCAGATAGAACTGTTTAGAAGCAACAGCAGACTTAGAAGTCTAATAATACTGTCAGGCATGGTTCACACCAGAGATGAAAGTCCATGAGATAGACTTGGAGATATGCAGACTTGTGAAACAACCTTGGCTTCAGCTTATGTGCTGCACCATTTGTCTATTGTGTGGTTGCAATTTCTGATAAAAGAAAGAAGTATGAAATAGAGTGAGTACTGATTGGTGTGTCACCATTGAATACTGGAGATTGAGTTCAATAGAAGTTATCTTCATCAATTATCAGACTAGTAAATTACAATGTAACTACTAGTCTTATATATAAGCATGTACTATAGGAGATGCTTGGGGTTTCAGTAGTATAGCTCCTATTATTCCAAGTGGAGGTTTCAGTGTTGAGACACTGACAGGACCCCACCATGGAAGATAGGAGTATCCCCATCATGGAAAACAAAATCTCTGGATTGTTGCACCAATACTACATGGGCATGTTGCAAGAAAGATGGGCTTCTTTGGATTAGATGTTGACAGGGGGTATCCCATGGGGATGTGTTTTCTGGACAGGTAAACTTGGCATATGACATCTGATCACTATTGTCTTATCTATCATTGGTAGTACTGTATCTATATTATTATTTATAGCTGTATATAATGATTGGTCAATGCTTAGGCTAAGCATATGAACTATTATACTGTAATATATAGTAGTAGTATATAGTAGAATACTCTATCCAATTATCACTGAAGTTTCTGGGCACTTACAACTTCATAAGTAAGATTTATTCCTCTTACAGTAGCTAAGAGAATATTATAGAGATGAACTCCAGATAATTTGATGATCCAGAGTCTAGAAAATGAGTCACTAGCAATGAAACATAGAGATGTGATCTATGGTGGAGCTTATCTATAAAGCAGAGTTTTATCTAAGACTAGTGTGAAAAAGACAAACATCTTGGAGCAGGTCTATAGCAACTCTGCCATTCTCTAGTTCAGTCTAGTTGTTCTTGTGCAATCTGAACTTAACATTGTGTTAGAAAGAAACTATATATCTGGAGATGCTAGGAAAGAATGAAATGATAGCTTTTCAAATATGTGGTGCACAAATACAGTATTATGCCATAAGAAATTGTAAATAGTCAATCTCTACTATGTTCTAGCACTTTTCCTGTTTGTATCTGCTGTAATAAGTTGTACCTTTTTATACAGCATATTGTATTACGACTTTATATTTATAATGATTTTAATCACTACTTTGCGAGACACAAATGATGCAAGGCCGTATGAGATGTCACAGCTTTTGATGATCTCGTAACTAGGCCAGACAATTCCGAACAACAGGGGACATTATAAGAATGGTGTTGCATGAGAAGGGGACAGAACAGCTGGCATTGATCGCCCTATACCCATCTTCAGGCAAGCACTGACGACATCAACCTTGTCCCATTTCAAATTGAATTCAGGGACAACACCTTCTGCAGTAACGTTCTTTCGGCATTGAATATGAGCGAGCGTGTTTCTAAAATGCCTTTGAATCATTGAAGGTGTGCAAACACCTTCAATGAGACTGAAAGGGGCACATTGAGATGGATGGATGTCAGAAGAGGAAATTTTGTCAATGCTTGATGTAATGAGCTCTACCAGGCTATTAACGAATTTGGGCACGACCTGATGGGTGATGAGCATTACTTCGTGTTTATTGTTTGATGACAGACTAACAGTAGATGCGCCGTGATCAAGGTAGTAGAGATATTGATCAAGGGTATCGCAATACAGTTGAACGGTCACAATTTCTTCAATGGCCGAATTCGCTATCCGAAGGGATTTCTGGAGGCACTCCAGGACGCGCTTACTGTCCTGGTGGGGGTACTAGACACAATTTATCAAAATATTACAACAGAAGAATTAGAATACCAACCGATTTGGCACCCTCCTCACCCTCCTTAGATGGCAGCTTGACGAATCTCTCCTTCTCCTTTTTGATATCAGTCTCTGTGAATGATGTTTCCTGCCACCACAAATGACTAGCCAACCCGACTGCGACAGCTTGATGACACTTCTTCAGAAGTTTTGCACCATGGAGAGCCGCCTTAGTGATGAGGGTGTCGTAGTTCTCGATGCCAAAAACCTTAGCGCCGGACAAGGTACCAATGATGAGTGTGACAGCTTGTAGCTGAGCGCGAGATTCTGAAATACTGTCCTCGTAGATAGTGAAGGCTTGTACATAGAAGTCATATGTCAAGTCCTCAAAACCACACTCATCCGAAATCTGGGCTGCCAGGAGGAATAGACGGAGAGCAATTTCCGGTGCTTCCACCTGTGCCGCTAGTATCGATATCAGCTGCCGGATGAACTTCAGAATCATCGTGACTTTGATTTGGCGGTCACTCTCCTACAAAATAGGATCAGAACAATGCGAGTGCAGTAAATCCTAAACGTGCCTCAGTATCCGTGTCCTTGTGGCATCGACAGAGTTTAATCGCTGAAGTGATCAGGGCCGGGAACGTGAACCGCATCCGATCGCCTCCAGTTTCGAAGTGCCGTCGGGCAATTTGAAGAAGCTTTCTAGATTATCAGCACGTGAAGCAAGGACATGGACGAAAGTCAGCAGACCTCATATTGGACGTCAAGAGAATCAGCTCTAAAAAGGTGTACCATCCGTGCTATCCAACCCTGTTCCTCTGCTACTTCCTCGCGCCCAACGAAATAAGGTCCTTGTTTCCGTATCTCTCGAGGATGAAGCTGTTGACCATTGGGTGTAATTTGATCGGGGGAGAGATCGGATTGGTTTTTTATTAAAACATGTAGCAGCTCCAATGTACCGTCTGCATCCTCGGGTGTCTCAATTATTGTTTCATTCTTAAGAACCGATGAGATGATTGAATGCGCTATTGAACGACGAGTTGAGAACAATTGTTGTGTCAAAAGCGGCACATAATTGGGAATGGCGAGTACAGTCAAGACAGACTGATAAGAGTTGATTGGAGCAACTAACAATGCTGACAGGTTTGCAGCTGTCTGCTGAGTATGAAGGTCTGGGCTAGAAACAGGTTGAGTAGTCACAGGAAAATAAAACGAGTCGGCTCACTCTTCCGAGTATTCTCTGATCTTGTCGGCCGCAAAACCCAAGATCTGATCCACATACTCTAACCGGTCCGGATAGCAACTGACAGACAAATTGGTTAAAGAAACGAGTAGAGCAGTGACATCTTGAATTGATAGATCTGGTCGAGCCTTATGCCGATTAGAGAAGCCAAAAAGTGTGGGGCCAAGTAGAAAACACACCTTCATGAGCTGGACCACCTGTGTCCAGAACACTTCGAACAACTGCACATTCTCTGGTATACCTCTCAATTTGTGAGTGGGTCCTTCTTTCTCTTTTCCCTTACACTCTGAAAAAGTTGACTCAGACTCAGAGAGTTTCTCTGGTTCAGTATGTTCAAAAATTGTTGCAGCAATTGGAGACGTATGGGCAGCCCAAGTATTGCTCAGCTCTGACCAGGGGGTGCCCGGGGATACTTGAGAATCCTCGTTCTGTCCCACCTTCGCTTTCTGGGACCTGACCTTTTCTGCGAGGCGCTTGGCGGCAGCTCCCTCCTGTTTCATAATTACTTCGGGATCTTCGCTCTCTGCTTCCCTCGCAGCATAAGCTGCGAGTCGATCAATCAGAGAAATAACAATTTGCTTGATGTTAACCTTGTGATGGAGTTGCGCGGTTGCTGAAAGGAAAGGTCTAAGGGTATGAAGATGGAACTCCGGAGTGAAAACCTGAGGCTGCATGAACCAGTTGTCCAATGAAGTTGGTGGAATAACATACTTGAATGACAACTTCCATGAGATACTCCTGCGCAATTGCATCTTTGCAGCTGACTACCTGCTCGAGGATGCTTGGAAGGATTATTCTCTGGTACAAATCGAGGTCGACGCCATCAAGCTGACTGAGTCGCACCAGATTTGTCCCAACAAGGGTACGAAGCTCACGTCGTTCCATCTCGCGTTTTTCTTGATCTCGGGAGTGACCTTGGTGTTGCAAGCGTACCCAAAGCTTGTTCATTTCAATGAAATTGGTCAGGACAAAAGATATAGAATCCTGGAGGCCACCAGCAGGGCTACAGAATAACGATGTTCATGTGAGTGTTACCATTCGACATACGATAAGCAGACCTAGTTGCTGGTGCAATTGGTAAATTGCCTCTTGTTTGTCCACTCAAGTAATGACGCAAGAAAAGACCTCGAATTGGATGAAGGACACCTCGCGACATCTCCATCATATCTTTCATAATTTCCTTCACAGGCGCCTCGGGTATTGACATATAGACAGAGCCGACGGTGATCATCAGGTAAAGACGGGGGATGATGTTTCCAGCATATTGTACAAGTTCATAAAGGTCTGCGAGGTAATGTCGACCTTGGGTATGTGTGTCATAGAGATAATTAGACAGATGTCTAAGTGCATCGAAGACGGCTATGTCTGGATGTACACATATTCATAAGTACGCAGGCCAGCATTCAGAAGTCCTGAACGTACGTACACAATTCATAGTACTGCTTTGGCGAAAGTGAAGAGATCCTGAGTTCTGCAAGCATCAGGCTAGCACTTTTGAGGGCATCCATCAGCTGATCCAGTTCCTGTTGAACAAGTTTGAACAAGTTTGAGCTACGGTTAAGTGTACTTGAAAGTAATGTGTCCATACCAGATTTCGCTTCATCTGTTGAATCTGTATCTTCACTGTACTGAGAGCTTCATTGAGTAATTTACCCTCCTCCAGTGCTGGTGATGCCATAATGGGAGTAGGATTTGTTTGACATGATTTGTCATCTCTTTATCAAGATGTCAGCTGACTAGATATTTTGGATTCATCATTATTATAATGACCGCGACGCGGTCCGATTCGAATACCCTGTGTCTCCCAGACCAGCACCCACTGCATTTATCTCGACATTAAGCTCTACTTGATTGTAGAAACAACTGGACAAGATGCCTTAGGCATCACTCAAGTATACTTGTAGAGATCACAGAACTTGACAAGAAGTTGTTACTATATTTGTCCACTATATTTGTCCACTATGTATTCTAATTCTACATGGTCTGTGCATCTAACTGACAACCCTACTCTCATCTCATGTACATCTGTAGTCCAGTTATTGTCTAAACCAAGCTAAAGATTATAACATTAACCTTATATCAATGTCTATAAGAATATGAGATAGTGATCTAAGAGATTATAACATGTAGACACAGTAAACATGTGGGGGTTGCAATGGCGTAGTGGCAAATCTCCCTGCCACATTGGTTATATCTTGCCTTTTCTCTGCTATCAAGGTTATAAGTTCAAATCTTGTATCTCCATTTAGTAGGCCTGCTGTTTACTCTTTCTAAACTTTAACTTCTACTCTAAAAACTCCACATTTAACCTCAGAACCCTTATTCACTTGTTGTGATAACTATTGACTACTCTTTGTCAAGCTCCAGCTTACTAGAACTGTATCTTAGCACTTTGTGTTTGCTTATAACAGTATAGAAATTGAGAATAAACAACAACAACAACAGTAAACATATGACACTACTATGAAACAATTTAATACCTGTTATATATATAAGAGAATTATATATAGAATATAATTATAGTCATATAATTGTCAAGATCACAGAAAGTGGACTTTGTTTCTTTTTATTTTCTTTCT
>Ga0157367_1001283_pt1 | contig 11101 bp, 8 predicted proteins | sample AttbisABBM2_FD_113142 | JGI IMG/M metagenome (GOLD analysis project Ga0157367, IMG submission 113142) | Fungus gardens microbial communities from leaf cutter ant in Botucatu, State of São Paulo, Brazil - Atta bisphaerica ABBM2 | ecosystem: Host-associated > Fungi > Mycelium > Unclassified ...
GTCAGAAGTCTGGTAGGCGTTGCGCGGCGCGCTGTTGGTCGAACGGCTGCCGGTCCGCGGCTTGACCTTGCCGGTCAGCCGGAAGTTGGCGGCCTGCGCGCCGAGGATCGCGAAGATCGGGTCCAGCAGCGGCAGATCGATGACCTGCCCCACGCCACCTCGCACCTCGACGTTGCGCACGGCGCTCAGCACGCCGATGGCACCGTACAGGCCCGCAGTCATGTCGCCGAGATAGATCGGCGGCAGCACCGGCTCGCGGTCGGCGAAGCCGTTGATCGCCGCGAAGCCCGCATACCCTTCCGCGAGCGTGCCGAAGCCCGGCTTGTGGCGAAACGGCCCGGTCTGCCCCCAGCCGGAGATGCGCGCGATCACGAGCTGCGGACGGATCGCGAGCAGCGCGTCCGGGCCGAGCCCCATCTTCTCGGCGACGCCCGGCTTGAAGCTTTCGACGAACACGTCCGCGTCGCGCACCAGCCCCCGCACGATGTCGAGGCCCTCCGGCGCGCGCAGGTCGACGCACACGCTGCGCTTGTTGCGCCCGTACACCTTCCAGTTGGTGCTGACCCCGCCCGCGCCGACCGCGCGCAGCGTGTCGCCGCGCTCGCTCTCGACCTTCACGACGTCCGCGCCGAAATCGGCGAGCTGCACGCTCAGCATGTTGCCCGCCATCAGGCGCGACAGGTCGACCACGCGCACGCCCGCCAGCGGCCCGCGCGCGCCGGCGTCGAACGACTTCGGATGGATCGGGCCGGTAGGCGCGCGACGGCGCGCGCCGGCCGCGTCGGCGGCCTGCGTATCGGGAACGAACATGCGTGTCTCCTGGTAGGTGTGGGTGTCGTTCGGGGCGGGATGCGCGCGCCGCGCGCCGGCGCTATTCGAGCAGCGCGCCGAGCTGGTCGGCCGCGCGGAACACGCCGCCGGTTGCGGGCAGGTCGCCGCCCAGCGCGTGCGTCAGCTCGGCGGCGGCCGCCTGCACGCGCGGCAGGTAGTCGGCGAGCACCTTCTTGTTGAAGCGGTAGCGCGGCACGCCGAGCGAGATCGCGCCGCTCAGCACGCGGCCGACGCCGAACGCCGGACACGCGATCGCCGCGCTCTCCGGGTCGCGCTCGGCGATCGACACCGCATAGCCCTGCTCGGCCGTCTTTTCGTAATCGCCGCCGCGCGTGCCGGAGAATGCGAGCAGCACGCGCCCGGCCGCGCCGACGTCGAGCGGAAAGCGGTCGCCCTCGCGCAGGTGCGTGCGCACCGAACGCTGCGCCTGGATGCGGAACAGGCACACGCGCTGGTCGCCTTCGCGCACGTAGAACGCGGCCGTCTCGCCGGTGTCCGCCGACAGCGTCGACAGGATCGGCATCACGTACTCACGCAGCTGGAACGACTCGCGGTACATCATGCCGAGCTGGAACACGGCCGGCCCCAGCACGTAGCGCCCGTCGGGCAGCCGCTTGATGAAGCGGAACTGCTCGAGCGATTCGAACATCCGCAGCAGCGTGCTCATGTTCAGGCCCGTCTCCTCGCTCACCTGCGCGAGCATCAGCCCGCCCGGCGCGCTGCCGAACGCGAGCAGCGCCGTGAGTGCGCGATTGACCGCGGCCACGCCGCCTTCCGCCGGATTGCCTGTCTCCACCTTGCTCATATGCACCTCTGGCGATGCCGTGCCGCCCCTCCCGCGAGGCGCCGGCCGGCATCTTGAAAAATGAAAGTCACTTTCATTATACGCAGAACGTCGATGACATCAACATGAATTCGACCGGCGTCGGCGCTTCATCTTCTTTCAAAGTCCCTTGAATCTAGGCGTTAACGATAATCTTGACGAATGGGGGCATCCATCACAAAAATGAAAGTGACTTTCATTTTTAAGAGAACAACGATGAATTCGTCGCCGCAACCCGTCTGGCGCTCGCTGCTCTACGTGCCCGCCCACGTCCCCCGTTTCGTCGCGAAGGCGGCCGCCAGCGACGCCGATGCGCTGATCCTCGATCTCGAGGACAGCGTGCCGCCCGAGCACAAGCAAGCGGCCCGCGACGCGCTCGCCGACGCGGTGCCGATGCTGCGCGCCGCCGGCCGCGACGTGCTGGTGCGCGCGAACGGCCCGCTCGACCTGCTCGTGCCGGACCTGCGCTCGGCCGTGCGGGCCGGCGCGCACGGCGTCGTGCTGCCGAAGGTGCGCGGCGGCTCGCACGTCGAGGCGATCGACGAGCTGCTGGGCACGCTCGAGGAAGGCGCCGGCGCGATGCCCGGCGGCACGCGGATCGTCGCGATCGTCGAGACGCCGCAGGCGTTCCAGGCGATGGACCGGATCGCGCGCGCGTCGCCGCGGGTCGTCGCGATGATGCTCGGCGGCGGCGACTTCGCGCTGCACTGCGAGAGCGATGCCGGCGCCGACGTGCTGCGCGTGCCGAAGCAATTGCTGATCATCGCCGCGCGGGCCGCCGGCATCCTGCCGCTCGGCCTGATCGGCGGCCTCGACGAGCTGCGCGACCTCGACGCGTTCGAGCGCATCGCACGCGCATCCGCGGCGCTCGGCTATGCGGGCGCGACCTGCATTCACCCGCTGCAGGTCGATGCGCTGAACCGCGCGTTCCGGCCCGACGACGACGCGGTGCGCGACGCGCGCGCGGTGCTCGCCGCATACGAGGACGCCCGCGACAGCGGGCGCGGCGCGCTGCGCGTCGACGGCCGGATGGTCGACGCGCCGGGCGTCGCGCGCGCAAAGCGCGTGCTCGCGCGCCACGCGGCCGTGCAGGCGCGCGCGCGCTGAGCGTGCACGGTTACGCCGCGATGCACCCGTCCGCCCGCGCCGCCCCGCTCCGTTCGCGCCACCGCGCGCCGGGCCGCTCGTTCGCCACCCGGCCCGGATAGCGGCGACCCCGCAGCACCGCCGTGCCGCCCGACCCGCACGGCGCACCAATCAAAAAAACCACCCCAAAGGAGACGACCCATGGGCAAGCGGATGTCCGCATTGTGTGGACTGGGCCTCGTATCGGCCGGCGCCTGCGCGCAGAGCAGCGTGACGCTGTACGGCATCGCCGATATCTACACCGAATTCCTCACGCACCAGGCCGCGCCCGGCGACAAGTCGTCGGTGTCGCAGGTGCGCATGGCGTCGGGCGGCAAGAGCGGCTCGCGCTGGGGCCTGAAGGGCGTCGAGGATCTCGGCGGCGGCTGGCAGGCGGCGTTCCGGCTCGAAAGCGGCTTCAACCTGAACAACGGCAGCGCCACCGGCGGCGGCGGCTTCGACCGCTCCGCGTGGGTCGCGCTGCAGCACGAACGCTGGGGCGCGCTGCGGCTCGGCCGCCAGTACTCGACGCTGTTCGACATCATGGAGCGCTACTCGCCGACCGGCGCGTATTCGACGCTGTACGAGCCGGCCGGCGCGGTCGTCGGCGTCAACTTCCGCGAGAACAACGTCGCCAAGTACATCGCGAAGGTCGGCGCGCTGACGCTCGAAACGCACTACGCGTTCGGCAACACGCCGGGCGCATTCCAGTCGAACGCCGCATACGGCGCGGGCTTCGACTATGCGGGCGGCGCGTTCTCGTTCGCCGCCGCGTTCGACGACGTCCACACGCCGCAGCCGGGCGGCTTCGCGCATTTCCGCCGCTACGCGGCGTCCACGATCGTGCGGTTCGACCGTGCGCAGCTGATGGCCGGTGTCGTGCACGGCCAGAGCGGCGTGAACACGCCGTCGGTCGTCACGCGCTACACGTTCTGGTGGGCCGGCATGCGCTACAGCATCAGCGATTTCCTGCAGGCGATCGGCGCGTTCTACTACGAGGACATCCACGCGCAGAACCCCGCGAACGCGCAGGCGGGCAAGCCGCAGCCGGCCAACCCGCAGCAGGTCACGCTGCAGTTGAACTACTTCGTGTCGAAAGCCACGACGCTGTACCTGGCGGGCGGCTACGTGCGCCGCGCCGCGCTCGATTTCGACAACTACAACTACAACTTCCTGCACTACACGCTCGCCGCCGGCCGCGCCAGCAGCGTGGGCGTCGCGCTCGGCATGCGCAAGGCGTTCTGAGCCCATTGCCTCTCCCCCAGCTTCAGGAACCTTCGGAGTTTTCCAAAATGAACCGCCGCCACTTCCTTTCCACGCTGTCCGGCGCCGCGCTCGCGCTGCCCTTCGGCCGCGCCGCTGCATCGCCCGCGGCCGACCCGCGCAACGGCCGCCCGGACCTCGCGCAACAGCTCGCCGACTACGCGGCCGGGCTGCAATACCACGACCTCGACGCCGCCACGGTCGAGACGGTCAAGGCGCACCTGATCGACGCGCTCGGCTGCGCGATCGCCGCGCACGACGAACGGCCGGTGCGCATCGCGCGCGACGCGGCGCTCGCGTCGCCCGGCGGCGTCGCGACGGTGATCGGCACCGCGCAGCGCACGAGCCCCGACCTCGCGGCCTTCGCGACCGGCACCGCGCTGCGCTACTTCGATTTCAACGACGCGTACGCCGGCAAGGAGACCGGCCACCCGAGCGACAACATGTCCGCGTGCCTCGCCGTCGCGGAAGCGCAGCACGCGAGCGGCCGCGAGCTGATCCTGTCGATCGCGATCGCGTACGAGATCGCCTGCCGGCTGATGGACGCCGCCGCGATCAGCCCGCGCGGCTGGGATCACACGTGCTACAGCCTGCCGGCCGTCGCGCTCGCCGCCGGCAAGCTGATGCGCCTGCCCGCGCCGCAGCTCGTGCAGGCGATCAGCCTGTCGATCAACAGCCATCTCGCGCTGAACCAGACGCGCGTGCAGGAGCTGTCGAACTGGAAGGCGCTCGCCGATGCGGACGCCGCGCGCAATGCGGTGTTCTCCACGCAGCTCGCGCGCGCCGGGCTCACGGGCCCGTCGCCGATCTTCGAGGGGATGGCCGGGTTCTTCCCGCAGGTGTCGGGGCCGTTCGCGCTCGACACGGGCGAATTCGGCGGGCGCGGCGGCGCGTTCCGGATCGGCAAGTGCTTCGTGAAGTTCTATCCGGCGCAGGGGCTCACGCAGACGGCGATCCCGGCGGCGCTCGACGTCGCCGCGCAGGTCGGCGACCTGCGCCGCATCCGCCGCATCGAGATCCACACGACCGAGGTCGGCTACGTGACGGCCGGCCGCGACCGCGAGAAATGGGCGCCGTCGACCCACGAGACCGCCGACCACAGCCTGCCGTACATTGTCGCGCGCGCGATGCTCGACGGCGACATCACGACCGAGAGCTATCGGCACGACGCGCTGCACGATCCGGCGCTGCGCGTGCTGATCGACAAGGTCACGGTGCACGCGGACCCGGCGCTGACCGCCCGCTATCCGGCGCAGGCGCCGAACCGCGTGACGGCCGTGCGCGACGACGGCGCGATCTTCACGAAGCAGGTGGACGACCTGCCCGGCTCGCCGACGCGGCCGATGCAGCGCGGCGACTACGAAGCGAAGTTCGCGAAGAACTGCCGGCGACACTGGCGCGACGCGCAGACGCGCGCGGCGCTCGACTACTTGTGGCGGCTCGACGAGCAGCCCGACGTCGCGGCGCTGCCGTCGTTGCTGGTGGTCGGCTGAGGCTGAGCGGCGGCACGGCGGCACGGCGTCGGCGTTGTGGCGGCTCGACGAACAGCCCGACGTCGCGGCGCTGCCGTCGCTGCTGGTGGTCGGCTGAGGCTGAGGCTGAGCGGCGGCACGGCGGCAGCTAACGGCTAACGGCGAATGGCGGAGGGCGCGCTACGCCGCCGCCGTAACGTCCTGCTCGAGCGATTCCGCGACCTCGACGATGCAGTTGCGCAGCCACGCATGCGCGTTGCTCGCGTCATAGCGGCGGTGCCAGTACAGCGACCAGGTGACGGGCTCCATCGGCAGCGGCAGCTCGCGGATCACGAGCCGCGCATCGTCGAGGCTCAGCGCGTGCCGCTCCGACATGATCACCGCGTACGGCAGCGCGTCGAGCATGTTCGGCACGACGAGCCAGTGCGGCACGTTCAGCGCGATGCGCCGCGTGAAGTTCATGTTCGCGAGCTGGTTGTCGATCAGGCTGTGGTCCACCGGGTTGATCGACACGTTGAGGAAGTCGAGCGCGAGGAAGCGCTCGAGCGTCAGCGGCCGCTCCGCCTCCGGATGGCTGCGGCTCAGCACGCAGACGAGCCGGTCCTGAAACACCGTTTGCGACGACAGCGTGCCCGAATGCGCGATGCCCGCGCTGATCGCCAGGTCGAGCCGCCCCGCTTCGAGCGCGTCGGCGGTCTTGGCCGCGCTCAGGTGCACGACATCCATGCCGATATGCGGGGCCGTCAGCCGCATGAGGCGCAACAAGGCGGGCAACATCAGCAATTCGGTGAGATCCGACATGCGGACCGTGAAATGACGCTCCGACGTATACGGATTGAATTGATAATCCGATTCAAATAATGACTCGATTTGTTGCATGATCTGCCGAACCGGCAGCACGAGCGCCTGCGCACGCGGCGTCAATTCCATGCCGAGGGTGGTGCGCGCGAGAATCTCGTCCTTGAACACGTAGCGCAGGCGCGACAGCGCGTTGCTGACTGCCGGCTGCGTGAGGCCGATCTTCAGGCCGGCCCGCGTGACCTGCTTCTCCGTCAGCAGCGCGTCGAGTATCACCAGCAGGTTCAAGTCGATCGATCGAAGATTCATGATTGTGACCATCCACTAAACAGGTTAATCACCGAACCCTAATTACGCGTTAACGCAATTAGAGAATTACCCTGATATTTAGTGCAATGCACAAGAATAGTCCAATCTTGACGCGCGGATAATTTTTCTATAGCCGCCGATATTGGATGGTTTTTTAAATTAAATCCGGTTCTACGCCCTGATTTTTCCGATTCGCTCGCCAATCGGCAATTGGTTTTCCATATTGTGCGATCGGGTTGCAGCGCAAAAAAAGACGGGCGGCGGCCGCCACAAACCCGCCGCCCGCGCCAGGGCCTGTTCCCGCTCATAACGGGCTTGCGAATGTGACAAAAACTCCATAGTGGGGCTGGCCGCCAGCGCAAGCCCGTTATGAGCGGGAACAGGCCCTAAACGGTCGCGACCGGATTCACCGGAGAGCCGACCACCCCGCGCAGATACAGCGGCGGCGCCGTCAGCAGGAACCGGTTTCGGCGGTGCGCGTGCAGCCAGCCGGCGAGCGGCGTCAGGTGCCACAGCTCGCCGAGGTGGATGCCGAGCTTGAACAGGCACAGCTCGTGCAGCGGCATCAGCGCGCCCGGCTGCGCGAGCGGCTGCGCGTTGTACGGACGCTCCTCGATCGCGTGGTTGTCGGCCGCGAGCGCGGCGAGGCCCGATTCGTCGATCCAGCGCAGCAGCCGCACGTCGCTGCTGTCCAGCACGCAGGCGCTGCCGACCGTCGCGGGCGAACCGCCGTCGTCGTGCAGCAGCAGGTCGGCGAAGCCGGTGTGGAGGCAGACGATGTCGCCGCGCTCGACCCGCACGTCGTCCGCGTCCATCACGCGCATCAGCTGGTCGAAGCCGACCTTGGTGCGCGCGTCGCCGAAGTGGCGCCGCAGGTCGATCAGCACGCCGCGCCCCTGCACGCCCGTCTGCGCCATCACCTCGATGCCGAGCGCGCGCGCGCCGCCCGCCGCATCGCCCTCCTGCGGCACCCGCAGGTGCTCGCCCATCCGGAAACCGTTGTAGAACACGATCTCGGGCACGCCGTCGTCGTCCGCGTCGAACAGGCCGCCCACGTGCGACAAGCCGTCCCACTGCGTCGAGAACTGCGAGTGCATGCAGAACGAATCGTCGCAGACCACATCGGTGGCGTTCGCCACCTGTTCGTCGGCGCGATAGCCGAAGTACGGCTTGCCGCCGAGCAGCGCCGGCATGATCGCCGGCGGCCGGCGCCGCGCGTTCAGCCCGCCGCCGCGCGGCACGTCGAGCGGCAGGCTCAGCGAGAACGACAGCCCGGCGCGCACCTCGGCCACGCCCTGCCGCACCTTCTCCGGGGTCAGCCAGTTCAACCGCCCCTTCTGGTCGTCCGGGCCGAAATCCCCCCAGTTCGAGCCGGGCGGCCGCTTGTTCCAGCGCGGTGCGTTCAAGATGCGAGCCCTCCCGGCTGATCGGCGTGAGGCCGCACGCCGGACGTCAGTGCGGCGAGCGCATCGAGCGGCGCGTCGTCCACGAGTTCGCGCACCGCGTCGCGCAGCGCCAGCGCGCGCGTCATGCCGATCGCCGAGCTCGCCGCCAGCACGAACTTCGCGGTGAGCTCCTGCTCGGTGAGCGGCCGCGCGTTGGTGCCCTTGCTCGACTCGATCCGCACCTCCCGCTCCTCGCCGTCGCGCAGCTTCACGCGCAGCACGGCCGGCAGGAAATTCGGGAAGCGCGCGTCGCACCACGGATCGGCGACGCAGCGCACCTTCGCGGCGAGCGCGCGCCGCGCGGGCTCCTGCGCGCGCGCGTCGTCGAAATCGTCGAACCACACGCCGAGCCCGCCGCCGCCGAGCAGCGCGGCCGCGACCGTGTACGGCCCCGAGAACGCCGCCGCATAGCCGTTCGGCGGGTTCGCCTTCAGCTCGGCCGGCTCGCCGATCGTGCGCAGCGTCGAGGTCGCGACCCGCAGCTCGGCCCACACCACGTCGTCGGCCGTCACGCCGTCCGCCTTCAGCTGCAGCGCCGCGTCGATGCCCGGATGCGTGAAGTGGTTGCACGGATACGGCTTGAAGATGATCCGGCTCGTTTCCCATTCGTCGCCGAGGCCGCGCAGCACCGCGCCGGCGTCGGCCAGGTCGCCGCACCACGCGTGGAAGAAGCCGAAGCGGCCTTCGAGCGCGGTGGGCGGCGCGGTCACGCCCGCGCCGGCCAGTTCCGCCGCGCTCACGCCCGCATGCGCGGCCCAGCCGCAGTGGATCCGCTTCACCGAGCCGCCGGTGCGGTTCGCCTCGAGCAGCCCCGCGCCCATGCTCGCGGCGATCCCGAGCGCGGCGGCGATCTGCGCGGCGTCGTGCCCGAACAGCATCGCCGCGGCGGCCGCCGCGCCGAGCGTGCCGCAGATCGACGTCGCATGCTGGCCGCGCTCGAAGAACACCGAATTGCCGAGCCGTTCGTTGTACGCGGCCACGCCGAGCCGGATGCAGATCTCGGTGCCGACCGTGATCGCGTCGAGCAGCGCCGCGCCCGACGCGCCGCTCGCCTGTGCGGCGGCGAGCGCGGCCGGGATCACCGACGCGCTCGGATGCAGCACCGACAGCATGTGCGAATCGTCGAAATCCATCGCATGCGCGAGCGTGCCGTTGACAAGCGCGGCGCTCGCGGCCGGCAGCCGGTCCGGCGCGCCGATCACGCTCGCGCGGCCGCTGCCGGCCCAGCGCCGCGCGACCTGCAGCACCGACTGCGCGACCGGCTCGCCGTGCGCGATCAGGCTGTTGCCGACCACGTCGAGCACGCGCGCGGCGGCCTCGATGCGCAGCGTGCGGCTCAGCCCGTCGGCGCGCGCCGCCGCCGCGAAGCGGCCGAGCGCGGCGACGATGCCGTCGGGCGGCAGCGCCGCATCGCCGGCGCCGGGGCGGGCCGCCGCCGGCCGTTCGGCGCGTGCGGCGGAGGGGGCGGAAATCGTATCGGGCGTGCTCATGCCAGCGCTCCACTGAGTCGAAGATTGTTCGCGAGCGCGAGCGTCACGTGCGCGTTCGCGATCAGCGGCGGCGCGACCACGCGGCCGTCCGGCAGCACGAACACCGACGACGCCGATTCCTTGCCCGCCGCCGCGTCCACCGCCTCCAGCACGCGCTCGGCCGCGCGGATCTCGTCCTCCGACGGCGTGAACACGTCGTTGATCACCGCGAGCTGCGACGGATGGATCGCGAAGCGGCCGAGAAAGCCCATCGATTTCGCGCGCAGCGTCGATTCCTTCAGGCCGTCGAGATCGGGCAGCGTGTGATAGACGGTCTGGATCGGCCCGGCCAGCCCGGCCGCGCGGGACACCACGACGCAGCGCGCGCGGCACACCTCGAGCGTGAAGTTGTCGACGCCGATCTGCAGGTCGGCGCGCAGGTCGCTCTCGCCGAGCCCGATGCGCTCCAGCCGCGGCGACGCGGTGGCAAGCTGGTAGGCCGTCTCGACGCCGTACGCCGATTCGATCAGGATCTGGATTCCCGCGTCGCAGCCGAGCGCGTCGAGCCAGCCCGCCACTTCCTGAATGTGCTGCGGCAGGTCGCATTTCGGCAGGCGCAGCGCCTGCAGCGCGGGCTGCGCGATCGCGTCGACGTCGTCGCGGCACCACGGGCTCGCGATCGGGTTTATCCGCACGTACGTTGGCTTCGGCGGGCCATCCGCGAGAATCGCGGCAGCCGCCTTGCGTGCTTCGGCCTTGTGGCTGGCCGGCACGGCATCCTCCAGGTCGAGCACGATGGCATCGGCTTCGCTCGCGTACGCCTTCTCCACGACCTGCGCCTTGTGCGCGGGCACGTACAGGTAACTGCGGTAAGTTGCGCTGGTTTTCATATCACGCCTCGTTCGGTCAAATCGGCGATCTCGCGCCGCTCCAGGCCCAATGCGCCGAAAACTTCGTCGTTGTGCGTGCCGCGCGGCGGGCCGCCCCAGCGGATCGCGCCGGGCGTGTCGGACAGCCGGAACGGCACGTTGTGCGTGCGGAATGCGCCGAGCTCCGTGTCCGGCACCGACACGACCGAGCCGAGCGCCGCGTACTGCGGATCGCCGAGCACGTCGGTGACGTCGTAGATCGGCGCAACCGCCGCCTGCGCGCGCTCGAACTCGGCGATCACGTCGTCGCGCGTGCGCTGCGCGATCCAGCCGCCCACGGCCGCATCCAGCTCGTCCGCGTGCTTCGCGCGCTCGACGCCGTTCGCGAACCACGGCGCGTCGATCAGGTCCGCGCGGCCGACCAGGTGCATCACGCGCTCCGCGATGCTGTGCGCGGACGTCGACAGCGCGACCCACTTGCCGTCCGCCGTGCGGTACACGCCGCGCGGCGAATTGTTCGGCGAGCGGTTGCCGGTGCGTGCGGGCACCTTGCCCGTCTGGTCGTAGCTCGCGATCTGCGCGCCCATCGCCGCGAGCATCGTCTCGATGATCGCGAGATCGACCACCTGCCCGCGTCCGGTGCGATCGCGCGCCTTCAGCGCCGTCATGATCGCGAACGCGGCGGTCAGCCCCGCCA
>Ga0157367_1001288_pt1 | contig 11078 bp, 10 predicted proteins | sample AttbisABBM2_FD_113142 | JGI IMG/M metagenome (GOLD analysis project Ga0157367, IMG submission 113142) | Fungus gardens microbial communities from leaf cutter ant in Botucatu, State of São Paulo, Brazil - Atta bisphaerica ABBM2 | ecosystem: Host-associated > Fungi > Mycelium > Unclassified ...
GTTCACACTGCATGCACCGCACACCCGCCGTGATCGACGGAATGTTTCACAACTGCTACGTGTGTCGCAGCGCTACCCAGGCGCGATACAGGCAAATATCCGGGCAGTCGCACGGTCCCTTCGACGACGTCGTCCGAGGAATCTCGAATGCATGCCGAGCGTCCGTTGCGCATCGAATCGCTCGCATCCGTCGAAACGCGTTGCGCTTCCTCGCTCCGCCACTTTTGTCTGTGCAGCCGACGGCGCGCGCGATCGTCTGGCCGTGGTCATGCTCGACGGATCAATTCGACACGCAAAGTCATTCACGTCGCACGAATCGACGGGGTGGGAAATGTTGCGAATGTGTAACGCGGATCCGGAACGGGGTTGTCGCATCGGCGTCCGGCCCATGCAACGCACGCGCCCTCACGGAACGCACCGGCATTCCGGTCGATGCACACGCAACGAACGACTCGATGCGCATCGGCGCGCGGCGTCGCACTGCCAAGGCGGCGCAGGTTCGGCAGACAATTCGCTCGACGCACGACACCTACCTGCTGCGACGCCGATCACGTGCGGGTATCCGGCCGGGGGGCACACTGATTCTTCGATGAATCAAAAATCTCCGCCGTCGTTCGCGCCATGCGCGCACCCTCCACCCCCGCTCCTTGCTGCGCGTGGCATCGCGGCCGATGGCTCACGCCTTGCTTGATGACGGACACGTGTGCCCCGAAACACTCGCCCGGCAGCGGACGAACGAGAGCGCCCGGGCAACGAAACAGGAAGGAAACGCGACGCGTCCGCGTGGGGCGTATGACGAGTGCTCCAGCGTGCCGACGCGCCCTGTCGAAGTACGCGTGATCCACGAGCCTGGTTCCCGCTCCGAAGCAAGGAACCGGCCCGTGAACGCAAACATAGGTACCAGCCTCGGGTTCACCCGCACTACGGTGACCCGAGCCACAACGTCGACACGTCAGCCAGGCGCGACACGGCCAACGCCGCGCCCGGCGACGATTGCACAGGACCACCGCGCAGGAGCCCAAGACCATGAACCGGCCCGCGCTTTGCCCGACCGTACGCTCGCGCGTAGCGGCCACCGTCGCGCTGTGTCGCCTGTGGCACGTCGCCTGCTGTATCGCTGCGTGCGGTTTCGCGCTGCACGCGAGCGCCGCCGAACTTCGCCTCAACGGGCTGTACCAACGCGCCGACGGTGCGATCACCGTGCGCCTGAACGGCGTCGGCATCGACCCGTATTTCGCGGCGAAGGCGCTGCTCGCCGCGTCCGACGCGCAACTTGATGCCCGTCAGGCTGCACTCGCGTGGATCGCATGGCTGCTGCCGCGCCAGCGCCCGGATGGCGGCTTCGATCGCTACTGCATGAAGAATGGCCGCTACCGCGCATGCGCCGACGCGGAAACCGACGACGCGATGATGGCGACCTGGATCGAACTGCTCGCCCGCTTCGCGCCGCCCGACGGCTTGCCCGCCGCGTGGGAACTCAGCCTGAACCGCGCCGGTTCGCACCTGGACACCCTGCTCGACAAGCCCTCCGGCGTCTATCAGATCTCGACGTCGCTGCATGTCTCATTGCTGATGGACAACGTCGAAGTACACAGCGCGTTCCAGGCCCTCGCCGCGTACTACGTCCGACGCGCCGACTACACGCATGCGGGACCGTGGAGCCAGCGTGCCGACCAGCTGGCATCCGCGATCCTGAAGGTCTTCTGGCGCGGCACCGGATCCGGCTTTCGTGCGAGCACGCAGCAGATCAGCGATACGAGTTTTTATCCGGCGAAGATCGCGCAGATCCTCCCGCTCCTTTCCGGTATTCAGGTACCCGAACAATCCGGCGAGACGATCTACGCGCAGTGGATGCGGAAGTACGGCAAGAGCTGGCCGCAACTCGCCAACACCGATTATCCGTGGGGCTTGATCGCGCTGGTTGCGCTCAAGATGAACGATTGGGGCACCGTCGCCTGCTGGCAAGCCCGATCGGGCCCATACCGGCACGGCGCGCACTGGAACGTACTGGAGGAGTCGCTTTATCTGGCATTCGAACACCGGACGGCCGCGCCCGTCATCCCCGCTCGATGCGGATTCACGACGGCAGCGGCAACGGCAACCGCATCGCGCTGACGCAACGGCGTGCGCGATCCATGATGACTGACAGGGAGGAGACGTGTGATGTGTGGCATCGTCGGCGCAGTCGCGCAACGGGACATCGTCCCGATTCTGATTGAAGGTTTGCGTCGCCTCGAGTACCGCGGCTACGATTCGTGCGGCGTGGCGACGATCGTCGACGGCCAGGCGCGTCGCGAACGCAGTGTGTCGCGTGTCGCCGATCTCGACGCGCACGTGCGCACCACCGGCCTCGCCGGCAGCACGGGCATCGCGCACACGCGCTGGGCGACGCACGGCGCACCGGCAACCTGCAACGCGCATCCGATCTTCTCGCGCAACGAAATCGCGCTCGTGCACAACGGCATCATCGAGAACCACGAAACGTTGCGTAAGCAACTTACTGACGCACACTACGAATTCGATGGCCAGACCGACACCGAGGTCGTCGCGCACCTGATCCACAGCCAGTATCGCGGCGACCTGCTCGCCGCCGTGCGTGCAGCGACGTCACAGCTTCACGGCGCGTACGCAATCGCCGTGTTCAGCAAGCACGAGCCGCAGCGGCTGATCGGTGCGAAGGTCGGCTCACCGCTCGTCGTCGGCTTGAAGGACGGCGAATGCTTTCTCGCCTCCGACGCGCTCGCGCTTGCCGGCGTCACCGACCGCTTCATCTTTCTCGACGAAGGCGACATCGTCGAGTTGACGCCGGGCGGCGTGCGCATACTCGATCGCGGCGGCGCGCCGGTCGAGCGCGCGGTACAAACCATTTCCTCTGCGCAGGCCGCGGTCGAACTCGGACCGTACCGGCATTTCATGCAGAAGGAAATTTTCGAGCAACCGGCGGCCGTGGCCGCGACCATCCCGGATGCGGGGCTGTTCGACCCGGCCGTATTCGGCCCCGACGCCGCGCGGGCGTTCGAGCAGATCGACAACGTGCTGATTCTCGCGTGCGGCACGAGTCACTATTCCGGCCTGACCGCGCGCCGCTGGCTCGAAACGATCGCGCGCGTGCCCGCGCAGGTCGAGATCGCGAGCGAATACCGTTACAGCGACGCGCTCGCGATACCGAATACGCTGGTGGTGAGCGTGTCGCAATCCGGCGAGACCGCCGACACGCTCGCCGCGCTCAAGTACGCGCAGGCGCTCGGCCATATCGACACGCTGGCGATCTGCAACGTGCCGACCAGCGCGATGATGCGGCAGACCGGCCTGCGCTTCCTGACGCGGGCCGGCCCTGAAATCGGCGTCGCGTCGACCAAGGCGTTCACGACGCAGCTGGTCGCGCTGTTCATTCTCGCCGTCACGCTCGGCCGGCTGCGCGGCTACGTCGACGATGCGCAGCTCGCGCGCTACACGATGCAATTGCGGCGGCTGCCTGGTGCGCTCGAGGATGTGCTCGGGCTCGAGCCGCAGATCGAGCGCTGGGCGGCGGAATTCTCGCAACACGAGAATGCGCTGTTTCTCGGGCGCGGGCTGCACTACCCGATCGCGCTCGAAGGTGCGCTGAAGCTGAAGGAGATTTCGTATATCCACGCGGAGGCGTATCCCGCGGGTGAGTTGAAGCACGGGCCGCTGGCGCTCGTGACGCACACGATGCCCGTCGCGACGATCACGCCGAACGACGCGCTGCTCGAGAAGCTGAAGTCGAACATGCAGGAAGTGCGGGCGCGCGGCGGGCAGCTTTACGTGTTCGCCGATGCCGATACGCGGATCGACAACAGCGAAGGCGTGTCGGTGCTGCGGATGCCGGATTACTACGGGCTGTTGTCGCCGATCCTGCATGTGGTGCCGTTGCAGTTGCTCGCGTATCACGCGGCGTGTTTGCGTGGCGCGGATATCGACAAGCCGAGAAATCTGGCGAAATCGGTGACGGTTGAGTGAGGGGGTTGGGTAAACCGGGGGTGGACTGGTGAAGGTCTTCGAGGGATCAAGCTGGCCCGCCCTACACGATTCGAACGTGTGACCTACGGCTTAGAAGGCCGCAGGTCATCACATGGATCGAGATTGATCGACATCCAGTTTTGCATCTATCATTTTGAAAATAAACGATATTTAATCAAACCACAACACTTCGAAGTTAACTCGAATTGACTGACACCCCTAGAACTCCCCTACATAGTGCCTACATGACACTACAAGCGGGGACTACAGGTGATCAAGAAAATTTGGTTCATCGTGGAATTCCGCGGAACGCGGCGCGGATTTTGAGGAAGAAGTATTCCTCGTCGCGATACCCGTAAGCCCTGCGCTTGATGACCTTGATGGTGTCGTTGATCCCCTCGACGACGCTGGTATTGAGAGGGTGGCGACGGCGAGTCACGATTCCGTGCCAGTACCCCTGCAAGCGCTCGCCGGACACTCGCGCGAGTGCTTTCGGACCGCCTTGATTGAATTTCTCTTCTCACTCGCCGATCACGTTGAAGCGGCGAATATTGAATAGGGCAGCGGCTTGGCGCCGTGACAAGCCTTCCTCACGCATCCGCTTCAGGACCGAAAGTTTGAATTCAACGCTGAAATTCGAGGAGGACCGCCTCTTCGTCCGCACGCCTGCCTCGCCATAAGCGCGATAGCCAGCGATCCATTGGCGCAGTGATGAAACGTCGACGCCGTGCCGCTGAGCAACGGTCTTTAGGGCAGCCCCGCCTGAGCAGCAATCCCTTACGGCTGCCAGCTTGGCTTGGTCCGTATATTTTCCCATAGCCCCTCCAGGTCGGAGTCCAACCTTCGGGGTCCAGTTCAATTGCCGCCGACAAACCTTCATTAACAGACGGTACTGGGGCAACGCTTACGCTGGAGCAAAAGGTGCAACGATTGAATTGATTGTCTATCTTTTTGAGCCACCGATCTTATCCGCCGCGCTTGGTTTCTGTCTCTTTCCACGTCGCCGCCGAGTGCATGCCGTAAGTCGTACTGGCAAGGTGTAATCCAACCTGAATTACGCCTTGCCACGCATCCCTGAGGCGAAAATCAGGTGGTATAGTCTGACGAATGTCAGACAGTGTAGCTGGTCGTCGACATTCATCGACTTCGTCAGTGATTAGCGTTTAAGCAAGGAACCTTTAGGAGAATCAAGTGGACAACCTGGATCGAGAAGAAGATTCCAAAGACCCGTCGTCAGAAGGCAACCCCAAGCTGTTCGATATCCTCACACGTGCGCGCAAGGTGTTCATCACTGGGACAATTGAACAGAAAATGGCCCGTGACGTGGTTCAGCATCTGCATGCGCTCGCCCACATCAGCGACGATCCCATTCAGGTATTCATCAGCTCTCCGGGTGGCCACGTTGAATCAGGCGATCTGATTTTCGACACGCTCCGTTTCATCAAGCCCAGAGTCATCACCATTGGATCCGGCTGGGTAGCCAGCGCGGGCGCGTTGATTTACGTGGCGGCCAACAAGGAAGATCGCTATACGCTGCCCAACACGCGCTTCCTGTTACATCAGCCGTCAGGCGAGTCACGCGGCCCGGCCAGCGATCTGAACATTTACCTGGATGAAATCGTGAAAATGCGCGACCGGCTGAATCGCATCTTCGCCGATGCCACGGGCCAGTCCGTCGAAAAGATCGCGTCGGATACCGCGCGGGATTTCTGGCTAAGCGCGGAAGAGGCAGTACAGTACGGATTGGCCTACAAGATTATTTCGTCGGAATCCGAAATCGATAAACGCACCAACAATCGCTAACAAGCTCCGGGGAGAGTCTGTGATGCAACATACCCTCCCCTCTAAAACTGATCATGCGCTTGGCGCGCGCTCTCGAATGACGGTCCGCATCGCCTCCCGAGGGAAAAGTGCGAAAGACTACCCCTTGAATGCACCGGGATACATTCTGCTGTACAAGCCGCTCAGTTCTTTTTCAGGTGACGTTAATACAGCGACCGTATTCTTTGATATTAAAAGGCCCGCCTGGGCCAATATGATCGCAATGCCTGCCATTGTCATCGCGTGGCCAAGGTAGACGATCGAGCCAGCCGAAACGAAGTAACCAAACAACCAGCTTCCAAGCGGAATCGACGCAACGCAGCAGGTAAAGACCGCAGCTTCCAATCGTCCCCGTATATCATTCGGAGCGGCGTAGCCCCTGAGCGAACCACATGTTACATTGCCGAGGCTCAGCGCAAATCCGATTGCCGCCACAATGAGACCTCGCAGCACATCAAAATTCACGAAAATGATGGCTACTATCCCGGTGCCCACCATCGAGTTTCCCAACAGGATGATTGTCAGTCGAGACATCCCGGCCTCAATCAACCTGGGTGCAACAAAAGCACCAATCAGCATCCCGATGCCAAACAAAATTTCAGACGCGGCCAGGTAACTCACCGGCGCGTGAAGCATGGATTTTATAAATGCCGGAATCACGATCGACAAGAATGGCGTCAACACAAAATTGATGACAACCGACGAAACGCAGAGCCATTTTTCGGGATCAATTTTAAAAAGTGCATGAAACCCAAGAAAGGTTTCATTGAATACCCCTCGAGCAGACGCTTTCTGATCCCGAATACGATTCCTTGAGGAAAGAGACCATGCGGAACACACCGACGCGGCAAACAGGATGGCAATCGTGAACATGGCGCCTTTCACACCTATCACCGCCACCGAAGCGCCACCGACGATCGCCCCGACAATGACTTGCATGGAATTGACGCTGGTGGCATACCCAAGATATCGGTTTAGCTCCCTTCCCTGAACGAACGTCGGAATAATTGCATTGGGTGCAATCGACATCACGCCATCGAGCGCCGACATCAGTATCAATACCGCCGCCGCAACAACAGGATTGAACTCTCCCGACACCTCACCCAGCAAAAAGAACAGCAACGCCACAAAGGAGGTCGTAACCGAAAATCTGATGCCCCTTACGCCGCCATATCGATCGATCAACACGCCACCTAACGGAAATGCCACCAGGTTGACGATCCATGATACGGCAATCACGCTTGCGAGATATGTTGCCGATCCGGCATCGCGCAGCACGAGCCATGCAAATAACAACTGAAACGCCCGAAATGAAAATACCGCAGCCCCTTGCGCAAACAGCAGCTTCGCAACCTCGGTTCTTTCGTGCCTCCGAGTCAACAAGCGATCCTGTGGCATCATATGTTCCTGCTATGTTCAACGAGTGACACACAATCCCTCAGAATTTTCTTGCCGAAATCAGTAGCTTTGTTCGATTGCTCTATCACCTTCACTGTCTGGAAAAATTTTTCTTTGAATGGGATGGCATTGTTTGCCTCGTTGTAGTTGCTCTTGATATCCCATGGCGACAGACCGGACGCCGAGTTGCTCAACAATCTATCGAACGAAAAAATGGTACGGGACAGTACGAACATCGCGTGAAAAATCGCACTCATTGGACGACGGTCCTGACGGAATGGCGTATAAAACAACCCCTCGTCGTCATCAATTATCGGCTCCCTCAACCAGACTTGATAAAGCAAATTATGGGCAGCTTCGTGCACAATATGTTCGGCAATTCTCGACCAATGCTCGCTATCCGGCATGAACGATCGAATGTAGATGGCACCAAGAGTATTAAACTCGGTTGCGGCATTGATACCGTTTGAGTCGAATACGATAATATCATTGATCAGCACCTGTATCTCGTCGAACAGGGTCTCGTCAGTTTTTTTGATTTCATCCAGCACAAGCGAGATCGCGTCGTCCGTCAAATACTTATTGCGCACTGCCGGCGTAGTCATCACAACCTCGCGGCCGGCATACTTGTTTTCGTATGTTTCGCCAAAGGATTTGGCGAACACTTCCCTCATTGCATCGCCAATTACCGACTCGTAGCCCGTTCCGTAGCGTAACAGCCTGCTCGACGAAGTGCGGTCCTGGCGTGCGCTTACCTCATCTATCAACGCCGTCACGGTGGCTTCGGCGCGCGCCCGATCCCCTGCCTCTGCGCAGATGCGTAGTATCTCGTGGACCGCGTAAATTTGCGGCGTCACGCACGCAACGTCACCCGCTGAAATGGCGCTAATGCGTTCAATGAGAAAGCTGTCCAGATCGACGAATTCGGCCAGATAGATCAGGCTGTTCAATATATCCTGATTGTTCATCGAAACAAGTTGTTTCGCCCGCGTTGCGTCCGGAACCGCCCAATTGGCAGCTGTTACATCCATGATGGCCCTCGTGATTCTGATGAATTTTCAGGCGACTTCGCGCTTCGGCAAGACTACCCTTGATACTCGAGGTATTTCTTGCACAAAGCACTTCCGCTGCGAAGATCCAGTTCCTCAAGATAATGAGCCGCCAGATCCTTGGCCCCGTAGACATCGTGCGCAATCGTGGCCAATTTCAGAATCTCAAGATCGGTGGCCTCGCTCTTTCGCTTTGTAATGAACACTGCGTGTGCCCAGAGCCATTGGTCGGACGGCGCAAACGGGTCTGCAGGATCGGAGTGCGGCTTCAACAAGCGTGATCCATATCCGGTAAAAGTGTAGAACTGAAATCCCAGTTTTCTCAGCTCAATTTCGACATCTGAAAACAACGGCTGATCCAGGTATTGCTCAACAAACTCAACCTCGATTTCGATTGCGAGTGCTGTGCTGATCCATTTTTCACCGTAAGTGATCGCCATCAAATCCGATGCCTGTATGTCGGATTTAATGTAATCCGGGGAGAATGGAAGATCGATGTCGTTTAGTTTCGTCGTTTGCATCCTCTGCACGTCTACAACCTCAAGCCACTCTGCAATATTGTTATATTTTTTCATCAATTCGAGATTCGGCTTGTATAGCGATGAACATGTCTCCAGCTTGCACACGTACAGATCATGTTCGTTGCCGTCGCCTAGCGCGGCCGAGATGACTGTTCCTTGGAAATCCGTGTCCGCACCATTGCCCGGCAAGTCAATTCCGACGGCCGCATGGCGGCGAAGTTTCGTGTAGTTGGAGGGATCTCCCGCGACTTGCTTGCAACCGATATCAAGTACTTTAACTTCCGCGTCAACTTTAACGATGTCGTAGAGCTTCACTCGGCGTCCTGATTCTTGGCGGTTGGTTTCAAGGCACCCCAAAAGCGGGGTGCACTTACAGCGAAAACCTAGATCAGTTGGACACGCTCGACACGGACGGCGATCCCTTTCGGGTCAATGCAAATACTTTCGTCGGGTCCAGAACTTTCTGCTCCTGCTTCTGCACATTTTGTTGCATCACTCACCTCATTCTTGAAGATTGTTGATGCTTCACACTGTTGTGGAAGCGCTGCGCCATTGGCCAAGGCGTTTACAAATTTATTCGTGCAAGTCTTGGAATGTCAAGGAAATAATAAAACCTAAATAACTGAATTTTTAGCGGGATTGTACAATCTTATTGACTTTTTCTGACGCAACTCACTCCGCGAGTGCTCAGCCAAGCAACGAACATCGCCAATGCCCTCGTCTACCGAACCAGTGACGACAAACCGTCTTGAATCTGCAACCTTGCGGATATGATTCGATTGCCGCCTCCATTGGCTTACGCCTGCTTCGCCATACACCGGAGATCGCTCCGTAGCCTCCCATCCGCATGGAATCATGCAATAGACATTTCTATTTCGCCCAATGACTTTATCGAAACAAAGAAACGACAATGATGATTCATAAAATAACGAAAAGCTATTTCAAATGAGACAATGTGTGGGGTTGTTACACTTAAGCACCGTCCAGGTCGCTATAGCGGATCTCAGTTAACTGCTATAGAAATCCTGGACAGAAATGAGTGCTAGTGTTTCAGAGCGAGTTTCCCAATGTGAACGGGAGGTTAGCGATGAAACACAAACAGTACTCGGTGGAGCAGATCGTGGCGGCGCTCAAGCAGGCTGAGTTGGGCATGCCGGTGGCGCACCTGCTCTGGCAGTTGGGGATTTCCGAGCAGGCGTACTACCGCGGGAAGAAGCAGTACGCGGGCCTGGAATCGAACCAGGTCCGCGAACTGAAGCAGTTCTAGGACGAGAATGCGCGGCTCAAGGAGCCTATCCGAAACTAATGGGGTGGCCCCCCCCGCCTCGCAAGCGCGTTACGCTTTGTAGGGATATCCACTGCTGGAGGGCCATCATGCAAAGCGTGACGCTGGTTGGAATTGATTTGGGCAAGCATTCCCTTCACCTCCATGGCCAGGATCGCAACGGCAAAGCCGTATTTCGCAGGAAGGTGAATCGTAAACAACTGATCGAATTTTTTGCCGCGCTTCACAGCTGCACGGTGGTCATGGAAGCTTGCTCAGGCGCGCATTACATGGCGCGGGGCCTCACGACCCCTTTGACGTTTACGTGCGACTTCCCGGGCGCCGCACTCGTGCTCGCGAACCCACCTCGCTGCTAGTGCCGTTGCCGGCGTTCTGCATCCTGACGCGCCCCCGTTCTTCTTCGATCTTGTCGTGCAACATGCGCAGGAGATTAAGCGGCCGTCAAGGGCAGCGCTTCTCGGCGATCTCGGATAACCTTGGATCTGCGTGACGACTCTGAGTGAGCCGCATCGACTCCGGCTACATACTGGACGTCGGTAATGTGAGTGAACGGCTGCGATCGGCATGGATCTAGGTAGACCAGAAATGCCTACATTGCACCTACATGAAAATGAGCGAGGCTGAATACCTGCCCCAAGATACCACCTAACTCATTGATTTCACTGGCCCGCCCTACACGATTCGAACGTGTGACCTACGGCTTAGAAGGCCGTTGCTCTATCCAACTGAGCTAAGGGCGGTCGGGGAGAAAAGACACGGCTGGCGCGGGCTGCATTTGACACAAGGCATCGAGCAACGACAAAACCACCCAACTCGACACCCCGAAACAAAACGGGCCCGGCATGAAGCCGAGCCCGAAATTATACCCGATCATCGCGCCACATCACGCGAGATCGACCTCCGCAGCATCAAACCGGCTGCGGATGCAGCATGAACCAGCCGAGACAGAACACGCCGGCGATCACGCAATACACGCCGAACGAAGCCAGCCGGCCACGCCCTTCGAAATAGCGCATCAGGAAC
>Ga0157367_1001289_pt1 | contig 11069 bp, 11 predicted proteins | sample AttbisABBM2_FD_113142 | JGI IMG/M metagenome (GOLD analysis project Ga0157367, IMG submission 113142) | Fungus gardens microbial communities from leaf cutter ant in Botucatu, State of São Paulo, Brazil - Atta bisphaerica ABBM2 | ecosystem: Host-associated > Fungi > Mycelium > Unclassified ...
GGGCGATGTCGGGCGGAAAAGCCATGCAGTCCGGCCAGGCTCTGGCAAACGGCAATATGAACCAGGCAGGGATTAAAATTGAGCTCAGCGTCGGCGCGAGTAAGAGTAAATCCTCATCGGAATATAACGCCAATGCCGTAAAAGGGAGTTCACTCAATGGCGGCGGCAACATTGCCGTGGTGGCGACCGGCGCTAACGGCAGCAGCGGTGATATTACCCTCTCGGGCAGCGGCATTACCGGCAAAAATGTCACGCTGGCTGCGGCGCACGATCTCAACCTCACGGCGGCAACCAATAACACCGAACAGAAGAGCAGTAATAAAGCGTCTGGCTGGAGTGGCGGCGTTCATGTCGCAATAGGTAAAGATACAGGCATTGGTGTGCAGGCCAGCGGTTTTATGGCCAGCGGCAAGGAGAACGGCAAAACCACCGATTACGTCAACAGCCGTGTTAATGCCAGCAACGACCTGACCCTGAGCAGCGGCAACGATACCGTGCTGTCTGGCGCGCAGGCACTGGGTAACCGGATTGTTGCTGATGTTGGTCATGATCTGACGATGACCAGCCTGCAGGATACCGATGATTATCAAAGCAAGCAGCAGAGCGCCAGCGGCGGCTTCAGTTTCACGTTCGGCAGCATGACCGGCTCCGCTGGCCTCAGTCTGAGCCAGAGTAAGGTGAACAGTGAGTACGCCAGCGTCGGCGATCAGAGCGGCCTGTTTGCAGGTAACGGTGGCTATGACATCTATGTTGGCAACCACACCCAGCTGAATGGCGCAGTGATCGCCTCAACGGCGCAGTCCGCGAACAATGCGCTCTCCACCGGTACGCTGGGCTGGTCAGACATCGACAACCATGCTTCTTACAAAGCCAGCAGCTCATCGATCAGCATGGGTGGGGGTAACGAAGATAATAAGATGTCAGGCGGCGCGATCCCGACCTCTGCCAATACCCATGGCAGTGCCTCTGGCACCACCCGTTCAGCCGTGGCGGACGGTACCATCACGGTACGTAGCGGTCAGGCTCAGACACAGAACGTCGCAGATTTGAGCAGAGATACTGACAACGCCAACGGTCATATCGACAAGATATTCGATAAAGATAAGGTCGCTAACAAGCTTGAGTTCGCTCAGGGAATGCAGGAGCTGGGTCAGCGTGTGGCAGGCGATGTCAGCAGCTATCAAATGCAGGCAGCTGAAAACGAGACCAGAGAACGGTTGCTGAAGGCGAACCCGCAATATGCTGGTTATTCAAACGAGGCATTGAATACTCTAATCGTAAATGATCCCGGCTATAAGGCCGTTGCAGAGAAATGGGGCACAGGCGGCAGCTATTCCATGGCGGCGGCAGCCGTGACCGGCGTGCTGGGTGGCCTTGGCGCAGGTAACCTGGGCGCAGCCGCAGCAGGTGGGATGGCACCGTATATCGCCAATAAAATCAAGCATGCTACCAGCACATTTGTTAACGGACAGGAACAAACTAACGTCCTGGCAAACACCATGGCGCACGCGGTCGCCGGTGCAGTGCTGGCTCAGCTGGCGGGTAATAGCGCAACAGCGGGTGCTGCGGGGGCGGCAGGTGGTGAGCTGATGGCAAGAGCTATCCTCAGCTCGATGTACCCCGGCAAGCAGGCCAGCGAACTGACGCAGGATCAGAAGCAGATTGTTAGCGCGCTCGGCCAGTTGGCCGCACAGTTGTCTGCGGGTCTAGCATCCGGTTCTGTTGAGGGTGGCATTCAGGGGGCGGTTGCCGGTAAGAATGCGGTTGAGAATAACTATCTGAGTGATACTCAGAATGCTCAGAAGAAAGAAGAACTGGCGGAATGTAAGACTGTTGCCTGTAAAGCTCAGACACAGGCGAAATGGACGGCGATTGACTTGGGTCAGGATGGCAGCTTTGCAGCAGGAATGATCGCCGGAGTTCCTGCTGGGCTGTATGATGCTGTTGACGGGATAGTGAGAACTGCCAGCAGTCCGCTTGAAACCTACGCAGCGCTGAAATCACTGTTTAACAGCGGTGATGTGCTGGGAAATGTCTCGGATGCAGTGAAGCAATCCTATATTGATCGCATTGATCGAATGGAAGCGGAGTATCAGAGAGCCGGGGCCAGCGGATCGTTTAATGCTGGTGTTGAAGGCGGCAAGCTGGTCGCTGATATGGCCGGGTTGCTGGCTGGCGGTGCTGGGGTAGTAAAAGGTGGTGTCGTACTTACTGAGAAGATAGCAGCGAAAGTTGCTGGTAAGGCTGAGTTAGTAGCAGTTAACGTGGGCAATGCGGCTCATAATGCGGCAAATTATGCTGGCCTGAAGCTGGATTTAAAAACGACTGAAGCGGCAAATCATCTTGTGGAAAGCTTGCGAAATACAGGGCAGCTTCCTGAGAGTTATATCGATAAAGCTCAAGCTATGAATAATGGTTGGAAGTCGGGCAAAGCGTTGAATAATACATCGCCAGGGAAGCAGATAGGAGGTGATATATTTGAAAATTCAAATAATTTATTACCATCCTCACCAGGAAGAGTATGGCGTGAAGCAGACGTTGGTTTAGATAATACTATGTCAAGAAGCAACCAGGCAGGAACAAGATTGCTGTATTCAGATGACGGTCTGCTCTATATCACTACAGATCACTATGAGACAGCCACCTCTATAGGTAAATGGAAATGAGTAAAAACGACATAATTTTAGATGGTCTTGATATACACACAGAATCTGATGTGCATCGTGCTTTGGCCGAGTTACTGGATTTTGGTCCTTATTATGGTCGGAACTTGGATGCTTTATGGGATCGCCTTAGTACAGATATAGAAAGGCCGCTCAAAATAACTTGGCTGCATTCGGATATATCAAAACAACGTCTTGGAGAGCGCTTTGAGAAAATTATCCAAATCTTTGAGCGTACAAAACAACAAGATATTAAGTTCTCTTGGGATGATAAATTTGAGTATGTACTTAAATAATCAAGAATCCCGACCAACCTGGCCGGGATATTATATTTATCAGTGAGTTACCCTTCAATCGCCAGCCTGATGATCAACTGTCCCGGCCAGGTGATCACCTAGATCTTATGTCCGGTCGTAAATCCCAGCGCTTCCAGCCAGCGGCCTTTTATAGTCAGCTGTGGCAGCGGGTTCGGCTGGCCTTTGTTAGGCCGGCAGCCTACTTTGTAATAATGCGCCTGCGATTCACTGGCGGCGGTTGTGACCGTGCGGGTCTCTGGCTTATGATGCGTGTCAGCTATAATCAACTCCTCGATAGTTGCTTGTGGTCAGCGGCTGCTGCGGGTTGCCGCCCGCTTCAGCCGCGCTAAAAATCTCTCGTTATGCGCTTCCTGTGCTATTTTTTCCTGTTTAAATATACACCTTCTGCTGCTTAAATTCGCTGAAAGCTAAGTAATAAACTGCGAGATGACTCTGAAAACGAATTCTTTTTTTCAGGTCTGCATTTCGCTTATCCCTTCTTCCTTTAGCCTCCCGGAATATCTGTTAAAGATAAACTTTCATACTGTATATCCATGTTAACCCGCCTTGACTCTGCATTACGGATTACGCCTCTGCTGATTATAAAGTCAGTCACAGCGGCGGCAGCATTGCGCTGTCGAATGGCGCCGGCATGGGTAAACAGATGCTTGCCAATGCCGCCTCCAACAGTGCCAGCACACTGTTATCGGGTCTGAATAATAAAGGGCACGCCGAAGGCACCACCCAGGCCGCCGTGGCAAATGGCACAATCATTGTCCGCGATCAGAACAGGCAGACCCAGGACGTATCGGCGCTCAGCCGTGATACCGAACATGCCAACGACAGCATCAGCGCGATCTTTGACAAAGAGAAAGAGCAGAAGCGACTTCAGACCGCTCAGTTAGCCGGTGAAATCAGCGGCCAGATGACAAATATCGTCACGACCATGGGCGATATCAAAGGCCTTGAGAAAGCGCAGAGTGCGAAGAACGCCGAGACGCTGCCCGCCGGTGCAACGGAAAAAAGACGGGGAGAATGGCTGGAGAAAATGCGTGATTCGCCAGAGTATCAGGCGGAGATGAAGCAGTGGGGTATCGGCAGCACGTCGCAGAAGGTCGCACAGACGGTCGGCAGCATCCTGACGGGGCTGGTGACCGGCAATGCAGGTCAGGCGGTCGCAGGCGGCCTTAATCCGTGGGCAGCGCAGCTGATTAAGAAGGAAACGACCGACGCTTCCGGCAACGTTGACGTGGCAACCAATGCCATGGCGCATGCGGTGTGGGGTTCGGTATCATCACAGATGTCCGGGGGAAGTGCGGCGGCGGGTGCGGCGGGTGCGTTCAGCGGCGAGCTTGCCACCCGCTACATCGCAGAGAAATACTGGGGCGCGGACACGCCTGAGAAGATAGCGGCGCTGGAGCAGGAAGACCGTGAGCAGCTGAGCCTGCTGGGCACGCTGGCGGCAGGACTGGCGGGCGGCATGGCGGGTAACAGCAGTGCTGCTGCGACGAGCGGCGCGATTGCCGGGAAGAATGCGGTTGAGAATAACTTCCTGAGTGTCACATCTTCCGACAAACTGGATAAGGCGATTGAGAAGATCAAACAGGGAGATAAATCACTGGCGGCGGCTAATGAGCTGATAAAGTTTGAAAATGCCGACAAACGCAGCGATGCGCTGGTTTCTAAATTCACTAAAGACCCGTTGCAGATGAACAGCACAGAACGGGCTGAGCTGGCGGGTTATCTGCGTGTTTATGCTGCTGAGATGAACAAGAATATGGCTCAGCGGTATCACAGGAACTGGTGAAAGGGTTGTTGTCGGGTCAGGACTATGTGAAACGGAATCCAGACTCTGAAGCGATGAGCAAGGCTCAGTCGATAATAAATACCTGGGGGTATCATAAATCTAACGCGAGTATTGGTGATGCGCCGCTGATGTTTGGGGGGAATGTACTTGGCACCACGATAAAAGAAGGGATGGCGCTGAATGCGGCGATTGGGGTAGGCGTGAATGCAGGTGTACAGCTTACCGGAAAAGATCCATTCAGTTATGTTGATGCGATTATGGCTGGCGTAACAGCAGCAGCGACAACAGGAAAAGGTATTGGCATATCAGCCGGGATCAATATGAGCGGTGCTGCGGTTGGTAGTGGCATTAAGGGAGAGGATCCAACAAATGCCATTATCGGAGCAGGAGTTGGTTCAGTTATAGGTGGGAAAGCTGAGAAACACATCACCGAGGGGCTATCAAAAGCAGTTGAAGAAAGCACGGCCGGAATAATCGGTGCTGTTGGCGGTTCTGTCGCCAGTGAATTGAGTGGTGGAGCTGTGCAAGAAGCTGTCAAAAAAGCGGAGTCAAAGCATGAAAAATAATAAGTTTAAGGAACTTTTTATCCTTATTTATCGTTGTTTTTTCGTGTTTCTATTAATTTGCATAGTTGCGCGATTAATAGGTTCTGCATTGGTTCTTATTAAATTTGGTTATTTCCCATTTGACTGGAGAGAGGTGCTCTTTCTTTCAAGTAAAAATGCACTAATTATCAGCATAATCTTGGGGTCAGGTATCTGGATAAAAGTCAGACTTCAGGAACGAAAAGACCAACAGCCTCCCTCTGAGTAAATAATCTGAAACCCCAGCTAACCCGGCTGGGGTTTTACTTTTATCAGTCAGTTACCCTTCAGTCACCAGCCTGATCATCAGCTGTCCCGGCCCGGTGATCACCTCGATCTTCTGCCCGGTAGTAAAACCCAGCGCTTCCAGCCAGCGGCCCTTAATAGTCACTTGTGGCAGCGGGTTCGGCTGGCCCCTGTTAGGCCGGTATCCGACTCTGTAATAATGCGCGGCGGTTGTGGCCGTGCGGGTCTCTGGCTTATGATGCGTGTCAGCCATAATCAACTCCTCGATAGTTGCTTGTGGTTAGCGGCTGCTGCGGGTTGCACCCCGCTTCAGCCGCGCTAAAAATCTCTTCCTGGGCTCTTCCTGTTCCGTTTTCACCTGTTTAAATATACACCTTGTGCCGGGGAAACTCGCTGAAAGCTAAGACATAAATTGCGAGTCGCCTCTGAAAAATGGATATTTTTTTCGGTCTGCAATTCGCTTATCCCTTCGTCCTGTTGCCTTCCGGAATATCAGTTGCGGGCAGGCTTTCATGCTGTAAATCTGTGTTAACCCGTCTTCAGTCTGTCTTCCTGATCACGCCTGTATCGTTGCCGAAAATGGTAATGAAAAGATTTCTCTGCTGATGAATATAGCGGTTGCACCGAGTACTTCCGTCAGCGGTAGCCCGGCAGTGACAGCCACTATCTGAACGGGATCGATCCGCGCTTTGTCAATCACACCGTCACGCTGCCGGATGGCACACAGCAGACTGATGCCGGAGGACATGCATCACCGCAAGCGGCGGCTTCAGCTTCACGTTCGGCAGCATGACCGGCTCCGCTGGCCTTAGCCTGAGTCAGAGCAAAGTGAACAGTGAGTACGCCAGCGTCGGCGATCAGAGCGGCCTGTTTGCAGGTAACGGTGGCTATGACATCTATGTTGGCAACCACACCCAGCTGAATGGCGCGGTTATCGCCTCAACGGCGCAGTCCGCGAATAATGCGCTCTCCACCGGTACGCTGGGCTGGTCTGACATCGACAACCATGCTTCTTACAAAGCCAGCAGCTCATCCATCAGCATGGGTGGGGGTAACGAAGATAATAAAATGTCAGGCGGTGCGATACCCACCTCTGCAAATACCCATGGCAGTGCCTCCGGCACCACGCGTTCAGCCGTGGCGGACGGTACCATCACAGTACGTAACGGTCAGGCTCAGACACAGAACGTCGCAGACCTGAGCAGAGATACCGATAACGCCAACGGCCATATCGACAAGATATTCGACAAGGATAAGGTCTCACGCAAGCTTGAGTTCGCACAGGGAATCCAGGAGCTGGGCCAGCGTGTGGCAGGCGATATCAGCAGCTACAAAATGCAGGCTGCTGAAAAAGAGACCTTAGAACGGTTGCTAAAAGCGAACCCGCAAAATGCCACTTTATCCAGGGCGGCATTAAACGATCTGATTGTAAAAGATGAGGGTTATAAGGCGGTTGCAGAAAAGTGGGGCACAGGCGGCAACTATTCCATGGCGGCAGCAGCGGTGACCGGCTTGCTGGGCGGCCTTGGCGCAGGTAACCTGGGCGCAGCCGCAGCAGGTGGGATGGCACCGTATATCGCCAATAAAATCAAGCACGCTACCAGCACATTTGTTGACGGACAGGAACAGACTAACGTCCTGGCTAACACCATGGCGCACGCGGTCGCAGGTGCAGTGCTGGCTCAGCTGGCAGGAAACAGCGCAACAGCGGGTGCTGCGGGGGCAGCAGGTGGCGAGCTGATGGCCAGAGCTATCCTCAGCTCGATGTATCCTGGTAAGCAGGCCAGCGAACTGACGCAGGAAGAGAAGCAGGTTGTCAGCGCGCTTGGCCAGCTGGCAGCGCAGTTGTCTGCGGGTTTAGCATCCGGTTCTATTGAAGGCGGCATTCAGGGGGCGGTTGCGGGTAAAAATGCGGTTGAGAATAATGCGCTGGGAAGTGATGAGGAGGAGGTGCAACGGGAACATGGAAAGCTACCGGTAAAAATCATCCCGATCAACCCGATGAAACTGAATGTGCTTGATGGAGATGGGAATCCACTGAAGGCCGGAGGTGGCGGGTTAGGCAAAATATCCGTTAACAAAGGACAGCAAAATAAGCATATTCCCGGCACAAATGAATATAAGATTGCATCTGAAGCAGGGTTGAATAAGAGTATACTTTCTGTTCCCGCGGAGTCATTGCTTCCGAAGTTAGGAACAGGGCAGCAAGTTGGCAATCTCCCTGTGGGGAGTCCAGGTTCAAAGGAAAGAATTAATTATGGTCAGAATATTGGTAATTATATCGATCCACAGACAGGAGTGTCGGCTCCAACGAGTAATGGAATAGTCCATTACGGAAAGAATGGTGTTCATATTGTTCCAGCAAGACCATCTGAAGAGTGATGAAGGATTCTTATGAATAGTAATGATTATTTTAAGCTGTCTGCTCAGCGGGCTTTACTTGGAAATATAACTAATAATATCAGAGCAATATCGGCACTATTGGAAGGTGATAACATTACTTTAAAATTTTTTTATGATGGAATCATCAGTGAAGATGATGAAGAAAATGCTTCTATAGTAGAAACCGAAATTATTGCTGATCTTGATGATAGTTCAGTTGTTCATACAGTTGTCACAAGGCTGGATTATCCTGAGCCAATAAAATCCAATGGCTTTTTACTTTATCTTAGAAAAGAATAAACACTAAATCCCGGCCCTAGTGCCGGGATTTTATTTTATAAGCCAGCTAGTTATCCTTCAGCCGACAGACGGATGATCAGCTGTCCCAGCCCGGTGATCACCTCGATCTTTTGCCCAGTCGTAAAGCACAGTGCTTCCAGCCAACGGCATTTAATGGTGAGCTGCGGCAGCGGATTCGACTTACCTTTATTAGGCCGGCATCCCTCTTTGTAAAAATGTGCCTGCCATACGCTGGCGATGCAATAAATCTTGTGGTGCAGAATGTCGCGATACAGATGCACATAGAAAATATGCTGGACCGATGATATGATCCTAAACTTGTTGATGATGCGATAAAAGAAATCAAAAAAAGAAATTCTCAAACAGGAGTGACAAAATAATGTTGATGTGGGATGAATTTATTAAGTTATTAGGCTGCACAAAATTTGATGGTAATTTTATTAATATTTCAACCTATTTTAATGAGCTGCCTAAGATTGATGAGGGTGTTTTAGGTGACAGGAGCTACTATTCATTTATACAGTCTGGTATTTTATTTTTGTTAGAAGATAAAGTTATAGATCAAATTACATTTTACGCAAAAAGCGATGAGGGGTTTTCTGAGTATGTAGGGGATTTACCATTACCAATTGATAGTTCGGAGTATGAGGCTGTTCAAATGCTAGGCCACCCCTTAGTTTCTGGTGGTGGAAATATGGATGCACTTATGGGTTATATTGATCGTTGGATAAGGTATGAAAAAGAGGGGCATACGCTCCATCTACAATTTAATCAGAATGATAGATTATCCAGGGTTACTCTTATGAGATGAGTATAGATTCCTATTTAATCCGTAACGCCGATCAATTAAGGCAGAAATGGTCGGTTGAATGAGGCGGTGGCTGTGTGAAAATCCACAATTTCATCATGAATGATTACAAATTTTTTAAGTCCATCGGTCAGGTCCATGACGTTATTCTTAAGTTCTTACCGAAAGAGTTCTCTACTCTTTATGGCCTCCTTAGCTGTTTAGGCGGCCTGAAGTGACACAGGCGCTAACTGTCAGACACTAATAGGAAAGCGAAGGCCGCGCAAGATACCTGCTTCAACCTTGAACGCGGCGATGGGCGAGTATATCGCGCAGCAGATGAACCCGGCGGTTAAGCGCGAGAACCTAAGTTAGGAGCAACGCTAGACGATAAGCGCGCTGGCGGCGGGCCTTGCGGGCGGAGTGGTCAGAGAGAGCACGGGCAGTACGGTGTATTAATCAACGGGGAGCAGGTCATATCTGGCAAGCTAAATACAGGTGATCGTAAAATCGAATCTTGATATTTGTTATAGGGTCATCTAAATAGTTTCCATCAACGTTGAAAAGAGCTTGCCAAAAATTGACTTAATTAATCCTGACTAATCCAAAAGATAAAAGCCTAATACTCTTGCAGCAGGCTTTTATCTTTCACTAGCATCATGCTCAGTGCATTAACTGACTGACCAGCCCGGTGAGATCGGCTTTTTTATCAATCACACCTGCAGATGACGCTTTATCCACCAGCTGTGGCAGATATTTGACCAGCAGATTCAGTGCATCGCTGGTGTTGATACCCATCCGCGCAGCCAGCTGTTCAATGGCCTCAGAGTTGATCATCTTCTGCACCAGATCGCTGCTCAGGGCAACGTTCTGCTGATCGCCCAGCCAGGAGTTCACCACCTCGCTGTACTCGCCGCTCTGAAGATGACTTACGATAGTGTGTAAACCGCCTTGCTGCTCCACCCACTCCAGCACACCTTTCACTTCCTGACTGGTCTGAGTATTCAGGCCGCACATCGCCAGCACCGTTTCCAGTAAACTCATTTTATTTCCCCTGAATAGTAAGCGCTTAAGACTGTTTACATGCTCTGATTTTATGAATAACAAACAGCACAATAATTGAACCCAGGGTTGCAATCGCAATGCTGTAAATATTGAAACCACTGACCTTGCCAAAGCCCAGAGCCGTACTGGCGACACCGCCAATCAGCGCGCCGATAATACCCAGAATCATGGTCATGAAAATGCCCATATGTTCTTTACCTGGCATAATACATCTGGCGATAATACCGGCGAGCAGACCAAATACAACCCATGACAATATACCCATCATTAACATCCTTCTTTTTATATAAATTACTGCACGTTTAGCAGTGGTTTAATCCACGAAATAAAAGCAGGTGTATCGTACGCCGCGCAGTATTTGTCTGGCAATCCTGTTTTTTTAATTAAACTAAACGTATCGGAAACGATAGGGGAGTAATTATGAGCATTCTGGATAATATTAAAAATATTGGCGATGAGTTGTTACATAGCGTTGATAAAAATGTTGAGAATAAGACCGATGCCTCAGCAGCAAGTGATCGCACTTATACCGTTAAATCGGGTGACACGCTCAGCGCAATCGCTAAGCAGTTTTATAATGACGCATCAAAATATATGAAAATCTTTGAGGCGAATAAAAACATCCTCAGCAACCCGGATAATATTGCGCCGGGTCAGGTACTGACTATTCCCGAGTAATCGTTAGCCGAGGAGACAAGCCAGTCAGAGCAGGGATTGCCCGGCTGGTTTTTTGCAGTTATAGCCGCCGGACTCATCAGGAATATGCAGGTAACCGCAGGCGGGTCCGGATGGATAATCAGAAAGGAGGAGAAAATTGGCAATACTGAAAAGCAAAAAGCCCGCTCAGGTTTCCCTGAGCGGGCTTTTCTAATTCTGGCTCCTCTGACTGGACTCGAACCAGTGACATACGGATTAACAGTCCGCCGTTCTACCGACTGA
>Ga0157367_1001293_pt1 | contig 11043 bp, 11 predicted proteins | sample AttbisABBM2_FD_113142 | JGI IMG/M metagenome (GOLD analysis project Ga0157367, IMG submission 113142) | Fungus gardens microbial communities from leaf cutter ant in Botucatu, State of São Paulo, Brazil - Atta bisphaerica ABBM2 | ecosystem: Host-associated > Fungi > Mycelium > Unclassified ...
CGTCGTGCTGCCCGAGCATCTCGACGTGTTCGAGCGCGGCATCGCGAAGCGTCTCGACTTCGCGTATTCGGGCCCGCAGTCGCAGCGGATCGCGAAGCTGCTGTTCGGCGGCAAGATCGCGCTCGGCGCGGTGCACACGTATCTCGAGCTGTTCGCACGCTACTTCATCGACCTCACGCCGCAGGTCGCGCTGATCGCGGCGGTCAGCGCCGATCGCGACGGCAACCTCTACACCGGCCCGAACACGGAAGACACGCCGACCGTTGTCGAGGCCACCGCGTTCAAGGACGGCATCGTGATCGCGCAGGTCGACCGCATCGTCGACAAGGTGCCGCGCGTCGACATTCCCGGCGACCGCGTGCATTTCGTCGTCGAGGCCGGCCGGCCGTTCTACGTCGAGCCGCTGTTCACGCGCGACCCGGCCGCGATCACCGAAACGCAGATCCTGACCGCGATGCTCGCGATCAAGGGCATCTACGAACCGTACGGGATCAGGCGCCTGAACCACGGGATCGGCTTCAACACGGCCGCGATCGAGCTGCTGCTGCCGACCTACGGCGCGAAGCTCGGGCTGAAGGGCAAGGTCTGCACGCACTGGGCGCTCAATCCGCACCCGACGCTGATCCCCGCGATCGAGTCGGGCTGGGTCGAGCAGATCCACTGCTTCGGTTCCGAAGTCGGGATGGACGACTACATCCGCGCGCGCTCCGACGTGTGGTTCACGGGCTCCGACGGGTCGCTGCGCTCGAACCGCGCGTTCTGCCAGACCGCGGGCCTCTATGCGTGCGACATGTTTATCGGCTCGACGCTGCAGATCGACCTCGCGGGCCATTCGTCGACGGTCACGGCCGAGCGGATCGCCGGCTTCGGCGGCGCGCCGAACATGGGCAGCGACGCGCGCGGCCGGCGTCATCCGAGCGAGCCGTGGCTGAAGGCCGGCGCGCGAGCCGACCCCGACACGCCGGCGGCGCTCAGGCGCGGCCGCAAGCTGGTCGTGCAGATCGGCGAGACGTTCGGCGACAAGAACGTGCCGATGTTCGTCGAGAAGCTCGACGCGCTGAAGCTCGCCGACAAGCTGCAGCTCGATCTCGCGCCGATCATGGTGTACGGCGACGACGTCACGCACATCGTCACCGAGGAAGGCATCGCGAACCTGCTGCTGTGCCGCGACAAGGACGAGCGCGAGCACGCGATCCGCGGCGTCGCGGGCTATACGGAAGTCGGCCGCGGCCGCGACCGGAAGATGGTCGAGCGGCTGCGCGCGCGCGGCGTGATCCGGCGCCCGGAGGATCTCGGCATCGATCCGCTCGACGCCGACCGCCGCTGGCTCGCCGCGCGCTCGATCAAGGATCTCGTGCACTGGTCGGGCGGGCTGTACGCGCCGCCGGCGCGGTTCCGCAACTGGTAAGGAACACGGCAATGGAACAGTTGAACTATCGCTTCACCGCGCGTGCGCGCGCGAAGGGCGAGCTGGCCACGGCGCTCGTCGGCGTGGTCGCGTCCGGCAATCTCGAGGTGCTGGTCGAACGGGTGCTGCCGGGCAATGCGTGCGAGATCGACATCCGCACCGCGGCGGTCGGCTTCGGCGAGGTCTGGCAGGCGGTGGTGGCCGATTTCGTCGAGCGGCGCGCGCCGGGCGGCCTGAAGCTGTCGATCAACGACGGCGGCGCGCGGCCCGACATGGTGTCGCTGCGGCTCGCGCAGGCGGTGCGCGCGATCGAGGGGGAGGCATGATGAACGACCCCCGCGCTCACATTCGTTCGCTGCCCGCCGAGGGAGCGGCCCGGCGGGAGGCGGCGACGGAAGCGACCCACGACGCCCCCGCGTTCGTCGCGAACGCGTCGAGCTGGTACGAGGCGTCCGCGCGGCAGCGCATCGACGGCCTGCTCGACGCGGGCAGCTTCGCCGAATTCCTCGGCCCGGCCGAGCGCGTGACGAGCCCGCACCTGCCGCTGTTCGACCTGCCGCAGCAGTTCGACGACGGGATGGTCGTCGGGCGCGGCCGGCTCGGCGGCAAGCCGGTGCTGGTCGCCGCGCAGGAGGGCCGCTTCATGGGCGGCGCGTTCGGCGAGGTGCACGGCGCGAAGCTCACGGGCCTGCTGCGCGCCGCGCGCGAGCTCGGCACGGTGCCGGTGCTGATCCTGTTCGACACGGGCGGCGTGCGGCTGCAGGAAGCGAACGCGGGCGAGCTGGCGGTCGCCGAGATCATGCGTGCGCTCGTCGACGCGCGAGCGGCCGGCGTGCCGGTGATCGGCCTGATCGGCGGGCGCGCGGGCTGCTACGGCGGCGGCGGGCTGCTCGCCGCGTGCTGCTCGGCGCTCGCGGTGTCGGAGCAGGGCCGCATCAGCGTGTCGGGGCCCGAGGTGATCGAGACCAATCGCGGCGTCGAGGAATTCGACGCGAAGGACCGCGCGCTGATCTGGCGCACGATGGGCGGCAAGCACCGGCGGCTGATCGGCGGCGCGGACCGCTACGTCGCGGATACGCCGGACGCATTCCGTGCGGCGGCGCTCGATCTGATCGCCCGCGCGCCGGCGTTCGACGCGGCGATGCTGCGCGCGGAGCAGGCGCGGCTCGAAGCGCGCATCGACCGGTTCGGCGCGTGCGCGGACGCGCTCGACGTGTGGCGCGCGCTCGGCGCGGCCGAGCCCGCCGCGATTCCCGGCATGCCCGACGACGCATTCGCCGCGCTGGCCGACCAACTCCAGGAGCCGCCGCATGACGCTCGATGACGTTTTAGCCTCGCTGTTTCCCCAAGGTCATGCAATCGTCCGCGACGGTGGCCTGCTGTCCGGCCGGGCCGAACTGGCCGGCACGCGCATCGACGTGATCGGCGTCGCCGACCGGCTGCCGTTCGGCATCGACGAGGCGCTGCGGCTCGCGTCGCACGTGCTCGCCACGCTCGAACGCGGCGGCGCGACGCCGATCCTCGTGCTGGTCGACAGCGACAGCCAGCGGATGAGCAAGCGCGACGAACTGCTCGGCCTGAACGAGGGCCTGTCGCATCTCGCGAAGTGCCTGATGCAGGCCGACCTCGCCGGCCACCGGACGATCGGCCTGCTGTACGGGCACACGGCGGCCGGCGCGTTCATCGCGACCGCGCTCGCGACCCGCGCGCTGCTGGCGGTGCCGGGCGCCGAGCCGGAAGTGATGGACCTGCCGTCGATGGCGCGCGTGACGAAGCTGCCGCTCGACGTGCTGAAGGAGAAGGCGCGCTCGACGTCGGTGTTCGCGCCGGGGCTCGACAACCTCGTGAAGATGGGCGCCGTCGATGCGGTGCTCGATCCGGCCCGCGGGCTCGACGCGCAGGTGGCCGAATGGCTCGACAAGCCGGCCGACCGCGTCGACCGGCGCGCGGCGCGCGGCCGTCCGGTCGCGGCCGACGTCGCGCAGCGCGTGTATGAACTCGCGCGTGCCGCGCACTGACGCGCCGCTGCGGCGCCACGCGCTCGTCACGCTGACGGCGGCGGGGTGGGCGGCGCTGCTCGCGCGCGACGCCGCGCTCGCCGGCGATGCGCGGGTGCGCGCGTGGGCGGCGCGCGGCTGGCCGCTCGTGGTGCGCCGCGCGCTGCCGGACGAAGCCGGCGTGCCGCTCGGCATGCCGCTGCCGCCGTCGGCGGGCAAGCGGCGCGTGGCGATTTGCGTCGACGCCGATGCGCTCGCGGCGGTGGCCTTGCCGCCCGCGTTCGCCGATGTGCTCGACGCCGCGCCTGCTGCGTGGCGCCCGACGCTGCGCGCGCTGGATGCGCTCGGCGCACGCTGCGGCGTGCAGGGCCGCGTGTTCGGCAGCCTCGCATGGCAGGCGCTGACGGGCGAACGCTATGTGACCGGCACGTCGGATCTCGACGTGCTGTTTCCGCTGCCGGATGCCGCGCAGGCCGCGACGCTGCTCGACGGCCTCACGGCGCTCGACGCGGCCGCGCCGATGCGCATCGACGGCGAGCTGTTGCGCGACGACGGCGCGGGCGTCAACTGGCGCGAACTGCATGCCGGGCTGCCCGAGGTCGCGATCAAGACGGCAGGCGGCGTCGCGCTCGGCGCGGCGGCCGAATTCATCGCCGGAGTCGCGCAATGAGCGCGCTGGCGATCCTGCACGCGCCGCCGGCCGCACCATCGCGCGCCGAGCGCATCGGGGCGCTCGCCGAGCGCAGCCTGCTGCTCGAGATCGGCACCTATCCGAAGCCCGGGCTCGTCAGCCAGGTCGATACGGGCAGCCATGCGGACATGGACGCGTCGACGTTCGCACGCAGCGCGGCGGTGCTGGCGCCGTATTTCGCGGAGCTGGCCGATGCGGGCGCGCGCGACGCGGAGATGGCCGCGCTGCGCAAGATCGGCCTGCGCGCCGAGCACGCGATGCTCGCCGCGACGGGCGGCGTGAACACCCATCGCGGCGCGATCTTCGGGCTCGGGCTGCTGTGCGCGGCCGCGGGCCGGCGCGGCATGCCGGGCGCGGCGCCGGGCCTGTCGCTCGGCGCGCTCGTCGCGCGCCGCTGGGGCGCCGACATACTCGGCGGGCCACGGCTGCCCGACAGCCACGGCGAGCGCGCGAGCCGCCGCTACGGCGTCGGCGGCGCGCGCGGCGAGGCGGCCGGCGGCTTCGTCACGGTGTACCGCGTCGGGCTGCCGGCGCTGCGCCGCGCGGCGCGCGACGTGCCGGGCGATCCGGAGGCCGCGCGCGTCGATGCGTGCTTCGCGCTGATCGCCGCGCTCGACGATACGAACCTGCTGCACCGGGGCGGGCAGGCCGGTCTCGACTTCGCGCGGGCGAGCGCCCGCGCGTTCGTCGCGCGCGGCGGCGTGCGCGTGCCCGGCTGGCGCGACCGCGCGGCGGCCGTGCATCGCGCGTTCGTCGCGCGGCGGCTGAGCCCGGGCGGCGCGGCCGACCTGCTCGCGATGAGCGTGTTCGTCGACGCGCTGGAACCTGCCGAGGCCTGGGGATGACGCTCGCGATCCTGTGTTCCGGGCAGGGCGGCCAGCGCGCCGACATGTTCGACCTGACCGGCGCCGCGCCGCAGGCCGATGCGCTGTTCGCGCACGCGGGGCGGCTGCTCGGCGAGGATCCGCGCAGCTGGGTGCGCCGGGCCGCGCCGGACGCGCTGCGCGAGAACCGCGCGGCGCAGATCCTGTGCACGCTGCAGGCGCTCGCCGCCGCCGCGCTGCTCGACGCGGCCTGGCCGCGCCGGCGCTGCGTCGCGGGCTACAGCGTCGGCGAGATCGCGTCGTGGAGCGTCGCGGGCCTGCTCGATCCGGGCGATGCGCTTGACCTGGCCGACGCGCGCGCCCGCGCGATGGACGCGGCGAGCGGCGGCGACGAGCGGATGGCGTTCGTGCGCGGCCTGTCGCGCGATCATCTTGCGCGGCTGTGCACGGCGCATGGCGCGGCGATCGCGATCGCGAACCCCGGCGACGCGTACGTGATCGCCGGCCGGCGCGACGACGTCGAGGCCGCCGCCGAGGAGGCAGCGCGCGACGGCGCGCTGCGCATCGCGCCGGTCTGCGTGCGGATCGCATCGCATACGCCGCGGCTCGCGGCGGCGGTGCCGGCGTTTCGCGCGTCGCTGGCCGCGGTGCGCGTGCGGCGGCCGCTGCCGGGCGTGCGGCTGTTCGCGGGGATCGACGGCGGGTCGGTGCTCGACGCGGCCGACGGGCTCGACAGGCTCGCGCGCCAGATCGCCGAGCCGGTCGAATGGGCAGCGTGCCTCGCCGGCTGCGTGGAGGCCGGTGCGACGGCCTTTCTCGAACTCGGCCCCGGCCGCGCGCTCGCCGAGATGGCGGCCGGCGCGTACCCGGCTTTGCCCGCGCGCAGCCTCGCCGACTTCCGCTCGATCGATGGCGTGACGGGCTGGTTCGCGCGCGTCGCGGCGAGCTGATCGGGCCCGTTTCGGCAGGCCGCCGGCGTGCCGTGTTGCGTCGGCGCAGCAGCCTTGAAACGTACGCTTGCCACGCGAATTGGCGTCGCTACAATGGCGCCCGCCATGAGACCTGCCGCCTTCCTGTTCGCCGCGCTGTGCTGCGCGGCAAGCGCCCACGCCACCCCGATTCCGTCCGACGCCGCGTCGGTCGGCACGTACTTTTCGTATGACAACGCAGCGGCCGACACGACCGTCGACCTGATCCGGCAGGCGGGCCGCCGCGTGCTGTTGGCCGGGTACACGCACGTGCCGCCGGCGGTGGCCGCCGCGCTGCGCGACGCGCGCTCGCGCGGCGTCGAGGTGCGGGTCGTGCTGGCGCGCCCGGCGCGCGCCGGCAAGTACAGCGGCGCGGGCTATCTGAAGGAAGCGGGCATCGACGTCGCGATCGACACGCGGCAGGGCGCCGGCGCGCCGCGCTTCGTGATCGTCGACGACGACGTCGCGCTGACGACGCTCGCCGACGGCGCACCGGCGCACGCCGAGACGGTGAACGTGTTCCAGCGCGCGCCGGAACTCGCGCAATCCTATGCGCAGTCGTTCTGGCGGCTGTATCGGCAGGCAAGCGGGCTCTGACGCCTCCCCGAATCATGCGCGCCGGCCGTGCGCGCGCCCCGTTTACCGCGCTTGAATTGGCGCAACGCATGCACCATGCTCATTGACGTAACGCCGGCGTGATCGCGGCGCCTGCGCGACCGGGCGCCGGCGAACGGAAGGGGCGGATCGTGATGGATCGTTTCGTCGATCGCGCGGACGCGGGCCGCCAGCTCGCCGATGCGCTGCAGGTGTACGCGGGGCGCACCGACGTCGTGGTGCTGGCGCTGCCGCGCGGCGGCGTGCCGGTAGGCTATCCGGTCGCCCGCGCGCTCGGCGCGCCGCTCGACGTGCTCGTGGTGCGCAAGCTCGGCGTGCCGTACGACCCCGAACTCGCGATGGGCGCGATCGCCACCGGCGGCGCGATCTACCTGCAGCGCTCGGTGATCCAGTCGATGGGCGTGTCGGACGCGCAGCTCGCCGACGTGATCGCGCGCGAAACCGTCGAGTTGCAGCGCCGCGAGGCGCTGTATCGCGGCGCGTGGCCGGCGGCGCCGGTCGAAGGGCGCATCGCGATCGTCGTCGATGACGGCATCGCGACCGGCGCATCGATGCGCGTCGCGCTGCTCGCGCTGCGCGAGCGCCGCCCGGCCCGCGTGGTGGCGGCGGCGCCGGTCGCGCCGGCCGGCGTGCAGCGCAAGTTCGACGACCTGGCCGACGCATTCGTCGCGGTGTTGCATCCGCTGTCGTTCTTCGGGATCAGCCAGTTCTACGCGCATTTCGAGCAGACGAGCGACGACGAGGTGCGCGCGCTGCTCGACGCGGCGCGCGGCGCGCCGGCGTGACGCGGGGTCAGTGTCGCGTCGCGTGCCGGGCCTCGGCCTGCGCGAACACGGCCTGCAGCGCCGGATGCACGTCGTCGCGCCAGTGCGCGCCGATGAACAGCCCGTAGTGATCGCAATCGCCGACGTCGAGCCGGTGCCGGTCGGCGCGCGCGAGGCCGCCGCACAGCGCATGCGCGGCGTGGGTCTGCCCGGCGCCGGTGACGGTGTCGCGCGCGCCTTCGACGGTCAGCAGCGTGGTGCCGCGCAGCCCGGCCGGGTCGACCGGCACGCCGTGCACGCGCCAGTTGCCGTTCGCGAGGCACGCGCGCTGGAACACGATGTCGACGGTGTCGAGAAAGTACTCGGCCGGCATGTCGACGAGGGCGGTGTATTCGTGCAGCGCGCGCCGCGCGTCGGCCATCCCGCGCGTGTCCAGCCGGCAGGCCGCCTGCGTGTAGCGGTCGAGCAGCGACAGGAAGCGGTGCGGGTAGACGATCGAGATCTCGGCCTGCTGCAGATAGGTCGGGAACACCGGGCGGCCGTGCCCGGCGAAGCCGGCCGGCACGACGTCGATCAGGTGCCGGCGGCACCAGTCGAGCGAGTGCGACGCGGCCGCGATGCCGAGCGTGCTCGGATTGACCCGCGCGTCGAGCGGGCCGCCGATCAGCGTGATGCTGGCCGGCGGTGCGATCGCACGCCGGGCGCGCAGCGCGAGCGCGCCGAGCGCCGGAAACGTCGCCTGGCAGACGGCGACCACGTGCAGCGGCCGGCCGTCGCGCGCGAGCGCATCCACGAAGCCGTCGAGCCTCGTCACATATTCGTCGAGACCGAAGCGCCCCGCGGCGGGCGGCACGTCGCGCGCGTTGGTCCAGTCGGTGATGTAGACGTCGCCGTCCGCGAGCAGCGTCTCGACGGTTTCCCGCATCATCACGGCCGCGTGGCCGGCGAGCGGCGCGCACAGCAGCACCGCGCGGGTTGCGCGGCTGTCATGGGAAAACCGGCGCAGCGCGCAGAACGGCGTCTGCGCGACGACCTGCTCGGCGACGTCGTGCCGGCCGGCGTCGCCGGTGACCGGCCCGATGGGCCCGATCGGCCCGATCGCGAACGGCGGCGGGTCGGCCGCGGGGCCGAGCAGGGGGGCGAACAGGTCGGCGTACCACGCCGACGCGGCATGCGGCAGCGTCGCGGCCGGCCATGCGTCGAACGCGGACCGGGTCGCCGCGTGCCACGCGCGCAGCCATTGGCGCTGCTGTTCGACGAGGGCATACCACATGGCGGACCTTCCGGTGGCGATGGGCGAACCTGCATTATGGTCACTGTTGCCGCGCGGCGGGGGCCGCGTTTGTACCCGGTTGCCGGCGACGGCCGCGCGCCGCTAGGCGCGTGCCGCGGACACTGCTACAGTCGTCGATCCCGTCCCCTCGAGCGGAGTGACTTGCGATGAAACTGATCGGCATGCTGGATTCCCCGTTCGTGCGCCGCGCCGCGATCTCGGCGAAGCTGCTCGACCTGCCGTTCGAACACCAGTCGGTGTCGGTGTTCCGGCACTTCGACACGTTCAAGGCGATCAGCCCGGTCGTCAAGGCGCCGACGCTCGTCACCGACAGCGGCGCGACGCTGCTCGATTCATCCCTGATCGTCGACTATCTCGACCACCTGGTCGAACCCGAGCGCCGCCTGCTGCCCGAGGCGCCCGACGCGCGGCTGCGCGCGCTGGTGCCGATCGGCCTTGCGCTGGCGGCAGCGGAGAAGTCGGTGCAGGTGATCTACGAGTTCAGCCAGCGCCCGGCCGACAAGCAGCACCAGCCGTGGCTCGAGCGCTTGCTGGGCCAGCTCGAGGCCGCGTACGGCGAACTGGAGACGTGCGTCGCGGGCGCGGACGGCTGGCTCGGCGGCGCGCGCGTGATGCAGGCCGACGTGACGGTCGCGGTGGCGTGGCGTTTCACGCAGTTCGTCGCGGCCGACTTCCCGGCGCTCACCCGCATCGATCCGGCCCGCTATCCGGCGCTCGCCGCGCATTCGGCGCGTGCGGAGGCGCTGCCGGCGTTCGTCGAGACGCCGCTCGTGTAAGCGGATCCGGCGCGCAACGGGTGCTTGCCGGCGAGTGCCGCGCCGATTGTTTTCCGTAGCCGACAAGTGACTTCGCTTCCGCGCGATTTATCCGCGCGTCGGCCATCCCTAGAATTCACTCCATCGCATACCGCCTTGCCTGATGGAGCCGATGATGAAAGCCCTGATCGAATCGAGCCTGTACCACCCGTCGGTCGTGCTGCCGCTGGCGGCGCTGACGCAGCTGATGGTCGAGCGCGATTTCAATCTCGGCCAGGTCGGCCTGATCGTCGCCGCGCGCGGCGCGCAGGCGGCGGTGTCGCGCTCGCGCGCGCTGATCTTCTGCCGTCATTGCGGCGAGCACGCATGAGCACGACGCAGCGGCAAGGATGAAAAAACGCCCGGCCGGCGCGAGCCGGTCGGGCGTGCGGGCCGGGCAACCGGCCGTGCGATCGGGCCCCGGCAATGCCGGGGCCTTTCGTTTGCGGGGGCGCTTACGCGCGCGCGGTGGCGGCGACCGCGTACAGGTCGGCGCCGGTTTCGTCCTCCTCGCGCAGCTTGCGCGCGAGCTGGTGCGCCTCGCGGCGCGTCGCGACGGCCGGCGGCGAGCCCTTCAGCGGCTGGCGGGCCGTCTCGGCGAGCGCGACGACCGACACGATGCCGATCACGGCCGCGCCCATCATGTAGTACGCGGGCATCATCAGGTTGCCGGTCGTGTCGACGAGCCACGCGGTGACGAGCGGCGTCGTGCCGCCGAACAGCGACACCGACACGTTGAAGCCGATCGCGAGCGCGCCGTAGCGGATCTCGGTCGGGAACAGCGCCGGCAGCGCGGACGGCATCACGCCGGTGAAGCACGACAGCAGCACGCCGAGCACGAGCAGGCCGCCGAACACGGACGCGGTGGTGCCCGCGTGGATCAGCATCATCGACGGGATCGACAGCACCAGCAGGCCGACGCAGCCGGCGAGCATCACCGGCTTGCGGCCGACCTTGTCGGACAGGCGGCCGGCGGCGAGCGTCAGCGGCATCATCAGCACCATCACGAGCAGCACCAGCACGAGGCTGTGCGATTCGTCGAAGTGCAGCGTCGACGACATGAAGCTCGGCAGGTACGACAGCACCATGTAGTCGGTGACGTTGAAGATCAGCACGAGGCCGACGCACAGCAGCAGCGCGCGCCAGTTGCGCATCAGCGTGTCGCGGAAGCGCGCCTTCGGCACGGCCTTGTCCTGCGCTTCGCGTGCTTCGGCCTGGCGCTTGAACGCGGGCGTTTCCTCCAGCTTCATCCGGATGTAGAGGCCGATCAGGCCGAGCGGGCCAGCGATCAGGAAAGGCACGCGCCAGCCCCACGACAGCAGCGCCTCCTGCGACAGCGATGCGGTCAGCAGCGCGACCACGCCGGCGCCCATCACATAGCCGATCAGCGTGCCGAACTCGAGGAAGCTGCCCATGAAGCCGCGGCGCTTGTCGGTCGAGAATTCGGCGATGAAGGTGGCCGCGCCGCCGTATTCGCCGCCGGTCGAGAAGCCCTGCACGAGGCGCGCGACGAGCAGCAGCACGGGCGCCATGATGCCGATCGATGCGTAGCTCGGGATCAGGCCGATCGCGAAGGTGCCGACGGCCATCATGATCATCGTCATCGCGAGCACGCGCTGGCGGCCGATGCGATCGCCGAGCGGGCCGAACACCATGCCGCCGAGCGGGCGCACGAGGAACGCGGCGGC
>Ga0157367_1001295_pt1 | contig 11040 bp, 11 predicted proteins | sample AttbisABBM2_FD_113142 | JGI IMG/M metagenome (GOLD analysis project Ga0157367, IMG submission 113142) | Fungus gardens microbial communities from leaf cutter ant in Botucatu, State of São Paulo, Brazil - Atta bisphaerica ABBM2 | ecosystem: Host-associated > Fungi > Mycelium > Unclassified ...
CCGACACCTGCGGGCGCACGTCGACCTTCTCGATCGCTTCGAGACGGCCGGAATAGCTTTGCCAGTCGGTCACCGTCTGCGGCACGACGGTGGCGACGTCGACTTCGGGCAGCGGCGCCGCCTGTTTCTCGGGTGCGCTCGCATTGACGCGCAGCGCGCCGAACGTGCCCAGCCCGACGACGGCGAGCGTCGCGATCGCGGCGACCGCGATCCGGGTGCGAGGGGTGCGTAGGATGGCCATGGTGATCTCCAAGTGAGCGTGGATTGGATTGGTTATTCGGTTCGATTCGCGATTCGGTTCGGCTGGCACGCCTGGAAGCGGCACTGGAAGAAGCGCACGGCTTCCTCGAACGCGGCCTCGTGCGTCGCAAGCGCCGCGTGCGTAATGTCCGGGTAGCGGATCACCTGCGTCAGCACGCCGGACGAGATCAGGCAGCTCGCGTATTTCTCCGCCTCGACGTGCAACACGTCGTTCTGCGCGGTGACGATCAGCGTCGGCGGCAGGCCTCCGAGGCGCACCGACTCGAGCGGCGCCGCATACGGATGCATGCGCTGCGACGCCTGCGGCAGGTAGGCGCGGTAGCACGCCGCGCATTCCCGCGCGGTGATGTCGGACGCGAGGCGCTCGGCGTCGCCGATGCGCGTCATGCTCGGGTCGAGCATCGGGCCGAACAGCGCCTGCGCGGCGATCGGCACGTCGCCGCGGTCGCGCGCGATGAACGCGAGGCAGTTCGCGAGCTGGCCGCCCGCGTCATGGCCGGCGACGCCGATCTTCTTCGGATTGCCGCCGAACGCGCGAGCGCGGGTCGCGGCCCACACCGCCGCGCGATATGCGTCTTCCGGCGCGGCCGGAAACGGATGCGCGGGCGCCAGCGAATAGTCGACGGAGACTACGAGCGCCGGTAAGCGTTCTGCTAAAAAGCGCGCGGCGAAATCGGCGTCGTCGAGCGTGCCGCGCACGAAGCCGCCGCCGTGGAAGTAAAGCACTACCGGCAGTCCGGTTTTATCGGGACGGCGATAGATGCGCAGTGCAATGTCCTGCGCATAGCCGGGGATCTCCACCTCGGCGACCGTCAACGCCGCGCCGGCATTGGCATTGGCCGGCAGCGCGGCTTTCAGGAATTTGCTGAATTCAGAAGCGTCCATGACGAAACGTCATCCATTTCAAGATGGATCGCATTCTGGGTCCGGCAGACATCCGGATAAATGCCTATAATCCGGCAACACAATTCAACGACCCCGAACAATCACAGGCTGCGTTCACCTCAGGTGACGCAGCCTTGTCGTTGGGTCAGTCAAATGCGGAGGTAGCGATGGATCGGCTGCAAGCCATGCAGGTGTTTACACGCGTCGTCGACACGAGCAGCTTCACCAAGGCGGCAGAAACGCTCGGTCTGCCGCGAGCCTCCGTCACGACGATCATCCAGAACCTGGAGGCGTTCCTCGGTGTGCGGCTGATGCACCGGACCACCCGCCGGCTGTCGCTGACACCCGACGGCGCCGCGTACTACGAACGCTGCGTGCGGATCCTCGCGGACGTCGAGGAAACCGAAGCAAGCTTCCAGAACAACAACCGCAAGCCGCACGGAAAATTGCGTGTCGACATGCCTGGCTCGCTCGGACGGCTGGTCGTGATCCCGGCGCTGTGCGAATTCCACGATCGCTATCCGGACATCGACCTGCAGCTCGGCCTGACGGACCGCCCGGTCGACCTGCTGCAGGAAGGCGTCGACTGCGTAATCCGGGTGGGCGCATTGCAGGATTCGTCGCTCGTCGCGCGCCGCGTCGGCCTGTTCGAAGGTACGTCGGTCGCGTCGCCCGCGTATCTCGAGAAGTACGGCGAGCCGCAGTCGATCGAGGACCTGAGCCAGCACAAGGCCGTGAACTACTTCTCGAACCGCACCGGCCGGATGATCGACTGGTCGTTCCTGATCGACGGCAAGGAAGTCGAGGTCAAGATGAACGCGGTCGTGTCGGTGAACGACGCGGACGCATACGTGAGCTGCGGGCTCGAAGGCTTCGGGCTGATCCAGCCGCCGCTGTTCATGGTGCTGCCGTACCTGCGCGACGGCCGGCTGAAGGAAGTGCTGCCCGGCTACAAGCCGCTGCCGATGCCGATCTCGGTCGTCTATCCGCACAGCCGCCATCTGTCGCCGAAAGTGCGCGTGTTCGTCGACTGGGTGGCCGAGGTATTCGACCGCTGCCCGCTGCTGAGCGGCAAGAAGGGCCTCGACGCGACCTGCACGAAGCGCACGTTCGAGGATGCCGAGCGCGCGCCGGCGCTCGACACGCCGGTGCTCAACGAGTGGGTGGCCTGAGCGGCACGCAAGGGTTGTACAAGGCCGGCGCACGCCGGCCGTCCCGTCACTTCACCCGCCAGGCGGCCATGAAATCGCCGGCCCGGCCGGCGGGTGCATCGCGATCCGCTCGCTTCACGCGCGCCAGGGCCCTCGCAACGTCGGCGCGCTGCGCGCTCACGTGCCGCGCGCAATGGCGGTCGACCACGCCGATCTGGTTCTTCAGGAACGCGATCGTCTGTTCGATGCCCCCGCGCACACTCGAGTGGCACCACGCCAGCAACTGATACTCCGCCATCAGCGTGCGTGCGAGTTGCCGGCGGCGCTGCACCAGCGCCTGTACGTAGCGCAATTGCGGATCGGACAGCGGCGCAACGATCCGGCTGCAAGACGGATGTCGCACGAGCACGCACGCCAGTTCCGCCAGCATACGGGCACGCGCCCCCTTCCCTTCGAGCGACCGCTCGGCCGCGCCCGCGACGAAATCGCGGGCATGGTGCGGATTGACCACCACGACAGGCAACCGCACTGCCTGCAGCGCACACGCCACTTCCAGCTCGAGACCGCCGGCTGCCTCCAGCACGACGAGCGCCGGCGACCATTCGGCAATCGCATCGGTCAGCGATTCGATGCCGAACGTCTCGTTCCGGTATCCGAGGATCACGCTCAGCGACGACACGGAGATTTCAACGATCTCGGTCGCGACACTGATGCCGACGTACACGGGATCCGTCCCCAACGCCTCGTCTTCCTGCTGGATTGCACAGTCGCTCATACGCTTTCGCGCCTCCGTCCCGCCCGCTCGCACATGCCGGCGCGGGCTTCGACCTTGACAGCAACAAATGTCATAAACAAAATGTAAGATTGACGAATGGAACTGGTTCCATCCGCGACGGCAGCACATTCGCCGCCGTTGCACGGCAAACCTCCGTCCATGCGTCGCGCCCGTCGTCATCTGCAGCAGCACCGCTGCGGCACACGACCCGCCCGCCTCTTCTCGACATCGACACGACGACGTTTCATATGCCAAATGATCAGGATTCCTCATCCCGAGACAGTTCATCCGTGTGCGCAGCGATCTCGAACCGGCTCCGATCCTGGCCACGCAGCCACGTCGGCTCCCGACCGACACCTGACCACGTCTGCCCGGTCTGCGGATTGAAATACTTCACGCGGCGCTTTTTGCTCCGAGCGCCCGCGCCTGGAAAAACCACGTCTTGGCTAAAACCGAATTCTTCGATGCACCGCCGCACCTCGAGCAACACGGTTGCCGCTATCGCGAGACGTTCCCGCTCCAGCTGCTCTTCGAGCAGCGCCTTCTTTTCGATGAACGATCTGTAGATCAGCATGCCTGCCTCCGAAAAACGCACGTCCGCGGTCGTCGCATCGACGCCATGACGGCACGTCCAAGCGTAATCGCGCGAGCTGGTCCAATTGACAACTTTTGTCAACGCGCGCCCATCGATACTAAATTCAAGAACAAATTAAATCCCGATTTTCTATTTTTGCATTTCCAAAAAAGGCTTCGAAAAATCTTGATTTAAAAAATCAAAGAAAATCCAACTTATTCCGGTTTAAATAATTCCACTGAAGTTCACAATTGTTGACAATTCAAGAACGCAGCGATGCGAACATCGTGGCTGCTGATTGCCCGCTTACGGGCGGTTCCGCGCGGATCGTCACACCCGATGCAGCCCGATCGATTCGCCCGCTACCAAAGGAGTACTGAAGATGAACGTTCTATATCTCGAGGACGATAAAACTTATATCGAATTGATCACCGCAGTACTGGAAAAATCGGGATACCACGTGCATGCGGTGAGCAACGGTCACCAGGCAATCCGCCATCTGGAAAGCTCGGTCGTCGATCTGCTGATCCTCGACTGGCTCGTCCCGGGGCTGTCCGGATTCGAGGTTCTCAAGTGGACCCGCGAACGCATCGGCGGGCGCCTGCCGATCCTCTTCCTGACAAATCGTGTGCGGGAGGACGTGATGTTCTCCGCGATCAACGCAGGCGCCGACGACTACATGGTCAAGCCGGTCAACGAGTTCGAGCTGCTGGCGCGGGTCAATGCGCTGCTGCGCCGCGCGTATCACGACGGCGTCGTCCGGCAGAGCGTGCTCGACGTCGGCGGCTACCGGATCAGCATGAAGACGCGGACGGTGCTGCTGCATGGCGCGCCGGTCAGGCTGACGCCGCGCGAATTCGATCTCGCCGTGCTGCTGTTTCGCAATCTCGGGCGCATCATGCCGCGCGATGAACTGATTCGCTCGCTGTGGGGACGCGACATGGCCGGCGTGTCGCGCAGCCTCGACACGCACATCTACCGGCTGCGGATGAAACTCGCGCTCCATCCGGCGAACGGCGTGCGGCTCAGCACGATCTATACGCTCGGCTATCGGCTCGAAGCGGCCTGACGAGCGCGCGCCGGCCATTCTTCCTCGATAGGCACAGCACTATTGCGCCAATAGGATTCATGCATCGCGCGGCGGACGGCACGACCGCCCGGGGCGTGCCGCCATCCCGCGCCAGCCCCTTGCGGCATCGCGTTGCGCGATATCCCCAATGCGCACGCGGAATACGATTGTTCCGCCCTGACGACAATTCAATTCGCTGAACCGCCATTTATCGCAGCGGGTTCGACTCTTAGAGTAAACCCTGTCGCGCAACCCCATGCGCATCGAATCGACAGGAGTTCCATCATGAACCGCCGCGGTCTGCTCTCCGCCCTCGTTCTCGCACTCGCCGTGTCCGCGCCGGCCTTCGCCGACACCACCCCGGTTCACGCGGGCGATTACAGAAACACGTCGTTGTACAGCCAGAACAACGGCCCCCGGACCCGCGCCGAAGTGCTCGCGGAACTGGAGCAGGCGCGCCACGACGGCACCGTCGAACGCCTGCGCAAGGAAACGTCGTACGCGCAAGGGCTCGATCTCGTGCCGCGCCCGTATCGCCCGACGCCGGAAGGCAATCAGCTCGCGGGCGCCGGCCGGTAAACGGACGACGCCGCGCGGCGGGCCACCCCGCGCGCGGCGTCGCGATCTGCATCAGGCAATCAGCCAGTCAATTGAAGGAGTTCGTCATGAACGATCAACTGCCCTCGCCGCTCGATCACTGGAACAGCGATACGCCGGTCTGGACGCCGTATCGGCCGTCGCAGTATTCGCACTGAACCGTCAGCGGCGCGGCACGCCGCCGCGCCACTCGCCCCAGTGCGACACGATGTCCTGCACGAGCGGATTGCCCGCGCGGTACAGGTTTTCGGTCGCCGGGGCGAAGCCGCCCTGGTCCGCGTAGTTCAGCAGGTTGTCGACGCTCGTCTGCCCCGCATACGGCCGGTCGAAATCGGAGCCGGTGCGCAGCACCGCCACGCGCGACAGGTCCACCCGCTTCACGCTTGCCGCACGCTTGAGCGCCTCGAACGTCGCGTTGTCTTCCTGCGCTGTCATGCAGTAGGTGCCCTTGCCGTCCGTCAGGATCTTCGTCCATTGCCGCGCGCGCTCGCCGAGCAGCGTGCCCGAGAACCACGTGTTGCCCGACGACGTGTCGCAGCGGATCACCGACGGCGGCTGGTTCGCGGGCGCGTAGCCGAACTTCGCGCGCGCGGCCTGCGCCTGCGGGCTGTCGGCGAGCACCACGTTGCGCGACAGCGCATACGCGGCGTCGGCCAGTTGCGGGTTCAGCTGGAACACTTCGTTGCGGTAGTCGAGCGGCGGCTTTTCCGTCGGGCTCTTCGTGTTGATGCCGAGATAGCCGGTGTTCCAGCCGGCGGGAATCTCGCGCGCATCGAGCTCCCACTGGATGCCGAAATCGACGAGGTAGTTCGCCCACGCGGCGGAGCCCACCGTCCCTTGCGCGGGGTCCACGCCGGCGATGCCGGAGATCAGGAAATACGTGTGCCGCAGGTCGAAGCGCTGCGAGAACGTCAGCGCCATGATCGACGCGGTGGCGTTCGCATAGCCCATGCCGGTCGTGATCACGCACACGTCCTGCTTGTTGCAGTGGACCGCGGGGTAGTCGGGCGACAGGCCCGGCACCGTCACGTCGCGCCACGGGCCGAGACGATCGAGCCAGGCCTGGCCTTCCGGCCCGAACATCGTGATGATCATGACCTTGACCGGGCGGCCCTGTGCACCGGTCTCGGCAAACGCATTGCCCGTGTTGTCCTGCGCGATCGACGGTGCGGTCGCACAGGCCGCGAGCGAGAATGCGGCGGCTGAAAGAATGGAGCGAGTCAGCATCGGCGTTCCTTGTTTGGGTGATGTTGGGTGAGAACGACTGTCGGAGACTGCGCGACGGAGTATAAAGCGATCGGCATCGATGCGGGATGCGACGCCAGCGGCGGGATGCATCAAGCGCCGCCGGCTTCGGATGCGTGCGATGCAGCGCGGAATCGCAGCGTCAGGGGAAAACGTCAGGAATACTATCCGCTCGATCCCGGCGGACGTCGCGCGCGCCGCCGCGCGCGCGACAGATCGATCAGATCACGTCGACGCGCCCCGGCCCGTCGACCATCTCGCCGATCACCGCCGCGCGATCGAACCCATCCGCGCGGAAGCACGCGAGCACGTCGTCGACGGCATCCGGCGCGCACGCGACAAGCAGGCCGCCCGACGTCTGCGGATCGGTCAGCAGCGCCTGCGCGACCGGCGGCAGCGCATCGGCGAGCCGCACGTCCGCGCCGTACGCGGCCCAGTTGCGCCCCGACGCGCCGGTGAACACGCCGTCTGCCACGAACGCTTCGACGCCCGCGAGCCACGGCAGCAACGCGTAGTGCACGCGCGCCGTGAGCCCCGCACCGCGCGCGAGTTCGAGCGTATGGCCGAGCAGCCCGAAACCCGTCACGTCGGTCAGCGCGTGCACGCCCGGCAGCGCGGCCAGCTCGGCGCCCGGCCGGTTCAGCTTGGTCGTGGTGGCGATCATCTGCGCATAGCCCGCGTCGTCGAGCTGGTTCTTCTTCAGCGCGGCCGACAGCACGCCGACCCCGAGCGGCTTGCCGAGCACCAGCACGTCGCCCGCGCGAGCGGCCGCGTTGCGCTTCACGCGCGACGGATGCACCACGCCGATCGCCGCGAGGCCGTAGATCGGCTCGACTGAATCGATCGAATGGCCGCCCGCGACCGGAATCCCGGCATCCGCGCACACCGCTTCGCCGCCGCGCAGCACCGCCGCGATCGTCTCGTGCGGCAGCACGTTGATCGGCATCCCCACCAGCGCGAGCGCGAGGATCGGCTTGCCGCCCATCGCGTACACGTCGGACAGCGCGTTGGTCGCCGCGATGCGGCCGAAGTCGAACGGATCGTCGACGATCGGCATGAAGAAATCGGTGGTCGCGACGATCGCCTGCTCGTCGTTCAGGCGGTAGACCGCCGCGTCGTCGGAGGTTTCGGTGCCGACGAGCAAATCCGGGAACAGCGCCGGCGGCGTCGCGCGCTTCAACAGCTCGGACAGCACGCCCGGCGCGATCTTGCAGCCGCAGCCGCCTCCATGCGACAGGCTCGTGAGGCGCGGGGCGGCGGGCGGGGTCTGGGTGGCTTCGGTCATCGTCGGCATCCGGTGAATAACAACGTTCTATTATCGACAATTCCGCGCCCGCGCGCGCGCCGCCCACATAATGACGGCGCTGCCTCGTCCGTCTTCCCTCTGTCGCCCTCCATGGATCACCTGTTCATCGGCCTCGTGCTGTGCTCCGCGCTGCTGCACGCCATCTGGAATGCCTTCCTGCACGTCAGCGAGGACCGGCTCGTCCAGCTCGGCACGATGTCGCTGCCGTATCTCGCGTTCGGCGTCGCCGGCGCCGCGCTGCTGCCCGCGCCGGCGCCCGCCGCGTGGCCGTATATCGCCGCGTCGGCCGCGCTCGAGGTCGCGTACTGCTTCACGCTCGCGCGCGCGTATCGCAACGGCGAGTTCGGGCAGATCTATCCGATCGCGCGCGGGATATCGCCGCTGCTCGTGTCGGTGCTCGCGTTCGCCATGCTGCACGAACGGCCGACGCCGTTCGGCTTCGCGGGAATCGCGCTGGTGTCGTTCGGGATCATGTCGCTCGCGCTGCGGCGCGGCTTCCGGTTCTCCGGGGAAGGCGTGCCGTACGCGCTGCTGACCGGCGTGTTCATCGCCGCGTATTCGATCTGCGACGGGATCGGCGCGCGCGTCGCGGGCAGCGCGCTCGCCTACATCGCATGGGTATACCTGCTGTGGAGCGTGCCGCAGATCGTGCTCGTCTGCGCGGTGCGCGGCGGCCCGCGCGCCGTGCTCGGCTCGCGCGTGGCGCTGAGGCAGGGCGCGATCGCCGGCACGATCTCGCTCGCCGCCTACGGGATCGTGATCCTCGCGTACCGGCACCTGCCGGTCGCGACCGTGTCGGCGCTGCGCGAGACGAGCTCGATCTTCGCGGTCGCGATCGGCTGGTTCGTGATGCGCGAGCGGCCCGGCGCGCAGCGGCTCGTCGCCTGTGCGCTGGTGGTCGCGGGCGCGGCGTTGATCCGGATGTGAGCGCGCCGCCGTGCGCACGCACGGCGCTCACGCGACGGCGATACCCGGCCGGTCGAACGCCCGCTCGTCGATCGCCTCCGCCAGCGTCGCGAACGCCGGCGCGATCTCCTGCTCCGGCACGCACGCATAGCCGAGCAGCAGGCCCGACGCCGCGCGCTCGCGATCCGCGTAATACCCGGACAGCGGCCGCACGACGATGTTGCGTGCAAGCGCGGCCTGTGCGACCGCGCGATCGTCGACGCCATCCGGCAGGCGCGTCACGAGATGCAGCCCGGCATCGCTGCCCGCCGCCTGCAGCGTGTCGCCGTAGCGGCGCGCGACCGCGTCGAGCAGCATCTCGCGGCGCTGCCCGTACAGCGTGCGCATCTTGCGGATATGCGACACGAAATGCCCTTCCGCGATGAATTCCGCGAGCACCGCCTGCTGCAGCAGCTGCCCTTCGCGATACAGCTCCGCGCTCGCCGTCGCGAAGCTCTCCGCGAGCGGCTCGGGCGCGACCAGGTAGCCGACCCGCAGCCCCGGGAACAGCGTCTTGCCGAAACTGCCGACGTAGATCACCTGCCCGGCCGTATCGAGCCCCTGCAGCGACGCGAGCGGGCGGCTGCCGTAGCGGAATTCGCTGTCGTAGTCGTCCTCGATGATCCAGCAGCGGTGCTGGCGCGCGTATTCGAGCAGCATCCGCCGCCGCGCGAGGCTCATCACCATCCCGAGCGGATACTGGTGCGACGGCGTGACGAGCATCAGCTTCGGCGGTTCGGCAAGATCGGCGGCCGATGGCGCGATGCCTTCGTCGTCGACCGGAATCGGCCGCGTCGTCAGCCCCGACACGTTCAGCACGCTGCGCACGCCCCAGTAGCACGGGTCTTCGGTCCAGATCGCGTCGCCGGGATCGGTCAGCAGCCGCACCGCGAGGTCGATCGACTGATGAATGCCGGTCGTGATGACGATCTGCTCGGGCGTGCAGCGCACCGAGCGCGACGTGCGCAGGTAATCGGCAAGCGCCTCCCGCAGCAGCGCCAGCCCGCCGCCCGGCGCGTAGGTCAGCAAATCGGGGCGCAAGCGCCGCCAGTACTTGTTGTGCAGCCGGGTCCACACGCGCGCCGGAAATCGCGACTCATCGGGCACGCCCGGCATGAACGCGCCGCCCTGCCGCTTCGACACGCCCGCCCCCTCGACGAGCCGCGCGCCGCGCGCCGACAGCGGCCGCGCGGCCGTCGGCAGCATCACGGCCGGGCTCGCCAGGTCCGCCGGCGCGCCGACGATCTCGTCCGGCGCGCTGTCGGCGACGAACGTGCCGCGGCCGGTGGCCGAACTCACGTAGCCCTCGAGCGCGAGCTGCTCGTACACCTGGGTGACGGTATTGCGCGCGATGCCGAGCTCGGCCGCGAGCAGCCGCGACGACGGCACCCGCGTGCCGGCCGGCAGCTCCCGCGACAGGATCGCCTGCTGCAGCAGCCGGTGCAGCTGCCGGTAGATCGGTTGTCCGCCGCCGCGCACGAGACGCTGCGCCAGCCAGTCCGACAACACGCTTGCCCGCATGATTGGCTCCTAACTATTTATTGAAATGGCTCTGATTGTCAGAGCCAAATCTGATTATAGTCGCCGTCATGGGCTGCCGGAGCGCACCCGATTCCTTCTCACCGGATACGAAACATCAAGGAGATGACCGTGAAGAATGCCGATCTGCAGGCCCGCAAGAACGCCGCCACCCCGCGCGGCGTCGGCGTGATGTGTGATTTCTACGCAGCCCGCGCCGAGAATGCGGAGCTGTGGGATGTCGAAGGCCGCCGCTTCATCGATTTCGCCGCCGGCATCGCGGTGCTGAACACGGGCCATCGCCACCCGAAGATCGTCAAGGCGATCGCGGACCAGCTGAACAACTTTACGCACACCGCTTACCAGATCGTCCCGTACGCGTCGTACGTCGAGCTGGCCGAGAAGATCAACGCACGCGCGCCGGGCGACTTCCCGAAAAAGACCGCGTTCTTCACGACCGGCGCCGAAGCCGTCGAAAACGCGATCAAGATTGCACGCGCCGCGACCGGCCGTCCGGGTGTCATCGCGTTCTCGGGCGGCTTCCACGGCCGCACGATGATGGGCATGGCGCGGACCGGCAAGGTGGCCCCGTACAAGCTGAACTTCGGCCCGTTCCCGGGCGACGTGTACCACGCCGCGTACCCGAACGCGCTGCACGGCGTGACGACGGCCGTCTCGATCAAGGCGATCGAGATGCTGTTCAAGGCCGACATC
>Ga0157367_1001298_pt1 | contig 11021 bp, 9 predicted proteins | sample AttbisABBM2_FD_113142 | JGI IMG/M metagenome (GOLD analysis project Ga0157367, IMG submission 113142) | Fungus gardens microbial communities from leaf cutter ant in Botucatu, State of São Paulo, Brazil - Atta bisphaerica ABBM2 | ecosystem: Host-associated > Fungi > Mycelium > Unclassified ...
ATCTAAATCTAAAAAAGACCCGCTTAACCGTGTGGTTTTTTATATTTCAGCTCTAATCATTTTAATCTTTTCTCTCGTTACTTTTTTCTTTAACGATTTTGCAAATCGAACCATTAACACGGTACTTGAATGGGTAACGGCAACATTTGGCTGGTATTACTTACTGGCTGCAACACTGTATATGGTGTTTGTAATTTTCATTGCCTGTTCAAGATATGGTGAAATTAAACTTGGTCCTAAACACTCAAAGCCTGAGTTTAGTCTACTGAGTTGGTCTGCCATGCTGTTTTCGGCAGGTATTGGTATCGATTTAATGTTCTTCTCGGTAGCCGAGCCATTATCTCATTATATGCAACCACCTGTTGGAGTAGGCCAGACCTATGAAGCTGCACGCCAAAGTATGGTGTGGACCCTGTTTCACTATGGTTTGACCGGATGGTGTATGTATGCCTTGATTGGTATGGCACTTGGCTATTTCAGTTATCGCTATAATTTGCCACTTACCATTCGTTCTGCACTTTACCCAATTTTCGGGAACAGAATTAATGGGGCGATTGGTCATAGTGTAGATACTGCCGCTGTCATTGGGACAATTTTTGGTATTGCGACCACCTGCGGGATTGGCGTGGTACAGCTGAATTATGGTTTACATGTTTTATTAGGACTGCCAGAGAATATCTGGATGCAGTTTGCACTGATTGCCACTGCGGTCGGCATTAGTATTATCTCGGTGACTTCTGGGGTGAATAAAGGCCTTCGGATTTTGTCTGAGATCAATATTTATGTATCTATTGGTCTTTTGCTGTTTATTTTGTTTTTGGGTAATACCGAGTTTTTACTTAATGCACTGGTACAGAATATTGGTGATTATTTAACTCGGTTCCCAACTTTAGCTTTGCAAAGTTTTGCCTTTGAACAGCCTAAAGAGTGGATGAGTAGCTGGACTCTGTTTTTCTGGGCGTGGTGGATTGCTTGGTCTCCATTTGTAGGACTCTTTTTAGCGCGCATTTCAAGAGGGCGTACCATTCGTGAGTTTGTCTGCGGGACTTTAATTATCCCACTTTTATTTACGATTACATGGTTATCTATTTTTGGTAATAGTGCATTACACAGTGTGATTTTTGAAGGTAACCAGACTTTAGCTGCAACGGTATTAGTCAATCCTGCTCATGGTTTTTATGACTTATTGGCGCAGTACCCAGGTTTTACCTTTATTGCTTCAATCGCAACAGTGACAGGTCTTTTGTTCTATGTAACTTCTGCCGACTCAGGTGCTTTGGTTTTAGGAAACTTCACGACTAAGCTTACTCATATTGATAATGATGCGCCGCGTTGGTTAAGTGTGTTTTGGGCAGTTGCGATTGGTTTGTTAACGCTCGCCATGCTCATGACCAACGGGATTACCGCTTTGCAAAATGCAACCATTATTATGGGATTGCCGTTTAGTTTTGTGATGTTCCTCGTCATGGCCGGTCTTTATAAGTCACTTAGACTTGAAGACTACAGGCACGCGAGCCGGAGTATGAATGCGGCACCTGTGGTGGGTAACGTTGATATTCTGAACTGGAAAAAGCGTTTGACCCGCGTAATGCATCATCCTGGAACGACTGAAACTAAACGTATGTTAGATGATGTTTGTTATCCGGCAGTTCAAGCTGTGGCTGATGAGCTGATTAAGCAAGGCATGAATGTCGATGTACAGCAAACGCCTCTTGAAGATGAAGAAGCGCTTTATCACCTCGATATCACCATTCATTTGGAAGAAGAGCAAAACTTCGTTTATCAGATCTGGCCAGTTCGTTATAGCGCGCCTAACTTTAGTCAGCGTGTAAAACGAGGCAAGCAGTTCTATTACCGTTTGGAAACTTATCTTTATGAAGGCTCTCAAGACAATGATCTTGTAGGCTACAGTAAAGAACAGGTTATTAATGACATTTTAGATAAATATGAAAGACACATGACTTTCTTACATATTAATCGTATTAGCCCAGGGAACCGTCCATTGTTCCCAGATCCGCAAGCTTAAGGGGAGTATGCATGGTTTCACCCTATCTGCATTCTTTTGCTTTATTTTTCTCTTTGCTCAATCCATTTTTAATGAGCATTTATATGATTGGCCTCATTCGCCATTCAGACGCGAAGGTATTTAATAAAGCCTTAATTCAAGGCAGTTTGATTGCTTTTGTCGTGTTCATGCTGTTTGCATGGGGCGGCGAAACAATTTTTAGTAAATACCTGAATGTTCGCTTTGAAGCTTTCCAGATTTTTGGAGGGCTTATCTTTTTGGTGATTGGCTATCGTTATGTGTTTCAGGGTGCCGATACTATTGGTGAAATGCGCGGCGCACCGGAACATCTGGCTGGCACCATTGCTATGCCTTTTATGATTGGGCCGGGCACCATCAGCGCTGCTGTAGTCACAGGAATAGGAATGTCAATTGTTGAGGCAGCTTTAGTCATTGCCTTTACTCTGTTTCTAACCTGTAGTATTTTGATTTTGATGAAATTTTCACATGATCATTTACGTTATAAACATGCAAAATATATCGATCGCTATTTCGATATTGTAGGGCGTTTATCTGCTTTATTAATTGGTACGATTGCGATTGATATGATTATTAATGGCGTAATCGGCGTAGTGAATAAAGTATAGCAAGACCTCTGTAAAACCATGCTATGTCATTTAAAACTAAAAATGGCATAGCATTTTTTTTAACTTTGATTAAGGCTGAGTTATTTCTTTATTTAAGAAAAACTAAAAAATGATTAAAAATAAATGATTAAAAAACGCGATTTAAAAAAATAATCGACAATATTAAGAAATACGATGCTATGTAATGGATTTAAACATGTTTTTTTTATGAATAATCCACCATAATATTTACTGAGCTTGTTTGAGACAGAGTTGAGTCATGACTACATTAGATGAAATGACAACAGTAACTGATGATCAGTCAGAATTATCCATGTCAGTTTTAATGACACCCGACATGGCAAATTTTTCAGGTAATGTTCATGGTGGAACAATTCTAAAGTTTTTAGACCAAGTGGCATATGCGTGTGCAAGCCGTTATTCGGGCAGTTATGTGGTGACCTTATCTGTAGATAAAGTGAATTTTAAAGAACCGATTTATGTAGGTGAGCTTGTTACATTTTTAGCAAGTGTGAACCATGTTGGGCGTACTTCAATGGAAGTGGGTATTCGTGTCGAAGCCCAAAATATTCAAAAGCGTACTGTTCGCCATACCAATAGCTGTTATTTCACTATGGTTGCTGTAGATGAAAAGGGTAAGCCGTGTGAAGTTCCGCAATTAAATCTGGATACTGAGTGGAAACGCTGTCGATTTGAAGCAGCAGAGCATCGTAAAGTTTTACGTTTACAAGAAAATCATAATCCTTCTTGTAGTATGTATAAGAAAACTTCTTAAAAAAAAGATCGAACCGCAGCATGGTTCGATCTTTTTTTTTGTTCTTCACCGGAAATTAACGTCCTGTTTCATTCCAGTAAAATTATCTCTGAGCTTGGAGGAGAGTACAGAGATAATTAACGAGTTGCAGGAGCAGCTTCAGAAGCAGAACCTACCGCCTCAGATGCAGCATTTGCAGTGTTTGCTTGTTCTTGAGTTGAAACTACAACTTTATCTTCAGGAGCATGAACTTTATCATGTTTAGAAGCAGCAAAAGTTGAAGCAGCAGTTAAAGCGAGTGTAGTAGCGAGTAAAGTTTTAGCTAATTTCATTTTATGGCATCCTTAAATATCTATTGATAAATAAATTAAACTTAACAGTCCATACATCGAATATGTATTTGAGAACGATTAAGTTAGGAGACATGCTAAGCCGCACTGGGCATTACATCAATTAACTTAACAATCTATTACGGCTATCTTAACAATAAGAAATATAAGGCCCGTTTATGTGCGTATACTGTAAAATTAGAGCGCCAATTAGGGTCTAAAAATGTGAAAGAATATTTCTTGTTGGATAAAAAAAAATCAAGTTGGTTACGTAAACAAAACACTCTGGCATGAATTATGAATGCCTATAAATAGAATATTCCGTTTAATTGTTTATTGTTCAAAGTTAATTTAGATACTTGATGAGATGTATGTCTCATTTTTAGTGCTTAAACCGAATAATTGAAAAGTATATCTTCAAAATGAAAAATTATTTTCATGGCACATAAACAGTGATATACCTTAAACAGATTTTAAAACCTTGTTGATTTGAGCCGCTTGTGAAACTAATTGCCCAAAAAACTGTTCCGACCCATATTATTTCAGGATTTTTAGGGGCAGGAAAAACGACATTGCTACAGCATTTATTAAGCCAGAAACCTAAAGATGAAGTATGGGCTGTATTAATGAATGAGTTTGGGCAAATAGGGGTAGACCAGCAACTCTTACCGCAAGAACAAGGTTATGCCGTAAAAGAATTATTAGGTGGCTGTTTGTGTTGTAGTAGCCAACTCCCCATGCATATTGCCTTGGCGCGTTTGTTAAGTGAACAAAAGCCAGATCGACTCTTTATTGAACCAACTGGGCTTGGCCATCCTTCGCAATTGTTTGATCAGTTAACAGAACCTCACTGGCAAAATAGTTTAGCCATGCGTGCATTGGTCACGGTTGTAGATGGTAGTCGTTTGCATAATACCAGTTGGGTAAAGCAAAACCTTTATGAAGACCAGTTAAAAGCTGCGCAAATTGTAGTGGTGTCGCATGCTGACATGATGACTTTTGAAGATGATCAGGCGCTTGATGAGCTTCAAGAAGAATATCAACCTTATGGGCAGCAGTGGCTAAAGAGCGAACATGGCCAACTTGAACTTGAGCAAATAGATGTAGCTGCTCGTTTAACTGAACGGTCTATACAGCCTTTGCTTAAGATTCAAAAGCAAATGACTCAAGCTGAGGCTGCAAAAGAAATTCATCAATTGCCTTATCATTATGTTGAGTCAGCGCAGGGTTATATTGTTGCAGGTTGGAAATTACCTAAACGTTGGAAATTCGAGTTTTATGCTTTGCTCGATTTACTCTGTGCACAGCAAGATTGGCTACGTATTAAAGGTATTTTCAATACCGATCAGGGTTGGAAAACATTTAACTTTAATCCTGAGCAGTTTAATTACAAGTCGGGCGAAGAAAGTATTGATAACCGCATTGAAATCATTGGTCAACATCACCATGACTGGTTAGCATTTGAAACAGACTTGTTAGCTTGCAGAATTGATGAATAGAGAACATTGAAAAAATAGCTCAATGTTCTCAAAAATATTCATCTATTTTTTGAGGTCGAGCACAGCTTTAGCTTGAGCATGGTCAATGTCTTTTTCCCAATGTGCAATCACAACGGTAGCAACACAGTTACCAATTAAGTTGGTGCAGGCACGAATAATCCCGATAAACCAGTCTACAGACAATAAAAGCACTAAACCAATTGCAGGTAAGCTTGGAATAACCGAAAGTGTCGCAGCAAGAATCACTAGGGCAGACCCGGGAATACCATGTGCCCCTTTAGAGGTAATCAGCGAAACCAGTAAAATAGCCAACAAGTCATGCATAGAAAGATCGATATTGCAGGCCTGTGCAATAAAGATCACGCCTAAGGTTAAGTAAATTGAAAAACCATCTAAATTAAAAGAATAACCCGTTGGAATAACCAGACCTACAGTTGAGTCTTTAATTCCCAAGTTTTTAAGCTTTTTCATCACTTGCGGAAGAACCGAATCGGAAGAAGCTGTACCTAAAACAATTGCCAACTCATCTTTAAAATAGCCCACAAATTTGAAGATGTTGAGGCCAGCCAGTTTTAAAATTCCCCCTAAAACAATCACAACAAATAAAATACAGGTGATATAGAACAGCAGCACCAAATAACCAAGTTGTAAGAGGGAGTCTGATCCAAATTTAGCAGTAGTGTAGGCAACTGAACCGAATACGCCGAGAGGCGCCAAACGGATAATCAGTCCCATAATTTTAAAGAAGACTTCAGAGAAAGCCTCAAGTGCCTGACGTACCAACTCGGCTAAATGTTTAGGAATTAAAAGTAGCGAGACACCAAATAAAATCGCAATGAGTAAAACCTGTAAAATATCGCCGTTGGCAAAAGCAGCAGTAAATGTTTTTGGAATGATATTGAGTAGAAAGTCCGAACCTGTATGCATGTCATGAGCACGTTCGGTATAGGTACTTAAATCTTTAGCATCTAAATGATGAATATCTATATTCATACCGACGCCCGGTTTAAAGACATAAGCAACAATAATTCCCAAAATTAAAGCAATACCGGTGACTACTTCAAAATAAAGAATCGTTTTTGCACCGACTTTGCCCATTTTTTTAATGTCGTTTGCACCATAGATTCCCAGTACCACCACACAAAACACAATCGGTGCAATTAACATTTTAATGAGAGAAATAAAACCATCGCCGAGAGGTTTCAAAGCTAGGGAGAAATCATGAAAACCAAGTCCTACTGCAATTCCAAGGAATAGAGCACAGAGGACTTGTAGAAATAGACTACTTTTAAGTTTTTGCCACATAAGTCATCAAATCGAGAGAGAGGAATACAATCCCTTTCAAGCAAAAAGCCCGCCAACTTTGAAAGTGCTTAGATGTTTTGGAATAAGAAGCAAATTTAGAGAATAAGAAGTTTTGCGTTACTGCGTTTTTTCTATAATTTTTTTAACTAAAATCGAGTATTCTTAGCGCCAAATTTTTGGACATATCGACTATGGCGCTTAAAGCAACAATTTATAAAGCAGATTTGAATATCGCCAATATGGATGACCATATTTATGGTGATTATCAACTAACGCTTGCCTTACATCCTTCAGAAACTCTAGAACGATTAATGGTTCGTGTCATGGCATTTGCACGTTTTGCAAGTGATAGTCTTGAATTTACCAAAGATCTTTTTGAGACCGATGAACCCGCATTATGGCAAAAAGATTTAACAGGCCAGTTAGAAAACTGGATTGAAGTTGGTTTACCTTCTGAAGATAAAGTAAAAAAAGCCAGTGCTCGCTGTAAAAGCGTGGCAATCGTTGCCTATGGTTCACAGGTCGAAGACTGGTGGAAGAAAAATAGTAAAATTAAAACATTGAGTAATGTTCAGGTCTGGCAAATTGCTTCTAAAAGTACCGCAGAGCTAGAGCAACTTTGTGAGCGCACTATGCAGTTACAGTTAAATGTTATGGACTCAGAATGGACTGTACTTGGTGAAAATGGCCAAGCGAATGTCGTGTGGACTCAATTACAGTAAAATTGAAAAGCGCAACAAAACTTACAAGTTCACTTGCTAGACTAAAGACTGAGTCTGAATTGTGAAATTAAATTAAACGGGAATGTTATGATCACTGAATTAGAAATTATCGATTTAAAAGTAGGCGAAGGTAAAGAAGCGGTTAAAGGTGCTCTAATTACGACTCACTATACAGGGTGGTTAGAAGACGGTACTCAATTCGACTCTTCGATCGATCGCGGAAATTATTTCGAATGCGTGATTGGTACCGGCCGTGTCATTAAAGGATGGGACCAAGGCATTATGGGTATGAAAGTTGGCGGAAAACGTAAACTTATTGTTCCTGCGCATTTAGCGTATGGCGAACGTAAAATGGGTAAAATTATTCCGGCAAACTCAAATTTGATTTTTGAAATTGAATTATTTGACGTAAAAACCCGTGATGAATGAAATCAAATTTTTTAGTTTTTGATTTTATATATGAGCTTTAAATATATATACATTAGTTATTTATATTTTAGCTTAATGAATATTTAAGATTATTTTCAGTTTATTTGATTATAAAGGTGAACTGAAAAACTGTTCTTTTGGGGCAGTCTGAACCTAAGAGCTAAACGAGTATAAGTTTTGGTCCTTAGGTTTAAATTTCACATAAATAATCTATATTGCTATTGAGACGCTATTTCATGATTACCCGTTTTGCATCTCCTTTGTTGAATCTAACGCTTGGCTTAGCTTTAGCAGGCTTGTCAGGTATTGCATTAGCTAAGCCTCCTAAAATAGATGCTTCAGAACTTACTGTTATTGGTTATCATGAAATTACCGATACTAAGAATGCCTTAATTCCTCAATATGCAGTAACCACGAAACAATTTAGTGAGCATATTGATTGGCTGCAAAAAAATGGCTTCCATTTTATTACGGTAGACCAATTGATTCGTGCTCATCAGGGTAAGGTTTCACTACCGAGTAAGCCAGTTTTATTAACTGTAGATGATGGTTATCAGACTTTCTATCAAAATGCTTATCCGGTTATTAAGGCTAAAAAAATTCCGGTGGTACTTGCAGTTGTTGGTTCTTGGTTAGAACCAAAAGAAAATCAGAAAGTAGATTTTTCTGGTGAAGAAATTCCACGTGATAAAATCTTAAGCTGGCCTGAACTTAAAGAAATGCAAGACAGCGGTTTTGTTGAAATTGCAAGTCATAGCTATCATTTACACCGTGGTATTACGGGTAACCCACAAGGCAACTCTGAGCCAGCGGCAACCACTCGTTTTTATGATGTAAAAACCAAAACGTATGAAAACGACAAAGAATACCAAGCTCGTATTTATAATGACCTAAAAAAGAATAATCAGTTACTCAAGCAACATGGTATACGTTCGCCACGTATTATGGTGTGGCCATATGGTCGCTATAATATGCAAACGATTCAGATTGCTAAAAAGCTTGGCATGCCAATTACCATCACGCTTGATGATGGGGCAGATCATGCAAAACAATCTCTACAAAATATGAGTCGTATTTTGGTAGAGGGTGGCATGAGTACCAATGATTTGGCTCAAGAGATTAAGAACCGTGAATTAAACTTAACGGATAATAATCGTCCACAAAAAATCATGCATGTTGATCTCGACTATATTTATGATCCAGATCCGCAGCAACAAGAACGTAATTTAGGTAATTTACTCGACCGAATTAATGCGATGGGTGTAAATACAGTTTATTTGCAAGCATTCGCAGATGCAGATGCTAATGGTTCTGCCGATATGGTATACTTCCCAAATCGACATATGCCTATGCGTGCTGATTTATTCAACCGTGTTGCATGGCAAATTCAAACGCGTACCCCTGTAAGTCGTATTTATGCGTGGATGCCATTATTGGCATGGGAACTACCAAAAACTGATCCTGTATCTAAAGATTTGGTTGTGACTCAACAGGATAAAACGAGTGGGCATCTCAATATGGGATACATTCGCTTGAGTCCTTTTTCACCTGAAGCACGTCAAACCATCCGTGAAATATATGAAGATTTAGCGAAGTCAGCGTCATTCAACGGAATTTTATTCCATGATGATGTGACCCTATCTGACTATGAAGATGCAAGCCCTGATGCTTTAAAAGCCTATGCACAACAAGGCTTACCAACAGACTTGGCAAAAATTCGTGGAAATGACGCAGATTTGCAAAAGTGGACTGCATACAAAACCAGATATTTAGATGATTTTGCAATGCAGCTTGTTGATGAGGTACGTCAATATGAACCGTTCCTGTTAACAGCACGTAATTTATATGCACAAGTGGCTTTAAAACCATATGCGGAAAATTGGTACTCTCAATCACTTGAAGAGTCGTTAAACCGTTATGATTTTACTGCCATTATGGCGATGCCTTATATGGAGAAAGTAGATAACGCAGATCAATTTTATAAAGATATGATTGACCGCGTTAAAAAATATCCAAATGGCATTAAGAAAACTGTTTTTGAGCTACAAGCGACAAACTGGCGTAACAACGAAAAGGTACCTTCAACTGAAATGGCTGCAACAATTCATTCTCTCTACCAGCAAGGTGCAATGCATATTGCATACTATCCTGATGACCCAATTAAAGATCATCCGGACGTTAACGTGATGCATAAAGCATTTGCAGAAAAGTCATCTCGTCTTGTGCCATAGACGAGGCTGAAACATGACAATCTTTGCTGCAATATGGTCGCAAGCTTTAAAATTCGTTTTTTATTATCCATTGTTTATGTCATATCTATGGATGATAGGTGCGGTCATATTCTATTGGAAGGAACGTAAGGCTCCACCTTATGATCAACCGGCTCCATTAGAAAGTTATCCGAAAGTTGCTGTACTCGTTCCTTGCTTTAACGAAGGTGATAATGCTGAGGAAACGATTAGCCATGCTTTAAAACTGGATTATCCTAATTTTGAAGTCATTGCGATTAATGATGGCAGTTCGGATAATACGGGCGAAGTGCTGGATCGTTTAGCTGAACAATACGAAAAATTACGTGTTGTTCATCTTGCGCAAAACCAAGGGAAAGCGATGGGTCTACAGGCGGGTAGCCTGATGACTGATGCCGAATTTTTAATTGGTATTGATGGCGATGCTTTACTTGACCCGCATGCAGCAAAATGGATGATTCGTCATTTTATTCAGAATCCAACAGTTGCGGCCGTGACTGGAAACCCACGTATTCGTACACGTTCAACTTTGTTAGGACGTATTCAAGTTGGTGAGTTTTCTTCGATTGTAGGAATGATTAAACGTGCGCAGCGTACATTTGGTCGTTTGTTTACTGTATCTGGTGTAATTACAGCTTTTCGTAAGAGCGCAGTTCACCAAGTTGATTATTGGTCACCGAATATGTTGACCGAAGACATCGACATTACTTGGAAATTGCAGCGTGCGGGCTGGGACATTCGTTTTGAACCGAATGCCTTGGTCTGGATTTTGATGCCTGAAACATTAAACGGATTGTGGAAACAGCGTTTACGTTGGGCAATGGGTGGGGCACAGGTATTAATTAAAAATATTGATGTGTTCACCAAACCGAAATTGAATTTTTTATGGCCTCTCATGTTTGAGCTTTGCTTAACGTTAGTATGGTCATATTTAATGCTGGCAATGGCTTTGTTGTGGTTGGCACATTTTATTTTACCGGTGCCGGCATTAGCCGTTGTGAGTTCCCCATTTTTACCGTATGGTAGCGGTATTTTATTGGGGGCAACCTGTCTAATTCAGTTTGCTTAAAGCAAATGGATGG